>Ga0209985_10001638_pt1 | contig 21418 bp, 8 predicted proteins | sample NOAtaG_FD_187305 | JGI IMG/M metagenome (GOLD analysis project Ga0209985, IMG submission 187305) | Freshwater lake microbial communities from Lake Erie, under a cyanobacterial bloom - NOAA_Erie_Diel6S_1000h metaG (SPAdes) (version 2) | ecosystem: Environmental > Aquatic > Freshwater > Lake ...
TGCAAAGCGTGATCGCACTGGACGTTCCAGGGTCTAGTGGCGTGTTGATGGAGACCGTGACCGTAGCGTTATCGCTGGGACACGGCGCAATGCCGTTCACGGTGTAGGTATACACCCCCGCGCTCATAGTCGCCGGGTCGATCATGCCGCCTACCACCGGTGAAGGCCCGCTCCACGCACCGCCGGCATCCGGCGTTCCACCCAACTGCGCGAAGAGCGATGCGGGTGCATCCGAGGAGCAGAGCGTGATCGCGCCTGACGTTCCCGGATCTGGTGGCGTGTTGATGCTGACGGTGACGGTGGCACTTGCGCTCGGACAGGGCGCCACGCCGTTCACCGTGTAGGTATACACCCCGGAGCTCATCGTCGCTGGGTTCAATATGCCCCCGACAACTGGTGAAGGCCCGCTCCATGCGCCACCGGCATCCGGCGCTCCACCCAACTGCGCGAAGAGCGAAGCGGGTGCGTCGGAAGAGCAGAGCGTGATCGCGCCTGACGTTCCCGGATCTGGTGGCGTGTTGATGCTGACGGTGACGGTGGCACTTGCGCTCGGACAGGGCGCCACGCCGTTCACCGTGTAGGTATACACCCCGGCGCTCATCGTCGCTGGGTTCAATATGCCCCCGACAACTGGTGAAGGCCCGCTCCATGCGCCACCGGCATCCGGCGCTCCACCCAACTGCGCGAAGAGCGAAGCGGGTGCATCAGAAGAACACAGTGTGATGGCTCCATTTGTACCTGCGTTCGGTGCTTGGTTGATGGCCACAGTGAGTGTGGCAAGATCGTTCGGACAGGGAGCCGTACCTGTTACCGTGTAGGTGTAAACACCCGGAGGGTCGACGGCAGGGTCGAGGCCGCCACTCACGGTTGCACCACCGGGCGCGGTCCAGGATCCCGTGCCGCTGGGACTGCCACCGAGCTGCGTCACCATGACCACGGGTGCGCTCGTGTTGCAGAGCGTGATGCTCGCATCGTTTCCGGCGTTCGGCGGTGTGCCTTCCGCCACTGTTACGGTTGCTATAGCATTCGGACAAGGCGCGGTGCCGTTCACGGTGTAGGTATAGACACCAGGGTTCATGGTCGTCGGGTCGTAGTTCCCCCCGACCACCGGTGAAGGCCCGCTCCATGTGCCCCCTGCTTGTGCGCTACCCCCCAGCAATGCGAACATCGATTGCGCTGCATCGGTGCTGCACGCCGCCATGCTCGATGACGTGCCAGCGTTCGGTAAGGGGTGGACAGTAACGTTCACTGTACTGCTCTGTGGGGTACCACAAGCACCAGCACCGCCTACCGTGTAGGTATATGCTCCGGGTGGGTCCACTCCCGGTTGGAAAGAGCCACTATGCGATGCTCCGGCAGGTGCGGTCCATGTTCCGCCTGCCGTTGGTGTGCCTCCCAATTGCGCGAACATGTTTATCACACCGCCGTTGCTGCACGCGGCCACGTTGGCATTGGTGCCAGGGTCAACCTGGTTGTCCACGGTTATGGTCACACAATCCGTGCTCGTACACAATGGGTGGCCCGCCTGATATACCGTGACACAGTATTGCGTGGTCCCGCTCACCGTAGCCGTTGGGTTCGCGATGTTCGGGTCGTTCAATCCGGCGGCCGGTGTCCAGCTATACACGAAACCGCCACTTGGGCAGTTGGCCACACCGCTCCACGCCAGGCCGCCACCGGGTCCGGTGGGTGATGCGTACACCACACCACCGGTGCTGTTGAACAGGGTGTACGACTGCTCCCCATTGTAAAGGCTGCCCGCTGTGTAGCTAAGCGAAATGGTGCTGCCTGTGGAAACGGTGATCGTCGTGCTTCCTTGAGAGCCGTTCGGCAAGGTCCACGATGATGGCACGCCGTTCACGTTCACGGTCACGTTCGATCCGTTCGATCCTCCGAACAGGCCGGTCCATCCATCGCCGAACGAATCGTACAGCGTTAGTGTGTATGTACAGGTGGTGGGGAAACCACCGCCGGTGATCGTAGCGCCCAGTTGCACGGGTGTATTACACGTGGTCGCATCGGGGCCCGCGTTCACGAGTGGTCCGGGAATGATGTTCACCGTCAGCGTGGTGTCGTACGTGCAACCGAAGTTGTCGGTCACATGGTATACGTAGTTGTAGTTCCCCGGTGCTGGGGGCGTTACGCAGACCTGGTCGCAGTTCGCGGTCTGGCTCGTGATGTTCGGCCCGGTCCAGTAAGTGCTGTCGCATTGTGCGCCATAGGTGGGCGTGAACTCGATAAGGTCATCGAACAAGGAGGGGTTGAAGTCGATGTTCCAATTGCAGATGAACCCATTATCCAAGGCCCACATGTCACAGACCTGTATGGTCCATGTGCCGTTCAGTTGCGAGCCCACCAGTCCGGATAAAGGGTTCAGGCTCTCGTAGGTCCCTGAAGGCAATGTGCCTGTGGCATTATCCGCCCAGGTGCCGTTCGTTGCCGTCGGGCTCCAGCAATAATTAAAGCAGGTGCCCTGTGCGTTCGGTGTAAGGTCATTGTTAACCGGAACGCCCAGGAATGTGGCACCACCACCTTGTTGGTGCATGGTCACGGTCTGCCCAGTGGGGCTGATGATGTTGATGATCAGATCACCCATGTAGGAGTGCTCCATTTCCAAGCAGATGGAGAGCAGTCCGTTCACATTGGTGAGCGTGGCTCCGGGAGGGAACTGGTCGTAGGTGATGTTGCTCTCGAAGCACTGGCCCACGATATCCGGCAGGAACACACCACTTCCGAGATTGGGGTTGGGTGTTTCGGTCCAAGTGGTACCCTGAACAGCACCGTTCAGGCACAATGTTTCTCCCGCACAGCCGGTCAGTGTTCCGCCCGTTCCATTGAATGTTGGTTGTGTGCCCACCAGCACCAGGAGGTCCACTTGGTTGGTGCTCGCACAGCCATTGTTGTCGAACACCGTGAGCTGTGCCATGTAGCCCCCGGGTTGCGCATAGGTGTGGTTCACTAACGCAGGCGCATTGTTCAGGATGGTGCCATCCCCGAAGTCCCAGCGACGACTGGCGATACTGTTGCCTGCTGCGGCCGTGCTGGCCGAACTGTTGAACGTGACGCTTTCTCCCGGACAGATGCGTTGAGGGTTGGTGGCGCCATGTGTGGCCGTGGCCGTCGGGCGAATGCAAGGCTGATAGCAGGTAATGGAGGCGGCGAAAACACCCGTTCCAGTGTTGTTGCTGCGGAAGACAATGGTGAGGCAGCCCGTTGGATTACCCCCGCTCGCGCTCACGATCTGGCCTTGGCCGGCCGTGCCGGTCCAGTTGACGAGCTGCGGGGCGGCCGTGCTGTTACCATCGTAGATCGTCATGAAGTCGATCGGCGCAGCACCGCCAGTGCTCAGGTTGAAGGTCAGGAAGTTCAACGAAATGGCTCCGCCTGGCACATCGGGGCAGATGGTGTAGGTGTAGTTCTCGTTGTTGCCATAACCGCTTGCGCCTTGTCCACCGCTGTCCAGGAATGCACCGGCACAGGCGTTGGTGGTACCATTGAAAATGGAATAGGCCTGAGCATTCGCTACACCTATGTTGAATACGATCACTAGCAGACAGATCACAAGGTGCACCGAGCGAGAGCTCGGTCGCTGGTCCGTGGAAGAGGTCCTGGTGAAGTGCATGCCGTGCGCAGTGTCACGTTCACCGCTGGTCAAGCGGTTATTCGTGCCATTCAGCGTTGGAAAATAGCCGCCTTCCCGATATGAGCACCCTTCATGACCGGATTTTGGACGAACCACGGCAAATCACCCACGAACTGTTCATCAGGTACGAAAAACAAGAAGGGCCGATGGAGATCCACCGGCCCTTCTTGTTTGGCTGTTCAGCTCATTGCAACAGGTTCACATGACCGTAGATGATCTTTTCCTTTTGTGTGGACTGCGAGCGCACGCTCAACCGCCAGTTGTAGATACCGGTGGGAAGCACCGCTCCTCCTTTGTTGTGGTCGGTCCCGTTCCAGGCGAGATAACGGTCGGTGGTGTTGAACACCTCCTTGCCCCAGCGGTCGAAGATGATGAGCTCGAACTCGTCCGTGGCAATGTCATTCCCGCTCACGAAGAACAACTGGTTGTGTTCGTCATCGTTGGGTGTGAACGTGTTCGGCACCCAGACCAGGAACTCATCAAGCACTTCCACCCAAGTGCGCAAGGTGTCGGAGCAGCCCAGTTCATTGGCCACCGCGAAAAGGACCGGGTAAATGCCGCTCGTTTCATTGGGGAATTCGATCACGGTATCCTGTGCGGTGCTGGTCCCGAACTCGTCAAAGTCCCAGTACCAGGAGACCGCATTCGGTATCGAAGTGTCCTCGAAATGGACCTCGGAGTTGTTGACGGTGGCCGGCCGGGGGCTGTAGTTCATACTTGCAATGGGAACGGAGATCACACGGATCATTTGTGCGATGCTCGTGTCCGTAACGCATCCGTTCGGCCAGGTCACTTCAACACCAACGGTGTAGTTGCCGGCCACATTGAACACATGGATCGTGTTCGCGGGTCCCATCAAGGGTTGGCCATGTCCGAAATCCCATTCCACTTGGGCGCCACCGGTAGTGTCCGTCAGTGCAAAGCCCACCGTGAAGGGTGCGCATCCGAACACTGTATCGGCCACCAATTCCAAGGGCGGCGTTTGCAGGATCTCCAAAGGCGCACACGTGGTCAATGGCGGCGTTTCGCATCCATCGCTCAAGGTCATGCAAATGGTACCCGTGACCGGCAGAGTGAAGGTCGCCGTAGGGCTCGCTTGTGGGCCTTGTCCCCAGTCGTACTGGTAGGCGCCATCACCGCCGCTCACCCCCATCGCGTAATAGTCCACTGGTATTCCGAAACATTCCGAATCGGGTTGAAGCGGGATGTACGATAGCGCTGGCAATACGGTCACGGTCACCTGTTCGCCGCCAATGACGCAGCCGTTGGCATCGGTGGCCTGCAAGGCATAGGTCGTGGTATTGGCAGGGCTCACATTGTGCGGTCCATTACCCACCAGCCCCGGGGTCCAAGCGATCGCTATGTTACCCGTGCCCCCAGTGGTGGTTGCCGCCAGTTGTGCAATGCCGGTCAGGCAGATCGTAGTGTCGGTCGGCAATAGGTCCCAGGTCAATAGCTCGGGTTCCGTGATGCTGGCCGTTAGCGTATCGGCACATCCATTGGCCGCAGGTCCTCCTTCACTGACGAAAACGGTATACGTGCCCGCAGGAGCGGTCAGGGTATTGCCGAACTCGCCATTCACCTGGCTCACCGTGTTCCCCTGGTCGTCCGTCCAGAGGTAGTTCCACGGCCCGCCAAGGCCCGTGTTGATGATCTCTATGGAACCATCGCCGCCATTGCAGAGCACATTGGTCACCACGCTGTCGCTCTCGAGGAAGGAGGGTGGTGCCACCAGCACCGTGTCCGTGGTGTTGCACCACGGTTGTCCCGGAGGATGCACCGTGATCACGAACTCCGTGGGTTGGGTGATCTGGGTGAGGGTGCTGGCGCTGGAGGGCGAAACGACACCCGCGGCCGGCGTCCATGCGTACACCACCGGTCCACTGTTCGGACCACAGTCCCCTGTACCGTTCCAAAGTGTGGAACTGGGAGGGCCGGCCGGTGAGGTGTACAAGGTGGCTCCGGTATAGCTGAACAGGGCCAGTGAATTCTCGTTGTTCCAAATGTTCCCTGCGGTGAACACCAGGGCGATGGTGGCACCGGTCTGAACACTGATCGGGTATGATGCTGAATTCCCGCCGGGCGGCAACGCGTACGATGTGGCCACGCCATTGATCACGACCTGTACGTTCGCTCCGCCATTCCATCCATCACCGAACGAATCGTACAACGTAAGCGTGTAATTACAAGGCGGCGGGGGAGGAGGGAAGGCCACGATCTCCGCGTCCAATTGGGCCGGATCGCTGCATCCTGCACCAAGGGTCATGGTGGCTTCCACCACGGGTGCGTTGGTCACCGTAATGGTGATGGTGGTATCGTACACACAACCGAAGTTGTCCGTTACGTTGAACGTGTAGTCAAAGGTGCCCGGATCGTTCACGGTGACCGTTCCGGTAAGCGGGTCGGCAGGGTTGATCACCACATTGGGCCCCGACCAGAACATGGAATCCGTGGTGCTATATCCCGGCACCGGCGTGAACTGGACAAGATCGGGGTACAGCGCGGGGCTGAAATCCATGTTCCATGAGCAGAGGAAGCCGTTGTCGATGCCCCACAGGTCCGTGAAGGCAATGGTCCAGGTCCCGTTCAGCGGACAACCGATCAGGTTGTTCATGCTGCCCACGCTGGAGTAGGTGCCTGGTTGCAGTGCATTTCCTCCGGTCCCGGATGGCATGGTGAGGCCTGCGCCAACCGATTGCACCCAGGTGCCGTTGGGGGCGTTGGGTGCCCAGCAGTAGTTCCAACAGGTGCCGGGGTCGGGGTTGACATCGTCGCCATCATTGGCCCCGCCCAGGTAAGTGCCGCCACCGCCTTGCTGGTGCAGGACCACGCTCTGCCCGTTGGGACAGGTGAGGTTGATGACCAGGTCTCCCATGAACGAGTGTTCCATGTCCACGCAAATGGACAGCAGGTCGTTCACGTTGGTCAGTGTGGCTCCGGGCGAGAAGTAAGTGTTGCTCACCTGGCTGGTGAAGGTGCTTCCCACATTGTCGGGCAGATAGACCCCGTCGCCGAAATCAACCTCAGGGATGCCTGTCCACATCACCGGGGTCACAATGCCCGTGAGGTCTACCGTGGCGCCTTCGCAAACGGTCAGGCTGGGCGTGGTCCCATTGAACAGTGGTGTGGTGCCAACGAGCACGAGCAGGTCCACCAGGTTGGTGTTGGTACAGCCATTGTCGTCGGTAAGGGTGAGCTGTACCAGATAATCGCCGGGCTCGCTGAAGCTGTGCTGGACGACCGTGCCGTCCGCGGTGCTGCCATCATTGAAATCCCATACACGGCTCACAATGTTGAAGCCTGGTGCCGCTGTGGAAGCGCTGCAGTCAAAGGTGACGTCCTCTCCCACACAGACCAAGGCTGGCGCCGGCTCGCTCATTTGGGCCACGGCGTACGGTGGAATGCAGGGCGTGTAGCACGTGATGGATGCCGCGAAGGTGCCCGTTCCGTTGGCGTTCGAGGTGAAGAACAACGTGAGGCAACCGGTGGGGTTGGTGGCTGATGCGAACACGATCTGCCCCTGGAGCTCGGTCCCGGTGTATGTCCCGATCACCGGTGCACCTGTGTTGTCCCCATCAAAAACCGTCAGCTGGTCCAACGGTGCGGGACCGGCGGTGCTCAGGTTGAACATGATGAAGTTCAAGCTGATGCCCTCTCCGGGAATACCCGGGCAAATAGTGGCGGTGTGGCTCTCGTTGTTTCCGTAGCCGGGACCACCCTCACCGCCGCTGTCCACAATAGCGCCATCGCAGGCAGTAAGGTCTCCATCGGCAATGTTATGGATGACCTGTCCGTGCAGCAATGAGGTCAGTGAACAGGCGAGGAGAACAGCGAACGAACGAGCGGTCCAATGTGCGAATAGGGAGTTCAGCTTCATAGCAGGGCGGTGCGGTCGGGGGGATGACGCATGAAAGCCACAAAAAGTTCCCTGACGTTGAGTGAGGATCGTTCTTCCCGGTTGGGCCATGGTCAAATATCGGACAAGTCGCCCTACCGTTGTAGACCTCAAAGGTCGGTGCTATTGAACGCCCAAAAGTCCGGAAATACGAGCGGCGGCCCTGAGGCCGCCGCTCGTATGACTAAGGTGCTGGAACTTACTTCAACAAGGTCACGTGGCCCATCAGTTCCTTTCGGACCTGGGTCGCCGCGATCTCGTAGGTGATCCTGTAGGCGTAGATGTCGCTCTTCAGAACGGAACCGCTGTTCTGGTAGGCGCCGTTCCAGAAGCCTGTCGCGTAGGGATTGTTGGTGTTGTATACCACCTGTCCCCAGCGGTCGAACACGTACATCTCGAAGTTGGTGATCACCGGAATGTTCGTGCTCATGCCCCAGGCCTCGTTCAATCCGTCGCCATCCGGTGTAAAGGTGTTCGGAACGTACACGAACAGCACGTCATCGATGATGATATCGTGGCAGATCGTATCCGGACATTCGTTGTAGTTGAACGCGGTCAGGCAGACGTTGTACACCCCCGGCTCCTTGTTGTTGAAGGTGTAGGAGGGGTTCGGCAGAGTACTGCTCGTAAGTCCGGCGATGTCCCAGTAGTAGTGGTCCGATCCGGTCGAGGTCGAGTTGAAATAGATGGTGGGATCTTCCACGGTCGCCGGGATCGGGGACCACTCAAAGGAGGCCACCACGGGGGGAGGTCCGGTAACGGCGATCGCCCCGGTACCAATACAATCCGCCGCGTTCCGTATCCGGATCGGATAGATGCCTTCGCAGGCGTCCACAAGAACCGGGGTGTTGGACCAACTGGCGCCGTCGTCAAAGCTGTACCAGATGGCCTCGGGGTCGTACACTTCCACCTGTCCATCGCAATCGCCCGAACAGGTCACGGGTTGTGTGGCCAACGAATCGATCTCTAACAGCACAGGTTCACTTATCAGAACGGAATTGGTCCCGGTGCACCCATTGTCATCGGTCACGGTCAAGGTATAGGTACCTGCGCACAGGTCGGTCACATCAGCCACGTTCACGCCTGCATCACCATTGCTCCAGGCGTAGGTGAATCCGGCGGCCGCGTTGCCTCCGGTAATGGTGGCTTGTGCCGTACCATCACAGTACGTGAAGCAGATCGCGTCGGTCTGCGTGAAGTTGATCACGATCGTATCGGTGAGGGTCATCTGCACGCTGTCGATCAGGTAGCAGAACGCACCGTCATCCTCTACCCAGTAGAACCAGTGGGACCCGCCCATGCCGGGCTGAACGCTCACCGTTGTCTGGGTGGCGAATGCATCCGCGAAAATGGCGCCCACTGGGCCCACCCAGTTGCCCACACCGGTATTACCCGGAGTTGCGCTCAAAGCAATGCTCAAGTTGCACGAGAAGGCAGACAGACCTGCATCCACCACACCGCAGCAGGTCGGATCGTCCGCGGGGATCACGGTGATGTCCAGTGTCGAGGTGGCCTGGCAACCAGCGGCGCTGGTAACGGTGTAGGTATATACACCGGTCGCTCCGGTCTCCGGGTCGAACGTGTCCGGCATCACGTTTCCTGATGCATCGGTCCAAACGCCGCCCAGGTCGGGCGTGCCCAACAGCGAGTCGGTCATCAGGAACAGGGGTTCACTTGCACAGATGATCAGGGTGTTGCTCAAGCCCGCGTTGATCGACGGGTCAGGGCTCACGTTCACGCTGTCCACCACGGCGCATTGCGGGTTGCCATCGGGGTAAGCGGTAAGAACGTACCAAGTGGATTGGGTCGTGAAAACGTTCGTCAACGGATCGCTGGGATCGTCCAGGCCTGCTGTCGGCGTCCATTCCCAGACCGTCGGCGAAGCACCACCATCGCAGGTGATGGCGCCGGCCCAGGCCACACCGGTGGGTGGGCCTTGCGGAGAGGAGTAGACCTCGTTGCCAAGGTCATCGAAGAGGTCGAAGGAATTTTCTCCGTTCCATATGGTCCCGGCCGTGTAGTTCAAGCTTATGGACGCACCTGTGCTCACGTCTAGAAGGATGTCCAATTCCGTAGTGCCAGCAGGGACGGTATAGCTTGTGGATACCCCATCAATGACCACGGCGAGGGATGCACCACCGTTCCAGCTATCGCCGAAGGATTCGAGCAGGGTCAGCGTCCACGTACAATTCGCGGGCGGGCCATTGGCCACGATCTGGCCGGCCATGGGCAAAGGGTCGTTGCACAGAACGATGTTCGGGCCCGCATCGATCACCATTTGTTCCGCAACGGTTACGGTGATCGTCGTGTCGTAGGTGCATCCGAAATTGTCGGTCACCACATACGAGTAGTTATAGGTGCCAGGCAGATCAGGGGTGAAGCTGATCTCGGTCGGGTTATTCGGGTCAGGAGTGCCATAAGGCCCGATCCAATAGGTCGAGTCCAATGAGCTCAGGCCCAAATCAGGAGTGAATTGGGTCACATCCGGTATGATCGCCGGATCGAAATTGAGGGACCAGTTGCAGAGGAATCCATTGTCGGCACCCCAAAGGTCAAGCGAAGTGAATGTCCATGTGCCGTTCAATGGACATCCCGCCAGATTGCTCCAAGGCTGAAGCGAACTGTAGGTGCCGGGGATCAGAGCATTGTTGGGAGGAGTGCCGCCCTGCATCACATTGGGCGTTGCCCCGAAGGCCGCACTTGCTGCGAAGGTTCCCCAGGTGGCATTCGGCGCCCAGCAGTAATCCCAGCATGTGCCAGCCACAGGATTGGTGTTCCCGTCACCATCGTTGGCGCCACCGATGTAGGTTCCTCCGCCACCCTGTTGGTGCAGGATGATCACCTGTCCGCTCGGACAGGTCACCGAAAGCACAAGGTCACCAACGAAAGAGTGCTCCATACTGACGCAAATGGAGAGCAGGTCGTTCACATCGGTGAGCGTTTGGCCCGGCCCGAACTGCGCGAAGGTCAATTCACTGGAGAAAGGCGTGCCCACATCATCGGGCAGATACACACCATCACCGAAGTTCGCCTCTGGTATGCCGGTCCAGGTCACGGCCGTTGCTACTCCCGTCAGGTCGACCGTTGAGCCCAGACAGACCTCCAAGCTTTCCGTTGTCCCGGCGAAGATCGGCGTCGTACTGACCAGGATCTGCAGGTCAACCACATTCGCGTTCACGCAGTCATTGTCATCGATCAGGTTGAGCTGAACGATGTATTCGCCCGGCTCGTAATAGGCGTGAGAGGTGGTGGGGGAATTATCCGTGGTCCCATCATCGAAATCCCAGGTGTAGGACACAATGTTGAACCCAGCGGCCGCGTAGGAAGCCATGCCGTCGAAATCGATGGTCTCTCCAATGCACACCAAGGCCGGACTGGCCTCGGTCATGGTGGCCACCGCTACCGGCCGCTCACAAGGCGTGAAACAAGTGATCGCAGCCGCAAAATCGCCCACTCCGTTCGCGTTCGAAATGAACTGTACGGTAAGACATCCAGAACTGTTGAACGTCGTGGCCGAGACGATCAACCCTTGCAACGCCGTACCCGTGTACTCCCCCAGAAAGGTCGCCCCTGTGGAGTTGCCATCCCAAATGCGGATGCGGTCCACAGGATTGGGCCCGGTATTGCTCAAGTTGAACACCGCCCAGAGAAGGGATATGCCATCCCCAGGGATGTCCGGGCAGATCACAGCGGTGAAATTCTCACCATTACCGTACTGACCCGCAGGGCCACCGCTATCCTCCAGTACGCCGGCACATGTGGTAATGCTGCCGGCCGTAATACTGAACTGCTGGGCGTGGGCTACCTGCAGCACAGTGAATGCAAAGGCCACAAGCAGGGTCGCGAACCTGGTGGGGGTGTACAAGTTGCTGATCATGAGCGAGGTTGATCGCAGAGTGGTGGCGTTCAGGAAGAAAGCGTCATACGAGAGTTCACAAATACCGGGCCCCAAGGTCAAGATCGGTATGGGCACTACTGGATATGATGCAAGACGCGTTGTTGGGGTTGCCTGTTCACAAAAATAATGAACCCGGCCAAGGCCGGGCTCATTCGTTCGTTCGGGTTGTCCACGATCAACGGAGCAGGTTCACGTTGCCGTTGTAAGTGCCACCCAGTTTTTCGCCATCCTTCATTTCCACCATCCAAACGTATTCCCCTGGGGCGCAAAGCTCCCCTTTGCCCCCGATGCGACCGTTCCAAGTGCGCTGGGCATCTGTGGATTCGAACACGAGCTGTCCGGTCCGTGGGTCATGAATGGTAAGGTTGAATTTCACGCCCAGCACCTTTAGTGCGTCAGGCATGAACGTATCCTCCACACCATCGCCGTTGGGGGAGAAGGTATTGGGTGCCAGCAGGTTGTAGTCCTCGTCCACACGCACGGTACGCTCGGTGCGGTCAGTGCAACCGTTGGCATTGGTCACGGTCAATGTGACATGATAGGCGCCCTTTTGCTTGTACACATGATCCGGATGGGGGGTGCTGGATGTAGTGCCATCGCCAAAGTCCCATGTATAGGTCTTGGCCCCCATGCTCCGGTTCTCAAAATGAACGGAAGGCACCGAATTGTCGTATTCCTGCTTCAGGTAGTTGAAGGAAGCCTCGGGCACCTCGTGGATCACGATACGGTCGGAAGCTGGTTTGTTGAAAATGTTGCCTCCGCCCATGGAGGAATGGGACAACATGACCTCGAAAACACCCGATTTGGAGAAGGTGTGGCTAGGTGATGGCTTGTTCGAAAAGCTGCCGTCACCGAAGTTCCATAAGTAGATGCCTCCTTCCGGCAGGTTCTGTGCATCGAAAACAACCGTGGTGCCGGGGCAACCGGTGGTGATGCTCGGGCGAATGGCCACCTCCTTGTTGACCGTTTCTGCCCCACGATCGGGATCGCCGGCTGGTTGGACAACGCCACTGCTCGCAGGATGTGGTGCCTTGCGTTCGGTGGAATGTGTTGCATGTGTGGCATCCTGGGCGGTGCCGTTCACGACGTCCTGGTCTGCCTGGTCATCGCTCGCAAGGGTGCTTGGTTCGGTGGCTGTTGCCGCCCACGTGTTCATGCTAGCCTGAGGTGCCGTCTGTTCGGTGAGGCCCATGTCCGCAGCAGTCCCGGTGCCATCGGCCGGGGTGGTCCTCAGCATCAGCCAAAGCGCACTACCAGCGGCCACTGTGCCGCCGAACAACAAGGCGATCAGCCCTGCTGATAATGACCTGCCGCTTCCGCCTCTTTGGTCCATTCGGCGCTCGAGCTGGTTCCAATCCGCGGAGTTGTAGGGTACCTCATAGGACCCCAACGACTCCCGGATGGAGTGCTCGAATGGATCGTATCCCTTCATGTTGGTCATGCCGTTAATGGAGCTTTTGCCCCTTTGTAAGCAATTTCTTCAGATTATGTTTCGCTTTGGCCAGGTTGCTCTTGGACGTTCCCACATTGATCCCCAACATATTGGCGATCTCCTGGTGGGTATGTTCCTCGAACACGTAGAGGTTGAACACGGTGCGATAGGCCGGGGTGAGCTTTTGCATGGCGTTGATCACATCCGCTGGTCTCACGTCCCATTCTTCATCGCCTTCCTCTTCAGCGAGCACATCCTCCTCGTCCTGGTCGCCGAAATCCTCGATGCTCCGTTCCTCTCCCAAGAGCAGGTAGGCGTTCTTGGACCGACGGAAATGGTCGATGGCCGTGTTCACCACGATCCGGCGGATCCAGCCTTCAAAAGAGCCAGCGCGGTTGAACTTGTCCATGCTGGCGAACACCTTGATGAAGCCGTCCTGCAGGATGTCCTTGGCCTGGTCGGTGTTCTTGGTGTACCGCATGCAAACGGCCATCATTTTACCGTAGAACAGCTCGTAAACCCTGCGCTGCGAACGCCTGTCGCTCGCAATGCACCCATCGATCAACGGCGCATAGGCTTGTTCCGCCGCATCGGTGTTCACCCAGGAGAGGGTGAGGCGCGGGGCAGCGGGGCCGGATGCCGGATCGGAGACCACGGGTCGTTGTTTGGGAGCCGTCAAGATAGCCATGTCCAACCAATTGACGCACCTTGGTCGAAAAGGATGCCTCCGATGATTGCTTTTTCTCTCTGGGTGGCTCCGTTAACGATCGTCAGTTGTCTGCCTTGGGGATCGCGTACTTTCGTGCCCGCTTTGTTCGAACATCAACCTTACAACCTGCGTAAAGCAATGAAAGTCACTGTGGTAGGGGCCGGAAACGTGGGCGCTACGTGCGCCGATGCTGTAGCCCGCTGGGAACTGGCCAACGAGGTGGTGCTGTTGGATATCAAGGAAGGCTTTGCCGAAGGCAAGTCCCTGGACATCTGGCAGACCTCGCCGATCAACTTGTTCGATTCGCGCCTGACCGGCTCAACGAACGATTACTCCAAGACCGCTGGTAGCGATGTGGTGGTGATCACCAGCGGCCTGCCTCGCAAGCCCGGAATGAGCCGCGATGACCTGATCGCGACCAATGCCGCCATTGTGAAGAGCGTCACCGAGAACGTGGTGAAGCACTCCCCCGATGCGATCATCATCGTCGTGAGCAACCCGCTCGATGTGATGACCTACTGCTCGTATATCAATAGCAAGCTGCCCAGCCAGCGGGTGTTCGGTATGGCCGGTATCCTGGATACCGCCCGCTATCGCGCCTTCCTGGCCGAGGCACTGAACGTGAGCCCCAAGGATATCCAGGCCGTGCTCATGGGTGGCCATGGTGACACCATGGTGCCGCTGCCGCGCTACACCACGGTAGGCGGTATCCCGGTCACCGAGCTCATTGCGAAGGACAAGCTGGACGCGATCGTAGAGCGCACCAAGAAAGGTGGCGGCGAGATCGTGAACCTGTTGGGTACCAGTGCATGGTACGCTCCGGGTACGGCTGCTGCACAAATGGTGGAGGCCATCGTACGTGACCAGAAGCGTGTGTTCCCTTGCTGTGTGTGGTTGCAAGGGGAGTACGGTCTAAAGGACATTTACATGGGCGCCCCGGTGATCCTCGGCCGCAAAGGCGTGGAGCGTATCATCGAACTTCAGCTCACCGCGGAGGAAATGGAACTGGTGAAGTCCAGCGCCAAGGCCGTGAAGGAGGTGATGGACGTGCTCGACAACATGAGCGTGGGTGCCTGATCAGGCCCCATCCTCCCGGTCATTCAACGAGAAGGGCCGCGTTCTTCATGAACGCGGCCCTTTTTCGTTGGGTGAGGTCAGTTTTCGCAAGGATTCACCGGGTGAGGGTCAACCGCTCTGTCGCGGAACCGGAGGGTAGTTCCAAGCGGAGCAAATAGCTGCCTTCGCCAAGACCGCTGAGGTCCAATGTGGTGCGTTGGCCATGCGTCCGGCCGGTCAGTACCGTTCTTCCCACCGCATCCATCAGGGTCCAGGGTGCCATAGGCGAGGCCTCGTCGATCAACATGGTCACTGCTCCGGAAGCCGGGTTCGGCATAAGCAGAAAGGCCGGGCGGGAGCTATTGCTCTCCATCAGGGTCTGCACTTCGTCGCTTCGCCAGAAGCTCACGCCACCACGGTAGTTGCCGACCACCAGGTCCAGCTCGCCATCTCCAGTGAGGTCGAATAGGCAGGGTGCGCTCTTCGGACCATCGTTAAGGCCCAGGAAGGTGCTGTCGGCCAGGGTCCATGTGCCTCCGATGTTGCCTTCCACGTTGGTATAGTGGTAAAGCCAGCCCGATTCAGATCCGCACAGCAGTTCCCGCTCGCCTTGTTCGTTCCGGAATATCACGGGTACCGCATGGCCGGTCACGTTCCACCATTCGGCCACTTGCACACCACCCAGGGTCTCGCTCTGGAGCGTCCAGGCGGGTGCCGAGGGTGCGCCCGTGTTGATGTAGAGGTTAAGGTTCCCGTTCCGCTCGCCCACCACCAGGTCCAGCAATTGGTCGTTGTTCATGTCCACCAGTTGCGGCGTGGCGAACTGGCCCACGTCGATGGCCGCACCGTTGGCATCGGTAATGTTCGGTTGCACCAATTGGAACTGGGCCGTGGCACCTGTAGCGATGTTACGGTAAAAGTGCATCCGCCCCTGCAGGTCGCCGATCAACAGGTCCTTGTCCCCATCGCCGTCAAGGTCGCCAAAGGCCGGGTACATGCTGAGGCCGATGCCGCTGGTGGACAGGTTCATGTAATCGTCAGTGATCTGCTGGAACGCCGGTGAGTTGGCAGTGCCGATGTTCTGGAGCAGCGCCATCTTGCCTACGTAAAGGTCGCCCGGCGTATAGTAGCCGTAGTTCGAGATCACCAGGTCCATCAATCCGTCACCATTATGGTCGAAGGGCACCGGATAGGCCCCTTCCCCCAGTTCGATCATGCGCGACTGGAAGAGGTCCTCCGTTTGTTTTTCGAAATAGGGAGCAGCATCGCTGGCCGTATTCCGGTAGTACCACATGCTCCGGAAGTTCTGGGTGAGCGAGGTGGCGTTTGGACTTACGAGCAGATCGCGGTTACCGTCATTGTCAAGATCGATGAAATAAGTGGCCGGGAAAAGGGGGATATCGACGCTCGTGCTGTAACTCGGGAATAGTGTGTCCTCCACGGTCATCAGGCTTTGCGCAGCGGAACCGCCATTGTACAGACCTACGACATTCTGGTAGGAGATGTCCCCGAGAAGAAGGTCCATGAGCCCATCGCCGTTCAGGTCCAGTTGGGTCAGTGTACTGCCCGCGTGTGCTTTCGGGCTTCCATCCTCTTCCGCGGACCGCGCGACGCCCCCGGGCTCAAGTCCGATCTCCGGGTTGGGTACGTTGAAGTTGCAAGGCGTGTTCAGCGCCACGGAGTTGTTGTTGAAGTTCTCGGTGAAGAAGCCCCAGCACTTGTTCCGCACTTCGTACTTCAGACTATCGCATGTGCCGTAGAGCTCCACGCTCAGGTTGCGATGGAATTCCACATAGGAGCCGAGAAGGCTGAAGGTCAGGATGTCCAAGTCGCCATCGCCGTCCATATCGGCAATGCCGGGCAGGTCGACCTGGGAAATGAAGAGGTTGGCCACCGAGCCTGCGCCTGAGGGGGACACGTAATTGGAGTTCACCCGGAAGTTGACCAGCTCAAAGGCCGGGCCGGCCGGGGTGCTCACGTTCTTGTAAACTGAGAAACCGGCCTGCGAGTAGCTGAAGATGTCCTCCTTGCCATCGCAATTGTAGTCGCGCAGCAGCACCCAATCATGCAGTTCGCGGAACGGCCATACATCATCATAGGCCCGGGTCAGCTGGTAACCTTGTGTGCCTGTGGTGCTGGTCCGGAGCAGGGTCACCACTTTATTTCCGATGCGGTCGAACAGGAAAAGGTCTTTCAGACCGTCTCCGTTCAGGTCAATGGTCCCCGTTTGTGGGGAGTTCAGACCTCCTGCCCAAGCCAGGTCCAGGTTATTGCCCTGACGGGTCACCGGTATCAATGGGTCGAATTGCAGGGTCCATTGAGCCTGGGCGTTCGGCAGCGATAGAAAGGCGGCAAGGGTCGCTAGACAAAGCGGCCGTACAAGGAAGTTCATGCTCATGTAATGGGGGTGTTCATGCCCCGCCATTGCGGTCAATTATGACGGTGGAACAAAGATAGTCCGGCGCCATCTGCTCCCCGGCCTTTGGAGGTAGGCCAACAACGCTATATTTGCCGCCTCTTTGTTGAAAACCCTTCGTCATGCAGAATAGAGGCGCGCTTTGGATCTTCACCGTCCTGTTGGCGCTCGCGTGTGTTTACCAGTTGTCCTTCTCCGTGTTCACCTCCGGACTGGAGCGTAAGGCCAGCGCCGAGGCGAAGGTCCTGGCCCAGGCCGCTTCAGACTCCTTGACCGCACTTGGTCGAGGCGCCGAAGTGGATATGCAGGCCCTGGAGCTCCAATACGAGAACCAGTACCTACGCGAACACGCCGGTGATAAGGTGTATCCTGTGTTCGGATACTCCTACGCGGAGTGCAAGGAAAAGGAGATCAATCTGGGTCTCGACCTGAAGGGCGGCATGGCCGTTACCTTGGAGGTGAGCATTCCTGAGCTCGTTGAGAACCTCAGCGAGAACAGCACGGATCCCGCGTTCGTGGCCGCCATGGCCAACGCCCGTGCCCGCCAGACCAGTAGCGATGCCGACTTCATCACCCTGTTCGGTGAGGAGTTCGCAAAGGTGGAAGGCCACGGTCCCCTTTCGGCGATCTTCTACTCGCCTGACCGCAAGGACATGTTCGATCGCGAAGGCAGCGATGAGGATTACCTCAATGCCCTGCGTCGTGAAGCGGAAAGCGCCCTGAACAACACAGAGCGCATCCTGCGTACCCGTATCGACAAGTTCGGCGTGGCCCAGCCCAGTATCCAGAAGCAGCAGTTCACCGGGCGCATCCAGATCGAACTGCCTGGTGTAAAGGACAAGGACCGCGTGCGTAAAGTGCTCCAAAGCACGGCCAACCTGGAGTTCTGGGAGACCTTTGATAACCGCGACATCTATGCCCAACTGGAGCAGGCGAACACCCGATTGGGAACCCTGCTGAACCCGGATGCCGCTATCAACACGCCTGCAGCGGACAGCTCCTCGGTGGATACCACGGCGGCCGTTCAACCCGATACGCTGGCGACCGCGGCTGCTGATACCACGGTGGCTGATACCACGGCCAACGACACCTTGGCGGCCGACACGACCGTGAAGGACCCCGAGATGGAGCGTGCCGAGTTCATCAAGAAGAATCCCCTGTTCGCGGTGCTGACCCCGGCCTACGCCCCGGCCCGTGATGGTGGTTTCAGTATCGCTCAAGGTCCGGTGGTCGGCAGTGCCCGTTTGGCCGATACGGCCCAGGTGAACCGTTACCTGCGCATGGAGTCCTTACGTACCGCCCTTCCGGGTGATGCGAAACTGGCCTGGGCCGCGAAGCCGGAAGTGATGACCACCACGGAGGGCGAGGTTGAAGTGTTGAACCTCTATGCGCTGCGTGTTCCCCCGGGCGGCAAGCCCAAGCTGGACGGCAGTGCCATAGTGGGGGCCGACCAGGACTTCGACATGAAGGGTGCTGTGGAAGTGCGTATGCAGATGAACGCCGAAGGCGCCCAGATCTGGAAGGTGATGACCGGCGACAACATCGGCAAGGCCGTTGCCATCGTGCTCGATGAACTGGTGTATAGTGCGCCCATTGTACAGAGCGAGATCGCTGGTGGCCGTTCGAGCATCACGCTGGGCACGGGCGACCTGAACAAGCAGATCCAGGAGGCCGAGGACCTCGCGAACATCCTGAAAGCAGGTGCTCTGCCTGCTCCTGCCCGTATTATCGACGAGACCGTGGTGGGTGCTTCGCTGGGTGAGGATAACATTCGCAAGGGGATGATCTCCTTCGCCGTGGCGCTGCTGATGGTGATGATGTACATGGTCCTTTACTACGCTCGTGGTGGCTGGATCGCCGACCTGGCCCTGTTGGTGAACCTGTTCGTGCTGATCGGTTCACTCGCATCGCTCCAGGCCGCCCTTACGCTGCCCGGTATCGCCGGTATCGTGCTCACCATGGGTATGGCGGTGGATGCCAACGTGCTCATCTACGAGCGTGTCCGCGAGGAACTGCGTGCCGGTAAGATGATGAAGTCCGCGGTGGAGCTCGGTTACAAGGGCGCGTTGTCCGCCATCATCGACTCGAACGTGACCACCTTGATCGTGGCCGTGATCCTGCTCATCTTCGGCTCGGGCCCGGTACAGGGCTTTGCTGCCACACTGGGGCTTGGTATTCTCACTTCGTTGTTCACCGCCCTGTTCCTGGCGCGCCTCATCATTACGGGCCGTCTGGACGCTGGCAAGTCCTTCGAAGTGTGGAACAACTGGAGCAAGGACATTTTCGTGAACGCCCGCTACGAGTTCATGCAGAAGCGGAAGATGTTCTACGTCATCAGCGGCATTGTCATCGCCATTGGCCTGGGTTCCATGCTTACCCAAGGGTTCAACTGGGGTGTGGATTTCAGCGGTGGTCGCACCTACGTGGTGAAGTTCAAGGAGGATGTGCGTGTGGATGACATCCGCTTGGCACTCGAGCCCCGATTCGTGGATGACGCCGGTGTGAAGAGCACCGTGAACGTGAAGACCTTCGGTGGTGCCCGCCAGGTGAAGATCACGACCAACTACCTGTTCAATGAAACGGGAACCGCAACGGACGAGAAGGTGGATGGCCGCTTGAACGAAGGCCTGGCCACCTTGAACAACGCGTACGACATCACCGAGTCGCGCAAGGTGGACGCCACCATCAGCGATGACATCAAGACCAATGCGGTGACGTCGTTCACCATCGCTCTTGCGCTGATCTTCCTATACATCGCGGTGCGTTTCCGCGATTGGCGCTACGGCATGGCCGGTCTGCTCTCGCTGCTGCACGATGCATTGGTGGTGCTCGGCCTGTATTCGTTGCTCTACAAGGTGATGCCTTTCTCCTTGGAGATCGACGAGGCGTTCATCGCCGCCATCCTTACCGTGATCGGTTACTCCATCAACGATACCGTGGTGGTGTTCGACCGCATCCGTGAATATGTGCGCGATCACAAACGCGATGAGTTCGGTGTGGTGGTGAACAAGGCCATCAACTCCACGCTCGGCCGTACGATGAACACCTCGTTGACAACCCTTTTGGTGCTGTTCGTCATCTTCCTCTTCGGTGGGGTGGCCATCAAGGGCTTTGTGTTCGCCCTGCTGACCGGTATCCTCGTGGGTACCTATTCCTCGGTGTTCGTGGCCGGTGCCATCGTGGTGGACCTGCACAAGAAAGAGCCCAAGGCCTGATGCAATAGCTTCTTTGCGATCGGAAAGTCCTGCCACACGGCAGGACTTTCTACTTTTGACCCGGCCATGCACGTTGTTCTGTTGTTCGACATCAGTGGGGGAGAGCTCATGGTCATCCTTCTTTTCGTGCTGATGGTCTTCGGCGCCAAAGGCATACCGGATATTGCCCGCACCCTTGGACGCACCATGCGGCAGGTGCGTGATGCCAGTAACGAGGTGCAGCGGGAGATCCAGCGGGGAGCCAACGATGTGCGCCGCACCGTGGAAGAGCAGCGCCGAACGTTGCAGGATCAGTATGAGCAGCAGCACCCCGCATCCGTGGAGCCTCCGGCCCCGGTAGTGAGTGATAAAGAGCCCCCCTCCCAGCCATGATCGACATGCTGCTCACAGTGGGAGGCCTTGTGGCCTTGGTGATCGGTGCCGAGGTGATGATCCGTGGGGCAGTGGACATCGCGTTCCGGGCACGCATTTCGCCCTTGGTCGTGGGTCTGACCGTTGTCTCCATGGGTACCTCGGCGCCAGAGCTGCTGGTGAGCCTTATCGCTGCCATGAAGGGCAGTTCGGCCATTGCGATCGGCAATGTGGTGGGGTCCAACATCGTGAACATCAGCTTCATCCTGGGCATCTGTGTGGTCATTTTTCCCATTGAGGTCGACCGTGATGCCCGTCGGATCCATTGGCCGGTGATGATGGCCGTTTCCATCGCGTTCTGGTATCTCCTAAGTGATGATCGGTTCTCTCGCGGTGAGGGACTGTTCTATTTCCTGCTATTGGTGGCCTACGTTGGTTGGATGGTCGTTTCCTCACGTCGCGCGTCGGCCAGGTCCGATGCCCCTTCCGCGGCCCCCGCGCGTTATCCGCTGTGGCGTTCGCTGCTCATGCTGGCGGTCGGGATACTCGGGTTGGCCAAAGGAGCGGATTGGTTCGTTGATGGGGCTGTGGGCATTTCGCGCGAAATGGGCGTGAGCGAGCAGCTGATCGGGGTCACCGTGGTGGCGGTGGGTACGTCGTTGCCCGAACTGGTCACTTCGCTGCTGGCCGCCATGCGCAAACAGGCCGATATCTCGTTGGGCAACCTCATCGGGTCGAACATCTTCAATCTCCTCGGCATCATCGGCATCGCATCCATGTTGGAGCCGATCGAACTGGATCGC
>Ga0209985_10001639_pt1 | contig 21404 bp, 17 predicted proteins | sample NOAtaG_FD_187305 | JGI IMG/M metagenome (GOLD analysis project Ga0209985, IMG submission 187305) | Freshwater lake microbial communities from Lake Erie, under a cyanobacterial bloom - NOAA_Erie_Diel6S_1000h metaG (SPAdes) (version 2) | ecosystem: Environmental > Aquatic > Freshwater > Lake ...
GGATGCCGGCAACGACACGCTGCTGGGTGGCATAGGCAAGGACTTCGCCAGCTACCGCTTCGACGAACTCACGCTCAGTGCCGGGGTGCTCTTCAGTCTCGCCAGCGTCACCGGGGTTGCCGGCGTGCTCGTTGACGACGGACAGGGCGGGCAGGATTCCATCAGCGGAATCGAAACCTTCGGGATCAGCGGTTCAGCCTTCAACGATACCCTCACCGGCAGCGGCCTTGACGACCAGATCGCAGGCGGTGGAGGGGATGACCAGATTCTGGGCGGTACCGGAAACGACTACAGCCTCGCAGGCGATGCCGGCAACGACACCGTGCAGGGTGGAGCGGGTAATGACACCGTGCGCGGCGGCATTGGCAACGACAGGCTGGACGGCGGACTCGGCCTCGACACCGCCGTGTACAGCCTTGCCACGGGCGCCGTGATCGTGAACCTCTCGACAGGTGCCGCGAGCGGCTCCGATGGCACTGATGTACTCGTCAGCATCGAAAACGTGGGAGGCAGCGCCTTCGCTGATACCCTCACAGGAAACGTCTCGGCCAATACCCTGGACGGGCTTGCGGGCAACGACACCCTGAACGGCGGTGGCGGTAACGATACCCTCATCGGTGGTGACGGCGCCGACTCGCTCGGAGGCGGCGCAGGCAATGACAGCCTGTCGGGCGGAACCGGGGACGATGTCCTCGCCGGCGGCACCGGCATCGACACGCTGGATGGTGGCGATGGCGCACGCGACGCGGCCAATTTCGCCGGCACGGGCGCCGGCGTCAGCGCGAGCCTTCTCACCGGCACGGCCACCAGCGGCACGAGCAGCACGACACTCATCGGGATCGAAGAGCTGCAAGGGGCTACCTTTGCCGACGCTCTGACGGGCAACGACGGCGACAACACCCTCCTCGGCAACGGCGGCAACGACACTCTGCAGGGTCTGCTGGGCAACGATTTCCTCGACGGATCCACCGGCAACGACAGCATCGATGGCGGCGGCGGCAACGACAACCTCTGGGGTGGGCTCGGCAACGACGCCGTATCGGCAGGCGCAGGCGACGACTACGTCGACGGCTTCCAGGGCAGCGACACGCTCGACGGCGGGCTCGGCATCGACATGGTGAGCTTCGTCGGCTCGGCGGGCGGCGTGACGGCGAATCTCGCCACCGGCGTTGCAACCACGCTCGCTGATGGCAGCACCGATGTCATCAGCGGTTTCGAATTTCTCATGGGCTCAGAGTTCTCTGACGATCTGCGCGGTAATGCGGGGAACAACAATCTGTTCGGTCGCAGCGGCGCCGACACCCTGAACGGCGGCGACGGAGACGACTTCCTGGCCGGCTACGTGTCCAACGTCGGGGAGAGCCCACTCGATGCGGACGGCGCCGACTCGCTGATCGGGGGCATCGGCAACGACACCCTGCGCGGCAATGCGGGCAACGACACGCTTCTCGGAGGTGCCGGCAACGACAACCTGCGTGGTGATGCTGGCGATGACGTCATAGACGGCGGAGTCGGTAACGACGGGGTGGGGTACCGTTTTGATGAAATGGGGCTCAGCGCAGGCGTCGTGTTCAACGGCTCTGCGATCGGTACTGCAGCCTCCGTGACGCTTGCCGATGGCAGGGGTGGCACCGACACGCTCCTCAACGTGGAATTCGGCATCCTGACCGGCACGGCCTTTGCCGACACCATCACCGGTGGCGCGAAAGGCGACCAGATCTCGGGCGGCGGCGGCAACGATTCGATCGTCGGCGGGGGTGGTAACGATTTCTTCCTGAGCGGCGAGAATGGCAACGACACCGTCCGGGGCGGCGCCGGTGACGACACCCTGATCGGCGGCGCGGGCAATGACCTGCTGGACGGCGGTACGGGAACCAACGACTGGGTGGCATTCTTCAGCGCCGGCTCGGCCGTCTCTGCAAACCTTGCGAGTGGCGCCTCGGACTCCGCGACAGACGGTGTGGATACACTCGCGAACATCGAGAACATCGGCGGAAGCGATTTCAGCGATGTACTCACCGGCAACGGTGTCGCGAATGAACTTCAGGGCAACGGCGGGAACGACACCCTGACGGGTGGTCTCGGCGCAGACACCTTTGTTTTCGCGACAGCGGCAAACAGCATCACCAACCATGACACCGTGACCGACTTCCTGAGCGGTACCGACAAGCTCGAATTCGCGGCGTTTTCCTTCACGGGACTGGGGGCAGCTGGCCCGCTGGATGCCAGCACCTTCGTTCTGGGTACCGCAGCGCTGGACGCCGGAGATAGGCTTGTCTACGACAGCTCGACAGGGGATCTCTTCTACGATGCTGACGGCAACGGCAGCGGTTCGTCCGTTCTGGTGGCGAGTTTCGGCGCGGGCACGGTAGTGGCGGCCAGCGACATCTTCGTCGTCTGAGGCGGCGTAGCATGAGCCGGCTCCAGGGCAAACGCATCATCGTTACCGGCGGCGCCGGCGGCATCGGCAACGCAGCGGTGCGCCTCTTCGCAGAGGCCGGCGCGCGGGTCGCCTGCACCTGGCACGGCAGCGCACCCGATCTGCCCGCGGGCGTCAATGCGCACCGCTGCAGCATCACCGATCGCAAGGCGGTGCACGCCGCCTTCGAAGCCATGGTGGCGGAACTGGGCGGTCTGGACGCGCTGGTGCACGCCGCCGGTCTGCACGGCAGCACGCCCGCAGATGCGATCACGGACGCCGACTGGGATCGCCTGCTCGACGCGAACGTCAAAGGCACCTGCTGGACGAATCAGGCCGCCTTCAAACACCTGCAGGCCGCCGGCGGTTCGATCGTGAACATGGGCTCCGTGGAAGGCGTACGCGGTTTCGCGGGCAACGCGGTCTATGCCGCCTCACGCGGCGCGGTGATGGCTTGGACGCGCAGCGTGGCGCTCGAGTGGGGCCGCCACGGCGTACGCGTGAATTGCGTTGCACCCGCGGTGGCCACCGAGATCTTCCGACGCCAATGCGAAGGGCTGCCGCCAGAGGTGCTCGCCGGCATTGCTGCTGACCTGCAGCAGCGCATTCCCTTGGGCGGCACGCTGGGTGATCCGCTGCGCGACCTTGCCCCCGTGTTGCTCTTCCTTGCGAGCGATGACTCCCGCTTCATCACCGGGCAGACGATTGCGGTGGATGGGGGGTTGATGATGGTGGGGGCGTGAGGGTGCTGCCGGGTATTCACTCACCCGTGTTGCAGTACACTTCGGGCATGAAAGACACCCCCACTGCTCCCGCTGTGTTCGACGCCCACGCCTGGCGTGAAGCGGAGGCCCGCATCGTACGTGCGCGCGCCGAGCGCTATGCCGCCACCGGGTCGGCTGCCAGCGAGGAGGCGCTGTGGGCGATCGAATGCGAACTGCGAGCCTCGACGGGCCATGCCCGGGCACGCGCGCTCGACCTGGAACACCACCTGCAATGGCGACGCCTGGTTGACCGGATCAACAGCGCTACCGCTCGCTGATCTCTATCGGCGACTGTCCCGCGCGCTGCGCGGTAAACGGTGGTATGTGTTCGGTGCCCGTGCCGCGATCCATTTCGGGTCCGCTCGCGGCACCGTTGATGTGGATATCAGCCTTGCGCTCGATGGCCAGACGCCCGAGTCCCTGATCACACTGCTCGCAGCAGAGGGATTCGACACACGCATACCCGACTGGGAGGAACTGCTTCACGTCGCTCGGGTGCTGCTGCTAACCGATCGTACAAGTGGCATCGAAGTGGATATCGTGATGACAGGGCCGGGGCTGGAGGAAGAGTTCCACTCCAGAACGAGGAGCGCGGTGCTGTCCGGCATCCCGGTTCCGGTGATTTCACCCGAGGACCTCGTGATAGGGAAAGTGCTTGCAGGACGGGCGCAAGATCTGCAAGACGTGGGAGCTGTACTCGCGGCAACCGGAACACTCGAGGTGCAACGCATCATCGACACGCTGCGCAGCATCGAGCGCGCACTTGACCGTGGGGATCTGGTGGACGAGTTCTTTCGATTGCTGGGCAATCATCGCAGGGATTGACCGCGCTCCGGCTCGGGCCGAGGGGGTAATGCCCGCCGGGCGCTGCACTCACGCCTCCAGCACCTCCAGCCGCCCCCGCACTTTCGCCAGAAGCTCCGCATCGCCTGATTGGGCGTGGATGGATTCCAGGTTGCGCAGCATGCGCCTCAGGATCTCGCGCCGTGACGCGGGCTTGAGAAGTTGCGCGAGCGGCGCGCCGAAGCCCGTGGAACGGCGCTCCAGTTCCTCCCGTGAAAGACTGTCTCCGGTGAAGGGATCGATAACGACCAGCCCGCCACCAAGCTTCACGCGGACGAGGAAATGTCCGGGGAATGAGACACCGTCCGCCTCCAGCCCGATGTGCCGTGCCAGTTCGAGCAGCACAATCGAGAGCGTGATCGGTATGCCCTGGCGCGTCTCCAGCACGCGGTGGAGGTAGCTGTTATCGGGCGAGTAGTAATCCTCGGCATTGCCCGCGAATCGCGCGGTATCGAAGAAAAACCGCAGCAGGCAGCCCAACCGCGCGTTCTCGGTGGAGGCGTTGCGGGCTTCGATCCCGAGCCGGATCGCCATGACATCGAAAGTCGTGCGCAGTTGTTCCAGATCCAGCGTCGGATCGGCATCCGTCGCGATGGAAGCGGCAGCCTCGAAGAGCGGGATGGTGTCCTCGTCCTGCACCAGGAGCCGGAAAAAATCGAGCGGCGAGACCACAGATTCCACGCGCGCGCCTCAGCCCGTGGCGTCCCAGCGCGCATCGCGCTCCACCGCGCGCCCGTCACGGGCGAGCTTCAGCAGGTGCGCCCACAGCGAGTACTTCGCCATCGGGAACATCGCACGCGGAACGTCGTCGTAGGCGCGCTCCACAAGTTCGTCCAGCGTGCCGCCAGCCTCGTCGAGCACCCGCGCGACCTTGGCTTCGCGCGTGAGGCGGTGACGGATGATGCCGTCGACCACCGCGACCGGCTCGGGCATGAGCTCGCCGTGTCCGGGCGCGAGCGAGCGAAGCGGAAGGGATTTCAGTTTTTCCAGCGAATCGAGATAGTCCTTCATGTCGCCACTCGGCGGGATGATCACCACCGTGGAGCCGTTCATGATGTGATCGCCCGTGAAAAGCATCCCCTCCTGCTCGAGCAGCAGGCAGTAGTGGTTGCAGGCGTGACCGGGGGTGTGGACGGCGCGCAGCCTGAACTCAGGGGTCTGGAGCAGCGGCTCGTCGGAGAGCGCCACGTCCGGTTTGAAAATCAGATCCTGATAGAAGTCATCCGGTGCTACGACGCCGCGCAATTGGGCGCCGGTGGCACGCGCGAGCGGCGTGGCAGCGGGCGAATGGTCTTCGTGCGTGTGCGTGACCAGGATCCAGCGGATGCGGCCTGCGCCTTCGCGCAGGATGGCATCGATGTGGGAGGGCTCGTCCGGGCCGGGATCCACCACCGCGACCTCGTCGTTACCCACCAGGTAGGTGTTGGTGCCGGGCCCTGTCATCACGCTCGGGTTCGGCGCAATGATGCGGCGCACCAGTGGCGAGAGCTGGCTGGTCAATCCGGGTTCCAGGGTGATCATGGGCAGTCACTCAGGCTGCAGGGGTAGAAGGCGTGCGGTCGCGAGCACGCTAGCGGAGCTCCGTTATGCCAACCACCGGGTCCACCTCCGCGTCGTAATCCACACCCGCGAGCCCGAAGCCGAAGAGCCGCAGGAACTCCTGCTGGTAACCGGCGAAATCGGACAACTCATCGATGGTGTCGTTCTGAACCAGCGGCCAGCGGCGCTCGACCTCGCGCTGCACATCGGCCTCGAGTTCCTTGCCATCCATGCGCAGGCGCCCTGCCTCGTCCACCTCGGGTGCAGCCGCAAAGAGCCGCGTGCGGAAGAGCCCGTCAACCTGCTCGATGCAGCCCTCGTGCGTGCCGCGCGCCTTCATTACGCGGAAAAGCAGCGCGAGGTAGAGCGGCATGATCGGGATCGCGGAACTCGCTTGCGTAACCACCGCTTTCAGCACCGAGACATACGATTTGCCACCGAGCGGCGCGAGCAGCGCATCGAGGCGCACCGCGGTGGCATCCAGATCTTTCTTGGCCGCGCCGATGGTGCCGTCCCAGTAGATGGCCCAGGTGATGCGATCGCCCAGATAGGTGTAGGCCGTGGTGCGGCAACCGCTCGCGAGCAGGCCCTCGTCCGCGAGGCGGCGCATCCACATTTCCCAGTCCTCGCCACCCATGACGGCAACGGTATCGCGGATTTCTTCTTCCGATGCCGCGTCCAGTGCGACGTGTTTGATTTCTTTTTTGTCGGTGTCGAGGGTGCGCTCCTCGACGCGACGCCCGATGGGCTTCAGCGTGGACTTGTGCACCTCGCCGGTGAGCGGGTGCGTGCGGCGCGGCGCGGCCAGGCTGTAGACCACCAGATCCACCTGCCCCAGCGTGCTGCGGATCAGGTCTACCGTGCGGTCTTTTATCTCGGTGGAAAAGGCATCGCCGTTGATGCTCCAGGCACCCAGACCCGCGGCCTCGGCTTCATGGTGGAACGCCGCCGCGTTGTACCAACCCGCCGTGCCGGGTTTGCCTTCCGCGCCCTCTTTCTCGAAGAAAACACCGATGGTGCTCGCGCCACAACCGAAGGCGGCGCTGATGCGCGAGGCGAGCCCGTAGCCCGTGGAGGCCCCGAGCACCAGCACGCGCTTCGGGCCCGCGATGGGGCCACCGGCGCGCACGTGCGCGATCTGCTCGCGGACCGAAGCAGCGCAACCTGCCGGATGCGAGGTGACGCACATGAAACCGCGGACGCGGGGCTTGATGATCATGAGGGTGTTCCTGAAGCCATGGAGACGCGATGGGCCGGATTATAAGCGCGCAACGTGATGTGGCGCGCCCGCCGGCACGAACCCGGTTGACAGCAGACGAAGGCTTATTAGCGGAACAAACCCGCACAATGAGTTAGGGCTATCGGGGGGTGAAAGGCCTATGGTGCTCTCGTGGCGCAGGCCCCTGCGCATCCGGAGCATCACCCCCTCCTCTTGTTCGGAACGGCATTCGGCCGCTCCACGACCGCTATCCGATAGAACGTGCTAGTGCATATTCGATAGTGTCTCTTCTACCGCACAGCACTTTTCTATCAGACGGTGAACGAATGAATATCTATGCTGGAAATCTGTCCTACCAGACGAACGAGTCCGACCTGCGCGAGGCATTCGAAGCCTTCGGTGCAGTCTCGTCCTCGGCTGTCATCAAGGACCGCGAGACGGGCCAATCCAAAGGCTTCGGTTTCGTCGAAATGCCCAACAACGCCGAGGCCGATGCGGCCATCAAGGCGCTGAACGGCCGCGCGATCAACGGTCGCAACATCAAGGTCAACCAAGCCGAGCCGCGCAAAGAGCGCAGCGGTGGCGGCGGTGGTGGTGGTGGTGGCGCTCGCCGCTACTGAGAACCGCGCCTTGCACGCCAGCCGGGCGTTGTCCGGCTGGCTCTCACGCCTTTCCCCGGGCCTGCAACGGCCTCAGAGCACGAGCTTCCTCAGATCCGCCAGCACGCCCACCAGCCAGGTGAGGAATGCACCGGCATCCGCCCCATTGATCACGCGATGGTCGTAAGACAGCGATAACGGCAGCGTCTTGCGCGGCTGGAAGACTTTGCCGTCCCACATCGGCCGCACCGCCATGCGCGAGACCCCGAGTATCGCCACCTCCGGCGTGTTGACGATGGGCGTGAAGCCCTCGCCGCCGATGTTTCCCAGGCTCGATATCGTGAAGCAGCCGCCCTGCATCTCCGCAGGCTTCAGTTTGCGCGCACGCGCGCGTTCCGCGAGATCACGCGCTTCTGCTGCGAGTTCCCACACCGTCTTGCGGTCCACGTCACGGATCACTGGGACCAGAAGGCCCTGCGGCGTATCCACCGCGATGCCGATGTGCACGTATTTCTTCAGAACGAGCTGCGTGCCGCCCGGCGCGAGTGATGCATTGAAGCGCGGGTGCTCTTTCAGCGCGCGCGCGGAGGCCATCAGCAGGAAGGGCAAGGGCGTGAGCTTGTTGCCGCGCTTGTCCATCTCGGACTTCAAGCTCTCGCGGAAGGCTTCCAGATCGCTGACGTCGGCGTAGTCGAACTGCGTCACGTGCGGCACGTTCAGCCAGCTGCGCGACATGTTCGTCACGGTGGCTTTCTGGATGCCGGTGAGGGCCAGCATCTCGATGGGGCCGAATTCGGAGAAATCGATCGCGGGCACCTCGGGAAGCCCGAGACCAGCGCTCGCGCGGGGGGGCTCCGACAGGCGCTTCTTCACGTAGCCCTGCAGATCTTCCTTCAACACACGGCCCTTGGGTCCGGTCCCCGCGACCTCTGCGAGTGTCACGCCGAGTTCGCGCGCGAGTTGGCGCACGGCGGGGCCTGCGTAGGGCATGTCGCGCAGGGGGCGCTGGCGCTGCGCGGCACCGCCCGGGAGATGGCTCTCTTTCTCGAGCAATCGCGCGATGGCGAGGCCGGCGTCACCCTCGACCACGGCTACAGCAGGCGCTGGCGCAGAAGGTGCAGGCGCCGCTGCTGACACAGGCGCTGCGGCAGCCGGCGGTTCAGGTGCAGCTGCGCTTGCGGATGCCATCGCTGCCTCGGTGCGCAGCACTGCAATGCGCTGACCGGTGCTCACGTGCGCGCCCACGCGCGCATCGACAGAGACGATCACACCGGCCGCCGGTGCGGGTAATTCCATCGAAGCCTTGTCGCCCTCCATCACGAGCAGAGGGGCGCCCTCGGCAACACGGTCACCGGCACGCACGGAAATCTCGATCACTTCGACGCTCGCGGCACCGCCCAGATCGGGTACCAGCACATCCATATCGACGCCGGCTGTCGCGGGGGGTGGCGGTATGGGTGTGGCACGGCGTTCAGCAACTGCCGTGGCTGCAGGACGGGAGGCTTCTGCTGCGGATCTCTGTGCTGCAGAGTCAGCTTCAGTGGCGGGAGCGGCTGCCGCAACCGCAGTTGTGGGGGCAGGAGCAGAAGCCGCGACACCCTCCGCAGCCTCCGCACCGGCAACCTCGAGGACGAGAATCGCGTCGCCCTGATTCACCTTGTCGCCGACCTTGAGGCGCAGCTCGCGAACGGTCCCGGCGAAAGGCGCGGGAATCTCCATCGAGGCCTTGTCGGACTCCAGCGTGAGCAACGGCTGCTCGGCGGTGACCGCATCCCCAACGGCAACGCTGAGTTCGATCACTTCGACGTCGGAGGCGCCGCCCAGATCGGGTACGGTGACGGTTTCCAGTTTCACGTTCACTCTCGCGCGCGCTGCGCGCTCCTGATGTCCGGTCCAGTGACGGGCTGATTGGCACGCCCGTCGTTCAAGGTCGCGCGCATGGCGCGCTCCTACACTGTGGTCGGGTTGGGTTTTTCCGGATCGATGCCGTATTTCGCGATCGCGTCGCTCACCACCTTGGGCTTCACGCGGCCCTCGTCAGCGAGTGCTTTCAACGCCGCCACCACCACGAAGTTGCGATCCACCTCGAAGAAGTGACGCAGTTTCGCGCGGGTGTCGCTGCGACCGAAGCCGTCGGTGCCGAGCACCGAGAATCGCTGCTTCACGAATTGGCGCAGGCCGTCGGTATGCGACTTGATGTAATCCGTTGCGGCGATCACCGGCCCCGTCGCGCCCTCAAGCGAGGATGTCACGTACGGCACACGTGGCGTGGCACCCGGGTGCAGCATGTTCCAGCGCTCGCAGTCGACGCCATCGCGGCGCAGTTCGTTCACGCTGGTGAGGCTCCAGACATCGGCATCCACGCCGTGGCTCTCTCGCAGCATCGCTGCCGCCGCACGCACTTCGCGCAGGATCGTGCCCGCGCCCATCAGCTGCACCACGAGCTTCGATTTGGGCGAGGCGCTTTCGATGCGGTACATGCCGCGCACGATGCCTTCCTCTGCACCCGCGGGCATCTCGGGCTGCTGGTAGTTCTCGTTCATCGTGGTGATGTAGAAGAACTTGCTCTCGCCGCGGCCGTACATCACGTCCAGACCGTGATGGATGATCACGGCGAGTTCGTAGGCGTAGGCAGGGTCATAGCTCACGCAGTTCGGGATGGTGGCGGCCAGCACATGGCTGTGGCCGTCCTGATGCTGCAGGCCCTCACCGTTCAGCGTGGTGCGGCCCGAGGTCGCGCCGATCAGGAAACCGCGCGCGCGCTGGTCACCCGCGGCCCACGCAAGGTCACCGATGCGCTGGAAGCCGAACATCGAGTAGTAGATGTAGAACGGCACCATCGTGAGGTTGTGGTTCGCGTATGACGTCGCCGCCGCGATCCACGCCGACATCGCGCCGGCCTCGTTGATGCCCTCTTCCAGAATCTGCCCTTTACGGTCTTCCTTGTAGTAGAGGATCTGGCCCGCATCGTGCGGCGTGTAGCGCTGGCCGACGGAGGAGTAAATGCCGAGCTGCCGGAACATGCCTTCCATACCGAAGGTGCGCGCCTCGTCCGGCACGATGGGCACCACGCGCTCGCCGAAGCCGGGCTCCTTCACCAGCGAGGACAGAAGCCTCACGAAGGCCATGGTGGTGGAGATCTCGCGGTGGCCGCTGCCCTTCAATTGCGCCGCGAAGCTCTCGAGCGTGGGCACCGGGAGTTTCTCTTCCGTCACCACGCGGTTCGGCATGAAGCCGCCCAGCGCTTCGCGGCGCTGGCGCATGTAGACGATCTCGGGGCTGTCGGGCGCCGGGCGGTAGTACGGAACGGTTTTCAGCTCTTCGTCTGTGAGGGGGATGCTGAAACGCGTGCGGAATTTCTTCAGGCTCTCGAGATCCATCTTCTTGACGGAGTGGGTCTCGTTGGCGGCCTCACCGGAGCTGCCCATCCCGTAGCCCTTCACCGTCTTGGCGAGGATCACGGTGGGCTGGCCTTTGTGGTTGAAGGCCTCGTAGTACGCGGCGTAGACCTTGTACGGGTCGTGACCGCCGCGGTTGAGATACATGATGTCGTCGTCGGAGAGGTCTTTGACCAGTTCCGCGGTTTCCGGGTATTTGCCGAAGAAGTGCTCGCGCGTGTAGGCGCCGCCGTTGAACTTGTAGTTCTGGTATTCGCCGTCGCAGACCTCGTCCATGCGCTTCTGCAGCAGGCCCGATTCGTCACGGGCGATGAGCGGGTCCCACAAGCGGCCCCAGATCACCTTGATCACGTTCCAGCCCGCGCCGCGGAAAATGCCTTCGAGCTCCTGGATGATCTTGCCGTTGCCACGCACCGGGCCGTCGAGGCGCTGCAGGTTGCAGTTCACCACGAAGACGAGATTGTCGAGGCCCTCACGCCCTGCAAGGCCTATGGCACCCAGCGATTCCGGCTCGTCGCACTCGCCATCACCAAGGAACGCCCACACCTTGCGGTCACCGTGATCGACCAGCCCGCGGCTCTGCTGGTAGCGCATCACGTGCGCCTGATAGATGGCCTGGATCGGGCCCAGACCCATCGATACCGTCGGGAACTGCCAGTAATCGGGCATCAGCCAGGGGTGCGGGTAGGACGAGAGCCCGTGGCCGTCGACCTCACGGCGGAAGTTGTCTAGTTGCTCCTCCGAGAAGCGTCCTTCGAGGTAAGAGCGTGCGTACATGCCGGGCGCGCTGTGGCCCTGGTACATCACGATGTCGCCGGGCTTGCCCGGGCGGCTGGCGCGGAAGAAGTAGTTGAAGCCCACATCGTAGAGCGTGGCGCTGGAGAGGAAGGTGGCGATGTGACCGCCCAGACCCTCGTCCGAGTCGTTGGCGCGCATCACCATGGCAAGCGCGTTCCAGCGGATCAGCGAGCGGATACGGCGATCGACGAAGAGATCGCCCGGCATACGCCGCTCGGCCTCGGGTGCGATGGAGTTGCGATAGGGCGTGGTGATCGCCGGTGGCAGTTTCACACCGGCGTCGGTGGCGTGGTCCGCGAGACACTTGAGCAGATAGGCCGCGCGACCCTTGCCACGGTGGCGCACCACCGCCTCGAGCGCGTCGATCCACTCCTGCGTTTCCGCGGAATCGATATCCTCCTGCATGAAACTCCCCTGCTGCGCCACGGGCGATGAACTGCCGGCGCCATCCTAACCGAAATCGATCGGCACCCTTCCGGGGGCACCGGGTTGAAACGCTAGCCGCACCGGCGCCGCGAGGACTACGGCCTCAGGCATCCGGAACAAGTGACACCGAAATCCGATTGTTGCGGGCCGCAACCGCGTTCCATTCACCCGCAGTAGACACGTTTTCCGGCGTGGGATAACCCGCACTTCGGCCCTCGTCACCCAGGCCTTCGATCTGGATACGGATTCCCGATCCGGCGACCGCAGGGGAGCCGAGCAGGGCGCGGAACTCGGCACTCTGCCGCGCGCTGGCGAGACGCGCATCCTGCTTGTTGAAGAAACCCTTCACATCACAGTTGCCGATGGGCGTGGCGGCATCAGCCACACGCCAACCGCCAGTCGATGCCACAAGGCAGAACTGCCCCGCATGTCCCCGCAACTTGAGGGTGCCCGAGAAGCCCGCTTGGCGCAGGCGCTCCACCAAGCCACCGATCAATTCAACGCGCTCACCGCCGAAGGGAGCTTCTCCGTAGGGGTACTGCATGGTCTGGCTGAGCGCCCACGACAACACCTCGGGATAGGCGTCCGACGCATCCGCGGGGCCAGCCTGTCGCGAGCCACCCAGAAAGCCCAGCACAGCTGCGAGCGCCGCGACCATCAGCGCTGCAGGCCAGCCGGGACCGACGCGCTCGTCCTCGGCAGGGGTGGAATCGACGAACAGCGGAGGAGCCACGGCCGGCGTTACCGCCTTGGCGGCGGGCGCGTCCTCAGGCTCGGATATCTCCGAGCGGGTGGCGGACATGAACCCTTCGGCGGGGCCCGTGGACTCCGGACTGGGCGCGCTCTCTACGGGAGCTGCCACGGGATCGTTCGCAGCGCCGCTGCGCTGATCGATACGGCGGAACACCGCACGCAGCAGCTCACGCGTCGGCGGTTTCGGGAGGATGTCGACGGCGCCGAGGGCTTGAGCCTGTCCGACATAGAGATCGCCGGATTTGGCGGTATACATCACGATCGGGATCTGGGCAGCGAGGGAGTTGCTCTTGATCTCCTTGACCGCGTTGAAGCCCTCCATTCCGGGCATCAGGTGGTCCATGAAGATGACGCCGGGGCGATGGTCCCGCAGATAGCCCAACGCCTGCTCCGGGTTGTCGAGCACGTCTACCTGGAACTCCTCGCGCTCCAGCATGAGCCGAAGCACCTGGCAGGCGGTCCGGGAGTCATCGACGATGAGCGCCGTCTTGTTCTGCATCCGATTGGCTGGCTGGTGGTTATGGCGTTCCTGAGTGTAGTGCCCGCCCCGGATCCTGCACCGGCCGGGGCCACTCAAACCGGTAGTATTTGGCATCGCTTTTCCAGCGCCCAGCAGGATCCACGACACGGCCCGAAGGCAGGTTTCCATCCTTGCCCCGATGCGCCTCACCCGTACTCAGAACAAGCAGGGAGGCAGCGTCCTCCGCTGCAAGCCGGGCGCGGAAATAGGCGGTCCACTCCGGCCTCGAGAGCGCATCCACCGCCAGGGCAACCTGTTCGCGGTCGTCGAAGCCATAGGAGCCAAGGCCCAGATCCGACCACAGACGCTCGGTCTTCTCGCCCAGCGATTTGGGTTTTTCGCGCAGGCGCGCTGCAAGTGCATCGCGCTGCCGGGCGAAAGCATCGTCACTCATCACATCGAGAGCCTTCACCTGACGATCGAGATAGGCCCGGAATTCCTTCGCCAGCGCGGCAGGGCCCGCTACCGGCGACTGCGCCCCCAGCAACAGGCCGGGCACCCGCGCAAACGGATATGGCTGCGCGAAGACGACGTAGCCCAGTTGCCGCTCCGTGCGCAGTTCATTGAAGAACGAGGGCCCGAGAATCTGGCCCGCGAGAGCGACCCGCGCCCTCTCCGCAACATCGCTGGAAGCGCCCTGCAGATACATGAGGAGCGAGGAGTCGGGGTGCTCGATCTGCACGTCACGCACCGACGTCCCGGCAGGCAGGGCGAGCACCTCGACAGCCGGGGCCTCGGCACCGCTGCCGCCACGCAGGGCATCACGCACACTGTCCCCGAGAGCCCGTGCTTCCTCGGCAAGAAGGTTGCCGTGCGCGAGCACCTCGACGGAGGCATCCGAACGCAAGTCTGCTGCGAAGGCGGCAAGGTCGGCGGGCGTTGCATCAGCAAGGGCCGCACGCAGCTCGGCATCCGAGTAACTCCGCTGCACCAGCGTATTGCCCAGCCGGTCGACCAGCTGGGAGTAAGGCCTTTCTCGGGTGCTGTTGCCGAGCTCCCGCATCAGTTCGGTCTTGAGACTGGTGAAACGCTCGGCCGGGAACTCGCTTCGCTGGAGCGAATGCAGGATCTTCTCGAGCAGCAGCCCCATGCGCTGGTCGTAACCGCTCAGCTTCACGGAGAGCCCGCGTGAGGAGGGTGAGATCCCGTACTGGAGGCCGGCCAGCGTGGCCGGGTAGGCAAACTCGTTCAGATCATCTTGGACCAGCAGGGCGAAGAGCGAGGCGAGAGCCGCATCGCGCGGGGTTGCGGTCGCGCGCGCCGAGAGCATTTGCAGGTACAAAGATGCTTTGGGGCCCGGGAATTCACCATCCTGCAGGTGCCAGAGCCGGTAACCCGCTTCGTCGGCCAGTGCCGTGGGGCTGACGGGAGCGCCCGCCGACAACGACTTCGTCGCCACGCGATCGGGGAGGAAAACGTTCTGCGCAGGCAACACAAGTGGCGGCGCATGACGCGCCGCGTCGGACAACAGGGCTGCGTCCAGGCTACGCATGGCATAAGGGGTGCCGAACCAGCGACTCTGCCGATCGGTCTCGACACCGCGATCCGTGACAGTGAGCAGGAGGTTGGCCGGCTGCATGCGCGCGAGGTAATCGCGGATCAGCGCAGCGTCGTAGTCTGCGTACAGGTAGGGCCCGCGCAGCACCTCGGCCACGGGATAATCCGCAAGCGCGTTGGCAATCCCGATGACGCTGGCGCTGGCGCTGCCCTTCTCGCGAAAACGGAAACCCAATTCCCCCAGTGCGGACTGCTCGCGATAGCGCCAGTCTTCTACGCCTCCCTCGCGCAGTTGCCCGATTGCACGGAACACCAGCGCCACCACGAAATCCCGCTCTGCGAGGCCCTTTTCCGTGAGTTGCACGGTGATCTGGAACGCATCCTGCCCGAAGAGATCGAAGCCTGCGCCGGCACCGAGGCCCTCCGCCAGGCCACGTGCCTTCAGCACGGACAGAAGCCCGCCGGGGCCCTCATGGCCGAGCAGGTTGCCGATGTAATCGAGCGGCTTTGCCGAAGGGCGCGCGCGGCTTGATGGCACCGGGAACAGCATGGAGAGTTCGCGCGTTTCTTTCTCGGGACGGATACGGAGCTCGAGGGGCAACTGGCTGGGCGCAAAGAGCTCAGGGACCTTCGCCAGAGCGGTGCTGTCGCGATCCTCGATGGGATCGAAACGCGGGCGCACCATTGCCTCGAGCGTATCCAGCGGCTGCTTGCCCAGCACCACGAGTGTCATGAGATTCGCGGAGTAGTGCCTCTGGTGAAACGCCAGCAGATCGCCACGGATATCTCCCTCCGTGGGGCGCAAGGTCTGGAGATTGCCCACCGCCAGCTTGCCCAGCGGATGACCCGGCTGTACCAGTTCTCGCAACACGTCGTACTCGCGACGGGCATCGTCCTTCAGACCCATGCGGTACTCCGAATCCACCGCATTCGCCTCGCGCTGCACGTATTCAGGCGTGAACAGCGGCGCCACGAAGAACTGTGCGAAACGATCCAGCGCAGGTTCGAGGCTCTCGGGCTCGATGTCGAAGAAGTAGTGCGTATGGTCGACGGAGGTGTAGGCGTTGTGCGATCCGCCGTGCGCATTGATGAAATCCTGGTACTCGGCGGAATCGGGGTACTTGGCGGTGCCCAGAAACAGCATGTGCTCCAGGAAATGCGCGAGCCCCTGACGGTCCGCCGGGTCGTCGCCACTTCCTGCCTGGACCCTCAGGCTGGCGGCGGATTTGTCGGTGGTCGGGTCGGATATCAGCACCACCCGCAGACGGTTGGGTAGCTCGAGGTAGCGGTACTCCCGTTGATCGAGCTCTCCGCGGACGACGGCCTCGGGTGCGCGTGGCGCAGAGGCGCAGGCCGCAAGGAGCAAGGCTGCAAGGAATGGCAGCAGTCGCAAAGACAAGACGTGCATGAGGGTTCCTCGCGCTGCGGCGGATCAGGAGGTCTGTTTGCGGATCAGAAAAACGTACGTGCCGTCGGTGTCGGCGGATTCGAGCAACGCGTTGCCACTCTGCTCGCAGAACACCCTGAAATCGCGCACCGATCCGGTGTCTGTGGAGAGCACGCGCAGAAGTGCGCCGGCGGGCAGTGCATTCAGGCCTTTCTTGGCCTTGAGCAATGGCAGCGGACACTGCAGTCCCCGTGCGTCTACCTCGTGAATGGACTCGCCCATTGCTGTCGCTCTGACCCCCGAAAATCGCGTGCTAGTATACGGGCGGAGTTGCGCGCCAAGGCGCAGCATCCCATTGCTGCCGGGAACGGAATTTTTCCCCCGTGCCGCACTCCAAGCAGCTATCGGGCACGCCAACCTCCAGGATCACACCGCATTGCTGTCCACGCTCCACACCCTCCTGCCGCCGAATCTGCGACGGACGCTGTTAGCGTCGGCGTTTGCCCTGTGTGCGGCACCGGCACCCGCTGCCGAGATAGAGCTCCCCTCACTGGGTGACGCCTCCTCCGCCGCGGTGTCTCCAGTCGTTGAGCGCAAATTGGGCAGCGCGTGGTTGCGCATGTTCCGCGGGCAAGTGAAGACCGTCGAGGACCCTCTCCTGAAGGACTACCTCGAGCAGGTCGTGTTTGATCTCGCTACCCACAGCCAGTTGAGTGATGCACGCCTCAACGTCGTGATCGTCGACAACGAAACGATCAATGCCTTCGCCGTTCCCGGGGGCGTGGTGGGATTGAACAACGGGCTGCTGCTCTCGGCGCAGCACGAGGACGAAGTCGCCTCCGTGATCGCGCACGAGCTGGCGCACCTGAGCCAGCGACACTACGCGCGCAGCGTCGAGGAAGCCAAACGCAATGCCGTTCCCAACGCACTCATCCTGCTGAGTTCGCTGGTGCTGGCCGCCACTGCCGGGGGCGGGTCTCAAAGCAGCATGGCTGCGATCGCGGCAGGCCAGTCGGCCATACAGCAGCAGCAATTGCGCTTCAGCCGCGACAACGAGCGCGAAGCGGACCGGCTCGGCATGCTCACGCTGACGAATGCGGGCTATGACCCGAACGGCATGCCAAGGATGTTCACGCGTATGCTGGAATCGATGCGCTACAACACGCGCAGACCTCCCGAGTTCCTGCTGTCGCACCCCGTGACAGAGAGCCGCGTGGCGGACTCCAAGAACCGGGCCCGCAACTACCCGCAGGACGGCAAGCAGGACAGCGCGGACTTCAGCTTCATGCAGGCACGCGTACGCCTCGGCTTCGAGGAAACTCCCGGCTATGCCATCAAGCGTTTCCGTGCCGAGATCGCCAGCGACGAGGGGCTCTCTCCGGGGAATCGCTACGGCCTCGTGCTGGCGCTCACACGCACCAGCGAATTCGAGGAGGCCCGCAAGGAACTCGCCTCGCTGCAGCGGCACTATCCCACGAGCATTCCCGTGCTGGTGGCAGCCGCCGAGCTGGATCTGGCATCGGGACGCATCGGCGATGCCGTTACGTCACTGCGGAGTCAGCTGGCGCTGAACCCCGGCAATCACCCGCTTACCATGTTGTATGCAGACGCATTGCTGCGCGCGGGCAAACCGAAGGAGGCAGAAAAGCTGCTGGCCGAACACGCTGAAGAGCACCCTGGTGACCCACAAGTCTGGTACGCGCTGGCCGAAACCCACGGGCTCGCAGGAAGCATTCTCGATGTGCATCGCGCCCGGGCCGAATACTTCATCCTGAATGGCGCGCTGGACCAGGCCGAGAAGCAACTGGGCTACGCACTCAACCTTGCACGAGGGGACTTCCACGCGACCGCCGGCATCCAGGCGCGCATCACCGATATCCGCGACATGCGCCAGGAAATGAAGGACCTCTGAGTCGCGGCACGGCTCAGGCGTTGCCTTTCACAGCGAGCGCACGTTCCTTCGAGAAATTCACCATGCGCTGCAGCGGCAACAGTGCTGCCTCGCAGAGCTCCGGCGGCACATGCACCTCGCCCGTGCCGTGCTCCAAGCAGTAGAGCAGGCTCTGCAGATCGTTCATTGCCATCCAGGGGCAATGCGAGCAGCTGCGACACGTGGCGCCCTCCCCTGCCGTGGGCGCGATAATGAATTCCTTGTCGGGTACCTGCTTGCGAAGCTGGTAGAAAATACCCTGGTCGGTGGCGACAACGAATTGCTGATTGGGCAGTTTACGCGCGGCATCGATAATCTGGGTGGTGCTGCCCACGGCATCCGCGAGCTCGATCACCGCATGCGGCGATTCCGGGTGCACCAACACGGCGGCGTCCGGGTAGACGCGCTTCATGTCCTCGATTCCCTTGGCCTTGAACTCCTCGTGCACGATGCAGGAGCCATCCCAGAGCAGCATGTCGGCGCCGGTTTCCCGCTGTACCCATGAGCCGAGGTATTTATCAGGCGCCCAGAGGATTTTCTGGCCGAGGGAGTGCAGGTGCTCGACAACCTCCAGCGCGATGCTCGAGGTGACGACCCAGTCCGAGCGCGCCTTCACCGCGGCGGAGGTGTTGGCGTAGACCACTACCGTACGGTCAGGGTGCTGATCGCAGAAAGCCGAGAAGAGATCCGCAGGGCAGCCCACATCCAGCGAGCAGGTGGCCTCGAGCGTCGGCATGAGCACGCGCTTGGAGGGCGTGAGGATCTTCGCGGTCTCGCCCATGAAACGTACCCCCGCCACCACCAGCGTGGTCGCGGGGTGATCGTGACCGAAACGCGCCATCTGCAGGGAGTCGGAGACGAAACCGCCGGTTTCTTCGGCGAGCGACTGTATATGCGGGGATGTGTAGTAGTGGGCCACGAGCACCGCGTTGCGGGCCTTCAGCAGCGCCGTGATGCGGGCTTTGTAGTCAGCGACCTCCGCCTCATCCATCGCGACAGGCTGCTTGTTGCGCAAGAAGGCTTTCACCAGTTCCGCCTCGGCCGCCATATGGCCGAGCTGCATCGGATCGGTGGTGCTCATCTGCATATGCCCCCTGCGCGCGAAAGGCCGCGGATCATAGCATGCGATCCAACTGACTCCGGCTCAGCGCGCAGTGTGCAGCCACGCCGGCACCAGCGACCAGGAGCGGCGCATTTCCGTGCGCCTTTGGGCGAGATCAGGTTCGAAGCGAGCGACGGTCCGCCAGAAACGTGGCGAGTGGTCCAGCCGCACGGTGTGACAGAGCTCGTGCAGCAGAACATGCCTTGCGAGCTCGGGTGAGAGGAACAGGATCTGGTAGTTGAGGCAGATGTCACCGTGGGATGAGCAACTTCCCCAACGTGTTCGCTGGGCCCGGATGCTCACCTCCCGGTAGACCAGGCCGGTTTCTGCGGCAATCCTCTCCAACATCGGCGGCAAGGCCTCTCGGGCCCGCCGCATCAACCACCGCGCGAGGGCCTTGCGGCAGGCTTCGGTGTTCCGGACATCACCGCTCAGCAGAAGTGATCCCGCGCCGGACGCGCGCGTGCGTGGCGCTGCGCCGGGCGAGTAACGCTGCAGCAGGTGCCAGGTTTCCCCGATCGCGGGGAGATCGATTCTGTCGGGGAGAGAAGGCTCGGCGTTGTGGAGTTCAACGGGTTCCGCGATACCCATCTCGTCCATCTGCTTGCCCACCCACCCTCGCCACTCGTTGGCGAGATGGATGAGCCAGTCACGCGAGACACCCGGTGGAGTCACCATCACCAGGCCCTCCCTCGGCGTGAGCGTGAGGCGCACGCGCTTGCTCCGTCGGGAGACGCGGATCCGGTAAGGGACGCTGCGCCCGTCGTCGAGCAGAAGCTGCAGGGAAGTGTCCGGATTCATCGTGCACACGCATGAAAACTGCAGGTGCCCATTCTGAACAATAGCGACAGGGATTCAATTGCCCGATGCAGGTACGACGACTTCGCCGCCGCTCATACCCGAGCAGTCAGGGCGGCCCACGCAGCCAGCGTGCGATCGTGATCAGCCTGCAGGTCCTTGGCATAGGTCTCGAGATCGGATTGGCTGGCAGCGAAGGCAAGCATCGCATCAAGTACACGGACAAGGCCCCTGAAGTGCTCCCCGGCGATGCCGCCGTCCTCAAGGCTGTCACGGATGATATCCCCAAGCACTCGAGCCCGCGGTTCGTGCCCGAAACGTCTGTAATAGCGAATAAGGTCCAGCGCCCACCGCTCGCCCGCAACACGCTGCTCCGCACTGTTCCCTGATGCCAGCGAGTCGCCGTCGGGCCAGAATCTTGTGTTGCCATCCCCTACGAGACGCGCGAAGGGGAGCGCCAGACGCGCAGCCTCGTGGCGCCCGGATTCCGGGGCGAGTTGGTCTTCGGAGGGGGTGTCCTTTCTGGCCACAGCCGGCGTCCCTGACAGCGTAGAGGCGATATCGTAAACCCGTATTGCTGTCCCGGCCAGAGGGGCAGATAGTCCGGTCTTGCGCTTATGCAAGCTGATCTGGGGCACTTACCAATCAGTCTGTCCATCCCGTCCATCAGGGGACAAAATGGGATATGAGAATCGGTCGCGCCATACGAGAACTGCGCCTCGCTGCTGGGGCAACGCTGGAAGAGCTCGCTCACAAGGCCGGGCTCGATGCCAGCAATCTCTCACGCATCGAGCGCGACCTGCAGGAGCCCTCCGCAGGCTGTGCGTGGCGGATTGCCGATGCGCTGCAGGTATCACTGGCTGATTTGTTCGATGACTCGGCACGTGCGAGACAGCAAGGGGCAGAACCTATCTCGCGTGGATCGGACCGGCAGTCAGACTCGCTGCTCAAAGTTTTCTATCGTCTCAACGAGACCAATCGGGGCATAGCGATCCAGATGTTGCGTCTGCTGGAGAAAACCGAGCGGGATGCTCTGGACTAACCGCCGTTCTGACACACCTCGGCAGATCGCAACAGCTTCTCCTTTTCCTCACGCCTAAGCGCCTTCACTGCGCGTTCTCGCCGGCTCGCTGCAGCACGATCAGCCACGCTCTCGCTCCAGACCAGCACTAAGGGCCTCCTGCCCCGTGTGTACTTTGCACCTGCCTTGCCACGGTTGTGTTCGTCCACACGGCGCGCCAGATTCGTCGTGATGCCCGCGTAGAGCGAGCCATCCGAGCAGCGCAGCAGGTAAACGTACCAACTCATGGTGAGGGGGAAAGAGAAACGAAAAAGGCCACCGCGGGGTGGCCTTTTTGAATGGTGGGTCGTGCTGGATTCGAACCAGCGACCAATTGGTTAAAAGCCAACTG
>Ga0209985_10001641_pt1 | contig 21391 bp, 18 predicted proteins | sample NOAtaG_FD_187305 | JGI IMG/M metagenome (GOLD analysis project Ga0209985, IMG submission 187305) | Freshwater lake microbial communities from Lake Erie, under a cyanobacterial bloom - NOAA_Erie_Diel6S_1000h metaG (SPAdes) (version 2) | ecosystem: Environmental > Aquatic > Freshwater > Lake ...
CGCCACCTCGCCCTGGTGGCGGGACTCGGCGCGGAACTCGGCGCCATGGCGACGCGCCAGCGCATCCACGAACCACCAACCGGCGTTGTGGCGCGTCCGGGCGTACTTGGCGCCCGGATTGCCGAGACCGACGATGAGCTTGAGCGCGGTGCCCGCCACCCGACTTCCTCAAAAAAGGAGGCCGCCACAGGGGCGGCCTCCGTTGACACCAGGTCGCCGCGCGATCACTTCTTCGCGGCGTCCTTCTTGGGCTCTTCCTTCTTGGCGTCGGCAGCGGGAGCCGCCGCCGTCTCGGCGGCCTTGGCTTCCGGCTCCTCGGCACGCGGGCTGTGGATCGAGACCACGACCTGGTCCTTGCCCTGCACCACCGCGGTGGCGACGACGCCGGCCGGCAGCGGGATGTCGGAGATGTGCCGGGTCTCGTTCAGCTTCATCTGCGAGAGGTCGAGCACGATCTCCTCCGGGAGGTCCTTCGGCAAGCACAGCACCTCGATGTCGGCGAGGCGGTGCGAGACGAGACCACCCTGCAGCTTGACGCCCGGGCTGATGGACTCGCCCTTGAAGTGGATCGGCAGGCGCAGGCGGATCTTCTCGTCGGCCGACACGCGCAACAGGTCGACGTGCAGCACCTGCGGCTTGGCAGGGTGCATCTGCAGGTCCTGGACGATCGCCGCTTGCGTCTCGGCGCCGACCTTGACGCCGATGATGCTGGAGTAGAACTTCTCGTCCTCGATCAGCGTCACGAGCTTCTGGTGGTCGAGCGAGAGCATGCGCGGCGGCTGCTTGCCGCCGTAGAGGATGGCCGGCACGCGACCCGCGTGACGCAGGCGGCGGCTCGCACCCTTGCCTTCGTCGTTGCGGAACTCGGCGCCGAGTTCGATGGACATTTTCATCTGTGGGACTCCTGAGGATGTGAGGGACCCGTTCCGCGACCAGAACGGGCTTCAGTCGACGTACAGCGAACTCACGGACTCTTCGTCGCGGATCCGCCGTATCGTCTCGCCGAGCAGCCCCGCCACGGAAAGCTGGCGGATCTGCGGGCATTGGCGCGCCGCGGGCGACAGCGGGATGGTGTCGGTCACCACCAGCTGGTCGAGCGCGGACTTGGCGATCTTCTCGACGGCGCTGCCGGAGAGGATCGGATGGGTGATGTAGGCGACGACGCGCACCGCGCCCTCGTCCTTCAGGGCCTGCGCGGCGATGCACAGCGTCCCCGCGGTGTCGACCATGTCGTCGATCAGCACGCAGGTCTTGCCGGCGACCTCGCCGATGATGTTCATCACCTTGGATTCGTTGGGCCGCGGACGGCGCTTGTCGATGATCGCGAGCTCGATGTCGTCGAGACGCTTGGCGAGCGCACGGGCTCGCACCACGCCGCCGACGTCCGGCGACACGACGATCATGTCCTTGTAGCCCTGCTTCCAGGCGTCGCCGAGCAGCACCGGCGAGGCGTAGACGTTGTCGACGGGGATGTCGAAGAAACCCTGGATCTGCTCGGCGTGCAGGTCGACGGTGAGCACGCGCGAGATACCGGCGCCCGACATCATGTTGGCGACGAGCTTCGCCGAGATCGCCGAGCGCGTGGCGCGCGGGCGGCGGTCCTGGCGCGAGTAGCCCATGTAGGGCACGACCGCGGTGACGCTGCGCGCCGAGGCACGGCGGCAGGCGTCGGCCATGATCAGCAGCTCCATGAGGTGGTCGTTCACCGGCGGGCAGGTGGGCTGCACGATGAAGACGTCGCGGCCGCGCACGTTCTCCATGAGTTCCGCGTTGACCTCACCGTCGCTGAAGCGGCCGACGACGGCGCGCCCGAGCGGCACCATCAGGTGCCGCGCGATGTCCTGCGCCAGCGCGGGGTTCGCGTTGCCGGTGAAGAGCGCCAAGGTCTGGCTGTCCAAGCGGAACTCCCAAAAATCGTCCGGAACGGCGGACCCGAGTGACCGGGGTGACCGAGTGGCTGGGGTGGAAGGATTCGAACCTCCGAATGGCGGGATCAAAACCCGCTGCCTTACCACTTGGCGACACCCCAGCAGTCGATGCGGTGTCCCGGTCCGCCGCGGGGGGTCGTCCCTACCCCCACAGCAAAAGGGGCGGTATTGTGCGGACGGGGGAATTGTCTGTCAATTCAGGGAACTGGCGCGGGAACGGTCGCAAGCCCCCTCACCACCCAGGCCCGCCAAGGGTCCGGGACCCGCGCCGCGATGCGCTCGGCGGCCGCCGCAGACTCGAAGGCCGCGAACAGGCAGGCGCCGGTACCGGTGAGCCGCGCCGGCGCGTGACGGCCGAGCCAGTCGAGGGCCAGGGCGACCTCCGGGACGCGGGCGCGAACCACGGGTTCGCAGTCGTTGCGACCGGGCCCGGCGAGGAGTTCGGGGAGGGAGCACCGAGGCGTGTCGCGGCGCAGTTCAGGCGCCTGGAAGATGTCGCGCGTGGGGACCGCCACGCCCGGATGGATGACGAGGAACCAGCGCGGCGGCAGGTCCACCGGGGTCAGCCGCTCGCCCACGCCCTCGCCCACCGCCGAGCGTCCGCGCACGAACAGCGGCACGTCGGCGCCGAGCGCGAGCCCGAGGCGGGCGAGCTCGTCCACCCCCATCCCGGTGCCCCAGAGGGCATCGAGCGCGCGCAGCGTGGTGGCGGCATCGGAGCTGCCGCCGCCCAATCCGCCGCCCATGGGGATGCGCTTGCGCACCCGGATACGCACGCCGAGCGGCGTGCCCGAAGCCGCCTGCAGCGCGCACGCGGCGCGCACCACGAGGTCCTGTTCGGAAGGCACGGCGGCGAGCGGGCCCGGCGCGGCCGCGGCGTCATCGACGCGTGCGATCGTCCCCGAGGGATCGATCTCGAAGGACAACAGGTCGCAGAGGTCGATGATCTGGAACACGGTCTGCAGCTCGTGATAGCCGTCGGCACGACGACCCGTGACATGCAGGCAAAGATTGAGCTTGGCGGGCGCCGGCCACCACTGCAGGTCCATGCTCAACGCCCGCCCTCCGGCGGCGCGCCCTCCGCCGGCGCGCCCTGCCAGACGTCGACCCACAGCCGCAGCCGCAGGCCTTCACGCCGCACCTCGATGCGCTGCGGCAGTTCGAGGCGGCTGCCCGCGACCGGGGCATAGAGCGGATAGGCGATCTCCCAACCCGCCTGCCGCAACGTGGCGAGCCGGCCGCCGGCCGGCTCCAGCGACTCCTCGGCGGCGAGTGCGGGGTCGGGATCGGGGACGCCGAGCAGCCAGTAACGCAGGCTCGCGAGCGGCACCGGCGCGCCGAGCGCCTGCTCGAGCGCGGAGGCGTCATCGCCCGGCGCGAATTCGTATTGCGCGCCGCCGACGCCCAAGGGACCGTCGAGCTCGATCCGGGTGAGCGCGGGCCGCTGCAGCCACCGCAGGTTGCCCGAGAAGCCGTCCTCGCCCCTCGCCACCGCCACGCGCCCCCGCAGGTCGTAGCCGGGCCAACCCTGCAGCGCACTGCGGCGAGCCTCCCAGGCCACGGGAAGCTCGAGACTCGGCAAGACGGGCTCGGCGGCACGTCCGCCGAGGGCGGCGCAGCCCACGAGGCCCGGCAGGCACAGCAGCAAAGGGAGGAGCAGGAGGCGCAGCGGTGACGCAGACCGCCCCGTCGCAGCAGACCGCCTCATGGCAGACGGCCTCATGGCAGCGGACGACCTCACCGCAGCGGACTCAGGGTTTGCGGTCCGGCGCCGCCCCGGTGAAGCGTTCGAGGGTGGCGCGCAGGGGCTTGGAGTCCGGCGCCGTCACCAGTGCGCGCGCCCAGACGCTGCGGGCGCCGGCCTGATCGCCCATGGACCACAGCACCTCCCCCCAGTGGGCGGCGATCTCGCCTTCGTAGGAGAGGCGCCAAGCACGCTCAAGGTGCGGCAGCGCGCCCGCCTTGTCCCCGCGCCGGTAACGCACCCAACCGAGGCTGTCGAGGAATGCGGCATTGTCCGGGCGCTGCTCCAGCGCGGAGCGGATCAGGCGCTCCGCCCGGCTGAGCGATTTCTTGCGGTCCGCCAGCGTGTAGCCGAGGGCGTTCTGCACGTTGGCATCGTCGGGCCGCTCCTTCAGCAGCGCCTCGAATTCCTTGATCGCCTCGCGGCTGCGCCCCGCCCCGTCGAGTTCCACGGCACGCTGGTAGCGCAGCTCGTGGTGCTCGGGATGGCGCTTGAGCGCGATGTCGATCCCCTGCACCGCCTCGGCGCGCATCCCGCCCTCGGACAGCGCGCGCGCCCGCGCAAGCTCGGTGTCGATGAAATCGCCGCGACCGCTGCGCAGCCAGTCGTCGAAGAGCCGCATCGCCCTCGGCGCTTCGCCACGCGCGACCAGCAGGCGTGCCGCGCGGCTGCGCGGTGCGAGACCGGCCCCGGCGCGGACCAGTTCCTCGTAGCCCGGCAGCGCCGCATCGGAGCGACCGAGGCGCTCGGCCATCATGGCGAGATAGAACAATCCCTCGCCGGTGCCCTCGTTGCGCTGGATCCGCGCCGAGAAACGCCGCTCGGCATCGAGGTAATCGCCCTCGCTGAACGCGAGCAGCGCGAGACGACGATCCGCTTCGACGGCGTGCGCGGGCTCTGCGGCGATGCGCTCGATCTCTGCCCGGGCCTCGACCCGCCGGTCGAGCGTCAGCAGCGTCTCGACGGCCGCGAAGCGGTGGTTCTCGGGGTCGCCCTGCGCCACGAGCTGCGCCTCGGCGAGCGCTCGGTCCGCATCGCCCGACGCCGCAGCCTCGGCGGCGGCCAAACGGATCGTGGCCGCGTCGTTGCCACCGCCCTTGGCGCGGGCTTCGGCGATCAGTGCGCGGCAGCGCGCGAGGTTGTCGGCGTTGCAGGCCATGCGCGCCAACGAAGACAGCACTGGCGGCGAGAGTCCGTCGCGCCCCGGGACATCCTTGAACACCTGCCACGCGTGCGGCGCCAGATCGCCCTCCGCGAGCGGCGGCAGGATCTCGCGCAGCGCCCGGTCCGGCTCGACATCCGGCTTGGCGAGCAGGCCGAAGAAGATCTTGCGCGCCTCCTCGTAACGCGCCGTGGCGATCGCCACGTTGCCGGCGAGCCGCAACGCCTCCACGTTCTCGGGATCGAGCGCGAGCAGACGCTGCGCCGACGCCCACGCCGCCGGCAAGTGCTGGCAGGCCTGGCCGATCTCGGTCGCACGATAGGCGACGGCGGGATCGCGGGAGGCACGCGCGTCTTCAAGGAAACCCTCGGCGGCGGCCCGACAGTCGCCTTCGGCGAGCCCCCGCTCGCCGGCGCTCTGCGGGACCGACGGCTGACGCCCCTCTCCGGATGCCGGCGGCGAGACGGGTGGGCGACCCGCCTCTTGCGCAAAAACGGGAGGCGCGACGGCGAACAGCAACACCGCAGCGGCAAGGGTGGTGGACAACGGGCGCAGATGAGGCATCGTCCATTCACTATAGCGGAACCGCAGTCCCCGGGTGCGGACACGGCTTGTCAGGGTGGGACATGGCACACACAATCCCCCGACCATGACCTGCCCCACCCTTCGCCGATGAAAGAGACCCTCCGGCGACGCCTCGAACGGCAAGCCGAACATTGGGAAGAGCTCGGTCGCTCGCTGGCCGACCCGGCGATCGATGGCGGCTCCGCCCAGTTCCGCGAGGCCTCGATGGAGTACGCGCGGTTGACGCCCTTGGCGGAGCGTTGGCGCGGGTTCATCGGCCACGAGCAGGAGCTCGCCGCCGCGCGAGCGCTGGCCGCCGACCCAGATGCCGGGATGCGCGGCCTCGGCGAGGAGGAGGTCGAGCGGCTCCGCGCGGTCCTCGCAGCCGACGAGCTCGAACTGCGGCGCATGTTGGTGCCGGTGGACCCCCGGGACGTCCGCAACGTCTACCTCGAGGTCCGCGCCGGCACGGGAGGCGACGAGGCCGCGATCTTCGCGGGCGACCTGCTGCGGCTCTACGCGCGCTACGCGGAACGGCAGGGTTGGCGCCTCGAGACCCTGAGCGAGAGCCCGGGGGAACACGGCGGCTACAAGGAAGTCATCTGCCGTGTCGTCGGCACCGGCGTCTTCTCGCGGCTGAAGTTCGAGTCGGGCACGCACCGCGTGCAGCGCGTCCCGGCGACGGAGTCGCAGGGCCGCATCCACACCTCGGCGGTGACCGTCGCCATCCTGCCGGAGCTCGACGAGGTCGAGGACGTGGAGATCAACCCGGCGGAACTGCGCATCGACACCTTCCGCGCCTCCGGCGCCGGCGGCCAGCACGTCAACAAGACCGACTCGGCGGTGCGGATCACGCACCTGCCGTCCGGCATCGTGGTGGAGTGCCAGGACGAGCGCTCCCAGCACAAGAACCGCAGCCGTGCGATGTCGTTGCTGAAGGCGCGGCTGCGCGCCGCCGAACAGCAGCGCCGCGACGCCGAAGAAGCACGGTCACGACGGCTGCAGGTCGGCAGCGGCGACCGTTCGGAACGCATCCGCACATACAATTTCCCGCAAGGCCGGGTGACCGATCATCGCATCGAGCTCACGCTCTACCAGCTCGAGGACATCATGGACGGCAGGCTCGACGCGTTGATCGAACCCTTGCAGCAGGAGCACCAGGCGGAACTGCTCGGGGAGGACGCATGACCGACGCACCGGAGATCGTCAGCGCGAGTCCCACGGGCGTCGCGGCGCGCTTGCGCATCGCCGGCGTCGGCGCGCGGGCCTATGCGTTCACCGTCGACTTCAACATCCGCATCGCGCTCGCCTTCGCGTGGTACGCGACCGGCGCGGTGCTGCACTCCTCGGCGAACGCGCTGGAGGTCACGCTGCGGCGGCCGCGCGAACCGGACATCTGGTGGACGTACGCGATCGAGATACCGGTGGCGGTGATCTTCCTTTTCTACCACCCGGTCGTCGAGACCCTGCTGCGCGGGATCAGCCCGGGCAAGCGCTTCGCGGGCCTGCGCATCGCCACGCTCGAGGGCGGCGTACCGAACCCGGGCGCGCTGATGCTGCGCAACCTGTTCCGCCTGATCGACAGCGCGCCGCTCTTCTACGGCGTCGGGATCGTGATGGCGCTCGCGAACCGGCGCGGTCAACGCCTCGGCGACCTCGCCGCCGGCACCCTGCTCGTCTACGACGACGGACGCGCGGAGATGAAGCTGCCGGCGGGCAGCGGGTTCAACTCGGTCTCCGCCCTGCTCACCGAACACCGCGCGGTCGCGAAGCGGCTGGCACTCGCGCGCCGCGACGCGCCGGATGCGGTCTCCACCGAAGCGCTCGAGACCCGCCACGCCGCGCTGCACCATGGGCTCACCCAAGACGCGACGACGCTGCGCGAGATGCTGCGCAAATTCGCCGAAGAGACCCTGCCGGCCGCCACCCACGAATTGCGCCCCTTCCTCGGCGCCACCCTGCTCGGGTTCGTCGTGGCGGCGCTCGCAGGCTGGGGTCTCGTCACCGTCGAACCGGAGTCGATCCGGCTGTTCGCCTCGCCCGAGATGCTGCAGAAGGTGCAGGCGGGCGAGCTCTGGACGGAAGGCCTGCTCGGGGTGGCACCCTCATCGGTGATCTCGGGGGCCATCTTCTTCAACAATGCCGTGGTCGCGCTGGCGGCCTGGCTGCTCGGGTTCCTGTTCGCGCTCGGCACGATCTACGCCATCGGCGTCAACGGCATGATGTTCGGCGCACTGACCGCGCTCTGCGTCTCGAACGGCCTCGGCGCCGCGCTGCTCGATTTCGTGGTCGCGCACGGACCGGCGGAGATCTTCTGCCTGTGCGCCGCCGGCGCCGCCGGCGCGATCGTGGGCGACGCCTTGGCGCATCCCGGCGAGTCGACCCGCAGCGACGCGTTCGCCGCCGCAGTGCGGCGCACGGCGGTGCTGCTGCCGGCGATCGCGATCGTGCTGATGTTCTGCGGACTGATCGAGGGGTATGTCTCGACCAGTTCCCTGCCGTTCGCCGTCAAGGCGCTCATCGGCGCGGGAGCATTGGCGGTGGCGGTCAGCGCGCTCGTCGACTGGCGCGGGGACCGCGGGTCACTGCGGCCCACACCGCCGCTTCGAGGCGTGCCGGCGTCTCGCTGACCACCGCGACACCGCGTTGGCGCCACTGGTCGGCCTTGGACCGCATCGCGGCCAGATGCCGCTCTGCGGCGAGCGCCGTCCAGAATCGCCGGGGCGCGCCCGGCGGCGCGACGAGCAAGGCTTCCACCGACGGCTCACGGGGCATCACCACGACCACGGAGTGACGGGCGGCCAACGCGCGCAGACCTTCGGTCGGCGGCTCGCCGAACCACAGCACGGCGCCCTGCGGTTGACGCAGCAGCCGCAACGCGGCGCGGGCGGCGCCTTCGGGATCGGCGGGTTGGGCATCAGGCGCCAGCGCAGCCAACTGCGCGCGCAGCCGAGGAAGCGCGGCCGCACCGCCCACCGGCGGCACCGCGCGCAAGACGCGGTCGGCGAACACCAACAGACCCACACGGTCGCCGCGCGCCAAGGCCGTTTCAGCCAAGCGCGCGGCGAGGTTCACGCGGGTGCCGAGCGCATCGAGCACGCCATCGCCGGCCGAGGATTCGCATCCGGCATCGATCACCATGAGCATCTCGAGATGCTGGTCATCCCGCAGCTCGCGCGTGGTGAGCACGCCCGAGCGGGCGGTCACTTTCCAATCGATGCGCGACAGCGGATCGCCGGGCTGCCAGTCGTGCCAGCGATGGATCTCGCGGGCGACCTCCTGAAGCGGCCGCGGACGGGCGCCCATCGCCGGAGTCGCAAGTCGCGCGCCGCTGCGTCGCAGCAGGTCGGGTACCACGCGCGCCGTCGCACCGGTGTCGAGCGGGCGGTCCCACCACGCGAGCCCGAGCGGACCGAGGATCCGCGCCGGGATCTTGGGCCACGGGTGCGTGCCGAGCCGGATCGGCCTCACGACCCACGAGCCGCTCACCGACCCGTCAGGCACCGGCGCTGTGCCGCCCTCGGGCTCACCGGGCCCGATGCTCATCTCGCGCTGGGACACGCCCACGGCCGGCGCCGCCTCCGGTCCGATCGGCATCCACCGCAATCGCTGGGTCCGCCGTGCATCGTGCGTGACCATCATGCCCGTCTCGCTTTCGCGCCCGAGGTTCAAGACGGCAGGCGTGACGAGTCTCGCCGCGAGACGCACCCGCCCTTGGGCCACCGCCTCGAACGCGAGTCCGCCCGCGAGCAACAGCAGCACCGCGCGCCACAGGTCGGCGATGTCGGGGTCGCTCGACCACTGCGCCGCGATGAAGGTCACCACGCCGACGAGCGCAAGCAGCAATGAACGACCGGTCAGGTGCATGGCGGGACGTGCGTCAACGCGGCACCGCAGTGCTCGCGAGCAGTTCCGCGACCACCGTCGAGTCGGCGAGCCCCTCGAGGGCTGCCTCGGCGGTGAGCGACAGCCGATGGGCGATGACCGCCGGGGCGACCGCCTTGACGTCATCCGGCGCGACATGGTCCGCGCCGCGGATGCCGGCGTGGGCGCGCGCCGCCCGCAGCAACATCATGGCGCCACGGGTCGAGAGCCCGACCGACACCTGCGGATGGGAGCGGGACGCGTTCGCGATCCCGAGCACGTACGCGATCATGGCAGGCGACACGAAGATCGATCCGAGCGCGGCGCGGGCCGCATCCATCGTGGCAGCGTCGAGCTGCCGAGCCGGCGCAAGCGACGCGTCCGCCTGCAGGCCATGACGACGCAGCACCTCGGCCTCGAATTCGGGCGCAGGATAGGTGAGATCGATGCGCATGAGGAATCGGTCGAGCTGGGACTCGGGCAGGGGATATGTACCCTCGAATTCGCGCGGATTCTGTGTCGCGATGACCATGAAATCCTGCGGCAGGCGGAACACCTCGCCCTCGGAGCTCACCTGACGCTCTTCCATGGCCTCGAGCAGTGCCGACTGCGTCTTCGGCCCGGCGCGGTTGATCTCGTCGACCAACACGACATCCGCGAACAAGGGGCCCGGCCGGAAAACGAAGTTCGAGCGCGCCGCATCGTAGACGTGCACGCCGATGACATCGCCCGGCATGAGGTCTGCCGTGCCCTGGATGCGCTTGAACGTGCCGCCCAATGCCGCCGCGAGCGAACGGGCGAGCAAGGTCTTGCCGAGGCCCGGCACCCCTTGCAGCAGGACGTGACCGCGGACCAGCAGCGCGATCGCGATCGACTGCACGTGACGACCGTCACCGACCACGATCTTGCCGAGTTCGGCTTGCAGTGCGCGCTCGAAGGCGGCGACCGGCGCGCCGGCGGATGCGGCTCCAGCATCGGACATCGGCACAGGGACGTCTTGGGTCATGGGATGGCACTCCGCAGGCGGGTCAGAAGATCGTGGAAGGGATCGAGCGGGACTCCGCCGCCGTCGGCGAGACGGCGGCGGAAGGCACCGAATTGGGCGACGTCGGCGGCGCTGACGCCCGGCCGCGTGGCGAACCAGGCCTCCGGCGCCGAACGCGCGCCCTCCGGCAGTCGCGCGACGAAGGCGTCCAAGGCCGCACGCGCGGCTTCGCGAGGCTCGACGGCGCGCGCCAACAGGCGCGCCTCGGCCGCGACCAGCGCGGCGGCGCCCGGGGGATGCGGGGCGGGCGACGGCGAACGCAGCCGGGTGCCGCCGACGATCCAGGCCAACCAGAGCGCGAACAGGGCCAGCGCCGATACATGCAGCCTCGGGTCGGCAAGCAGGCGCCCAAGGTCGTAGGGCTCCGGCACACCCTGCAGTCCGTCATCGAACATCACGATCCCCGATGGCGCGACGAGTTCGCGCAGGATGTTGCCCGCGAACCGGGCGTTGTCGGCGCGACCGAGGGCGCGGTTGGCGAACGGCGTCGCTTGCGCGACCAGCAACACCCAGCCGTCGCCGCGCGGCAAGAGCCATGCACCATCCGACCCGCCCTGCGCGGCACGCAGCAAGGGCAACGCCCCGCGGCTCGGGGGCGGTGTCACCTCGCAGGGCGGCATGCTGCGGTCGGACAGCGATTCCACCGACCCGACCCCACGCAGCAACGGATGCGCAGCGACCGGCCGCCAGGCCGCCACGGCGGGGCTCGAGAGGAATCGCATGGGCACAGACGACTGTCGCGGCGACTCCACGCCCGAGAGCATCGCCACGTCGGCGCTCAGACTGCGCGAACGCGATGCGGGCGCCCACTCCGGCGAATCGCACAGCGCCGCCAACACCAGCAAGGAATTGCCGCGCCGGACCCACTGGTGCAGCGGCACCAGGTCGCGGTCGAGCAGCGACTGCTTGCCCGGCAGCGTGATGATGAGGAGATTGCCGGTCGGATGGTCGCCGGTGAGCCGGTCGAGGCTGCGATAGTCGTCGCGCAGCGCGAGCAGGCGCACGCCCGAACCCGCGAACCAGTCGCGCAACGCCGTATAGCCGGCGGCGCCGGGCTCGCTCGAGAGGGGCCGCGTGTCCTCCGTGCGGGACGACGAGTCGCTGAACGCGAGACCATAGAAAAGCAACAGCGCCGCGAGCGCGAGCGCCAAGGCGCGCAATCGCGCTCTCATGGCGGCGCCCTCCGCATCCACCGGCGCCGCGGCGCCGCGAGCCAGCCCGACGCCGCTGCCGACGCTGCGGCAAGCGCCGCCTCATCCGGCGGGCGCCGTCCATAGGCGCCGGACTCGCCGGTCGCCGCGATGATCGACAGGGCGGCACGCTGCCCTTCCGGCAATCGCGCGAGACGGTCGATCTCGCGCGGCGTGAGCGGCGTCGGCGGCGGCAAGGATTCGTGGGCATGCAAGCGCGCCGCCACGGTCCGCAGGAGTTCGCCCGCGCGGCGGCGCGGCGGCAAGGCCGCAAGCGCTGCGAGATCGACCTCGGGCGCGCCGGACGAGACGCGGGTACGGCGGCGGCGGCGACCCGACGTACGTGGTCCGAGCGCGGCGCGGACCTCCTGCAGGATCACCGTCACGATCAAGAGCGCAGCGGTCCCGAACGCGAACCACGATACGGTGCTCCAGAAGCCGAGCGGCCACTGGATCCGGGGCCCGGACCGGGTCTGTTTACGCTCTCGGGGATCGAACTCCCCGACCACCGAGCGCCACCAGCGCGCGAGACGGGCGCGCGTCGATAATTCGCCGCGCGCTGCGGGGTCGAGCGATGCCAGGATCTGCGAGAGACGCGCCGCAGGGAGCAAGCGCATCGAGGCCGCGGGATCCGTGGCCGATTCGACGATCCGGGTCAGGTCCTCGACCTGCCGCAGGGTCGTGGCGGATCCGGCGGGCAGGAGCCGTTCCCGCCCGCCGAGGACGCGCCCCTCGTCGGCGAGCACCGTCCAGAGCGTCGGGCACTCCCCGGCAAGATCGACGCGCACCAGGCCAAAGGGGTCGGCGCGCTCATCCGAACGCACCGAGCGCGTGCAAGCCCGCAACGCCCGCGCGAGCGTCGACACGGCCTTCGCATCAGCCGCCGCATCGGCCGCCGCCGGCCGACCGGCATCGAAGGACAGCAGCAGGACCGCAGACAGCGACACGACCCGCCCTCGGCGGCGGAACAGTGCCGGCGCGATCCCCTGCCCGCTCATGCCGCGGGCTTCATGCGACCGGCGCGGCCGATCCGAGCTCGGACGGGTCCGCCGAGGCAGGCGCTGAAGGCTCCTTGCGCCAAGCCTCGCGCCTGCGAAGATCGAGGTACTGCGCGACGCCGAGCGCCACGAACAGGGGCTGGAACACCGCCGCCAGCAATCCCGACACGACGCCCAGCACCAACGCGGCAGAACTGCGGTCGATGCCGCCTTCGACCTGGGCGAACAGCAATCCGACCAGGACGCCCACGACGTAGAGCGCCATCACCACACCGCCGGCGACGCCGAGGATGGTCGCCGTGTGCCACCAACTGCCCCGTACCAACCGCAAGGACCGATCGACCGTGGCACCGACCCCGGGACGCTCGACCATCAGCACGGTCAGGCTGGGCCACAGGGCCACGCTGAGGTACATCCCGGGCAGCACCAGCAACAAGGTGCCGAGCACCAAGGCGAGCGCCGCCAGCAGGATCACCGCCACGGCGCGCGGCACGGCGCGCATCGCCTCCCAAGCGCCGCCGAAAAGGCCGGGGCGTCCACCCGCTGCCACCTGATATTGGCGCAATACGAGCAACAACCAGACCCAGAGACCCGCCAACGCCGCCCCAGCCATCAGGCCCCACCAGACGCCGTCCTTGGGCGCGAGCAACGAGAGCGACTGCCCGGTGGCGAGCAGGTAGACCGACGGCAGGTTGCCGAGCAACACCGCGAGCAGCGACCACGGCAGGCAGGTCGGCAAGGTCCGACGGAACAGCAGGAAGCCGGCATCGAGGACTTCGCCGGCGGTGGCGGGACGGTCGTAGGGGAAGAGTTTCACGCCTTTGAATGTACCAAACCTTGTGCCATGACAAACTTGCGCGATGCAGGGATCATCCCGACTCGGTGACATCGTCGCACAGGTGGCCGACACGCTGCGGGCGCCGCTCGGCGCGCAGGCGCGACGGGAGGCCGAGACCTTGGTGCTCGCCGCCCTCGGCCTCGGGCGCGGCGCGCTGATCGCCGCGCCGGAGCGGCCGGTCTCGCCCGCCGAGGCCGCGCGCGTGGCGGACTGGGCGGTCCGCCGCGCCGACGGCGTGCCGCTCTCCTACCTCACAGGGGAGCGCGAGTTCTGGTCGCTGGCGCTGCGGGTCGATCCGGCCGTGCTCATCCCGCGACCCGAGACCGAGCTGCTGGTCGAGCGGGCGCTCGCGCGCGGCGACGAGTGGCACGCGGCGACGGGGACCTGCCCTGCCGTGGTCGACCTCGGCACCGGGTCGGGTGCGATCGCCCTCGCGCTCGCCTCGGAACGGTCGACGTGGCCGATCACCGCGATCGACCGTTCAGGCGCAGCGCTGGCCGTGGCGCGCGACAATGCGCGCCGCCTCGGGTTCGACCGCATCGAATGGCTGGAGGGCGACTGGGTGGCGCCGCTTGGCGCGCGCCGCGTCGCGTTGCTGGTGTCCAATCCGCCGTACGTCGCGGCCGACGACCCGGTGCTGCAGGGCGATTCTCTGCGTCACGAGCCGCGGACGGCGCTCACCCCCGGTCGCGATGCGCTCGCCGACCTGCACGCCCTGGTCGACGCCGCGCCCGGGCACCTGCTGCAGGGCGGCCGCTTGCTGCTCGAACACGGCGCCACCCAGGGTGCCGCGGTCCGCGCACGCCTTGCGGCGCAGGGATACGCTGACATAGTCTCGCACGCCGATCCGGCCGGCCACGAGCGCGTGACCGAGGGCCGGCGCTGAATCCGACCACACCCTCCAAGGAAATCCCGCCATGTCCCCTGCCCCGCTGCCGACGCTCGCCTTCTCCACCACCGCCGGTGACTTCACCGTGGAACTCGCCGCCACGGAGGCGCCCGAGTCCGTCGCCAATTTCCTGCAATACGCCGCCGATGGCCACTTCGACGGCACGCTCTTCCACCGCGTCATCCCCGGATTCATGATCCAGGGCGGCGGTTTCGCATCCGGCCTCGAGCAGAAACCCACCCGTCCGCCGATCCGAAACGAAGCGGCCAACGGCCTGCGCAACAGCCGCGGCACGCTCGCCATGGCGCGCACCAGCGACATCCACAGCGCCACCTCGCAGTTCTTCATCAACCTCACCGACAACGACTTCCTGGACCACGCGCCGGGCAACTACGGGTACGCGGTGTTCGGCCGGGTCACCTCCGGCATGGACGTCGTGGACGCGATCGCTGCCGTGCCGACCACACGCCGTCGCGGCCACGGTGACGTGCCCGTCGATGAGGTCGTGATCACCGCGGTGCGACGGGTGGAGGCTGCCTGACTCCGCTGCGCATCGCGCGTCTCGCGCTGCGCACGGTGCTGGCGGCCGGCGCGGCGCTCGTCATCGTGATCCTCGCGCTGCGCTGGGTGCCACCGCCGACGAGCGCGTTCATGCTGTCGGACCGGATCGGCGCGATGCTCGACGGCGACTTCGCCTACCGCAACCGCTACGACTGGGTCGCGCTCGAGAAGATCTCGCCGCAGGCGGCGCTCGCGGTGATCGCCTCGGAAGACCAGCGCTTCCCCTTCCACGCAGGCTTCGACTTCGAGTCGATCCGCGAGGCGGTGCGCCACAACGCCCGCGGCGGCAAGGTCCGCGGCGCAAGCACGCTCACCCAGCAGGTCGCCAAGAACCTGTTCCTGTGGAAGGGGCGCAGCTGGGTGCGCAAAGGGCTCGAAGCCGGCATCACCGGGCTCATCGAACTGCTGTGGCCGAAGGAACGCATCCTCGAGGTGTACCTCAACATCGCCGAGTTCGGCCGCGGCACCTACGGCGTGCAGGCCGCGGCGCAGCGTTTCTACCGCAAAGACGCCGCCAGGCTCACCCGCCGCGAGGCGGCGACGCTGGCGGCCGTGCTGCCTGCACCGAAGCGATGGCGGGTGGATGCGCCCACCTCTCGCGTGCAGCGGCGACGCGAGGCGATCATGACGCAGATGCGGCTGCTCGGCGGCCCGTCGTTCCTGCGGCAACTCGATGACGAGGAACCGGCCGCCTCCGCACGCAACGCGCGCCAGACCGGTCAGTAGCCGAGGTTGGGGGCCAGCCAGCGCTCGGCGTCGGCGATGCTGATGCCCTTGCGGGCCGCGTAGTCCGTCACCTGGTCTCGATCGACCTTTCCGACGGCGAAGTAGCGCGATTCCGGATGCGCGAAGTACCAACCGCTGACCGCGGCGGTCGGGTACATCGCGAAGCTCTCCGTGAGCGAGATGCCCGCATTGCGCTCGACATCGAGCAGGCGCCAAAGGGTCGCCTTCTCGGTGTGGTCGGGGCAAGCGGGGTAGCCGGGCGCGGGGCGGATACCGCGGTACTCCTCGGCGACGAGTTGCGCGTTGGTCAGTTGCTCGCCCGACGCGTATCCCCAGATCTCGCGCCGTACGCGCTCGTGCAGGTACTCGGCCGCGGCCTCGGCGAAACGGTCGGCCAGCGCCTTCAGCATGATCCCGGAGTAGTCGTCATGGGCCGCCTCGAAACGGGCGAGGTGGCCTTCGATGCCGATGCCCGCGGTCACGGCGAACGCGCCCATCCAATCCGCGACGCCCGACCCGCGCGGCGCGACGTAGTCGGCCAGGCACTCTTGCGGCTGCCCCTCGGCCTTGCCCCTCTGTTGGCGCAGGTGGTGCAGGACGGCGATGGGGGCGCCGCGCGCCTCGTCGGCATGGACGGCGATGTCGTCGCCGACGGACTCCGCCGCGAAGACACCGACCACGGCACGCACCCCGAGCCAACGTCCGGCGACGAGTTCACGCAACATGCGGCGCGCATCGGCATAGAGGTTGCTCGCAGCTTCGCCGACGACCGGATCGGTGAGGATGTCCGGGAACTTCCCGGCGAACTCCCACGCGTTGAAGAACGGCATCCAGTCGATGTAGTCGACCAGGTCTTGCAGGCGGATGTCCTCGATCACCTGCACGCCGGGCTGTCGCGGCGGGACCGGCCGGTAGGCCGCCCAATCGAGCGTCCTGCGGCGGGCACGCGCAGCCTCCAGGGAGAGCGCGGGCTGCTTGACCGTCTTCCCTGCGTGCTGCTCGCGGCGCAGCGCATGCTCCGCGGCGATCCGCTCGGTGAACGCCGTCCGCTGGGAGGGCGTGACCAGCGATTGGCAGACGCCCACCGCCCTCGAAGCGTCCTTCACGTACACCACCGGCTCCGCATACCGGGGCGCGATCTTCACCGCCGTGTGCGACGGCGAAGTGGTGGCACCGCCGATCAACAAGGGTACCTTGAAACCCTGGCGTTGCATCTCCGATGCGACATGGACCATCTCGTCGAGCGACGGCGTGATCAATCCCGACAGCCCGATCAAGGCGGCGCCCTCGCGCCGCGCCACCTCGAGGATCCGCTCCGCCGGCACCATCACGCCGAGATCGATGACCTCGAAATTGTTGCACTGCAGGACGACGCCGACGATGTTCTTGCCGATGTCGTGCACGTCGCCCTTCACCGTGGCCAGCACGATCTTGCCGTTGTTCCGCGCCCCACCGTGCCGCCCTTGCTCGATGAACGGCACAAGATGGGCCACCGCCTTCTTCATGACGCGCGCGCTCTTGACCACCTGCGGCAGGAACATCTTCCCGGACCCGAACAGGTCGCCGACCACGTTCATGCCGTCCATGAGGGGGCCTTCGATCACCTCGATCGGCCGCGCGACGCCGAGCCGCGCTTCCTCGGTATCCGCGATGACGAACTCGTCGATCCCCTTGACCAAGGCGTGCTGCAGCCTCGCCGAGACCGGCAGCGCGCGCCACGCGAGATCGGCCTCGCGACGGACGCCGCCCTCACCCTTGAATCGGGAGGCGAGCGCCAACAGACGTTCGGTGGAGTCCGGGCGCCGATCCAGCACGACATCCTCGACGGCCTCGCGCAATCCGGCGGGTATCTCCTCGTAGATCGCCAATTGTCCGGCGTTCACGATCCCCATGTCCATGCCGTTGCGGATGGCATGGTAGAGGAACACGCTGTGCATCGCCTCGCGCACCGCGTCGTTGCCACGGAAGGAGAACGAGACGTTGCTCACACCCCCGCTCACCTTGACATGCGGAAGACGCCGCTTGATCTCGCCCGTCGCCTCGATGAAGTCGAGCCCGTAACGCGCGTGCTCCTCGATGCCCGTGGCGACGGCGAAGATGTTCGGATCGAAGATGATGTCCTCGGGGGGGAACCCGTCGTCCACCAGCAACCGGTACGAGCGCTCGCAGATCGCCACCTTGCGGACCACGGTATCCGCCTGGCCTTGCTCGTCGAACGCCATCACGACCACCGCGGCGCCGTAGGCACGGACCCGTCGTGATTGCTCCAGGAAAGCCGCCTCACCTTCCTTGAGGCTGATGGAATTCACGACCGGCTTGCCTTGTACGCACTTGAGCCCGGCCTCGATCACGCTCCACTTCGAGGAGTCGATCATGACCGGCACGCGCGCGATGTCGGGTTCGGTCGCGACAAGGTCGAGGAAGCGCACCATCGCAGCTTCCGAGTCGAGCATGCCCTCGTCCATGTTGACATCGATGAGCTGGGCTCCCGCAGCGACCTGCTGCCGCGCGACATCGATCGCCGCGCCGTAGTCACCCGCTTCGATGAGCTTGCGGAACTTGGCCGACCCCGTGACGTTGGTGCGCTCGCCCACGTTCACGAAGAGCGTCTCCGGTCCGATGTTGAACGGCTCCAGGCCGGAGAGCCTGCAGCGGACCGGCGGCGCAGCCGGCGCCCGCGCGGGGACCCCGCGGACAGCAGCGGCGATCGCGCCGATGTGCTCCGGCGTGGTGCCGCAGCAGCCGCCGACGATGTTCACGAGCCCGGATGCCGCGAACTCCCCGACGATCGAAGCGGTCTCCGCCGCCGTCTCGTCGTACTCGCCGAAAGCGTTGGGCAGCCCCGCATTCGGGTAGGCACAGACCGCGCAGTCAGCGAGGCGCGCGAGTTCCGAGACATACGGCCGCATCTCGCGCGCGCCGAGCGCGCAGTTGAGCCCGATGGCGAAAGGACGCGCATGCCGGACCGAGTTCCAGAACGCCTCGGTGGTCTGGCCCGAGAGAGTACGGCCGGACGCATCGGTGATGGTGCCGGAGATGATGACCGGAAGGTCGAGCCCGCGGGCGTCGAGCTCGGCACGCAACGCGAAGATCGCCGCCTTCGCGTTGAGGGTGTCGAAGACGGTCTCCACCAGCAGTATGTCTACCCCGCCGTCGACGAGCGCTGCGGTCGCCTCCTGATACGCCGCGACGAGCTCATCGAAGCGCACATTGCGTGCCGCGGGATCGTTGACATCCGGCGAGATCGAGGCGGTCCGGTTGGTGGGTCCCAACGCACCCGCGACGAAACGGGTGGTCCCGTCGCGCGACGACATCTCGTCGGCCACCTCGCGCGCCAACCGCGCGGCGCGGTAGTTGAGTTCAGGCGCGAGCGCTTGAAGCCCGTAATCGAGCTGGGCGATGGCGTTGGAGTTGAACGTATTGGTCTCGATGATGTCCGCGCCCGCGGCGAGATACGCGCGATGGATGTCTGCGATCAATTCCGGTCGCGTGATCGTGAGCAGATCGTTGTTGCCGCGCAGGTCGAGGCCGTGCGCCGCGAAACGTTCGCTGCGGTATCCCGCCTCGTCCAGGCGGTGGCGCTGGATCATGGTGCCCATCGCCCCGTCGAGAACGAGGATGCGCGATGAAGCGACCTGCCGCAGCCGTCCGATACGCGCCGCCCGGGCGATCTCGTCGACCGGGGACCGAAGGAACGGCGGCGCCACCGCACAGGTTTGCGGGCCGGACCGGTCGGTCAACGTACCGGCCGGGCCGGCACCGGCGAGGGCCGAGGGACCGTGGTGCGCGCAGCCGGCGCTCAAGCGGCGGCCCGCAGCCGCAGCGCCTCGCAGACGGCCAACGTGGGTTCGGCGCGGTTGAGCGTATAGAAGTGCAGGTCGCGAACGCCGTGTCGACGCAGCGCCGACACCTGTTCGATGGCGAAGTCGGTCGCGACCCCCAGGCGCGCTGCCGGATCATGGTCGACGCCCTCGAAACGCGCCGCGAGCCACGCGGGGACTTTGGCGCCGCACCGGGCCGCGAAACGCGCGACCTGGGAGAAGCGGGTGATCGGCAGGATACCCGGCACCAGCGGAGCGACGATGCCCGCCGCTGCGCAACGATCCCTGAACCGCAGGAAGTCGTCGTTCTCGAAGAAGAACTGGGTGATCGCGCGGGTCGCGCCTGCATCGAACTTGGCGCGCAAGTGGTCGATGTCGGCCGCGGCGGAGGGCGCCTCGGGATGGGTCTCCGGATAGGCGGCGACCGAGATCTCGAACGGCGCCACCGAGCGCAGGCCGGTGACGAGGTCGCAGGCGTAGGCGAATCCGCCGGGGTGCGGCCGGTAGCCGACGCTCCCCTGCGGCGGATCCCCGCGCAACGCCACGATATGCCGGACGCCCTCCTGATGATATCGCCGCGCGATGTCGAGGGTCTCTTCGCGCGTCGCTCCGACACAGGTGAGGTGCGGCACGCTCTCGAGCCGCGCCTCGCGGCGGATGCGGCTGACCCAGGCTTGCGTCCGGTCGCGGGTCGAACCATCGGCGCCGTAGGTCACCGAGACGAATCCCGGCGCCAGCGGCGCCAGGCGCTTGATCGTCTCCCAGAGCGCCGCCTCGGCGGCAGCGTCCGCCGGCGGGAAGAACTCGAAGGAAACCTGCGTGGAAAGGTCTAGCATGATCGTGTCCTGGGAGCGGTGTACGGAGGCTGCGGGTCAGGGGCCGAAAGCGGGACGCCGCAGGGAGATCGACATGTCAGCCGCGTGGGCGCCCGGAGCGATGCGGGCGCGGCTGCGCGCGACGAGCAGGTGATGCCCTTCCGCCTCGACCGGGACCAGGGTGAGACAGTCCAAGCCTTGCTCGTCGAGCAACGCGCGCAACCTCAGCGGAGGCGCGGCACCCCCATCCTCCAGCGCATCGTAGGGGACGGCGCACCAAAGGACCCCGTGGGCGGCGACAGAGCGACGCGTCTTCTCCAGCCATGCCGGGACCTGCACGGCGCTCTGCAACTCCGCGCGACCCGGCGATTCGATGCAGACATCGAAGGGCTGCGCCTCTCGCGCCTGCCGTCTGCTCAGGAACTCGAACCGTGCGCCGTTCGCATCGGCCCAGGCCTGCAACGCGCCACGCTCGGCAGCGGCGTCCACCCGCAGCGTGACCTTCGCGGGCCATCGGGCAAGCACCTCGAGCACCTCACGGTTGCCCGCGCGGGCGAGGATCCGGAGCCCGGCGACATCGCGACCGAGGGCTGACTCGAGCGCCGCGGCAAGCGCACGGCCGAGCCGGCTCGACCCGAGCAGTGCCTCGTGCGGTTCCGACTCGGATTCAAGCGCCCGCAGGCGCGCACGGGCTTGCTGCAGACCGGGGTCGGCCGGGTCTATCCGCGTCAGCAGCTGCAACGCGAGTTCGGCGGCGAAGCCGCCGCCGATCATCGGCAGGTACTCGACGCGCTGCCCCCGACGAGCCCGACGCAGCAGTCCCACCGTGGCGAGCTGCTTCAGATGCCGTGACACGTTGGGCTCACTGTCCGCCACCGCCGCCGCAAGCTCCGACACCGACGTCGGCTGATCGAAGCACAGCCGAAGCAAGCGCAACCGCGCCGGATCGGCGACCGCGCGCAATATCCGCGCCAACTCGTCCAACGGCATGTTTTCAGAATTTCGCATATCTGTAATTATCATAGCCGGGGCGAGATGATGCGCAATACCCCACGGCCCTGTGGCCCCCGAGGCTTGCCGGATTGGTTTCACTTGAAACTATAATGACGCCATGAACGCCCTCCTTCACCCCGCCACGGGGTCCGGCGCCGGCGCGGCCGTCAACGCAGCCGACAACCCCATGGGGCTCGATGGTTTCGAGTTCGTCGAATTCGCCGCACCGGACCCGTCGGTGCTCGAGCGGGCG
>Ga0209985_10001642_pt1 | contig 21389 bp, 19 predicted proteins | sample NOAtaG_FD_187305 | JGI IMG/M metagenome (GOLD analysis project Ga0209985, IMG submission 187305) | Freshwater lake microbial communities from Lake Erie, under a cyanobacterial bloom - NOAA_Erie_Diel6S_1000h metaG (SPAdes) (version 2) | ecosystem: Environmental > Aquatic > Freshwater > Lake ...
TCCCATCCCGAACACGGAAGTCAAGCACCTCAGCGGCGATGGTACTGCAGGATTACCTGTGGGAGAGTAGCTCGGCGCAGCCTAACCATAACAGAAACCCCTCGGTCGTAAGATCGAGGGGTTTTTGACTTTGGTCTGTCTAGCTGGAGGCAGGTTCCAGGGGCTCGACACTGCCGACCGCCCCTCCAGGACTCCAGTGGCACGCCGGAAACCAAAATCAACGGCGGCTGGAGTACCATATTCTATGCAGATCCAGGCTTGCCTAGATTATCTGGAGCGGCTGCCCGTCCTCCCCCACTTCCGAGCCTGCCCGTTGTTCGAGGTAGCTTCCGCTCCCACGCTTCCCGACCCCATGGAAGACGTCAACATTCTTGCTGAGGACACGGCTCGCAATCGATCCTGCTTAGTCTTCATCGAGGCTCAGAATGGCTAGAAAGGCCTTCTGGGGGATCTCCACATTACCGATCTGCTTCATGCGCTTTTTGCCCTCTTTCTGCTTCTCGAGCAGTTTGCGCTTGCGCGATATGTCACCGCCGTAGCATTTCGCAGTCACGTCCTTCCTGAGCGCCGATATGGACTCTCGAGCGATGATCTTGCTGCCGATGGCAGCCTGAAGCGCGATCTGGAACATTTGCCGAGGCAAGATCTCTTTGAGCTTTTTGCATATGGCTCGGCCGCGCGAATCAGCGGAGGAACGGTGCGTGATACAAGCGAGAGCATCGACCTTATCACCATTCACTAGAATATCGACTTTCACGAGGTCACCAGGTCGGTAGTCGATGACTTCATAATCCATCGAGGCATAGCCCCGCGATATGCTCTTCAGTTTATCGTGAAAGTCAAAGATCATCTCGTTCATGGGAAGCTCGTAGAGGATCTTCACTTTCTTGGTATTGGCATATTCGATGTCTTTCTGGATGCCGCGCTTTTCCTGTAGGATCTTGAGTATGCCTCCGATGTACTCCTCGGGGGTATGAATGGTCATTTGCACGTAAGGTTCTTGAATCTCTTCGATCGCTACCGCCTCAGGCAACTTCGAGGGGTTCTCAATCAAGAGATCTTCACCCTTTGTGGTTCTGACGCGGTAGACGACCGTGGGTGCTGTGAAGATCAGATCAAGATTATACTCGCGCTCGAGACGCTCTTGGATAATGTCCATGTGCAAGAGACCCAAGAAGCCAACCCGATAACCAAAGCCGAGAGCTTGCGACACCTCTGGCTCGATCGTAAGGGAAGAGTCGTTCAGCATCAGTTTTTCGAGCGAATCTTTGAGGTTCTGATAGTCCGAAGAGTCGACTGGGAAAATTCCGCCGAACACCATCTGCTTGGCTTCTTTGAAGCTCAGCAGTGGTACCGGGCTCGGATTCGAGGCATCGGTGATGGTATCACCCACCTTGGTTTCTCGGACCGATTTGATCGAACCTGCGACGATGCCTACCATGCCGCTCGTCAGCCGCTCGACATCGACGATTTTTGGCGTCAACTGTGCGACTTTCAGCACCTCAAAGTTGTTGCCGGTCGACATCATCTGCATCCGCTGCCCCTTATAGATCTGACCAGCTGCGACACGGATCAGAGAAACAGCGCCAAGGTAAGAGTCAAACCAACTATCAAAGATCAGAGCCTGGAGAGTCTCCTTGTTGCGATCTTGAGGCGGAGGAATACGCGCGACGATAGCTTCCAAAATATCTTCAATGCCGATACGAGCTTTGGCGCTTGCTTTGACCGCTCCACTCGCATCGATCCCTAGCTCGTCCTCAATCTGCAGCATCACGTTTTCGGGATCAGCGCTGGGCAAATCGATTTTGTTGATAATAGGGATAATTTCAAGGTTCGACTCAATTGCCATATAGACGTTGGCGACAGTCTGGGCTTCGACTCCCTGTGCTGCATCGACGACTAAAAGCGCCCCCTCACAGGCCGCAAGGCTCCGGGATACCTCATAACTGAAGTCGACGTGACCGGGAGTATCGATCAGATTCAGTAGGTAAACTTTGCCGTCTTTGGCCTTGTAACGCATCGAAGCCGTCTGGGCTTTGATGGTGATGCCTCGTTCCTTCTCGATGTCCATGTTATCGAGGACTTGATCCGTCATTTCACGAGAAGAGAGCGCACCAGTGAACTCGATCAGACGATCTGCCAACGTCGATTTACCGTGGTCAATGTGGGCAATAATGCAGAAATTTCGTATCAACTTCGGATCTTGCATAGCTGCTTAGCACTCATCTTAAGCGGAACAGTTAAATGGGGAGCCACTTCATGTCGATCAGTTCAGGGATGACCCGGAGGAGTCTCCATGTGTGAGAAGAGTCGCCCACGCATTTGGAAGCCAGCTTTACGCTGTGCTCTTGGGATAACCATATCTATCTTAGGGGTCGCATGTGTCACAACCGAAAAAACCGTGACCCCGCCGCTTAGGACGCACTTTGTCCTTGAGCCAGGCCTCGTCCAGCCGGGCCACGATTCCTTGCCAGATCTGACACCGATCTATGTCCGCATTTATGCCGGAGATCAGATGGTCGAGCGTCGCCTGGCTTACAAGGCCTGGGACTTTAATCGAGATGGCAATATCGACATGTTAGAATACCTCGACGCCCAAGGCCAGGTGATTCGGCGATCCTACGATCTGAACCGGGACGGAGTCGTCGACGTCGACAAGCGCTAACAAGCTATGTCACAGATTTGCACCCATTTGCTCCGAGCTCCGACGCTCTCCCACGAAGCTCTTTTCCCCAGACGATGACCATGAGACAATCCGGGTCCTAAGCGCCGGATGTGGGGTGTATCCTCGTCCGAACGAGCCCGGGAGGCAGTTGTGGTGGATCAAGGCGAATGCATCGAATTACAGGGTGTCCGCACGCATAATCTCAAGAATATCTCCCTCGAGGTCCCGCTTGGCAAGATTACGGTGGTCACAGGGGTTTCAGGGTCGGGAAAGAGTTCCTTGGTGTTTGATACCCTCTATGGTGAGTCTTACCGTCGCTATGTTGAAAGTCTATCCAGTTACGCGCGACAGTATCTCAAGCAGCTGGCCAAGCCAGAGATCGATGAGGTGACCAACCTACCTCCTGCGATTGCTGTGCGACAAGCTAAGTCAGGACTGAACCAGCGTTCGACTGTTGGTACCATGACTGAGCTTAACGATGTGCTGCGCATTCTCTTTGGTCATCTTTCGCAAATTGTCTGCTGTGGTGAGCCTCTGATCCGCGCGGATGGTCCGTCGATGGCTGCGGCTATCCTCCAGAAGTGGTTGGGACAAAAGGCTCTGGTCCTGGCACCTCTGGAGAGTTGGGGGAAGCTTAAGTCTCAGGATCTCAAGGCGCAGATTGAGAGTCAGGGTTTCACCCGGTGCCTGGTCGATGGTGAGCTTGTGAAGATTGCAGACGTCAAAGCTCAAGACCTCAAGAAAAGCCTCATTGTCGTCGATCGCTTAGCCGTCAGCGAGGATAATCGTGCGCGGATCATCGAAGCCAGTGAACTGGCTTTACGCTTGGGACGTGGGCAGGCTACGGTACGTTCAGAAGCCGGCGAAGAGCGACGATTCAGTAAACTTCTGAAGTGCAGCCACTGCAGCAGTGAGTACTTGGAACCGTCACCGACTCTCTTCAACCACAATCATCCCCAAGGAGCTTGTGAGCGGTGCCAAGGATTTGGGCGAATGCCAATCAAAGATCGGCAGAAAATTATTCCAGATATGGAAAGTTCGTTAGCAGCCGAAGGCGTTGCACCCTGGAACTTTGGGGAACACAGTATCTACTACAAGTGGGCGAAAAAAAGTGCTCAGGTACATGGTTATGATGCGCAAAAACCTTTTTCGAAGTACACGCAGGCTGACTGGAAGTGGCTGTTTGAAGGAGACGGCAAAGGACAATTCGATGGGGTTAATGGCTACTTTCAGTATCTCGACAGTAAAAAATACAAAGCTCATTACCGCATTCATGCCGCTCGCTTCCATACTTACGTCACCTGCACTGTGTGCCAAGGCTTTCGTCTCAACAAGAAAGCACTAGCCTGTCAGATCGATGGGCGCAACTTTGCAGATTACACCCAACTTTCTCTAGCAGCGTTCCATGCCTGGTTCCTGGAACTCGATCAACGATATCGGGATGGCCTTGAAGCCCATGGTCGACGACTAGCTGCGGTAGAAGAGGGGATTCAAGAGGGACTTGTGCGCTTAACTTATCTTCGCAAGATGGGTCTCGGCTACTTGAGTTTGGCAAGAAGTGCTCGCACTTTGTCGGGTGGCGAGGTCCAGCGAATTAATATGGCTCGCAGTCTAGGCAGTGCATTGACGGGAACCCTCTTTTGCCTGGATGAACCCAGCGTCGGCCTTCATCCAAGAGATAGCCAGAATCTGCTCGAAGTCGTGCAGGAGCTGCGGGACCAGGGCAACACCATCGTCGTCGTGGAACATGAGAAAACCCTCATACAGGGCGCGGAACATCTCGTGGAGATAGGACCAGGCGCAGGGCATCTCGGGGGCGAACTGGTGTATGCAGGCGCCCCCGAGCATCGCCCGCGGCGTGAACTGCTCTGGCCCGAAGGCCGCGCCTTGGGACGTCACGAACAGTACCTGGAATTGGTCGGAGCCAAGACCCACAACTTGAAAAATGTCAGTGCTCGCCTTCTGCTGCGCGGGCTCAACGTCGTCTGCGGGGTCAGCGGCAGTGGTAAGACCAGTTTGATACGTCATACGCTTTATCCGATGCTGCTCGAGGCTTTGGCGCAGGAGGCCGAGGAAGACCGCGAAACCAGTGGTTTGGCCGATAGCCTGGGGCCTCCCGCTGCACTTAAGACGCTTCGAGCTGTCCATTTCGTGAGTCAGGAAGGGATTGGTCGCTCGTCGCGCTCGACCATCGCCACCTACCTCGGGCTGTTTGACGAGATTCGCAAGATTCTGGCTGCAACATCTCAGGCAAAAGCTCGGGGCATGAAGCCCGGATTCTTTAGCTTTAACGTCCCGGGCGGTCGCTGCGAGACATGTAAAGGTTTGGGCTATGTGGTCGAGGACCTATCCTTTCTCGGCGAAATGCCGGTGACCTGCGCGAGCTGCCAGGGTCGACAGTTTACAGACGACGCGTTATCGATTACTTACAAAGGACGTTCGCTCTTCGATATCCTGCAGATGACGCTTCAGGAAGCCCGAGAGCTGTTCTATGACCAGTCGAAACTGGCTGCTGCGCTGGACCAGGTCATTGGTATGGGCCTTGGCTATGTGACACTCGGCCAGAATACATCGTCTTTTTCCGGGGGCGAAGCCCAAAGGCTCAAGCTTTTAAGACTTTTGCTCGATGCCGCCGATCAGCAAGCGAGCTGCCTCATCTTCGACGAACCCTCGACAGGTCTCAGCGATCAAGATGTTTTTCAGTTGCTGGGACAGCTCCTCAAACTCCGCGATGCCGGTCATACCGTGATCGTTGTCGAACACCATCTGGGCCTGATTCGAGCTGCTGATTGGCTGCTCGAACTGGGGCCCGAAGCAGCGGCGGACGGTGGGCGAATCGTTTATGAAGGCCCACCGACCGGACTGCGGCAGTCGGCCGAGTCGCGCACCGCCCCCTTTCTCTTTACTTGATATGAGGTGACCCAGGTGAGCAAACATGCCCCCGAACAGCAGTCCTTTACGGTCAAGACGCTACAGAAACGCAAAGCCGAGCGGCAGAAAATCAGTATGATTACCTGTTATGATGGCGCGTTTGCAGGTTTGATCGAACAAACCCCGATCGATATGGTTTTAGTGGGTGATAGCCTTGGCAATGTGATTTTAGGACTTAAAGATACTATACCGGTGACCATGGAGCACATGATCCACCATAGCGCGGCTGTCAGTCGCGTGCTCAAGCGAGCCATGTTGGTTGCTGATATGCCGTTTCTTTCTTATAACCTATCGACCGAGCAGGCCCTGCACAATGCCGGTCGTCTGGTGCAAGAGGGTGGGGCTCAGGCGGTCAAGCTGGAGGGCGGCTCCCACATTCTGCCGCAGGTTAAAGCCATCGTTCAGGCGGGCATTCCTGTTGTTGGGCATTTGGGGCTCACGCCGCAGAGTATCCATGCTCTGGGAGGATATCGAGTTCAGGGACGGGGCGAGCAGGGGCAGATCTTGCTCGATGAAGCTAAGAAGCTTGTTGAAGCTGGTATCTGTGCTTTGGTCCTCGAGTTGGTACCGGAGCCTCTTGCTAGCAGTGTGACCGCAGCTCTGCCGATCCCGACCATCGGGATAGGAGCCGGGCCGGGGACGGACGGGCAGGTGCTTGTTTTGCATGATATGCTAGGGTTTCAGAGCGATTTTAATCCGAAGTTCTTGAAAAAGTATGCTAATTTAGGTGAGGTCATCGTACAGGCTGTGCGCCGATATGATACAGAAGTCAAAGACGGCCAGTTTCCTGGTCCTGAACATAGCTTTCAATCCTAAAGAATTACTAACAATGTGAAGTACGGACATGGCATCGATGGAAAAGCGTGACTATTACGAGGTCCTGGGCATATCCCGGGGAGCATCCGACTCTGATATCAAGAAAGCCTACCGGCAGATGGCGATGAAGTACCATCCTGACCGTAATCCGGGTAACAAGGAGGCGGAGGACAAGTTCAAGGAAGCGGCGGAAGCTTATGAAGTTTTAGCCGATGCAGACAAACGTCGTGTCTATGATTCCTACGGTCATGCAGGACTTGGTGGTCAGGGCTTCTCGGGCTTCTCCGATGTCAATGATATCTTCTCTTCGTTTGGTTCGATCTTCGAAGATTTTTTTGGTTTTTCGGGCACAGGTCAGGGCGGCAAGCGCAGGCCTCGCAAGGGTGCTGATCTTCGCTACGATCTGGTTCTCGAATTTGAAGAAGCCGCATTTGGTGTGGAGCGTGAGATCGAATACGATCGTGAGATTCTATGCGTGACCTGTAAAGGTGAGCGCGCAGAGCCAGGCGGTAAACGCACCTGCAGCACCTGTGCGGGTGCAGGACAGGTGCGCCGTAACCAAGGCTTTTTCTCAGTAGCTACGACCTGTCCTACTTGCCAGGGCGAAGGGGAGATGGTGACCGCTCCGTGCAAAGGCTGCAAAGGCAAGGGGCGCAACAAGGAAGCCAAGAAAGTCAGCGTGAAAATCCCTCCCGGTGTGGATCAGGGTGTTCGTCTGCGTGTCGGTGGAGAGGGCCAGGGCGGGATGTACGGTGGACCAGCCGGAGACCTCTATGTCTTCCTCCAGGTCAAAGATAGCGAGCATTTTGAGCGCGATGGCTCCGATCTCGTCCATACCGCCTCAATTTCGATGGTGCAGGCAGCTCTAGGTTCTAAGATCAAGATTCCGATTTTAGGAAACAACAGCATGGAACTCGAGATTCCGGCAGGAACCCAGAACGGACATCGCTTGACTGTTCCTGGAGAGGGAATCCCAAAATTGAGGGGCGTTGGTCGCGGGGATTTGTTTGTAGAAGTCGACGTCCAGATTCCGACTAAACTATCCAAGGAGCAGCGAGAGTTGCTGCTTAAGTTTGCAGAACTCTCTGGTGATAAGGTTCATGCGGGTAATGGCAACTTTTTCACGAAACTCTTCGGAGAGTGAGCGCGTCGAAGCATGAAAAAAGGCTGGGTGACTCACTCAGCCTTTTGCTTTTCGATCAATGGAGAGCTTTGCAGCTCAGATCGAGGCTAGGTGGCCCGCATTAAATCTGCAGGAGACGAGCCTGCACTTTCTTTACGGAGTCTAGGGTGAAGATGTCGAGATTCTTCACGTTATAGTGGAACTTATCGAAGCGACCCTCTTCCTTGGCATTCTCAAGTTTGCCTTTTTGTGTGACCTTCAGATTCTCGACTAGGTGTACGAGGTCGTTGCTCAAATAGAGCGCCATCGTTCCATTTTCAAAGTGATGAGACATCTGCAAAACATTATAGAATTTACGGTCGACATTACAATTGCGGCAGAACTTCCATTTATGCCGCTCGAGTCCTTCGGCTGCATTCTTGGTCTTGCAGACTTCGCAAAATTCGACCACTCGAAAGTTCTTCGAGACCAAATACCGAAAGGCGATTTTACGGCGATTGACTTTGCTATTGGCGACATTGAAGTAAAGCTGGTTCTTCAGATCGAACAGGGCCTTGCGCTCCTGGACGCTCTGCAGCTTCTTCGCGTGGCTGGTGAGCATGAGCGCGACTAAAAACTTGTAGTTCATCAACCGCTCGTCACGCTCCATATTGGCAAAGGTCTCCAGAATCGCCTCGTAGCGACGAAAAACCTGGCTATACTCTCGGTTGGTACACCGTGCCAGGAGCAGGTCACCTGCCATCATGAGGGGTATAGACCCCGCCGGAATTTTCTTTTTTTTGGCTACCGCCTCATCATTGCTCAACTCTGACCCCACGTGTGCTTCCTTAGAAAAACAGGCCTATCTTAGCCACGCCCCCGGGTTTTTTACAACCAGTTTTGGGCCAAGGCTTCGTCCGAGACCTCCTACAGAGCCTGTCCTGTGCCCTTTATACCTTCTGTAGGAACAACACGTGAGGCTACCAGTGCAGGATAAAGACCCGCTAGCAGGCAGACTAGGATGGCACATGCCGAGACGCCACCGTAGACGTCGGCGCTGTAATGAACCGGAAGACTTTTCAAAAAGTAAGGTTCGGGTAAATCGATGAAGGGATAGGTTTCCAGGACATAGGAGATAAAAACAGCCAGTATGGCGCCAATCATGCTGCCTCCAACGCCGATGCAGAGACTCTGAATTAAAAAGAGCCAAATGATCTGCGAGTTGCGGGCACCTAAAGCTTTCATGATGGAAATGTCGCGTTGTCTCTGACTCACCGAAACAAACACAGTGGTGAGAATATTGAACCCCGCGACGATCACCACCATAGCCACGATGATGGCAATGACGAAACGCTCGCGCTCCATGGCCTCGAATAGAGGCTTGTTGTAGGATTGCCACTCACGGAAGGAGAGGTTGTACTTTTCTTCCATGCGACGAGCGACTTGTGGACTCAGGTCGGCATCGTAGAGTCCGATTTCAAGACCAGTCACGACATCGCCCATCTTGAAGAAACTCTTGGCTGCTGTGAGGCTCATGGCAACAAGGCGATTGTCGTAGTGCTTGAGACCTGAGTTGTAGGTGCCGATGATTTTAAAGCGTTGCATGTCTGAAAAGCGATGCTCACTCGGTGCGATCAAGAAGATACTATCGCCGATTTTGGCGTTTAAGATACCGAGCAGACCCGAACCGATGATGATACCAGGCACTTCAGGAAGGGGTTGGTTTTGAGCAGCTCGGTCGATCTCCGCCTGGAGCTGATCGAGGGCGTCGACCGGCTGAATCAGCTCCCTGAGGCTTTGCACAGATTCTCGCTGCCGAGGAGCAATGCCGCGCACGAGGACCCCTTGCATGATGGCTCCGTTTTTCGCCATCGTCTCGTAATGAATGAAGGGCGAGGTGCCGCGGACTTCCTTCTGAAAATCTTTTTCGATCAGTGAGGACCATTTCTCGGGATTCACCATTCCAGCTGGGTAGCGATACGCCATGATGTGTGCGTTGGCATGCAGGAAGCGATTTCTGAGTTCGTGTTCGAAGCCATTGATCACAGACAGGACAACGATCAGCGCTGCCACACCGATAGCCAGACCGAGCAGTGACAGAATAGTGATCCACGAAAAATAACGGTTCGAGCTATTCGACACCAGATACCGCATGGCGACCAATCGGGAGAAGGACATGATTCAGCTCCTTAGCCAGGTCGCGGCTTCGATGGCGAAGTAGGTGAGGATACCGTCGGCGCCAGCCCTCTTGAAGGCAAGTAGAGATTCTAGGACACAGGCGCGCTCATTGATCCAGCCGTTTTGCCCTGCAGCCTTGAGCATGGCGTACTCACCGCTGACCTGATAGGCAAACGTGGGGACCTTGTAGGTATCTTTCACGAGGCGAATGATATCCAGATAAGGCAGGCCAGGCTTGATCATCACCATGTCTGCCCCTTCACTGATATCGAGGGCTACTTCGTGCAGGGCCTCGTTGGAGTTCGCTGGATCCATTTGGTAGGTCTCCTTTGAGCCCTTGCCCAGAGCGCCGGCTGAGCCGACCGCATCTCGAAAGGGACCATAGAATGCCGAAGCATACTTAGCAGCGTAGGAAAGAATGCTTACAAGTGGGAAATCCCGATGGTCCAGTGCGCTACGAATATGACCAATGCGTCCATCCATCATATCGGACGGCGCGACCACGTCAGCTCCCGCCTGAGCATGGCAGACCGCCTGCTTGCACAGGATCTCAATCGTCCGCTCGTTGAGCACGTAACCGGCAGCATCGATGATGCCATCTTGGCCATGCATGGTGTAGGGATCGAGAGCGATATCGGTGATGATCCCTAGGTCGGGGAAGCGCTCTTTGAGGGCAGAGACGACCGTTGGCACCAGACCGCTTGGGTTATAGGCTTCCTGAGCCAAGAGTGTTTTCTTATCGGGTGTGATCACAGGGAAGAGCGCCAGGGCGGGAATGCCCAGATTCTGGCATTGTTCGGCTGTATGCAAAAGCTTATCGAGACTTTGGCGCTTGATGCCTGGCATGGAGGCAACAGCCTCTTCGCGGTTCTGTCCATCTAGGACGAAAGCGGGATAAATCAAATCGTGCGGCGTCAACTGGTTCTCGCGCACGAGATTGCGAGTGAAAGCTTGGGAACGCAGACGACGCATGCGAGTCTGAGGGAACTGGCGTGGGACGAGCATGAGCGCGGATCTCCATAAGGGCGACGCAGAATGAAGGAGAGTTCAGACCGACGCGTTTTGTCGCGAAGACAGCGAGCGGTTGCCAAAACCCAAGGATAGTCCATAGGCCAGGCCAATGGCAACGGCGTCGCTTGCATCGTGGGGAAGGTCGCCGCGCTCGAAGGCGAGCAGGTATTTGAGGGCTGCCGCGATCTGCTCTTTTGTGGCATGTCCTTGTCCCGTGATCGTCTTTTTCACGTGAGTGGGTGTGACTTCTGCGACGCTGACCCCATGGCGTCGGATCGCAGCGATAAGGGCGCCCCGTGTTTCACCGAGCCGCAGCGCAGAATGGGGATTGATCCCAGTGAAAGCCTTCTCCAGAACACAGATCTCAGGGTTGTATTGGGCGACAATCTGATACAGACCTTCATGCAGATACCCGGTCCGCTCACTGGGCGAGAGAGTCGACTTGGGGCGCAGAGTTCCCACGGCGATCAGCTGGACGGTACGCAGACTCGCGGCACCACGGGGTATCTCGAGGATACCGAAACCGGTGATACGGGAGCCTGGGTCGATACCGATGATACGCAGTCGTTCAGGTTGTGTATGCACTTTTGACCTCGATACCTTCCATCTTAGCAGATGCAAGGCATCGAGGCGAGAGCTGTCAGTGCTGGTACTCTTTGGGGTTGATATTGTACTTCTCGAGTTTGCGAAGAAGGGTGACTTTGGTCATCTGAGTTTGCTCAGCCGTTTGATTGATGCGCCCGTTAAAAGTTTTAAGAGCTCGCTTGATGAATTCCTTCTCAAACTGTTCTTTGAGTTCCGGATACTTCAGTGAATGTGAGTCGTTCATGACATGCTCGAGATTTTTTAACTCTTCGTCGAGCGGCGTGCGCGCTCCCGTCGTCTCCACGTCTGCTTCCGAGGATGATTCGATCGTGTGGGATTGAGTGATGTGCGGTGGCAAAGAATCGATGTGAATGTCATCACTGCCCTCGATGATGAAAGCGTGTTCGATGACGTTTTCCAACTCCCGGATGTTCCCAGGCCAGTCATAGCGTTCAAGAGCCTGCAGAGCTTCGAGGTTCAGTCCCCGGATGCCTCTGTCATGAAGACGATTGAATTTCTCAATCATGAAAGCGGAAAGGTCTTGAATATCGTCGCGCCGATCACGCAGAGGAGGCAGGGTGATGGGCATGACGTTGAGTCGATAATAGAGGTCCGTGCGAAACTTACCTTCCTGCATCATCTTCTCGAGTTGCCGGTTGGTCGCTGAAATAATTCGTACGTCGACAGGAATCTCTTGGTTGCTACCAACCGGCGTTATCTTGCGCTCCTGCAGAACGCGTAGGAGCTTGACTTGCATCTGTGGACTCACGTCACCGATCTCGTCGAGAAATATGGACCCACCGTTGGCGAACTGGAATTTACCCAAGCGCTTACGGTCTGCGCCGGTGAATGTGCCTTTTTCGTAGCCGAAGAGTTCGCTCTCGATCAAGTTTTCGGGAATAGCGCCGCAGTTGACCGCCACGAATGGACCTTGCTTCCGTGCTGAGTTGTAGTGCAGGGCCTGAGCGACCAGCTCTTTACCTGTGCCACTCTCTCCACGAATAAGGACGGACGTATCAACCCGCGCGAGCTTCTGGATCAGCTCGTAAACTTTCTGAATCCCTACCGAGCGACCAATGATTCGCTTGGATTTCTGGAATTCGAGTTTGTGAATACCGGTCCCCGCGGGACGCTGCTGAGGTCGCTTTTGTAGACTCTGTAGGATCGTGCGCAGCTTGTCGGGATTGAGAGGTTTCGGCAGGTAATCCTCGGCCCCACTTTTGATGGCGAGGACCGCTTGTTCCCACTGAGGCAGTGACGTCAGCACGTAGCAGCGGACAGAGGGTGTGAGCATGCGGAACTGATCGAGTTCCTCCACACTACCTGACCGCGGGTGATCCAGGTCGATAAAAATGCCATCGAAGCGACTTTCCTGGCACTTGACCACCAGTTCATAATGATTGCTGACGGTATTGATGGTGCATTCGATATCCCGGGTCTCGCGTTCCAGAAGATCGACGATGCTACCATCAAGATCCAGTGCCAAGAATTGAAGCATGTCAAATTGCCTCTAGGCGTCTTGATTAATTTCTCGACTGTCTGGTGGAATATAAGAAGGTCTCACAAAGGTCAAGTCTTGGTTGGCCAATCAGACACCTAAACGGTCTCCTTTCCTACAGTTTTCGTTCTCGAGGGGGGAGAGATGCGAACTGCAACCACCTGACTGTGCTAAAATGATCAGATAAGACTCTTTTACCGGGGCAGCAGTCGGACGAGGGTCAGAAGGAGGTCACGATGGACAAGGAGATCAAGGGGTCAAAGACCTCTGCCTCAATGGCATTAAGCGAGTCCGAACTGCCGCAGAATCTGCGGCTTCTGCGGCTAGCGGAGAGGCTCGGTCTTGATCCAGCAACCCTCTCTCAAATCAAAGCTCAATTGGAGCCGAAGCCTGAAATGCCTGATGGATCGAGTGATTCTGGTTTTTCCAGCCGTCGGGGTGCTCAGGCAGGGCCTCAAAGTTTCCCTTTCTTTGAAAAAGAGACAGGTCGCGAGATTCCCGTGGCCAGCCTTGCAGAGAGTTTGTCCGAGAATGCGGATCAGGCTATCGATCCTTCGCGAGAGCGGACGATGAGTCCGTCGTATGCTCCGGAAGCGAGCTTCCCCGACCTCGAAACAATACCCGAGACTCGACCCAAGGTTCGCATACAACAACCGCGACTTGATCTGGCGATGGAAGCTGAGCTTAAGCTCCGCAAAAAAATTGAGGCACAACAAGACTGGAGCTCGTTTCGAACGGAAGCTTGGCAACTTTACGAGGGTTTTCCCCGGCCCGATATGGCGGCTCGGCTGGTTGAACTGGCCTTTTTATATGGGTCGGCGGGTGAGCTCGATGAAGTGTTAGCAAGCCTCATCAAGGATTCTATCGACTTCTATACTCTGATCGATAGTGAAATTCGGCTGCATCTAGTGGTCAAGCTCTGGCAGGCGCAACGATGGGCGGTGCTAGATGGGCTGCTCTTTCGCAAGGATCTGCTCCTTCGGCTGCTTCCCCTCGAACGGCTGTACTGCTGCTGGTCCTATCTCCAGGCCGGTGAGGGTGTGCAAGCCTATAAATTCTTCCGCCGACATGATCAGGAAATATGGAACGCACAGCGGCTATATGGTCCCCAGATCAAACACAGCGAAACCCAGTTAGCTCTTCTCTTGGGGACGCTCGCATTGAAGGAGGGCGATGAGGCACTCGCAATGCAGCTGCTCGAATCGATCCCACGACACGCTCCCGAGTTCCAAAAAGCGCTAGATATTCTGCTCGATATTCGCATCGAAAGGGACGATCAGGGTCTCTGTGCCTACGGACAAAAGCTGCAGAGAGAATTGGACTGGCGGGGTAGGCTTGGCTTGATCGATAGCTTTCTGCTTCGCGTTCAGCGCTTCGAGAGCAGTGCACCTAAAGATCGAGCCGCTTTGAACGAACTGCTGAAAGATCCCCTGAAGTGGTTTCCAGAGACACCTGAAGCATGGCAAGCCCTCGCTGAGCTTTTACTTCACTATCAGCAGCTTGAATACCTTCTGCCCAACGTGCTCCAGCTTTTTCATCAACGAGCAACGCAGTATCAGAGACCTGCCTATGATCACGCAATCTGGGCACCTGTTCGGGCATTTGACTTTGGTCACCCCGTGCGCAACTGGTTTTGGCAATCGATCAGTCTGCTTCATGAGTTCACCTGGAATAACGGGCAGCAGGAGTCTTTGCTCTGGGAAGCACGGCGACATTACAGAGAAGCAGAGGAGCATCACGGGAGGCCTCTTTCGATATCATGGCAAAACTTACATCGATCCCTGCTGCAGTGGATCGGCAAGACTGAACGTTTGGAAGAGAGCCAGCGCCAGCTCTTGATGGTGGTTGCTCGCCTCGTGGGCGAGAGTCGTGACATCTCGGAGGCTGATGTGTGTCAGTATCTTGCGCAAGTGTCTCAGCCGAGTCGCCAGGTCATGGGGGCTCTGGAGAAACTGACCCAAGAGCGTGATCAATGGGGCCTTGAGGCTTTCATCCTCGATAAGAAGGCGCTAAACCTGCACTATACCAACGTAGATCTGGGACGAGTGTGGCTGCTGGGAGCTCGACTCAAACGCTACGATCAGTGCTGGCGTGTCGCCTCGGTGCTCCGTCAACGACAGGTCATGAACGGACAGCTCGAACGCCATTGGAGTATCTGTGGCGAAAAGAAGCGAGAATTTCCTGTGCTCGAATTGCAGGAGTCGCATGTCAAGCGTATTCTTTCCAGTTTCGATGGTTATGATCGACGCTTAGCCGAGGCTCTGACCACAGTGGGTCCATTGATTCCCGAGTTGTTGGCTGGTCTCAATCAGCATCTCGTACCGATCAAGAAAAGTAAGGGCTATACCGAAGCCGAGCAGGAGATTCATAACGTCCTCGAACGGATGCAAGCCCTTCCCCAGCCGCGACGTCTATTCACGACCAATCCCAGCGGTATGTGGCACGCTAAGCCACCTTTCTTCGCGAATCTTCTTGATACCAAGTGGTCGCTGCTGTTCATGGCTCTAGCGCAAAGATTGGGATTACCTGCTTGGGACTGGCAGTTGAGTCTGCTCCATCATCAGATCGAAACCTTGGTGCCGCGGATGGCCCGAGGAGCGGAATCATCAGCAACGGGTCGAGTCGGTCGATGGTTACGCCTGCTCAGTCCGCAGCAACGGAAGGCCTGGTACGATCTCGCACAGTTGTCGAAGCGCTATAACGACGAGGAGGCTCAAATCCTGTTTGCAAGGTTCCTTGCTAAGCTGACGACTACGATGCTCGAGGATCACACACTCGCGCTGCAAAGCTTGGAAAAGATGCGCGCCCCACTGAGATTGCGCTGGGACCTTGAACACTGGATCGTATCGGACCTCTACGGAGAAGTTCGGCGTAGCCTGGGTTCGGCCATCATCGGGCATTATCCGGAGGACGTCTATGCCTCGAATGCACTGGCTGAGCCTGAGGGGGGATGAGGTCTGAGACATCCCAACGGTAAGACCTTTTTGGCAATTTTATCGTGCCAAATGTGGTTGACAGGCTAGGATATTGCGATTAAGTTGGCGCAGTTAACGACCAGGAGTGTGCGCGTGAAAAGCTTTTTGAGCCTCGTTTTCGGGTTGTTCTTGGGTATTTCGGCTGTGTGTCAGGCTGCCGATAATGCTCTAGTCGAGGGTCTCCGGCCGAAGAAGTTCGTCCTGGCAATCGGCGTCGGTCAATTCCAGAGCCCTCTCTGGCATGAGTTACGCTTTGCAAGGAAAGATGCTGAGGATATGTTTCGCTACTTCAAGGATCCTCAACGCGGATTCGATGGTGGCGAACTTCTGACTGATCGTGATACGCCCCTCAGTCGAGATACGGTGCTGAAGGCCCTGAGCCGATTGGAGCAAGAGAATCGCAACGAGGAAGACACAGTCATCGTCTACGTGTCATCCCACGGTACGGTCGGCTACAAAGAGGACGCTAAGATCGGTCGCTATATCATTACGAGTGACACAGATCCCAAGAACATGCGTGAGACAGCGATTGACTACGATAAAGTCATGGAGCTTTTCCAAAAGCTGAAATCGCGGAAAAAAGTTCTCATCCTCGCCTTCTGTCACTCTGGGGTAGGGAAGTCAGTCCTAACCCCCGAAATGAAGCGAGCACTCGCCCAGTTGAAAGCCCCTTATTTCGAGGAACCGATCCAGGAGCGCTCCGAAGGTTCCATCGTCCTGACGGCAAGTGGCTGGCGAGAACCTGCGCTGGAAGACGAGCGTTTGCAGAATGATGTCTACACCTACTATCTTATGCAGGGATTCAATCAGGATCGCAATGGCGACGGTGCGATCTCGATTACGGAAGCCCATGCTTTTGCCTCACAGGCGACCTATGCGCATACGAAAGGTCGTCAACGTCCGTCTGCAATCATGGAGCTATTAGGATCGGACCCTGTGATCGTAGCGGGACAGATTCGCAAAAAGGATCGAGGTGCAAGCCTGTTCTCTTTGATGGATCGCTTCTCGAAACTCATGGTTTCGATCGATGGTAAGGATTATGGAACGGTGGAGAAGGGCATCAGTGTTCCAGATGGCGATGTTCGACTTACCATCCGCGATCCTGAGACCCAGAAGATCGTGGCGGATCGCGTGGTGAATTTCCAGGCAGGGCGCGAGTATTCGATCGCTAACTATCTCCTACCGCGTCTTCCACACACAATGACCGTTGGTATCCGCACTCTCCAGTTCCTCAATAACAACACAGTGCGAGCCTATACACCGTCTGCTATGCAAGGAATCGATCTCCGTTACACCTATGAGGAGGCCTTCTGGCTCAACGATCTACACCTGGGATTCACCTACTATCCAGAAGTCCTAGAGCAGATCGAAATTGAACTCGAAGACAAAACCCTTCGTCGCTTCGACCAAAAGCGAACGATGATGGGCTTGTCAGTGTCTGCATCACGCCGATACGGCATTGCAGGCTTGTCGCGAACAGATCGAAGCGTTCGGACGGAGGCACGCTGGCAGCTGGGAATCGAGAATCTCTTCCTCCAACGCAGTCTTTCAGAACCAGCGTTCAATCAGCGAGATAAAAGTGTTGTGACCTCTGGGCTCAGCGCCGGAGCGGGTATCGACGCTACCTGGGCTTATCACCTGCTGAGGGTCGGTTCGGAGCTGAGGATCGATCTTCTGCGTAATTTTACCGATGAACAATCAGGGCTTTTGGCTGCGCCAACGTTCGCTGTTTACGTTGGTACTTTCTGGTAAAGTAAAGGTTGAGCGTCCAGAGCTAAGCCCTACGGAGCTTCGGTTGAAAAAAGTCCTGAATCAGGGTGCTAGGAAACAGGCATCAGAGTTAAGTATTCTAGACAAAGGCACTTTTTGCCAGAGCGAGACGAAATCAGGGTCTTTCAGCAGAGTCTCGATAGCCTGGTCTCAGCACAGCTTGCCTGATGGATCGTCTGTCCGCTCTGAGCTTCGGAGCCTTGTACTCTGGCTTTGGGACCTACTTGAAACGTTGAAAGGGGCAATTCAGGACAGAGGTATGGGGAATGTCATCACGCGCGCGAGCGAGAGCTACCCCGTTGGTCGATGCCGATACAGGCAGGGTTTTTTAGTGCAACTCGACCATAGATAAACTCCGTGATCTGTGCCATATAGCGGTCTATAAGAAGAAAGAATAGGATTTGAATCCACTTGAACGTGCGATACCGGGCTCTGGAGTAGGCAGATGAGCGATCGTAAGATTACCTTAGATCCAAAAGATGTGGAGAGTCTCCGCTTGCTTGTGAAAAAGGAGGAAGCTCGCTTCGACGAGGCTGACCCGAGTGACGAGGAGCTGGAGCTGATGGAGCGCGCTCTTGAGGCGCGTCTTCGGAAGCTAGCTGCGAAACAATCGGAGAATCCTCCAGCGTCCAGAGAGATCGAGCAGAATTGGCAAGCAATCCAAGAAAAGATGCAGCAAACGAATCGGCGCGGCGATACAAGGGAAGAAGAAGCCAGGGTTCTACCCTTTAAAGAGAAGAGGGTACAAGCTCTCGTGTGGATGGGGGCCTTCGCGGCGGCAGCACTGACGCTCTTGGTGGTGGTCCCTCGTTTGCACCAAGAAAATGAAGCGGGGCTTCCCCAATTTGTCGAGAAAGGCAGCACTCCAGCTTTTGCTGCAGATTGTGAGCTGGATGCTCGAGCCAAGGATGGTTCGGTGGAGGTGAGTATCAGTGACGATCGCATGGGATTCCTAGGGCCTGCGGGAACAACCGTACAACTCAGCATCCGCTGCAGCCACGAAGGATTTCTGCAGGTCAGTGTCGGAGGACAAGCCGGTATTCGCAATCTGGCTATCACGTCAGGCATTACCCAGGATGTGACGCAGGCAGAAACAGCCTTCCAGCCGGTGATTCGAGAAAATGCTCCCTTAGTCCTCAGCTTTGTGTTGACCGAGCAAGCGCTACCCGAGCAAGCCGCACTACCGACCAGTGAAGCGGAAGCAGAACGACTCCAGAGCAGCAAGGTACTGTGGTTCGATACGGTGGAGCTAAAGGGGAAGCTGAAGTGAGCATAAAGGCCCAAAAAGAGACTCCGCCATTGGACTTCAACACACTGTATCGTCGGCATTACAAGGCGGTTCGTGCGGTTGTGATGCGCTTCAAGTTTCAGGATGGAGCTGCTGACGATCTCATTCAAGATATCTTCGTTCAAGCTTGGCAGAACCTCGACAGCCTCAAAGAACAAGCTGCCTTCAGCGGTTGGCTCATGACCATCGCGCGCAATCGTTGTCTGAACGAAATTCGGAAACATAAGCGCCATGTGGTCGTGTCTGCTACCGATGTGTTTTCCGAAGATGACGGCGACCGTGAGGTTATCCTGGTCGCAGACTCCGATCACGCTGCGCTCCATTTCGAACATTCCCTTGTGCTCCTACGCCAATTGATTGAGATGCACGAAGGCGAGCCGCGGGCCACCGTTGCTCGCATGTTCTATCTCGATGAAAAGCCAGTGAAAGACATCGCCGAAGCACTTGACATGAATCAGAATACAGTGTTGTCCCACCTTCGCCGATTTCGATTGGTTGTGAGCCAGGCCATGGTGCAGCTGATTGAAGAAAAAGGCATAGAAATCAATTGATTAAGTTTTTTTATCCGTGGATGCAATAATGCTGTTGATTCCCTTTTCCTTGTAAGTAGACAAGGGGTCTTTCACCAGCCCCGGTCTTCGCTCGACCTGGAAGGGGAATGGGAATGAAAATAGGCACATGCAAAACGGTAGCAGAAGATGAAACGAGATTACGGGAAATGACCCGACTCTACGAAGACCAAATCGACCAACTCAACGACGACGAGCTGACCACGGCGGAAGCTCAGATTCAGGAACGCATCCATAGTCTCCTCAGTTCTCATTCTCGCCAGCTCATCATTCCACCGGCACGACCCATCATCGATCGAAAACCGAGGCCCTCCTCTGTGTGGGGCGGCTATGCTCTGCTCGTGGCAGCCCTCGTCCTGTTTATGCTCAGGCCCGAAACCGACTCGGTCTTCGAACGCACCAAAGGTCAGCTGGCGACCCCGATAGCATGTGACCTCCGACTGATTCAAAGCGACCGCTCGACCCCGGATCGCCAAGAAGGCATAGTAGTTATGACGCCTGGTGTCGGGCTCTTTGCCGAAGTTCATTGCATGAGTCAAGGGTACGTGCATCTTGCGCTGCGAGAGCGCAGTGGCGTTTGGCAATGGTTGGTTAAGAATCAACCCGCAGAACAGGGTCGTACGTGGTTGCTCCAGGATCAGAGTGTGATCGATCTTACTCTCTACAAGGGGCTGGAGCTGACCATCTTCGTGACAAGGAAGGCTTTGGGGAATTCGGTGCTTCCGAATGGAGCTGCGCTAAGCGGTGTGGGAGGGGAGCAGTGGATGGATACGATCAGGATTGTGGAACGCCAGTGATGACCGCCAGTGATGACCGCCAGTGATGACCGCCAGTGATGACCGCCAGTGATGACCGCCAGTGATGACCGCCAGTGATGACCGCCAGTGATGACCGCCAGTGATGACCGCGCGTCCTTCCAAAGATACCCAAAGGCTTCGTTGCCTTAGGCTTTTGTAACACACATCCTGACCACGAGCTTGCGAACTTTGTATGCCAAGCCCTCTGAAGATTCACAGGAGCGGTGTCGGCTATTCTCGATTTCCCACCGAGTGATCGTTCGTTGACGGACCTCAAGGCATACCGCTCAGTTGCGTTCCCCTGATATCTTCGCAATGGCGAACACGAAAGACGCCGAATGATGGGCTCAGCGATCGAAATTTTGCTCAACCTTACGTGGTTTTCCTTGCCATGCTCGGTATTCCCATTCCTCTGTCGGCGGTACTAAAATGAAGAGGAGACCAAGACCCGTGAGCGGTAAGCCGATCTGATACCACTCCAAGCCTTCCTCTTGACTGCCCATGATCAGGACGGTAAAGCCTATGATCATCAAACTTATCAGAAAAAAAAGTGAAACCTGCCTGGAACGATAGACAAGCAAGCGGCTGTCGTAGTCGGTCTTTCTCATGAGCGAATCTCCACGGGAGTTTTTTTCTCGGTCTCATTTTTTGCAACCACTTTGATGTGATCGTTCCCGTGGAACCATCGATAGGCTGCAATAGACCCGCAGACAGCTGCGAGGCAAAAATGAAGACCAAACGAACGCCAGGTTGGCTGGAAGTTGGGTATCGCAAAAAAGATCACAATACCCGATGTCACACAGTAAAGTGTATAAAGGAGGCCTGCGACCACATCACGGCGATCGATACCTTTCAGGGGAATATAGAGGATAAACAACCAGAGGAGAAAAGCGATCGGCAGGGCAAAGTCTTTGAGGGCCATACCTGCAAAAACGCCTAGAAAATCATCCTCGACGAACGTGATCCACTCCATAATGAAACTCCTCCCTCGGGGAGCTTCGACCGAACGAGGACAGAGCTTGAGGGTAATTTCTTCCCTTAGCCAAGTTCCTTCCGTCGAAGCTGATTTTGGGCGGAGAGCTTCGACCGAACGAGGACAGAGCTTGAGGGTAATTTCTTCCCTTAGCCAAGTTCCTTCCGTCGAAGCTGATTTTGGGCGGAGAGCTTCGACCGAACGAGGACAGAGCTTGAGGGTAATTTCTTC
>Ga0209985_10001645_pt1 | contig 21383 bp, 15 predicted proteins | sample NOAtaG_FD_187305 | JGI IMG/M metagenome (GOLD analysis project Ga0209985, IMG submission 187305) | Freshwater lake microbial communities from Lake Erie, under a cyanobacterial bloom - NOAA_Erie_Diel6S_1000h metaG (SPAdes) (version 2) | ecosystem: Environmental > Aquatic > Freshwater > Lake ...
GGTTCATACTCAAGCCACCCACGGGGTTGCGTAAACGCATGGTGCGCACCGTGGAAAAAGGCTGGGCAGTCCCCTGCTTTCCCCGGCAACAGGCCTTCGTGCGCGCGATGGAACGCGTTGGGTTCGCCGATATCCGCATTGCTGACCTCAGTTACCGGGTTGCGCCCAGCGCTGTGCACGGTCTTCCCCTCATGGCCTGGACCAGGCTCCGCAACCTCTTCACCGGAAAACGGCTGGATCCACTGGAGAACGCCCACCTGAAAAGCTGCCTGTACGGTATTGCCTTGGGCACCCAGCGCGATCTGTTCCGCTACCTCCTGATCACCGCTCGAAAACACTGAACATCTGACGACATGAGCATCCCAAGACATATCGTAATGGCCGGCGGCACAGGCTTGATGGGCCGTGTTCTCGCCCGACACTTCAGCGAACGCGACATCCCGGTCATTGTGCTGACCCGAGGTCCCAGCGAGGAGCGCAGCGGGATCAGCCATGTGCACTGGGACCCCGAACGCCCGCGGGACCTTGAACAACACTTGAACGGTGCCCGCGCAGTGGTCGGACTTGCTGGCGCCACTGTGGACCGTCGATACAACGCCAGTGGCAAATGGACCATCCTGCACAGCCGTCTGAGCAGCACGATCGCTTTGGGCGATGCCCTGTCCCGCTGTACCGACCCGCCAGAGGCGTGGCTTCAACTCAGCACCGCCACCATCTATCGCCATGCTGAGGACCGGGCCATGGACCAATACACAGGCGAACTGGGCGAAGGCTTCAGCGTGGAAGTGGCCCGGAGCTGGGAGGCCATGGCCCTGAGCTTCCAGCTGCCACGCACACGGGTGGCCCTGTTGCGCAGCGCCATGGTGCTGAGCCCCGAAGGTGGCGTGCTGCCCAGGTTGGTACAGCTCACCCGTTCAGGGCTTGGCGGCAGGCACGCCGGTGGTGAACAGTTCGTGAGCTGGATACATGCGTTGGACCTGTGCCGCGCCGTGGACCACCTGCTCGAAAGGTCCGATGCGAGCGGTGTATACGATATAGCGGCCCCGGAGCCCGCACGCGATGGCTACCTGATGGAACTGCTTCGGGCGCGCTACCGTCCGCTGATCGCGCTGCCGCAACCGCGCTGGATGCTGGAACTGGGGGCCCTGCTCCTGGGCACCGAAACAGAGCTCATCCTGAAGAGCCGGCGCGTGGTCCCCTCCCGCCTGCTGCGTGAAGGGTTCCGGTTCACACACCCTGGCATCACAGAGGCCTTGGTGGACCTTCTTGGCACCACCCGCGACGAATTGACAACCGCCACAGCGGGATGAGTGAGCGACATGTGCTCCTGAACCATTCCTCCCCGCTCCTCACCGTTCGTGTATACGCCCTGTTGCCGAACAGCCCTCCCGGTACTTTCGTAGCGTTCCCGTAAAGGGCACACGCAGCTACCACGCATGATCCAGCTTACCGGCATCCGCAAATCCTACCGAACAGGCGCCAACATCCTGCAGGTGCTCAAAGGGATCGACCTGCACATTGATGCCGGGGAACTGGTGAGCATCATGGGCAGCAGCGGATCGGGAAAAAGCACCCTGCTGAACATCATCGGAATCCTGGACAACTACGACAGCGGCGAGTACCTGTTGGACAACATGCTGATCCGAAGCCAGAGCGAGACCGAGAACGCCCTGTTGCGTAGCAAATACATCGGCTTCGTCTTCCAGAGCTTCAATCTGATCACGTTCAAGAACGCCATGGAGAACGTGGCCTTGCCGCTGTACTACCAGGGTGTGGCAAGGCGCAAGCGTAACGAAATGGCCTTGGAGATGCTGGGACGCGTAGGCCTGCGCGAGTGGGCCCACCACATGCCCAACGAGATGAGCGGTGGCCAGAAGCAACGTGTGGCCATCGCCCGGGCACTGATCAGCGAACCCAAGATCATCCTGGCCGACGAACCCACTGGCGCCTTGGACAGCAAGACCAGCCATGAGGTGATGGATCTCCTGACCCAGGTGAACCGCGACCTGGGCAAGACCGTGGTGATCGTGACCCACGAACGCGAAGTGGCGGCCGCCACGGAACGTGTGATCTATCTGCGCGATGGACTGATCGAGAACGCCCACCTGGACCCCAAGAGCCTGAGCACCCGGATGGATGGCGTGTTGGATGTGAAAAAGCCCGCTGGCGATGTTCGATAAGGAGAAGTGGGGCGAGGTGTTCCAGAGCATCGGCAAGAACAAGCTGAGGGCCGTGCTCACCGGCTTCGCTGTGTTCTGGGGGATCTTCATGCTCATCATCCTTCTCGGTGCCGGGGCCGGGTTGCGCAACGGCTTCAGTTACAATTTCCGCAATACCGCCACCAACAGCATCCGCATCTGGGGAAACGAGACCAGCAAACCGTGGAAGGGCCTGCCCCCTAACCGTAAGATCGAGCTGGAGGACAGCGATATCGACGCCCTTCGGAACGCCATACCGGGCATCGAGTTCATCAGTGGCCAGTATAGCGTGTGGCGCGGCCAGAGCAAGCTGCAGTACGGCATGAACACGGGCAACTACACCATCCGGGGTATCGAACCGGAGTTCCGCGAGCTGCAGCATCAGCAGATCGTGCAAGGCCGTTTCATCAATGAGGTGGACCAGGTGCAGCAGCGCAAGGTCATCGTCATCGCCCAGGATTGCCGCGAGGAACTGTTCAAGAAGGAGGACCCACTGCACAAGTGGGTGAACGTGAACGGCATCCCCTTCGAGGTGGTGGGCCTTTACGAGTACGAGACCGGCGGCCCCGAACGCGGCGAGCGCAGCCCCGTGTTCATACCCCTTGCCGCCGCGCAAAAGGTCTTCAATGCGAAGGGCATCGTGGACGATATCATGTTCAGTTTCGCGGATGCCAGCATAGCCGGTGCCAAACAAGCCCAGGAACGTGCAGTACACACCCTGGCACGGCGTCATGATTTCGACCCCACCGACGAACGCGCGCTGTGGGTGAACAACAATGTGGAGAACGTGGGCACCATGAGCAACATCTTCAACGGGATCACGGCGTTTCTCTGGTTCGTGGGCATCGGTTCGCTCATTGCCGGCATCGTGGGTGTCAGCAATATCATGCTCATCGTGGTGAAGGAGCGCACGCGGGAGATCGGCATCCGCAAGGCCTTGGGTGCCACGCCTGCCAACGTCGTCGGTCAGGTCATCCTGGAAGCCGTCTTCATCACCGCACTGGCCGGATGGATGGGGCTGGTGCTCGGGGTGTTCCTCATGGAGGGCATCGCGAGCGTGGTGCCCGGCAGCGAGTTCTTCCGCGACCCCACCATCCAGGTCGATGTGGCCATCTATGCCTTGATCGCGCTCATCGTCTCCGGTGCTCTGGCCGGTTTCATCCCCGCACGCCGCGCCGCCGCCATCCGTCCCATTGAAGCCTTACGCGACGAATAACGCCATGTTCGACAGCGACCGCTGGGGAGAGATCTGGAACACGCTGAGCCGCAACAAGCTCCGCAGCTTCCTCACCATGTTCGGTGTGGGCTGGGGCATCTTCATGCTGGTGGTGATGCTGGGCATGGGCAATGGCCTGAAGAACGCAGTGTTGGGCGGCTTCGAAGGCTTCGCCACGAACAGCGCCTTCCTGTGGACCATGCCCACCACCAAGCCGTACGCGGGCTTCCAGAAGGGACGCAGCTTCACCTTCGACAACGAGGACATCAGCATCATCCGCAACAACGTACCGGGCATTGAGGTCTGTTCACCACAGTTGCAACTGGGCGGCTGGCAGGGCGGCAACAACGTCAGCTACAACGGCAAGGTGGGCGCCTTCAGCGTGTATGGCAGCGAGCCCGAAGTGATCCAGGTGGAAGCCATCCGCCTGCCGCAGGGGCGCTTCCTCAACCATGCCGACCTCAGCGAAGAGCGCAAGGTGGCAGTGATCGGCCAGGATGTGGTGGACCAGATCTTCAAGCCCGAAGAGCCCATCGGCAAATACATCAAGATCAACGGCGTCTACTTCCAGGTCATCGGTGTGAGCAAGAAGAAGAGCAGCGCCGAGATGGGCGACAACCCCGATGCCAAGATCTATGTGCCCTTCACCACCTTCCAGAAGGCCTTCAACGCCTTGAACGAAGTGCATTGGTTCACCATCGTTGCCAAACCGGGTGTGGACGTGGCCGAAGTGGAGAAGCAGATCCGCTCACTGATGGCCCGCAAACACCGCGTGGACCCCACGGACGAAAGCGCTTTTGGCAGTTGGAACATGCAGGAGTTCTACGGCATGATGAACGGTCTCTTCATCGGTATCGGTGGCCTCAGCTGGTTCGTGGGCATCTGCACATTGCTTGCGGGTGCCATCGGCATCGGCAACATCATGCTCGTGAGCATCCAGGAGCGCACCAAGGAGATCGGCATCCGCCGCAGCCTCGGTGCCACACCGCGCAACATCACCGGCCAGATCGTGCAGGAGGCCCTCACGCTCACCTTCATCGCCGGCTACTTCGGGCTGTTGGTCGGGGTGGGTGTCCTGGAGGTCATCCGATCGGTGGCCGGCGATGCGGATTTCTTCAAGAACCCCGGGGTTGACCTCTTCGTGGCCCTGGTGGCCTTCGCCGTTCTCATTGCCAGCGGGTTATTGGCCGGTCTGCTGCCCGCGCGAAGAGCCCTTGCCATCAAAGCCGTGGACGCACTAAGAGCAGAGTAGATCCCATACGCGATGCCGGCCGGGCCGGTACGACAACAACACACCATGAACCGCATTGTCAAATACCTCCTCTTCCTCGGACTTGGCGTCCTCTTCATCTGGACCATGTACTTCCTCTACCAGAAGAGCGCCAGCAAGCCGGATGAGTTCACCATCGAAACGCTGAAGCGCAACAACGTGGTGAAGAAGACCGTGGCCAACGGCAAGATCGTGCCGCGCAAGGAGATCCTCATCAAACCCGTGGTCAGCGGCATCATCGCCGAGCTTTACGTGGAAGCGGGCGATATCGTGAAGAAGGACCAACCCCTGGCCAAGATCAAGATCGTGCCCGACATGCTGAGCCTGAGCAACGCCGAGAACCGCTTGCGCAATGCCGAGATCGCGCAGCAGAACGCCCAGCTCAACTTCGACCGGAACAAGCCCCTGGCCGACAAGGGTGTGATCAGCGCGGCCGAGATGCAGACGTTCGATATTGCCCTGAAGAACGCCAAACAGGAAGTGGCCGCAGCACAGGAGGCGCTACAAGTGGTACGCGACGGCATCAGTCGCAGCAGTGCGGGCAACACCATCGTGCGAAGCACCATCAACGGCATGGTGCTCGATGTGCCCGTGAAGGAGGGCAACAGCGTGATCGAGCGCAACAACTTCAATGAGGGTACCACCATAGCGGCCATTGCCGACATGAACGACCTGATCTTCCAAGGAAAGGTGGACGAGAGCGAAGTGGGCAAGGTGAAACTGGGCATGCCCGTTGTGCTTACGGTGGGTGCCATTGACAATGCCAAGTGGGATGCCGAACTGGAATACATCGCTCCGAAGGGTGTGGAAGAGAACGGCGCCATCCAGTTCGAGATCCGCGCCGCCGTGAAACTGAAGGAGGGGCAAACGTTGCGCAGCGGATACAGCGCCAACGCTGACATCGTGCTCGAAGAACGGGACAGCGTGCTAACCGTGCCCGAGAGCATCGTGGAGTTCAACGTGAAGGGCGACAGTGCCTTTGTTCAAGTGAAGGACGGTGAAGACTGGAAAAGGACCTACATCAAGACCGGACTGAGCGATGGCATCAACCTGGAGGTAATTGAAGGAGTGACCGCTGAGACCAAGTTGAAGGGAGCCAAGGTCATGCCTTCGGAGATCGAGGTCAGTGTCGGGTCTGAATAGACCGGGCATTTTGTTTCCTGGCCATGGATGATGCTGTGTTGACACGGTCAAGAAAGCCAACGATCCACCACCGGACAACGAACTACAGGGTCCGTATCGAGAACAGAAGGCCACAGTGAGAATGCAGGCCGGCTTTGCCCGGTGTTGTTCGTCGTGGGCCGCTCCCCTACCCATCGGCTTCACCCTGTTCGTACTGCGAAAACGATGTCGACAGACCATAAAAGATACCGATCGACCATCTTCGCACCATGAGCATCCGACCCATCCTCGCCAGCCTTGCGCTCGTTCTCTCGCTTGGCCTTTCAGCCCAACAACCGGACCTGAACGCCCTTGATGCCTACGTCGCGGACGCTGTGGTGAAGTTCGACCAGCCCGGGTTGGCCGTAGGCATCGTGAAGGATGGCCAGTTGGTCTGGAGCAAGGGCTACGGCAAGCTCGACCTGGCCAAGGCCGATCCCGTGACCCCGAACTCCATCTTCTTCATCGCCAGCATAAGCAAGGCCTTCACAGCTTGTGCCATAGGCCTGTTGGTCGATGACGGCAAGCTGGCCTGGAACGACCCCGTCGTGAAACACATGCCCTGGTTCAGGACACCTGTTCCGTATGTGACGGAACAGATGATGGTGAAAGACCTGCTCTGCCACCGGAGCGGATGGATCACCTTCGACGGCGACCTGCTGTGGTACGGCACCGACCACGACCAGCGCAGTATTCTGGAGCGTCACGCCAACGAACCCTTCACCCATGCCTTCCGCGACGAATTCGGGTACAGCAACCTGATGTACATCGCAGCCGCGCAGCTCATCGAGGCCGTGAGCGGCAAGACCTGGGACGCATTCGTCACCGAGCGCATCCTTCAACCGCTGGGCATGACGCGCACCACTGTCGAGACAGCCGACCTGGCCAACTTCACCGACGTCGCGCTTCCCCATGTACGCAAGGGACAGGACCCGGCCGCGCCACAGAAGAGCATGCCCTACCAGGCGCTCAAGGGCGCCGATGGGGCCACGGGCATCAACAGCTGCATCAACGACCTGGCCAAGTGGGACGCCATGTGGGCCAATGAAGGCAAGGTGGGCGACAAGGCCTTCCTCAAGGCCGGCACCTTCCGCACGCTCACCACCACGCATCTGGCCATGAGCGGTCGACGCGACGGAGCAGCACTGGGTTGGTTCGTGGAATACAACAACGGAAACAAGGTGATCACCCACAGCGGAGGCATGCCCGGTTTCATCCTCAACCATGCTGTGGTGCCCGACAGGGACCTTGCTGTGATCTGTCTGGGCAATGGCGAGAGCTACAGCGTGTTCGCCATCACCAACAAGGTGCTGGACCTCTATCTCGGAGAGGGGAAGGCCGACCCCGTTGCGCAAATGCTGCCCCGCGTGAAGGCCAACCAGGAGGAGGACGCCAAGCGCCGCGCGGAACGTCTGGCATCCAGAACGGTGAAGACCAAGCCCTCCCTCCCTCTATCTGCCTATACGGGCACCTATACCGACAAGATCTACGGCAGCGCAACGGTCACCGAGACGAACGGCATCCTCCATCTCACCTTCCTGCCTGCCAAGGACCTCTTCACCGGCAACCTGGCCCACTGGCATTTCGATACGTTCGAGTGGCAACACACCGACCCCTTCCTCGAACCAGGCTACATCACCTTCCAGTTCGACGGCGACCATAAGGTCACCGGCTTCAAGGTGGAATTGCATAGTCCCGACTTCCACTTCTACAAGCTGGAGTTCAGGAAGCAATAAGCTATCGCTCGAGTAGTGGTGACGATGACGATCTGAGAGGCATCAGGTCCCCACTTGGACGTGCAAGACGGCGCGGCACTATTCCGGGCTGCCTCACATTACCTTAACGCAGTATTCACTCCCCGGAAATGAGGCTGCGGGACCTTTACACCGTAAGCCATGGACAGTTTTCTCGCAATCGTTATTGTGCTGCTGATATTGGCAGTGGCCGACCTGGTGGTCGGGGTCAGTAACGATGCGGCCAACTTCCTCAACTCGGCCATCGGCTCGAACGTGGCCTCCCGAAAGGTGATCCTCACGGTGGCTTCCGTTGGCATCCTACTGGGTGCGCTCGCCTCCACGGGCATGATGGAGATCGCCCGCAAAGGTATCTTCAACCCCGCCTATTTCAGCTTCGCCGACGTGGTGGTGATCTTCCTCGCCGTGATGCTGGCCGACATCATCCTGCTTGACCTGTACAATTCGCTGGGGCTACCCACAAGCACCACCGTTTCCATCGTCTTCGAACTGTTGGGCGCCGCTGTCATGGTAGCCTGGTTGAAGATCCATTTCGGCACCACCGATGCCAGCTCCATCTGGCAGATGATCAACACCTCGAAGCTGGGCGAGATCATTAGTGGCATTTTCCTCTCCGTGCTTATCGCGTTCAGCGTTGGTGCAGTGGTGATGTGGCTGGCCCGTTTCGCGCTAACCTTTCATTTCCAGCGTGCCGTGGACCGCTTCGGGTCGCTCATTGCCGGAATGGCCATTTCCTTCATTGTCTATTTCATGCTGGTGAAGGGCCTGAAGGGCACCGACCTGATGAAAGGCGGTACTGGCCAATGGATAGAGGCCAACATCGGTGGCGTAATGGCGGCCACCTTCAGTTTGCTGTCAGTGGTGGCGTTCTTCGCGCAGCGCGTGCTGAAGGTGGACCCCTTGCGCCTGATCGTGCTGGCCGGGACCTTTTCCCTGGCCATGGCCTTCGCGGGCAACGACCTGGTGAACTTCATCGGCGTGCCCATCACGGGATTGCAATCGTTCCAAATGTGGTTGGCCAGCGGCCTTTCCGCCGATCGGTTCATGATGGGCGCCATGGCGGATGCGGCACATACCCCGACCTACCTGCTCTACGTGGCCGGGTTGGTGATGGTGCTGACCCTCTGGTTCAGCGCCAAGGCCCGTAAGGTGACCGAAACGGAAGTGAACCTGGCCCGCCAGGGTAGCGGCACCGAGCAGTTCCGGAGCCACCTGCTGGCCCGTGTCATCGTACGCAGTGCACAGCGGGCCGGCAACCTTTTTTCCACGGTGCTCGGCCGGCGCAACCGCGCCATCATCAACAGGCGGTTCAGCGGACATGGAACGAAGCATGCTGATGCACCGGCCTTTGACCTGCTGCGAGCCGCCATGAACCTCATGTTGTCGAGCGTGCTCATCGCTGCTGCGACCAAATTGAAGCTGCCCCTGAGCACCACGTACGTCACCTTCATGGTGGCCATGGGCACTTCGCTGAGCGACCGTGCATGGGGCGCCGAAAGTGCCGCGCAACGCGTGGCCGGCGTGCTCAACGTGATCGGTGGCTGGTTGCTCACTGCGCTACTGGCCTTCGCTGCGGCCGCTATCATGGCGTTGCTCATCCACTTCGGTGGCAACTGGACCGGTGTTGCGCTCTTCGTACTGGTGGGCGCCTTCCTGGTGCGCAGTCACCTCCCACGCAAACCGCGCGTGCTGGAGGAAGCGGCCGCTCCCGATGCTCCTGTGGGCGCCTAGTTCGCTGCCTGCCCTTTGTGCATCTTTACGGCCATGCCGCAGTGCCTGCGTCCCTTGGTCTTTTTCCTGCTGGCCCTGCTCCTGTGCAGCTGGCACCTGGACAGCGGCCACAACGCTAACACCCTGAGCCGAGCCGCCATGGTGGCTGCATTGGTGGAGCATGGTACCCTGCAGATCGATGCCTACCATACCCTCACGGAGGACAAGGCCCTGGTGAAGGGCCACTACTACTCCGAAAAGGCCCCCCTCCCCGCTCTGTTGGTGGCACCCTTCTGGTGGGCCGCCTATCACCTGCACCTGATCACACCCGGCGAACATGGCCTGCTCACGGACGACCTTCTACAGTTGGGAGGATCCCTTTGCGGTAGTCTTCCGCTCGCGCTGATCATCACGCTCACCTGGCTGCGCCTACGGGAACGGGAGACCCCATTGCCCGCCGCGTGGATGGCCCTGCTACCCTTCCTCGGGTCGTTCCTTTTCGTATACAGCGGCAGTTTTCATGGCCATTTGCTGGCCGCGTTGTTCATTCTGCTAGGCTGGCGGGCGCGCACCGATGAAAGGCAATCACTCGCCGGAGTTTTCGCCAGCGCGGCCGTGCTGAGCGAATACAGCCTGTTCGTTTTCCCGCTGGCCTGGGTGCTACAGGACCTGGTCCAACAGCGCTGGCGTTCACTGCTCCGGCTTGGCACGGGCGGTGTACCCGGTGTACTGCTGCTCCTTACCGCCAACTGGAAAGTGACCGGATCTCCGTTCACGTTGCCTTACAGCCACGTGGCCGCTCATGTGGATACGGCAAGCGTGTTCGGCATGTCGGTGCCTGCATTGCCTGCGCTGTGGGGACTGCTCTTCTCCTTCTACCGTGGCCTGTTCACGCATGCTCCCGTGGCGCTGCTCTGCCTCATGACCTTCCTCGTGCTCAAGCCCCGTGCGGGATGGCGTGAATGGCTTACCCATCCGCTGGCATTGCCCTCGGTCGTGCTGGTGCTCATGATGAGCGCGCACAGCATGTGGTGGGGTGGCTGGGCGTTCGGGCCAAGACACCTGACAGCGGTGGCCGTGCTGCTGCTGGCCGGTGGCGTTCCACTGTTGCCCGACCGGCCCTGGGTGAAGTGGACCCTTGCCGCGCTTTCGGCATGGGGACTATTACTGGCCTTCGCGGCGAAGAACACCACATGGTACGGCCTCCCCACCGAAGTGCGCCATCCTTTCGCTGAGATGATCCTTCCGGCGGTGCGCCACAAACAGTTCACGGATATGCAATGGCCATTGGCAGCAGGATTCTCCGCCACCTTGGGTGCCTTCCTGTTCCTGCTCACCTTTGCGGCTGTGCTGTACGCCACACGTCGCCAAACCGCTCAGTGATGCACCTGTTCCACTGCCCTGACCTGGACACCGATACGGTACAACTACCCGAAGAGGAGGCCCACCATGCCACCAGCGTGCTGCGCCTGGGACAGGGCGTGCGTGTGGGCCTGCTGAACGGAAGGGGACTACGCGTGGAGGCGGAACTGGAACATGTGGGCCGTCGCGAGGTGATCGCTCGCGTGGTGGAACGCGTCCAGATGCCGTTGGAACGGGAGCATCACATCCACCTGGCCGTAGCCCCCACCAAGCAAATGGAGCGTTTCGAGTGGTTCGTGGAGAAGGCCGTGGAGATCGGCGTGGACCGTATCACCCCTCTGGTCACCGCACGAACGGAACGGTCCAAATTGCGCATCGATCGTCTGGACCGTGTGGCCATCAGTGCCATGAAACAGAGCCAGCGGGCCTGGCTTCCGACCATTGACGAACTGACGCCACTGGACGAACTGCTGCAACGCGAACTGCCCACGCAGCGCTACTTCGGATGGTGCGAAGGGGAGCATACTTCACTGATGCATGGCTACTCCGGCCATGCCGACTCCCTGGTGCTCGTGGGCCCCGAAGGCGACTTCACCAACACCGAGGCCGATGCTCTTCGGGAACGGCATTTCAAGGCCGTGAGCCTTGGCAGCGCCCGTTTGCGCACCGAGACCGCTGCCCTGGCCGCCTGCACGTGGATGAGCCTTGCGCAGCAGCGGTAACTTCGCACCATGCTGAGCCGCCTCCTATTCCTGCTTGTCCTGGGTACCCTTTCCCTTGCGCATACCACCACCAAGGCCCAAGGCACCTATCAACTGGCGGTGCTCAAGTACAACGGAGGCGGTGACTGGTACTCCAACCCCACTGCGGTCCCCAACCTGGTGCGCTTTTGCAACCAGCAATTGGGCATGGGCATCAACCCCGAAGTACCCGTGGTCGAAGTAGGGGCACCCGACCTCTTTACATACCCGCTCGTGCATATGACCGGCCACGGAAACGTGGTGTTCAGTCCACAGGAGGCCCAGAATCTGCGCAACTACCTGGTCGGTGGCGGTTTCCTGCACATCAGTGATAACTACGGCATGGACGAGTTCATCCGGCCCATGATGAAGCGCGTTTTCCCCGAGCTGGAGTTCGTGGAGCTTCCCTTTGCGCACCCCATCTATCACCAGAAGTTCAACTTCTCACAAGGTCTTCCCAAGGTGCACGAACACGATGGCAAGCCTCCACGCGGCTATGGTTTGTTCTGGGAAGGTCGCTTGGTGTGCTTCTACGATGTGGAGTGCGACCTCGGCGATGGCTGGGAGGACGCCGATGTGCATGGCGACAGCGAGGCCACCCGAACCAAGGCCTTGCAGATGGGCGCCAACATCGTGCGCTACGCCTTCAGCGGGGCGGAGAACTGACAAGGGGCAGCAACGGCCGATCGCCGTCACCACCCCTTGCCCGGGACCGTTGCTCTAACGGTGTGCCGCTTATTCCGTGATGATCAGTTGCACAGAGCTGCGCTCACCGCGCAGGTCCAACGTCATGCGGTAAGCTCCGGGGACCATGTTGGCGGGCAGGTCCACCCGCAAACCATCCTGTACGCGCTGGAGACCGTTGGCCTGGAACTCGGCCACACGACGACCATCGCCGGCGATAATGCTCAGGCGTGCGCGACCATCCACCCCAACATGCAACTGCCAGACCACCGAGGTGCCGGCCACAGCGGGGTTGGGAAACAGCACCTCCTTGCCCGTCGCGGCATTCGCTTCCACACCGCTCACCAGGTCGTTGCGCAGGCGTGCCGTGAGGAAGTGGTTCTGGTTCTCTGGCGTGCGGGCCTGGCCACCGATCACGATGTTACCGTCGGCCTGCAGGTCCATGCCATAGATCATGGCGCTGTAACCGGGCAGCACGGGTTGGGCAACACCCCCATTGCCGAATGAAAGATCACGCGATCCGTCGGCATTGTACTTCCACACCGCCATGTCGAAGGCATTGGGAGGCCCTTCACCCGAGGTGCCGGCCATGACCACGCGACCATCGGTCTGCACCTCGACCATGGCCGCATAGTCGTATTGGTCCAGGTCCTCCTCCACGATACCGTCCTCGCTAAAGGTGGCGTCCAAGATGCCCTCCGGGGTGAACTTCATCAGCAGGGCGCTGTAGTTGAAGGACTGCGTTGCAGTGAAACCGGCCACGAGAATGGAACCATCCGGAAGCAAGGCCAGGTCCTCGGCCTCGTCGTCCACGTTGCCGTAGTTGTACTGCACCACGCCATTGGTGCCAAAGCCGCTGTCCAGGCTGCCATCCGCCTCGAAACGTGCAAGCAGAAACACCCACCACTGAAGACCGCTGCCATAGGTGCCGGCGGCCACGATCTTGCCATCGGGCTGCACGGCGATCGCCTTGAAGTCGCACGGGTACTCGCCCACCGGGATGGTGGCCACCCCGTTGGTGCCGAAGCTGGTGTCCAGGGCACCCGCAGGCGTGAACCGCAGGACCACGGGACGGTCCACATAGTCCGCACTGAAGGAAGTGCCGGCCACCAGGATATTCCCATCCGCATCGAGCGTCAGGTCAAAGCCCTTGTCCTCGCCGAACGCGGATACTTCCGTCACCGCCTGGGCCACCACGCCACCCGTACCGAAGTCATTGTCGAGCGTGCCGTCCGCGTTCAGACGGATGAGCAGCACCCGGTAGGTCTGGTAGTCGGTGGTGCTGCCCACGAGCACGATCTTGCCCTCCGAAGTGAGCGCGGCCGAGTAGAGGTTGGCCTCGAAATCCAAAGTGTAGGTGAAGCCGCCATCGGTGCCGAAGTCAGTATCCAGTGTGCCATCGGGGAGGTAGCGGAACACCTGGGCCCGAGAGGTAAAGGTGGCATCGAAGCTCATGCCTACCGTCAGCACTTTCTGGTCTGGCTGTACCAGGATCTTCTGGGCATTGTCGCCATTATTCACAGGTGTGACCACATAGCCCGCACCGTTGAAGTCGGGATCCAAAGTGCCGGGCTGGGCGCTCAGTGCGCCGGACAGGGCCAGTTGAAGGCCCACGCAGGCCAGGAGGGGTAATTGCTTGGTCATCATGCGTTCGTGTGATCGTAGGGTTTCTCGTTCATGCGTTTCCGTTTTGCTTCGTCCAGGCTTTCCAGCAGCTTGCGCCAAGCTTCCTGTTCGGCCTTCATCCGCTGGTGGATCAGCTGCAATCGATCGAACTCGTCGAGCGGTACGGGCTGCTGTTCAGGGTCGGTCACGGTGTGATGTATTGATGCGGCGAAGGTGAGGGCGTTCCGGACCGCCCCTTTCGCCCAAGGCCTTACATCGAGCGCACAGGCCGAACCATTGCCCTTACACCTCCATAACAGGGACCTGAAATGGCCTTACATGGGCCATACAGAAACACTCAATCGACTGATATACAGAAACTTACAAAACAACCTGCCGCCCCCCTCAAATGGCCTGAAGAAAGTCCACCAGGTTCACGTCCTCCCCCTCGATCTGGAGCTTCTTGCGCAACCGCGACCGGGCCACGGTGATGCTGTTGAGGCTCTGTTGGGTGATGGCCGAAATGTCCTTGGTGGACATATTGAGCCGTAGGAAAGCGCACAGCTTGCGCTCGTTCGGGGTAAGCGAGGGGAATCGCTCTTGAAGGGTCTGGTAGAAGGTGGAATGCACCCGGGTAAAGTGCACTTCGAACTCCTTCCAGTTGTGGTCGTCCTCACTGGCCTGCAGGTCGCGAACGATCTCCTGGATGATCGGCTGGTTCTCCTGTTTGAAGGTGGACTTCGCTTTCAGCAGGCGTTCGGCGATGTGGGCGATCAGCTCGTTCTTCTTGAGCAGGAACAAGGCATTGGCCGTAAGCTCCCGTTCCCGCGACTCCAGGTTCTCGCGCAGGGCCACTTGTTCGGCCTCCAACTTCTCGCGCTCCAATCGAAGCTTCTCCTGTTCCAGCAGACCGTTGCGCACCCGGGCACGCATCACTTTGAAGAGCAGGAATGCGGTAAGCAACAAGAAGAAGAGCGCGCCTACCAGGGCCACGTTCCACGTGCGCTGTCGGGCGGCCTCCGCATCCCTGCGTCGCACCTCCAGTTCGAACACCTTCTTCTCCTTGTCGCGGCGGAACCCTTCTTCCAACCTGGCGATGTTGGCCCTGCTCTCGGTGCTGTACAGGCTGTCGTTCAGTGCCTTGTATTCCCGGTGGGCCGCCAATGCCGCCTTGTATGCACCCAGGGTATCGTACACGGAAGCGAGCGACTCCAGCGAGATGACCATCGAACCCGGACTGTCGATCCGCCGGCCGATCTCAAGCGCCTGCTCGAACCGGTCGCGAGCGGCCTGGAAGTTCCCTAAGTTCACCTGGTTCTTGCCCAGGTTGTTCAACACCTGTGCTTGCCCTCGCAGGTCTCCGTTCTGTTTGCGCACGGCCAGCGCCTTCAGGAAATACTGTTCGGCGAGGTCGTAGCGCCCCACCTCCATGTGGCAGATGCCGATATTGTTGTTCAGCGAGCTCTCGTTGCGCAGGTCGTTCAACGGACGGTTCAGTTCCACGGCCTGTTGGAAGTAGGGCAATGCGGTGGCGTGGTCCCCGCGCTGGATGTACACGCCGGCGATGTTGTTGAACAGGCGCACCTTGCGGATGGCCATTTCCGCATCCGGGATGCTATTCTCCGTTGCGTCCAGGATACGCATGGCCTCATTGTAGCAGGCAACGCTCTTCTCCCAGTTGCGCATATAGAAGTGCAGGGCACCGATCTTCAACTGGATGTCGGAACGGGCCAGGACCAACGGCACTTGCAAGCCCTCCGCTTCCAGTGCGTCCTCCACCAGCAACTGTGCGCGTTGGTAGGCGTCCAGTGCGGCGGGCATGTCGCCGGTACCCAGGTTGGCATCGCCCAGGGTGATCAGTGCCGCCGCCTGCCGGTCCTTGCCGGCCAGTTGGTCCATGCAAGCGATCGCCGCCCGCGCATACACCAGTGCGGAATCCGGTTCGTTCACCAGCAGTTCCTTCGCTTTCGACACGTTCGCCTCACATGCCGCGGTCGTGGCGGACGACCGGGCATGTCCTGCGTCCATGATGAACCAGAGCGTAGCACATGCGGCCAGCATCCCGCGCATCGCAACTCCACGGAAGGTGTAGGCAACAGAACGACGAATGGAGCGCATCACAAGACCCATGCTCGGTGAATGAACCAAAACTACGGGTTGCCCCCTGAAACGGCCATTGCTGGGACCACCAACGACCTACGCCTTCACTGCCGCCGTGATCAGCGCCCTCAGCACCTTCGCATCCACAATCCGCCAGCCGCTTGATGTAAAGACAGCCTTTGCCCGTAGTGTGCTTGCCCAACTTATCCAAGTGATCGCCATACTGAGCAATGTCGCACGTGAAGTAGAGCGTGATGGCCGCTTTGCGTGGGCTGAAACCGCACTTCATCCATTCCACCTCGCGGTCTGAATCGTACCTTAATGTGGTGCTGCCGAAACCTACGATGCTGGGTCCCCACAGCTTGGGCGGACTCTTGGTGATGCCGCCCATCAACTTCACCAAGGCACGACTATCGTCGCGTTGCTGTTCGTTGGGCAGGGCATCCATGAAGGCATCGACAGAGGCTTCGGTCTGGTTGGTCTTCAGCTCGGCTTTGGCCATGACAGGAGTACATTACGGGCGTCCAAAATAGCAGGCCACCTTATTACCTTGGGGCCATGCGCATGCTGACCTTGCTGCTGGTGCTGCTGGCCATGCCGCTCAGTGCCCAACAAACGCTCACCCTGCGCGTGGTGGACAAGTTGGACGGAAGGCCATTGCCGTATGCCACGGTCCTTCTGAAGCGTACTGCGCGGGGCACCATCACGAACACGGACGGCTACTTCAGCCTGCCGCCCAATGTCGCGGGTGATACCATGCGCATTTCCTTCGTGGGCTACCAGACCAGCTTCCTGGCCGTGAACGACCTGCGGAACGGACAGTCCATCACGCTGCAGCAGAGCTCGCAACAGTTGCGCGAGGTCACCATCCGTCCGGATGACCTCATCTATCGGCGCGTCGCCGCCATTGCGCGCGACCTGCATCGAACGCCGGCGGTGGAAGGGCGGCTGTTCTTCGGCATGGAAACCCATAGCGACACCCTGCCGGTGGAGATGATCCACGGGTACTACAACGCGCGCACGGTGGGTGCACGGCTCAACGGCATCACCCTGAAACAGGGCCGCATCGGCATCGCGCCCAAGGACGACCGCTACTACATCAACTACAACACCACCCGGGCCTTCGCGCTCATGGACATCCAGGCCGAGGAAAGCCCCTACCCCCACTCGCCGCTGCGCTTCACCAAAGCAGCCGACCTGAAGCGTGGCTTCCATGCCGAAGTGGTGTCCACGGGCAGTGGCCCCGATGCAGTGGACCACCTGCGTGTGGTACCCCGAGCGCACAACCCCGAGGCTTTCACCCTTGACCTGTGGGTAGAGCCCAAGACCGAATGGATACGCGCATTGGAACTGCAGTGTACCAACTGTCCCAAGCATCCATTCATCCCATTGTTCGACCACGGGCGCATCGACACCGTGGACCTGCGCTACCGCCAGACCTGGACCACCTCAGGCTGGCGACAGCCGGAAGTGATGGAACTGATGTTGCGCGTGGCTTACACCGGGCCTGGCTTCAGCGAAGCGTACCGCACACATGCTGTCATGCACCTTTTCGACCGCAAGGGCAAGTTCATAGAGCCGCTCTTCGCCTTTTCAGGCGACCTGCCCGACTACCTGCGCATGAACTGGTTGCCGGAGGATACCGCGTTCTGGGAACGCATGCACCCGCCATTGCCCACCGCACGGCAACAGCGCGACATGGAATTCCTTCGGAAGAACGACCTGCGAGATGGGCAATGGCTGCTGCGCCTGGGGCCCGACACCCGTTTTCTTGCCAGCCACTATGCCCGCTGGGACCCCACCGAAAGGGTGTGGTTGCAAGGCGTGGCCACCCATGTGCCCACGGAACCTTTTCAACGCGTGCGCATCTCCGATCTTACCGGGGAATACAGCATTTACAATGGTCCCTTGCCCGTGAACCTCGTGGCCCAGATCTACCTGGACCTTGACACCGTGAACGGCGAACTGCTCCACCGCTCGACCACGGTGCTCGATGGCCACCACAGTTTCGACATGGTGGCCGACCAGCCATGGAGCTCCGCCTTTCACAACATCTGGTTCGACCTATGCGAGATGGAGCGCCGCGAACTGGAAAAACGCCTGAACATGCCAGGCACCAACCTGCTGCGAGCCCGCGCCCTGCATGCCGAATTCACCGCACGGTTGAATGCCCTGACCCAGCGCTACCTGGACGAGACCGGATACGGCGACCGGTTCTCGGGCCTGAAGCTGTGGAACGATCTGGTGAAGAAGGAACTGGGCATCGACAACCTGGCCTTGTTCGGGTTCTGATGCGTGCGGCTGGTGGGATTGGTTGCCCAAGGCCGACCTAGGCGCCCAGGGGCTCGACCAGGACGGAGCAGCAGTTCCTTGGCGCCCTGTAGCACGGACAAGGAGCGAGTTGTTCCCATCGGACCCTTTCCTCCCGGAACGCCCCTGCTCCCTACCTTTGGAAGATTCGATAAGGACAGCCCATGGCAACGACCAAACAAGCCGCCGACGTGGAGGAAGGCATGACCCTGGATGAAGTGCGCGCCGAGATCCTGCGCGACTACGAACTGTGCGTACTGAGCCGCGAGGCCAGCCTCATTGGCCGAAAGGAAGTGCTGGGCGGCAAGGCCAAGTTCGGCATCTTCGGCGATGGCAAGGAACTGGCCCAGGTCTGCATGGCCAAACAGTTCCGCAATGGTGACTGGCGAAGCGGCTACTACCGCGACATGACCTTCATGTTCGCCATCGGCGAGCTTACCGTGCAGCAGTGGTTCGCACAACTGTATGCCCATGCCGATGTGAACGCCGACCCCAGCAGCGCCGGACGCAGCATGAACGGCCACTTCGCCACCCGCAGCCTCGATGAGCGCGGCGAGTGGAAGGACCTGATGGCCCAACCCAACAGCAGCCCCGATATCAGTCCAACCGCCGGACAGATGCCCCGCCTGCTCGGCCTGGCGCAGGCCAGCAAGGTGTTCCGCCACAGCCCCGCGCTGCACGGTCACACCCACCTCACCGACAAGGGCGATGAGGTGGCCTTCGGCACCATTGGCGATGCCAGCACCAGCGAGGGACACTTCTGGGAGACCATGAACGCGGCCGGTGTGCTACAAGTGCCCCTGGCCATGAGCGTATGGGACGATGGCTGGGGCATCAGCGTGAGCAAGCAGTTCCAGACCACCAAGGGCAGCATCAGCACCCTTTTGCAGGGCTTCCAGAAGGAAGAAGGCACCAATGGCATCCGCATCTACAAGACCAAGGGCTGGGATTACGCCGGCCTGAACCGCACCTACGAAGAGGCCATTGCCACCTGCCGCGAGGAACAGGTGCCCTGCCTCATCCATGTGGAAGAGGTGACACAGCCACAGGGGCATAGCACCAGCGGCAGTCACGAGCGCTACAAGAGCACTGTGAGCGACTGGATCCGCGACAAGGACGGCAGCCCCCTGGAGGAGGTACCCCTGCTGGACTGGTACAAGGTGTACGACTGCAACGTGAAGTTCCGCGATTGGATCCTGCAGTTCCGTCCGGGTGGTGCCACCATTGCCACGGCCGATGAGCTGGATGCGCTGGAGAGCAAGGCCAAGGCCGATGCCCGCGCGGGACAGAAGGCCGCGTGGGCCGCGTTCCAGAGCGAGATCAAGGCCGAGCGCGATGAAGTGCTGCCCCTGATCGAGGCCATTGCACCCTCCATCGCCGCCGAACTGAAGGCCGAGATGAGCCCCGGCCGCAAGGAAGTACTGAGCGCTGCACGCCGTGCCCTGCTCGAGGCAGGTAACAACGAGCCACAGCTTCAAGCCTGGGTGGACCGCTCGCTTGCCGACAATGCCGACCGCTACGGCAGTCACCTCTACAGCCAGAGCGCCAAGAGCTGCCTGAACGTACCCGAAGTGCCTGTGCGCTACGATAGCGACGAACAGGTGGACGGACGCCTGATCATCCGCGACAACTTCGCCGCCCTGTTCGAGAAGGAACCGCTGCTGCTCACCTTCGGGGAGGACACGGGCAAGATCGGCGATGTGAACCAGGGCATGGAAGGCATGCAGGCCCGCTTCGGAGAGGTGCGGGTGAGCGATACCGGCATCCGGGAGGCCACCATCCTGGGCCAGGGCATCGGCATGGCGCTGCGGGGGCTGCGTCCCGTGGCCGAGATCCAATACCTCGATTACCTGCTGTATTGCCTGCAGGGCCTCAGCGACGACCTGGCCACCGTGCAATGGCGCACCAAGGGAGGCCAGAAATGCCCGCTCATCATCCGTACGCGTGGCCACCGACTGGAAGGCGTTTGGCACAGCGGCAGCCCAATGGGCATGATCGTGAACAGCGTGCGCGGCGTGGTGGTGTGCGTGCCCCGCAACATGCAGCAGGCCGCAGGTTTTTACAACACCTTGATCCAAAGCGACGATGCCGCCTTGGTGATCGAGTGCCTCAACGGCTACCGCAGCAAGGAACGCATGCCCGCGAACATGGGTGAGTTCACCGTGCCCATCGGCGTGCCGGAAATGGTGCGCGAAGGCACGGACCTTACGCTGGTGAGCTACGGCAGCACCTTCAACATCTGCGCAAAGGCAGCTGAAACGTTGGAGGCCATGGGCATCAGCGTGGAACTGGTGGACGTGCGCACGCTACTTCCCTTCGACCGCGAGCACCTGATCGTGGAGAGCCTGAAAAAGACCAACCGCCTGCTGGTGGTGGACGAGGACGTGCCCGGCGGCGCCAGTGCCTTCATTCTGCAGCACATCCTCGAAGAACAGGGTGGCTACCGTTACCTCGATGCCACGCCCAGCACCCTCACCGCCAAGGCCCATCGCCCTGCCTACGGCAGCGACGGCGACTACTTCAGCAAGCCCAGCGTGGAGGATGTGGTGGAGAAGGTGATCTCCATGTTGGCGGAGTAGATCGTTGCCGCGCGGGAGACTCTGTGCTATGCCATGTGCGAAGTGGGACCCACCTTACTTCCGAGACCATTCAGCAACCATTACTGGTGGATCCCGTCTATTCACTATGACGCGGCCGAACATGCATTGCACGGGTCCATTACTGTTGCTTGTCGTCTTTCTGCAGACCCCATCTGCAGTGGCCCAATGCGGCCCTTATGTGGGCCATCCGATCTGGCCGGATACCGAGGGGACGGCCTTCGTGAACCCGAACGAATGCGGCGATGGAATCACCACCTGCCTATGGGATAATGGCAGCACAGCATGGGACGCTACCGGCCTTTCCGTGGGCATGCACACCGTTGACCTGTATGTCAATGGCGCGCAGGTGCAGACCCTCTCGTTCGAGGTTGAACAGCTGGAGTGGGAACTGAACCAGTCGGTGTTCACCTATGTGGGTGCCGTCTCCGTCTCCATGTGGGCCGAGGTGCCGTATTGCGGTACTTCCATTTTCAATTATCACCGCTGTCCACCCGACCCGGAGCAGACCGTGGTATACCTGCTGCAGGACGGTGTGGCCATTGACAGCCTGAGCCCCGTAGGATGCCTGGCCACCCAGCACGCATGGAGCGGGCTGCCCTTCGGTTACACCTACCAACTGCACCTGGTGGACCATGGGGCCTGCGGTTCGGAGGCCTGGGGTGCCGCCGTGCAA
>Ga0209985_10001649_pt1 | contig 21351 bp, 16 predicted proteins | sample NOAtaG_FD_187305 | JGI IMG/M metagenome (GOLD analysis project Ga0209985, IMG submission 187305) | Freshwater lake microbial communities from Lake Erie, under a cyanobacterial bloom - NOAA_Erie_Diel6S_1000h metaG (SPAdes) (version 2) | ecosystem: Environmental > Aquatic > Freshwater > Lake ...
GCGCGCGCGAGTGCGGCGCGTCCGCCACGTCAGCCGTGCGCGCCCGCATCCTGCGGCACATCGGCGGCGCGAGCCCGCGCATCGCCGCGAGCGACGTCCTCGAGCTGGGCGCGACCGGCGACGCGCTCGGCCCGAGCGCCACGTTCGTGCAAGGTGAGGGCTGGGTGATCGCGCACGTCGCGGAGGACGCGCGCATCGAGGTGCATCGCATCGGCGTGGTGGCCGACCTCGTGACGGCCTCGGCGAGCCCGATGTCGACCATCGCCACGACGGCGGCCGCCGAGGTCTCGGTGTCCGTGGGCGCCGGCACGACGGTCGCCGTCGCGTACACCGAGGGCGGCTGCGGCGCGCCGAACCAGGTGCTGCTGCGCACCGCGGACGTGAGCGCCGGCAGCGTGGTCTTCGGCGACGCCATCCCCGTCACCGCCGACGCTGCCGCCGCGCGCCGCGCTCCCGTGGCCGCCTACCACGCCGGGCGCGCCGGCGAGTGGGCGGTCCTCTACCGCGAGCGCGACGACGAGCGCGCAGTGCGCCTCGACCCGGCGGGCGAGCCGATCGGGATGCCGACCGCGCTCGGTCTCGGGACCGTGTCCGGCCGGCCCCACGTCGAGGCGCTCAACCCCACCGCGCCGGCGGCCCCATCGTGGGGGTTCGTCGCCGTCACCACCGCGGGCGAGGTCCGGTCGGGCGCACTCTCCTGCGTCGAGCCCATGTGAAGCGCGGGATGGCTTGACACGCCGCGTCAAGCGCAGCATGCCTCGCAGGTCGTCGCTGTTGAACCTCGTTCAAGAGGGCGCCGGCGAGAAAGGATCCCATGGCGGAGAAAGGCAAGCGGGTCGCGATCGTCGCGGGGCTGAGGACGCCCTTCGCGAAGCAGTCGACGGCCTACAAGAAGCTCTCGGCGCTCGAGCTCGGCACCCAGGTCGTGAGCGAGCTCGTCGCACGCGCCGGGCTCGCCCCGTCGAAGATCGAGCAGCTCGTCTACGGCCAGGTGCTGCCCTCGATCGCCGCGCCGAACATCGCCCGCGAGATCGTGATCGCCGCCGGCCTTCCCCGGGACATCGAGGCCTTCAGCGTCAGCCGCGCCTGCGCGACGAGCTACCAGAGCGCGGTCTCGGTGAGCGAGGCGATCCTCGCCGGCACGATCGCCTGCGGCGTCGCCGGCGGCGCCGACTCGACGAGCGACGTGCCGATCACGGTGAGCAAGCCGCTCGCCGCGGCGCTCCTCGACGCGAGCCGCGCGCGCACCCTGCCCGACCGGCTCAAGGCCTTCTCCAAGCTCGGCGCCAAGGACCTGCTCCCGGTGCCCCCGGCGATCGTCGAGTACTCGACCGGCCTCTCGATGGGTGAGAGCGCGGAGAAGATGGCGAAGGAGAACCACATCGCCCGCGCCGAGCAGGATCGCATCGCCCACGAGAGCCACGTGAAGGCGGCCCGCGCCTGGGCCAGCGGCGCGTTGTCCGACGAGGTGATGACCGTCTTCGTGCCGGGCAAGGAGAAGGGCTCGCTCGTGCCCTTCGCCGAGGACAACAACGTCCGCAAGGACTCCGACCTCGGCTCCTACGCCAAGCTCAAGCCCGCCTTCGACAAGAAGTACGGCACGATCACCGCGGCCAGCAGCTCGCCCCTCACCGACGGCGCGAGCGCGCTGCTCCTCATGCGCGAGGACGTGGCCAAGGCCGAGGGCCTCACCCCGCTCGGCTACCTCGTGAGCCACGCGTTCGCCGCCCTCGACCCGCGCGGGCAGATGCTGATGGGCCCGAGCTACGCGACGCCCAAGGCGCTGTCCCGCGCCGGGCTCACGCTGAAGGACATGGACCTCGTCGACATGCACGAGGCCTTCGCCGCGCAGGTGCTCTCGAACCTGCAGGCCTTCGAGAGCGAGCGCTGGGCGGCCGAGCACCTCGGCCGGAGCGAGCGCATCGGCGAGGTCGACCCGGGCAAGTTCAACGTCACCGGCGGCTCGATCGCCATCGGCCACCCCTTCGCCGCGACCGGCGCGCGGCAGATCACCCAGACCCTGCGCGAGCTCGGCCGGCGCGGCGGCGAGCACGCGCTCGTCACCGCCTGCGCCGCGGGCGGCCTCGGCGCGGCCATCGTTCTCTCGAGGAGCTGAGCATGACGACGACGAAGGTGGCCGAGGCCCTGAGCATCGAGAAGCGCCCGAGCGGCGTGGCGATCGTGCGGATGGACGTGCCGGGCGAGCCGGTGAACACCCTGCGGGCGAGCTTCGCCGAGGACTTCGCCCAGGCCTTCGCGGCCCTCGAAGCCGACGCCTCGGTGAAGGCGGTGGTCTTCACCAGCGGCAAGAAGAGCGGCTTCATCGCCGGGGCCGACATCGAGATGCTGCGGGCGGTGAAGAGCGAGGAGGACGCGCGCGCGCTCTCGCTCACCGGGCAGCGGGCGATGGACCGCATCGAGGGCTTCCGCGTGCCGGTCGTCGCGGCCATCCATGGGCCGGCGCTCGGCGGCGGCCTCGAGGTCGCGCTCGCCTGCCACGCGCGCGTCGCGAGCGACGACCGGAAGACCAAGCTCGGCCTGCCCGAGGTGATGCTCGGTGTCTTGCCCGGCGCGGGCGGCACCCAGCGCTTGCCGCGCCTCGTGGCGATCGAGACCGCGCTCGATCTCCTCCTCACCGGCAAGCAGATCGACGCCAAGCGGGCCAAGAAGGCTGGCTTCGTCGACGAGGTCGTGCCCGAGGCGATCCTGCTCGAGGTCGCGGAGAAGAAGGCGCTCGAGCTCGCCGAGCAGCGCCGGCAGCCCGGCAAGAAGCTCGCCGGCCTCGACGCGCTGAAGGACCGCGCCCTCACCGGCACGAAGCTCGGCCGCAGGGTGGTCTTCGATCAGGCGCGCAAGGCGCTCATCGAGAAGAGCCGGGGCAACTACCCCTCGCCCGAGCGCATCCTCGACGTGGTGCAGAAGGGCCTCGAGAAGGGCTTCGAGCAGGGCCTCGAGGCCGAGGCGCGGGCCTTCGGCGAGCTCGTCGTCTCGCCCCAGGCAGCGCAGCTCATGTCGATCTTCTTCGCCCAGAACGCGCTGAAGAAGGACCGCGGCACCGACGCCGACGTGACCCCGCGGCCGGTCGCGAAGGTCGGCATGCTGGGCGCCGGGCTGATGGGCGGCGGCATCGCCTTCGTCACCTCGCAGGCCGGCATCCCGGTGCGGCTCAAGGACAAGAGCGCCGAGGGGCTCGCCCGCGGCCTCGGCCAGGTGCGCGCGCTCGTGCAGCGCCGGGTGCAGCGCAAGCGGATCAGCGCCCGCGACGCCGACGCCGAGCTCGCGCTCGTCACCGGCACGACCGGCTACGAGGGCTTCCGCGACGCCGACGTGGTGATCGAGGCGGTCTTCGAGGACCTCGCGCTGAAGCACCGGGTGCTCGCCGACGTCGAGCGCCACTGCAAGCCCGGGGTGATCTTCGCCTCGAACACCAGCTCGCTCCCGATCACCCAGATCGCCGCGGGCGCGAGCCGGCCCGAGAACGTCATCGGGATGCACTACTTCTCGCCGGTCGAGAAGATGCCGCTGCTCGAGATCATCGTCACGCCGCACACCGCGCCCGAGGTCACCGCGACCTGCGTCGAGCTCGGCAAGAAGCAGGGCAAGACGGTGATCGTGGTGAACGACGGCGTCGGCTTCTACACCAGCCGCATCCTCGCTCCGTACATGAACGAGGCGGCCTTCGTGCTCGCCGAGGGCGTGGCGGTCGAGCGCATCGACGAGGCCCTGCTCGACTGGGGCTTTCCGGTCGGGCCGATCGCGCTCCTCGACGAGGTCGGCATCGACGTCGCGGAGAAGGTCGGCCACATCATGCTCGCCGAGTTCGGCGACCGGATCAGCGCGCCGCCCGGCTTCGAGAAGCTCCTCGCCGACCAGCGCTTCGGCCGCAAGAACGAGCGCGGCTTCTACAAGTACGGCGCGGCGAAGAAGGGCAAGAAGAAAGAGGTCGACGCCTCGGTGTACGAGGTGCTGGGCCTCCGCCCGACGAAGACGCCGAGCAAGGACGAGATCGCCCAGCGCTGCGCGCTGATGTTCGTCAACGAGGCGGCGCATTGCTTCGGCGAGGGGATCCTCCGCTCGGCCCGCGACGGCGACATCGGCGCCATCTTCGGCCTGGGCTTCGCGCCCTTCCGCGGCGGGCCCTTCCGCTTCGTCGACAGCGTGGGCGCGCGGGAGATCGTGCGGCGCCTCGAGCACCACCGCGACCGGCTCGGCAACCGCTTCGCGCCCGCGCCGGTGCTGGTGCAGATGGCCAAGGAGGGGCTCACCTTCCACGGCGAGAAGGCCGTGCGCCCCGGCCAGCACCCGCGGCCGAAGAAGATCGAGGCCTGAGCGCCGCCGCCCCGCGGCGTGCTCGCCGCCGCGCTCAGCGAGGCGCTGGCAGCACCCGGCGCAGCACGAAGGGCACGGCGAGCAGGACGAGGGACGTGCCGAGGCTGATGATGACCCCGGTGATCATGATGCCCAGCACGATCAGCTGTCCGGTCTCCACGCCCCGGCCGCCGAAGGGGTCGTTCATCGCCATGTCGATCGGACCGTAGGCGTCGACGGCGCCCCAGGTCCAGCCCAGCGCCATCACGAGGCCAGCGAGCACGAACCACGAGCGCCGGAGCGGGAGCATCCACGCCGTGCTCTGCTCGGAGGGCGTGCGCACCGGGGCCGCCAGGCGCGCAGCGCCAGCCACGATCGCCATCAGCTGCTGGGAGAGCGCGGCGGCGTCGAGGAGGCCCTCGGCCGGGCCCACCGACCACGCGTGCGGCGAGCGCACGGTCAGGTCGATCGACCGCGCATCGACCGCGATCGCCTCGCCTTCGACCTGCGGCGGCAGCGCCAGCCGCATCCGCGCGTCGGCGGCCACCGTCGGCGGGGCCTCGCGCCGGTACGGGTCGGCGGCGGGCGCGAGCTCGAGGCGGAGGCGCTCGGCGAACGTGAACGTGAGGGTCCTCCGGCGCCGGCGCCACATCTCGACGACACGCTCGGTGCGGGTGAAGGTGCCCCGCAGGTCCCCCTCGAGGGGGGCCTCGAGCTTCAGCCACTCGAGGGCGTAGTGCCCCCGCTGCGGGCCCGCATGCCGTCGCAGGTCGGTGCGCCCCGCGACGAGGGTCAGGCGCACCTCGGCGCCGGGCGGCACGGCCAGGCTGCGCAGCCACGCGCTCGCGAGCGCCACGCGCCGCACCTGGATCGAGGGCTGCCACGCCGCCGCGACGAGCAGCACCACGCCCAGCGCCAGGGCCGCGGCGCCGAGCTGGGGGCCGACCGGGACGCTCGCCAGCAGCCCGACGACCATCACGATCCCGCCCGCCCACCGCAGCAGCCGAAAGAGCAGGGCGTCCCGTCGCGCGAGGGCCCCGAGCACCGCGAGATCCCGCTCCAGCTCGGCGACGGGAGCGGTGCGCTGGTAGCCGCGGGTGTAGTGCCTGAGATGCGGTCCATACCTGCGGGCCCACTCCTCGCGCAGTCCGACCGACGCCATCGGGGGGCCAGACTATCACGCCGCGTCGCGGCGCCGCATCCTGGCGCCCGTCCGGACGCGGCAGGCGGGACGCCGCGACCGGGCTCTTGATTCCAGCCCTCGCGGACCTCTAGACTGCGGGCCCCGAACCGGCGCTCGCCGTCCGGTCACGGGCTCCGAGGCCACCCGAGGGTTCATGAACGATTTCCGTCCCGTCGCCGCGCGCCGCCACCTCCGCACGGGGGTCCGTCTCGCAGCATCCCTGCTCTGTTTGAGCCTGGCCTCCGCGTGCGCCGTCACCGAGGAGGACATCGTCCGCTGGGAGACCACGCAACGTGGGCCAGGCCGGATCGTGGCCGTCCTCATGGCCGACAAGTACGACGACGACCTGCGCATCCGCGCCGGCATCGCCCTGGTGGAGATGGAGCCGCGCACCGGCGATCACGCGATCAACGGCCTCGACGAGCTGCAGCACGCGCTCGAGCAGCTGCCCGAGGAGACGCGCACCCGCATCGTCGACGGCATGGCGCCCGAGCTCCTCGCCATCCTCCGCGGCGAGGGGGCCGGCGCCGCACCGCCCGACGCGACCGCGGTGCCGCCGATCCAGATCCGCTCCAAGGACGCCGCCTACCTCATCATCGGCTGGGGCAGCCCGGAGACCCGCACCGCGCTCACCGACGGGATCGTCGGGTGGTTCGTCGAGGACTTCAACGGGCGCAACCTCGCCGGCACCTACTCCGCCGAGCAGGTCGTGCGCGCGATCGGCGCGCCCGCTGCGTCGCGGCTCGTCGACGCGATGACCGCGCGGATCCCCGAGCAGGCCCTCGTGCAGATCGCGAACCTCATCGCCCAGATCGGCGATGCCGCGACGAAGGCCCGCGCCGCCGAGCGGATCGTCGCCGTCGAGAGCGAGATGGAGGGCGCGGAGTTCGGTGCATGGCTCGGCGAGCGCTACCGCGCGCAGCTCGCGGCCCGGGGCGAGACCCGGAGCGACGCCGAGATCGCCGCGGGCGTCGAGCTGAACCGCGAAGCCCGCATCGTCGCGGGCGCGCTGCCCGCGATGCACCACCTCGCGGGCGAGGCCGTCGTGGCCAACCGCCTGCTCGCCATCGTGCAGATCACCGCGCCCACCCCGCCCACGACGCCGGCGGCGCTCGAGACGCGGCGGGTCACCGCGCTGCAGGCGCTCGAGGGGCACGTGCGCGGCGACCAGGTCGCACCGCTGCTCGCGATCGCGCTCGCCTCGTCGAACTCCGGCCAGCTGCGGGACTATGCCTTCGACCGCATCGCGGACAGCCACGACCGAAGCGTGCTGCCGCAGCTCTGGCCGCTCGCGACCCAGGATGGGAGCGCTTCCCGCGACGCGTGGCGGGTGCGCTGGCGGGTCGGCAGCCTGCTCCTCACGCTCGGCGGGCCCGAGGTCGTCGCGGAGTGGTTCACCCGGCTGCCGGCGACCCGCGGGGTGCGCTTCGCGCGCGAGGAGCTCTACGGCTACGCGGAGCGGCTGGCGCAGATGCGACCGGAGCCCACGGCCTCGGTGCGCTCGCAGCTCACGTCGACCGACTGGTGGGACCAGGCCATCGCGCTTTACTACTTCGAGCGCGCGGGCACCGAGGCCGACATCCCGGCGCTCTCGGCGCTCGCCACCGCCAGCACCGCGACCGCGGGTGAGCACTGGGGCGAGCACGACACGATCGGCAAGATCGCGACCGACGCGATCGAGGCGATCCGCGAGCGCGCTTCGAGCGCCGCCCCCGCGACGGCCGCCGCCAACCCCTGACCCTCCGACGGATTCGGTCGAACACCGAGAACGAGACCCCACCATGACGGACCAGAACAAGAAGTCGCTCAGGCAATTCCAGTGTCGCGACTACCTCTGGGAGATCTTCGAGCAGATGAGCGGCGAGCTCGAGTGCTCGGTCGACTACCTGATCAACGAAGCGATGCGTCAGTACGCCCGCTCGCGGAACTACGGCGCGCGCACCGATCCGACGGGGCCGTCCCCGGCGCCCGCGGGCCGGCCCTCCGCGCCCGGACCCCTCGCGCCGCAGCCCGCCCCGGTCGGTGGTCCCGCGACCTCGCCGGCGATCGCGGCGCCCGCGCCGAGCGGCTTCGGGGCGGCGCCAGCACCCGTCGCCGGGGCACGACCACGGATCCCGAGCCAGCCAGCGATCGCGAGCGCGCCGCCGCCGCCGCTGCGACCTGCCCCGCCCGGCTACGGGGCTCCGCCCCCCGGCTACGGCGCCCCGGCGGCCCCTCCGAGCTACGGGCAGCCGACGCCGGCTCCGGCCTACGCCGCACCGGCTCCGGCCTACGCCGCACCGGCTCCGGCGTACCCTGCACCGCCGCCTCCGGCGCGTCCTTCCGGCTACGGGTCCACGACCGGGTCGGCGGCGGGCTATCCCGCCCCGCCCGCGGCCGGCTACCCGTCGGGGGGCTACCCGTCGAGTCCAGGGGTGCAGCCGGGCTACGCCGCGCCCCCTCCGCCTCCGCGTCCGGTCACCGGAGCGCCTCCTCCGCTCCCCGCTCCGCCGCCGACCGCCGCCCCCGGCAGCGCGCCCGGCGTCGGCTCGCCGCTGCTCTACGTCATCTTCAATGGGCAGAAGTATCCGGTGAACAAGGAGGAGTTCATCATCGGCCGCGGCGCCAAGACCGCCGACCTGCCCATCAAGGACGGCAACATCTCCCGCCGGCACGCCGCGATCATCTTCCAGAACGGCGCCTACTACATGAAGGACCTCGGGAGCACGAACGGCGTCGAGTACCAAGGTCGCCGGGTCGATGGTCGCCACATCCAGGAGGGGGACGTCTACCAGCTCTGTGACTACGAGCTGCGCTTCACCTACCGCTGAGACTCCCTCGGCGTGACCGCTCCTGACTCCTCCTCCCGTGCTCCGGGGCCTGCGCCGAGCGTGGTCGTGCCCGGCAACCACGACGGAGTGCACCGCGGCCACCGCGCCCTGCTCGATCTCGCTCGGCAGATGAGCCGACCGGGCGAGGCGGTCGTCGCGCTGACCTTCTCGCCGCACCCGCTCAGCCTGCTCCGGCCCGAGGCGGCGCCCCGTCCGATCACGACGATTCCCCGCCGCACCCAGCTGCTCCGCGCGGCCGGTGCTGACCGGGTGCACGTGGCGCACTTCGACGCCGAGTACGCCGCGCAGGAGCCTCGGCAGTGGGTCGAGCAGCGGTTGCTCCGCGAGCTCGGCGCGCGGGCCGTGGTGATCGGCCCGGACTATCGGTTCGGCCGGGGCCGACGGGGGACGCCGGCGCTGCTCGCCGAGCTCGGCCTCGAGGTCCATCTCGCGGAGGCGGTCCACGAAGGTGGAGAGCCCATCTCGTCCACCCGCGTCCGCCGCGCCCTCGAGTCCGGCGATGTCGCGGGCGCTTCGCGGCTGCTCGGGCGCGCGCACGATCTCGAGGGGGTCGTCGTCACGGGCCAGCGCCGCGGCCGCACGATCGGCTTTCCCACCGCGAACCTCGATGCGCTCGACGGGCTCGTGCCGGCCGACGGGGTGTATGCGGTGTTCGGGCGCGTCGGCGCCGAGCCCGAGCTGCTGCGCGGAGTGGCGAACCTGGGCGTGCGCCCGACCCTCGGCGCAGGCCGCTCCGTCGAGGTGCACTTCTTCGACGTCCAGCGCGACCTCTACGCCGAGCGCGTCCGCATCGGCTTCGTGGCGCGCCTCCGGGGCGAGCAGAAATTCGACAGCCTCGACGCGCTCGTGGCTCACATCCGGCTCGACGCGGACCAGGCACGCGCGCTCCTCGCCTCGGCCGACCCCGCTCTCCTCCTCTAGCGAGCACCCCCGCGGGTGCGAGGCGAACATGGCCTTCTTCGAACGTCCCACCCTGCAGCACGCCAAGGCCCTCTTCTCGCTCCTCGTCGAGGGCGTGCGGGGCAGCGGACACGCCGGCGGTCCGGCGCCGGGCGCTCCCGCACCCATCGAGGCGCCGCGCGAGCGGAGGGTTCGCACCGAGCCGGCACGTGTTCCCTCGTCCGTCCTGCGCGATCCGGATTTCGTCGGGATCGGGGCGAGCCACGAGGCCGATGGTCTGCTGCTCTCCTGGCGGACCACCGCCGAGCAGCTCGACGGCGCGGCGCACCTCGGCCACGGTGTCCCCTCGTTGCGTCTCGTCGTGATGCGCGCCGAGCGCGGGGATGTGGCCGTCGACACGCTCGACCTCGGAGCGGTGCCGCGCGAGGGCGCGCGCCTCGTGCCCGAGCTCCCCGATGCCCTCTTCGTGGTGGCCTCGGTGGGACTCTTCGACGGGAGCCGCTTCGTCTCGATGGCGCACACCAGCGTCCGCTGAGCGGGCGCCCGCGGGGTGCCCGGCGCAGCGCTGGCTCGCCGCCCGGATCAGCGTCGCTGTCGCGGGACGAGGTGGGTCGTCTCGGTGGAAGGGTCGAAGACCAGCTCGGCGAGGCCCGCATCGAGCTGCCTCCGCACCGCGTCGACCTTCGCGTCGAGCGAGAACTCGACGTGTCCGTAGTCGGTGCCCTCGCGGGTCACGAACTCCACGAGTACGCCGCGGAGCGCCTCTGGGCTCAGCGCGCCGTGGGGCACCACCACCGGCTCGGTCTTGGTGCCGGCCGCCTTCGCCTCGGTGTCGTCCTCGCCCATCGTGTCTCCGGCGCGGAGCCTAGCGGCGTCGCCGCGGAGTGCCACGGGCCTCGGCGGCGTGCTGGGTCGAACCGGCGGCGCGCGGCGCGCGGGCTGCCTCGGCGATCACGTGCCGAAGAGACCGCGCATCACCCGCTGGATCGGGGTGCGACGGTCGCCGAGCGCGGCGCGGAGCGGCTCCTTGCGTCGCTCGTCGTCCTTGCGCCGCTCGACCTTCTGGTAGCTCGCGAGGCGCAGGGTTCCGTGCGCGTCCTTCGGCGTGGGCAGGGACGATCGATGCTCGTTCATGGCGCGAGACGTTACGGCAGGGGGCGCTGCCGAGAAAAATTGTGCGCGTGTGCATCGCCGCGTCACCGTTTTGTTGACGACCGATCGCTGCTCGGTGCATCGCTTCGACTCTCTCGACCTCGCGTCCGAGGCGAAGAGCAGAAAGGTCCGACGATCATGGCGATCACGAAGAGCGAGGCGCTGCAGCAGGTCCAGTCGATGGTGGCCGAGGTCACCCGCGCTCGGTTCGAGGGCGGCGCCTACGCCAAGCTCGCGCGCGCCCACGGGTACGCCGACGGCTACATGAAGGCGCTCCTCGATCTCGGCATCGTCGAGCGTGCAGAGCTGCTCCGGGCCATCGGCGAAGAGCGCGGTCGCGTCGTCGCGAGCGACCTCGCGCCGCGCGCGGCCTGAGCGAAGGCAGTCGGCCTGCCGCGCCCGATCGCTCGGGGGTGACCTTGCTCGCGTACGCTGCACCGAGCGCGGTCGCGGCCAGCGTCCAGACCGCCAGCGCCCCCAGCGCGATGGAGAGGGAGAGCGTCACCGAGCTGCTCTGCGTCGCGAGGATCGCGAGCAGCGCGAGTGCGCTCAGCGCCTTGCCGCCGCGATCGACGACCATGTCGATGAAGGCCTTGGACTTGTAGCGCTCGAGGTCGGTGAGCGGAACGTACAGCGTCTCCTTCGTCACCTGTTGAAGCGAGTAGTTCAATCCCCGGTCCGTCGTGGACATGAAGAACGCGATCGGCACCGTCGGCACCGCGAGGAGCAAGGCCGTTCCGATGGCCATCGCGATCGGCGCGACCAGCAGCGCGACGCGCTTCTGCGGCAAGAGGAGCGGAACGATCGCGAGCTGCACCGCCAGCGCCGTCCCGCTCACGACCCAGCCGAGACGACCGAACATCTGGGCGAGCTCGTCCTGATCGTCGAACGCGCGCTCGAAGATGACGCTCACGACGTAGTCGGTGAGCGCCGCGGCGAACTCGTAGCCGACCACGATGCAGACGAGCAGGAGGAGGTAGCGGCTCTGCCCGACGGCGCGTGCGCCCTCCCACATCGAGGCGGCGCCCTCCGTCGAAGGTCCACGCACCCGGGGCGCCGGCCGCAGCAAGTGCTCGGTCGCGCCCACGATCGCCGCGCACATCACGCCGAGCGCGGCGCAGAGGAGGAGGAGATCGACGTGGCCCAGCGTGCGGACGAGGCCGTCCACCGTCGCCCCGCCCGCGATGCCGCCGACGATCCCGCCGAGGCCGATCGGTCCGTAGAGGCGGTCCGCCTGCTCCCGCGTCACGACGTCGTTCGTGTAGGTCCAGAAGATCCCCACGAGCACCGTCGAGTAGACGTCGACCAGGATGAAGACCGACCACACGAAGGGCCGCTCTGCCCCGAGCGCATCGCCTCCGATCCGCAGCGCTGCCCACAAGAGGACGATGCATCCGGAGAAGAGCAGGCTCGCCCCGGCGGCGACCTGCAGCCGGCTGAGTCGATCGACGAGGCGCGAGTAGCCGGCGACGACGAGCGCCACGACGAGCACCGAGCCGAGACGTACCGCCGGGATCTCCGACGAGCCGAGGTGGGCGAGCAGCGAGGCCTGACGGATCGGCTTCAGCAGCCAGAGCGTGGTGATCACCAGGAAGAACCACGAGAAGAGCAGCGCCGCCGTGAGCCGCTCGCGGCCGCGCTCGGGAAGCGCGGCGCTCCGCCTCGGAGGCGTCGTCATCGGGAACGGACCATTCCCGGGGTCCTGCGCACCGATCTCGGTCGATCCCGACCGGGCGGTGTCCAGATCGTAGGCACGTGCGTGCCCTCTTCGTCGCCGTCGATGGTCGGGGCCTCGCCCACGATCGCCGCACCGCCTGGACCGCCGGGGCGCTCCTCTTCGTGTTCCTCGGCGCGCACACGGTCCTCGAGGTCGCGCGGGACGCGCTCTTCCTGACCCACCTCGCGGCCGACGAGCTGCCGCTCACCTACCTGGGCCTGGCCGGGCTCGTGACCGTCGCCTCCCAGCTCGACGCACGCCTCTCGCGCCGCCTCGACGACCGCTGGGCCCTCGCCACGACCTTCGGGGCAGGCGCGGTCGGCGCCCTCGTCTTCCGCGGCCTCTTCGGGCTCGATGCCCGCTGGGTTCCGCACGGCTTCTATCTGTGGACGGGCTGCATCGCGAGCCTCGCGGTCGCGCAGTTCTGGCGGCTCGGAGCAGGCCTCTTCACGGTGGCGAGCGCGAAGCGCTTCTTCGGTCCCGTCGGCGCGGGAGGCGCGCTCGGAGCGCTCGCGGGCGCCGGCCTCGCTGCCTTCGCGCAGCGCTCGATGCCCCCTCGGGATCTGCTCGTGCTCGGGGCCATCCTGCTCGCCGGCGCAGCGCTCGTGCCGGTGCTCGCCCTGCCGGTGCCCGCGCCCCGGCCGGCCCCACCGCTCCTGCGTCGCGATCCCGTGGCGCGCGCCGACACCCGCCGGCATCTCCGCTTGCTCTTCGGGGCGGTCGCCCTCACCGCCCTCTGCGCCACGCTCGTCGACTACGCGTTCAAGTCGAGCATCGATCGGGCCTTGCCGACCGAAGAACTCGGTCCCTTCTTCGGTCGCTTCTACCTGGGGATGAACCTGCTCTCGCTCGCGATCCAGGTGCTGATCGCGCCGCTCGTGCTTCGGGTCTTCGGCGTGACGCGGGTGCTCTGGACCCACCCGATCACGCTGCTCCTCGGAGCCCTCGGCGCGGCCCTCGCCGGGGGCCTCGCAGCCGTCATCCTGCTCCGAGGCGTGGACGGCGCGCTGCGTCAGTCGCTGCACCGGAGCGCCCTCGAACTGCTCCAGTTCCCGCTCTCGGAGGCCCAGCGCCGGCGGCACAAGGCCTTCGTCGACGGACTCGGTCAGCGCGCCGGGCAGGCGCTCGGCTCGCTCGCCATCCTCGGCGCTTCCCTCGCGGGCCTCGGCCCGAGCGCGGTGGTGCTGGCGATCGCCGTCCTCGCGCTGCCCTCCGCGGCGCTCGCCCTCGCCCTCGGTCGCAGCTACGTCGAACTCTTCCGCCACCGCCTCCGTGCTGGTGCCCTCGACACGAGCGCGGTCGGCCCCGCGCTCGATCTCGCATCGCTCGAAGCGCTGATCGTTTCGCTCCACAGCGACCGTGACGAGGAGCTGCTCTCGGCCCTCGATCTGCTCGTGGCGCACGGTCGCGGGCACCTCGTGCCGACCGTTCTCGTGCACCACCAGTCCGCGCGGGTGGCGCTCCGGGTCCTCGACCTTCTCGCCGAAGCGGGCCGCGCCGATCTTCCCCGCAACGCCAGCCGCCTCGAGCGGCACCCGGACCCGGAGATCCGCGCCGCCGCCGCGCGCATCGTCGCGCGCACCCTGTCGGCGTCCGAGCTCGAGCGACGTCGCCGCCGCGAGCCCAGGGGGGCCGTGCATGATGCGCTCCTCGTCGCGATCGTCGCCCGCTCGCTCGACCACGACGGGAGCGCGCGGAGGGCCATCGACGAGCGCGCGCGTGTCGGCACCGCCGAGGAACGCCTGGCGCTCGTCCGGGCGATCCGCGTCGACCGCGCGTCATCGCTCTTGCCCGTGCTGCATGCCCTCGCGCCCCGTGCCGATGGATCGCTGCGCCGTGAACTCGCCCGGGCCTTCGGCGCCCTCGGTGACGCTTCGTCGCTCCCCATGCTCGTCCGCTGGGTGGGGCCACGCGCGGCCCGCGCCGAGGCCCGGGCCGCGCTCGCGGCGCTCGGCTCGGTCGGACTCGACGCGGCGGCGCGCGCCCTCGGCGACACCAGGCTGCCTCGCCGCCTCCGCGCCGAACTCCCGGGCTCGATCGCGCTCTTCGGCGCGCCCGAGGCCGCGGCGGTCCTCTTCGACGCGCTCGATACCGAGCAGGATGGCTGGATCCGCTACAAGTGCCTTCGCGCGCTCCGCCGCCTGCGCGAGACGTTGCCCGAGCACGCCCTGGATCGAAGGCGTCTGCTCGCCGGCGCGCGCCGTTCCCTCGACCGTGCCTGCGCGCTCCTCGCCCAGCGGATCGTACTCCGCACCGAGCGACGCGGCGCGGTGGGCGTGGAGTTGCTCGAGCCGCTCTTGCTCGAGAAGGAGCAGCAGGCGCTCGACCGGGCGGTGCAGATGATCGCGCTGAGCCATCCGCTCGACCTCGTGAACGGGCTCGTCCTCGGGGTCCGGAGCGTCGATCGGCGCGTGCGTGCCGAGAGCCTCGAACTGCTCGCGCATCTGGTCGACCCTCCCCTCGGGCGGGCGTTCGCCGCGTTCCTCGACGAGCGTGCGGAGGACGACGTGCGGCTGTCGCGCACGCGCACCGCGCTCGGGACCGCCGCTGCGCCGCGCGCGCCGCGCCACGAGCAGGTGGTGGGGGAACTCTTGCGTGACCCGAGCGATGCGGTTCGGGTGATCGCGGCGGCCTACGCCGCCGAGGTCGGGCTCTCTGCCCTCGCCGAGCCGCTGCGCCATGCGCTTCTCACGACCCACGGCGGTGCGCGCGAGGTGATCGAGCATGCGCTGTCCGTCGTCGCGCCTTCGCGTCAGACCCGCCATGCGTGAGGCCCCCGATCCCCTCGCGATCGGTCCGACCGAGCGGGCCCTCGCGATGCGCCACCTCCCCGGGGCCGGCGCGCTCGATCCCGCGGCGCTCGCTGCGCTCGGGTCGGTCGCGCGGGCGCGTCAGCTGGCGCCCCGGGAGCCGCTCCAGGTCGCAGGACGCGCGGTGGGGCTGGCACGGGTCCTCGTCTCCGGCGCCCTCGCCTCGAGCGACGGACGGAGTGGCGGCGAGGCCACCGACGTCCTCGCGTTCCTGAGCGGCGCTCCCGCCGAGGCGTCCTGGTTCGGCGGCCCGCGCGGCGCGGTGGTGCTCGAGATCTCGCGGGAGGATCTCGAGGACGTGATCGACGAGGTCCCGGCGGTCCTCGTCGCGCTCGCGGCCCATGTCGGCTCGCGCGCGCTCGCGCTCGGAGAGCGCAGCGAGCGTGCGGCGCTCAGCGCGCTGCCGCGCGCGCTGCCCTCACGTCCCCTCGATCTCGTGGAGCGACTCATCGCGCTCAAGCGCTGCGCCGCGCTGTCGGGGGTCGAGATCGACGCCCTCTTCGCGCTCGCCGAGGCATGCAGGGAGCTGAAGATCGCCCCCGCCGCATCCGCGTGGGTCGCGGGCAGCCGGGCGGCCGCGCTGCTCGTGATCGTCGCCGGGGAGCTCGAGGTCCGCGGACCGCACGGCGCGGCGCGACTCGGTGCGGGCGACATGGCTGGCGAGGCCGAGGTGCTCGCACGCGCCCGCTGGCGCTCGACGGCGCTCGCATCCTCCCCGACGCTTGCGCTCGTCCTGCCTCGGGATCGTCTCCTCGACCTCTGGGAGGATCACCCGGCCATCGGCCTTGCGCTCGTCCGCAACGTCGCTGGCGCGATCCTCGCCGCGCACCGCGCCGGCTTCGCGCCGAAAGCGCTGTCCTGAACGGCGCGCGCCGGCGCGGCTTGCCGCTCAGGCCGGGCGCGCTGGCCCGCCGTCCGCGCGCGCCGCGGGACGATCGTCGACCTCGACGCGCACCACCGTCCCGCCGTTCACGCTCGTCGTCATGCGGCCGCGCAGCTGCCGCACGAGGGCGCTGATGAGGGTCTGCCCCATCGAGCGCCCGCGTGGCGCATCGGGCTTGAGGCCGGGGCCCTGGTCGGACACGACGAGCGCGAAGCCCGTCTCGGTCGGCTCGATGCGGGCCTCGATGCGGCACTTGCCGTCGGCGCTTCGTCCGTGCTTGAAGGCATTCGTCAGGAGCTCGTTGACGAGCAGGCCGCACGGGATCGCCTGCTCGAGCGGCAGCACCACCGAGCCTCCCTCGACGCGGATCTCCGCGTCCGGCGCGAACGACGCGCGCAGCGTCTCGGAGAGCCGGAGGAGGTAGTCGCGGAGGGCGATCTGCGCGAGATCGCTGCCGTCGTAGAGCAGCTGGTGCACGAGCGCCATCGAGCGAATCCGGTGCGTCGCTTCGTCGAGCGCCGAGCGGACCGGCGCTTCGTCGCTCCGGCTGGCCTGCAGCGTGAGCAGGCCGGTCAGCACCTGGAGGTTGTTCTTCACCCGGTGGTGCACTTCCTGGATGAGCGTCACCTTCTCGGCGAGCGAGCGCCTCAGCTCCTCTTCGGCGCGGCGTCGCTCGGTCAAGTCGCGCACCGCGACGATCGTCCACCGGGCCCCCGAGGCCGTTGCGGAGGCCGCCGTCACCTCCGCGGAGAACTCACTGCCGTCGAGCTTCTTTCCGCGCCGCTCGAAGATCGCAGCGGCGTCCTCGGGGAGTGCGGCGCTCGAGAGAAGCGGGTCGATGCCATCGAGGAGCGCGCTCGCGGCGAGGCCCTGCACCGGGCCGAACAGCTCGAGGGCCCGCGCGTTGCCCCGACTCACCTGTCCCTGCTCGTCGAGCAGAAGCAGCGCGTCCGGGCTCCGGCGGAAGACCGCCTCGAAGGCGAGCGCGCTCTGGTGCCGCAGGAGAAACGATGCGAACTGCTGTGCGACCCGCTCGACGAGGGAGGGCAGGCGCTCGTGGCCCGGGAAATTGTGCGAGCCGCCGATCTCGATGACCGCGAGCACGCCCTCCGGGCCGAGGACCGGGACGGCGCAGACGGTCCGGATCCGTGCGCGCTGCGCTGCCTGGGCGCGTCGGGAGAAGTGTCCGGTCTGATCGGGAATCCAGAAGTCCGTCTTCATGCACGGCTGCTGCGTGCCCCACGCCACCCCGGGGGCGCCGACCCCGACGATCCACTCGGTCCCGCGCGCGAAGGAGAGCGAGGCGCCGATCGAGATCCACTCCCGCGCGCCGTCGTCGGCGGCCGATCCACAGAGGTAGCGCAGCTGCTCGCGTCCCGGCTCGACGACCCACACCTGCGCGGCACGGACGTCCGAGGTCGAGGTGAGCGCGTCGGCGACGACCCGCGCGGCCTGCTCGATCGCGGTGCACGCCACGAGGCCGTCGCCCACCCGGCTCATCGTCGCCTCGCGGGCCTGCGCCACGAGCCGCTCGGTCACGTCGGTCTGCACCACGACATGCCCTTCGATCGTGCCGCCCTCGTCCTGCACCGGCCGAAGCTCGGTGCGGGCCCAGTACTGGCGGCCGGTTCGGGACACGTTCAACAGGGTCTCGTCGAAGCGTCGCCCCGAACGGAGCGCCTCGACGAGCCGGGCGACGAGCATCGGGTCGGCGTCGGGGCGGTGGAGCAGCTCGTGGGGCGCGCCGCCCAGCAACTCGGCGAGAGAGAGGCCCGTGAGCGCCTCGAAGCTCGCGTTCGCCCACAGCGCGGTCCCTCGCCGGTCCGTGACCAGCATCGGCTGGCTGAGCCCACTCGCTACCTCGACGAACGAGCCGAGACGGTCGAGCAGCGAGGCCGCTCGCGCGGGCTCGCGAAGGGGGCGGGTCCGGCTCGCGTTCATCCCCGCTCGAAGGACGCGGCGATCGCCGAGGAGACCATCCGGCGCAGCGCAGAGCCCTCGAGCGGCTTGGAGAGCACATCGTAGGCGCCGGCCTCGCGCATGCGATCCACCGTCGAGGCGTCGGTGTAGGCCGTGAGGAAGATGACGGGGACGGGGCGCCGGGCCCGGAGGGCGTTCGCCGTGTCGATCCCGTCCCGCTGGCCGATGATCGACACGTCCATCAGGACGAGGTCGGGCTGCGTCTGCTCGAAGAGCTCCACGGCTCCATCGAACTCGTCCGCGATCCCCACCACGTCGAAGCCGCTGCTCTGGAGCACGCTCTCGAGCATCAGCGAGATGAGCGCCTCGTCTTCGACGATCATCACGCGGCTCGTGCGGGTCCCGGACACAGCGATGATTGTATGGAGCAAGGATGGGCGCGCGCAAACCCCGCCGGCGATTCCGCCCCGCGCGCGACGCGTGGCGCGCGGCGGCGACATTCGAGCGAACTCACGGCCCTGTTCACGTCGGCGTCGATGGCCCGTCGCGCTCAGAGCTGGAGCCGCAGGTCCAGGCCCACGCGGTCGGCGCCCGCCCATGGCCAGAGCACGAGCGAGCTGCTGGCGGGACGCGCGGGATCGGGCTGCCCGTCGAGGACGGCGCCGACCACGAGGGCTCCGAGGCCGAGCCACTGCAGCGCCGCGGAGACGACCGTGAGGGCGACCTGGGTGTCGTCGAAGCCCGCCCGGTCCCCGAGCATGATCAGCGGGCCGACGAGCGGTACCCAGCCTTGCCAGATGCGATCCTCCCGCGCGCTCGCGAGCATGCGCAGCGTCGTCACGGTCGCACCGGTCAGCACGTAGGTCGTGCCGAGGACCGCGAGCCCCGCGACCCAGAGCGGCTCGCCGACCTCGTGGTTCGGATCGGCGAGCTGCGCTGAGGCCGGGGCCGGCGCGATGGCGTGCAGCGAGGTCGCGGCGGCGAGGGCGATCACGATCACGAGGCGGTTCATCCGGCGGCGCTCCGAGCGGGGTTCTCGGCACCGGGGCGGCCGATCAAGGGCCGCCTTCGGGGCCTGCCTCGAAGGCCGGCACGCCAGTGTGCCGCTGCACGAAGAACTCCCCCATCGGCACCGCATTCTCGGTCGTGGACAAGCGCGGCAGTCCGAAGATGTCCTGCACGGTCGCCAGGTACGAGCGGTGGTCGAAGCGCGTATCGGTCGTGTGGTGGGGGGCGACGAGGCGCGGCGAGATCACCAGCGACGCGACGTTCGCGCCGGCTCCCCCCCAGCGCATGTAGCCCTCGTCGAACACGATGAAGATCACGCCGCCTGCGCGATAGCCCTCCGAGGCCATGATCCGGTCGAGCACCCCGCGCAGCCACGTGTCTCCCACCACGGCCGGACAGTCGTGCATGTCGTTGCACATGTTCGGCGTCACGAACATGTACCGGTACGCATTCGAGCGGAGGTCGGCGTCGAAGTGCGCGTCGAAGTCCACCACCCGCTCCTCGCAGCGTTCGCGGTCCTCGCGGAGGTCGGCGTAGTAGACGAACGGGTTGTGGTTCGCGCCGTAGAGCTCGGTGGAGTCGAGTCGGCACGGCGTCTCCATGCTCTCCATGTAGGCCCGCCACGGGATGCCCGCGTCGTCGAGCTGGTTGGCGAGGTGTTCGCCGGTGCGAATCTGCACCGCGTTGGCGATGGGGTCTTCGCTCGACCTCAGGCCATGGGTCGAGCCCGAGGTCATCACCAGGTAGTTCGTCAGGCTCGGATGGTCGTAGCTGACGTACGCGTCCGCGCGCCCATGCGTGTGGGCGAGCTCGTAGAAGGTCGGGTTGGACGGGATGAGGATGTCGTCGGCGTTCTCGTTCTCGAACACGATGGTGAACACCGTACCGTCGATGGCGGGGTGGGTGACGGCGGCGCTCCCTGCGACCCCGGGACGGAGCGGGGCGCAGGCCAGGAGGAGGAGGGGCGTTGCGAGGAGGGGCGAGTGCTTCATGGCGGACGACGTAAGGCGCCGCCCTCGGCCGACCACGCCTGCCGTGCTGCGGGCCGCCGAATGAAACGAAGTGCAACGCAGGGGGAGGAACGCGTCGCACCGCGCTCAGCTGGGGCGCTCGAGGCCGGCGAGGAACCAGCCTGCGGGGCCGAGATCGTAGAGGTGCGCCCGCAGCACCGTGCGGTGGCCGCCTCGGATGCGTGCGACCTCCACGACGGCGTAGCGGTCCGCATCGCCGGGCGCGCAGGCGCGTGGAGCGAAGTGCGCACCGAGCGCGACGCACACCGAGTCCCGCCCATGGGTCACCGCGAGCGCCGTTCGGGTGCCGGCCGCGTCGCGCCAGGCCTCCACGAGCGCCGGCTCCCAGCCCCGCTCGCTCGGACGCGCGAGGTCGGTCGCGCAGAGCCGCTCTCCGTCCACGTGCACGTCGGAGAGGGGTGAGGACACCTCGAAGCAGGTCTCCAGGATCCGGTCGCGTCGCCCGAGCAGCACCTCCACCATGCGCGCCTCCTCGGCGGGGTCGCCGTAGCGCCCGGTCTCGACGATCGCCTCGAGGTGTGCCCGCGAGAGCCGGGCGATCCGCCGGGCCATCCACGCGAGATCCGCCCACTCCGCTCGGGCCCATCGCTCGAGCGGAGTCTGCGGAGCGAAGCCCATCGGCGAGAAGTGCTCGACGTCGAAGAAGGCGAGGTTCGGGTAGCGCGGATCGCGCGTCACCGCGTCCCAGGGCCGCCGCACCACGCCGAACGTCACCGCGTCGGCCAGCGTCGTGCCGAGATCGCCCACCGTCTCGTGGCCGACCCGGGTCTCGGGCCAGCGCGTCCGCCGCGAGATGCCCGCGAGCGCATCGCTGAAGTCGAGGAAGTGGTGCACGACGTGGCCGGCCTCGGGGCCGGTCGGCACGAAGGCGTCGAAGGTGTTGGGCCCCCGCGAGTCCCAGTGCGCGACCCACGCGGCGAGGAAGCGCTCGCCGCGGAGCGAGCGGCGGTCCTGGTGCGGCACGAGGTCGTTCGGATCGTCCTGCCTCGTCCCCTCGCCGCGCCAGGTACCGATCGGCGTGCCGTCGAGGTAGCGGCTCGCGCTCAGCCGGATGAGGCCGCTCTCGGTCCGCGTCGCGCGCCGCAGCATGCGCTCGAGGCGCGCGGTGGTGAGGGGGCGCCGGCTGCCCGAGGGGCGCCGCTCCACCGACCGCTCGGTGAGGACCAGGTCGCTCCGGGCCACGTAGAGCACGCGGTTGCACGGCACGTGGAAGCCGACCGCCCAGTAGAGCCGCGACACGATCGCGTCCGCCGCAGTGCCAGCCTCGTTCTCCGGCACGGTGCCGTCGTCGAACTTGAGCAGGTAGCGCTGGCCGCTCCCGTCCTGCACGACGAGACCCGGGGTGGTGCCGCCCTCCTTCGAGCTGACGATCGTGAAGGGCAGCTGCGGCCCTTCGTCGACGCATGGGCCACGCGCCGCCTCCTCCGGGCTCGGCGAGCGGTTCGTGAACCAGCTCGAGTTCGGCACCTCGTCGAGGGAGTTCACATCGAGGGCCTCGGTGCGCGGCTCGAAGCGCAGACCATGCGAGATCGGATGCAGGAGGATCGCGTCGACGGTGTTCGCGACGTCCATCTCCTCGTCGTAGGCCGGTGCGGGCCAGAAGGGCCG
>Ga0209985_10001650_pt1 | contig 21350 bp, 19 predicted proteins | sample NOAtaG_FD_187305 | JGI IMG/M metagenome (GOLD analysis project Ga0209985, IMG submission 187305) | Freshwater lake microbial communities from Lake Erie, under a cyanobacterial bloom - NOAA_Erie_Diel6S_1000h metaG (SPAdes) (version 2) | ecosystem: Environmental > Aquatic > Freshwater > Lake ...
GACGACGGCGAAATTGCCCGCGTAGAGGATCTGCTACGGCAGTCCGGGCTACAAGCTAAAACAGCCGCTGCCCTCCTGAATTACCTCCTCGGGCGCGAACTGGAATCCCCTGTGATTTCCGATCCCCTGCTACAGTCCGATCCGGGGGAAGACCCCGAAGCGGGGCGTCAGCGGGAGGAACTGTCCAGGTTGCAGGAAATCCAGCGGATACAGGAATTGCTGGTCACAAGGGAAAAGGCCCTCAGCAAACCCCAGGTGGGGGCACAGCTCGATTTCGGCTCGCAGAATTTTGATTTTAAATGGGGCGGCTATGCCCTGCTCGGGATAAGCCTGGATATTCCACTCTGGAATGCTGGCAGACAAAACCTGAAAGTCCAGGAAGCACAAATTAATGCGGATATTGTCGGAGTTCAGGCGAATGACCTGGAAAAGGTGCTTCAACTGGAAGTTTTTTCGGCCCGCAATGCCCTGGAAACGGCGCGTTCGACTCAACAAAGCTATCGTGGGCAATTGCCGGGTGCCCGGCGTTACTTCGAAGACCTCTCCCGGCGCTATCGCGAAGGGAGTACGCTGTACCTCGAACTACTCGATGCTCAGACCCAGTTGACCAACCTCGAAACCCAGGAGGTGATTTCAAAATATGAGGTACTCGTCCGGTATGCAGAACTGGAACGCGCCCTCGCTGCTTATTCTTTTTAAATACATTTTCCCGGCTATGAAGAACCTGGTTTATTGTGCAATTGTCCCTGTTTTCTTATTGTCCGCTTCCTGTGGCCAAAAAAAGGAAATGCCCGCAGCGGGAAAAGAATCAAAGGTGGTAACCGCCAGGATTGAAGTGGCCGTAGCGTTGGAACAGGAAATTGCTTTTCCCGTGCGGGCTACGGGCCTGGTCATTTCAAAAAACGAGGCGAAGCCATCGTTCAAAGTAGGCGGTGTCATCAAGCGGACCTTTGCTGATGCCGGGGATAATGTGTTCAAAGGGATGTTGCTGGCCACCCTCGATATGTCAGAAATCAATGCCCAGGTCGCCCAGGCGGAAAACGGACTGGAAAAGGCCCGCAGGGACCTGCAGCGGGCCCGCAACCTGTTGGCCGACAGCGCTGCTACCCTGGAACAGGTACAAAATGCAGAAACGGCCTTCCGCCTCGCGGAAGAAACCCGCGCTATCGTCGTTTTTAACCGCCAGTACGCCGAAGTGCGCGCACCCATCAATGGTAAGGTGGTGCAGCGCTTAAGCCGGGAAGGGGAAATCACTGGTCCGGGAATGCCGGTTTTTTATATCGTCGGAACCGGGTCATCCGATTGGCGGATCAAGGCAGGTGTAACAGACCGCGATTGGGTACGCGTCCGCGTGGGCAACCCGGTCGTGTTACAGTTTGATGCTTTTCCCGGGGAGGAATTCCGTGGGGAGGTGAGCGAAATTGCCCAGACGGTCAATCCACAGTCCGGTACTTTCGACGTTGAGGTGCAACTCAATGGCAAGCCACCGCGCCTGGCAGCCGGGATGGTGGCCGCTCTTGAGATTCAACCCCGTACAGAAGGAGCCGATCTCGTTATCCCGGTGGATGCCCTCATCGAGGCAGACGGGGAAACTGGTGCGGTTTTTCTAATAGACGACAGCCTTCGGGCTGTCAGGCGCCCGGTGCGCATCAAAGCCATCACCCAGCAAGGTATCCTGCTGAAAAGCGGGTTGAAAGCCGGCGACCGGGTAGCGACTACCGGTGGCGCATTCCTGCAGCAGGGTAGTAAAGTATCCATTATCGAATAAGGGCCACACATGAAAGCAGCAGAATTTTCAGTTAAAAATTATCAGTTTACCATCATTGTATTCCTGCTGGTATTGCTGCTTGGATTGAGTTCCTTGTTCAATATGCCGCGCGGAGAGGATCCTCCGTTCAATTCCCCGATTTTTGTGGTAACGGCTATATTGCCGGGTACGAGCCCCAAAGATATCGAGGAGTTGGTAGCAGAACCCCTGGAGGCGGTACTGTACGAACTGGAGGACATCAAAAAAATCGCTACCGAATGTAACGACGGCATCATGGTGATGCGGGTGGAATTTTTCTATGGGGTAAATGTCGAGTCGAAAAATAACGATGTGGTAAGGGAGGTAAACCGTCTGGAGCCGCAACTGCCCGGAGACCTGGCCCTTTTGCAGGTTGCCAGGGCCTCTTCTGCCGATGTAGCCATCCTGCAACTCGGGCTGATTTCTGAGCGTGCCGCGTACAAGGATATGTATGCCCAGGCCGAGGTGCTCAAAAAGCGCCTGGAACGCATCCAGGACCTCCAAAATGTCGAGATTCAGGCGTATCCGGAACAGGAAATCGAGGTGCTGGCTGATCTGCCCAGGATGGCCCAGTACCGCATCGGGGCAAACCAGCTCATTGGCGCCCTCCAGTCGAATAACCTGAATATTCCCGGCGGCAGCCTGGAACTCGGACGCAGGAAGTTCAACGTCAAGACCAATAGTCGCTATACCGACCTGGAAGAGATCCGCAATACGGTCGTCCATGCATCACCGGAAGGTCGGGTGGTTTATCTCCGCGATATCGCTACCGTGCGCTTTGCGGATGAAGAGGACGCCTACCGGGCGCGCTACAATGGGAAAAAAGCGGTCTGGATTATTGTAAAACTCAAAGATTTGCGCAACATCGTAGAAGCGGATCAGAAAATTGATCCGGTCCTGGAGGCTTTTCGCCGCCAGCTCCCATCTAATATACGCATGGAAGTGAGTTTCGACCAGCCTACCAATGTGCAGCGCAGGCTCAGCGGCCTTGGCCGGGATTTTCTGATCGCCGTTTCCCTGGTGCTGATTACCTTATTGCCCCTGGGCTTTCGGGCTTCATTGGTCGTGATGGTTTCAATTCCGCTGTCGCTGTCGGTGGGATTAGCCCTGCTGGATCTCGCCAACTTCTCGCTCAACCAGTTGAGTATTGTGGGCCTGGTGGTCTCCCTGGGCTTATTGGTGGACGACAGCATTGTCATTGTAGAAAATATCGAGCGCTTCATGCGCATGGGCTATTCGCGTAAGGAGGCGGCCGTAGCCGCGACCAAACAGATCGGTATCGCGGTCATCGGTTGTACGGCTACGCTGATCCTGGCCTTTCTGCCGTTGGTTTTTCTGCCGGAGGGTTCCGGGGATTTTATCCGGAGCCTGCCGATGGCCGTTATTTTGACCGTAATTGCCTCGCTTTTTGTGGCAATTACGATTATCCCTTTTTTGTCTAGTCTAATACTCAAGCGGCACGAGCAGGTGGAGGGCAATTTTTTTCTGCGCCTGTTCAAGCGGGTATTGAACGACCCTTATCGCCGGCTGCTTGAAGTAGCTTTCCGCTATCCGTATGTGTCGCTGTTTGCTGCCCTGCTGATTTTTTTGGGCAGCCTTTCACTAATTCCCCGCCTGGGCTTTAGTTTGTTTCCGATGTCGGAGAAGCCCATATTTCTGGTGGATGTCCGTGCCCCGCTGGGTACTTCGCTGGATGCAACAGATGCCCTGGCGAAGCGGGTGGAGCAGGAGCTACGTCAGCATCCGCAGGTAGAGGGGGTAAGTACCAACATCGGCTCGGGCAACCCGCAGATTTACTACAATGAATTTCAGGAAAAAAACGCGCCGAATTTTGCCCAGATGTACGTGCGCCTTGCCACTGAGACCACTGTTCCGGAAATCACGGCCTTGACCGATACCCTTCGTGCCCGTTTTGATGGGTTTCCCGGGGCACGGATTCAGGTCCGGCGCTTTCAGCAGGGGCCGCCCGTCAATGCACCAGTGGAAATACGCGTGGTGTGCGACCAACTCGACACCCTTTTTACCTGGGCGACGAAAGTGGAGCGGATCATGCAAGGTATCGAGGGGTTGATTTACATTGATAACCCACTCCGGATCCCCAAGACAGATATTTCGGTGACGATTAATAAGGAAAAGGCGGGTATGCTCGGCGTATCGGTAAGCGAGGTAGCCAGGACGGTCCGGCTGGGTCTTGCGGGCCTGGATATCGGGGAATTCCGCACTGAAGACGGCAAGGAACACGTGATCCGGGTATCTGCACCCGAAATGAAGGAAGACCCACTCCAGGTGTTCTCGCAATTGTACGTCAGCTCCCGCTCGGGTAGCCTGGTACCTTTGACCCAGGTGGCGCAATTTGGATTTCAGGGCTCACCTTCTATTTTGAAGCACTTCAACAAAGAGCGCTTTGCTTCGGTGACTGCCTTTGTGGCCACCGGCTATAATACTGATGCATTGACCGATCAGTTGCTCGGAAAGCTGGAGTCCCTCAATGCCCCGGAAGCGGTGAGCTTTGTGGCAGGTGGAGAGCGGGAGAGCAGGGAAGAATCTTTTGGAGGGATAGGAACCATCATCCTGATCGTCACATTTGCACTACTGGCGATTCTGGTCCTGGAGTTTCGTACGTTCAAAAGTACGATTATCGTCCTGTCGGTCATTCCTCTCGGGTTGATCGGAGCGATAATTGCCTTGTATGTGATTGGGGAGACCCTTTCTTTCGTCGCGACTGTCGGGATGATCGCACTGATTGGCATAGAAATAAAAAATTCCATTTTGCTGGTGGATTACACCAATCAGCTTCGCGAGGGCGGAATGCCACTGGAGCAGGCTATCCGGGAAGGGGCGGAAACGCGTTTCCTTCCGATATTGCTCACAACGCTTACGGCTATTGGCGGGTTGATCCCGCTGGCGATTGAGCGTTCCCCCCTGATTTCGCCTCTGGCGTTTGTGCTGATTGGAGGGCTGATCAGTTCTACACTGCTCAGCAGGATTGTGACGCCGATATTGTATAAACTACTGCCCCCACGGGTAACGGTGAAAGGCCCTAATCCGGATCTTCCCAATCCATCGCCCAGTCCCAGTCCCCTGATTTGAATTCATCTATTTGTCGGCGCTCCAGCTTTGTCGGCCTGCCAGCGCCTCTTTCCCTTCGCTCTGCTGATCCTTTGCCGACATGCCAGTCGTTGTACTTGTTGAGTTCTTCTTCCGACGTGAGGTTGAGGTAGCAGGCTTGTGCGACCGGGGCGGAAGCACGGCTTTTGAGCAATTGGACCACTTTGAACTGAAAACTAAAACCGTTTTTGCGCACTTCGATCGTTTCGCCTGGGCTAACCAGATAAGAAGGTTTGACGGGGATGCCATTAATACGCACCTTACCCGCTTTACAGGCTTCTATCGAAATGGTGCGCGATTTAAAAATGCGCACACACCATAGCCATTTGTCCACCCGGATTTTTTCCATTGTTAATGGTTTATTTGGGGTTGGTGAAAAGACTTTTGCCGCCGATGGCGGCGAAATAAAATTTTTGGATCGACATGTTGACTGATTTTGCGAAGCAAAATCAGTCAACATGTCGATCCAAAAAAATATTATGAGGTTGTGTAAAAATATTTTGCCGCCTGCGGCGGCAAAATAAAATTTTTTAGAGCGCGGATTTTGTTGATTTTGCTTTGCAAAATCAACAAAATCCGCGCTCTAAAAAAATATTCTTTGGCGGCATAAGCCGCCAAATGACGTGCCGGAGGCTTTTTACACAACCCCATGTCGATCCAAAAAAATATTATGAGGTTGTGTAAAAAGTATTTTGCCGCCTGCGGCGGCAAAATTAGATTTTTCAGAGCCGCGTTTTCAACGATTTTGCGAAGCAAAATCGTTGAAAACGCGGCTCTGAAAAAATATTCTTTGGCGGCGTAAGCCGCCAAATGACGTGCCGGAGGCTTTTTACACAACCCCTATTTGTGGGCAATCTCCACGGTGGGGTATCGGATATCGAGTTTTTCGAGATGTTCCACTATGGTAGAGGCGATGATATAATCGCGGTACCAGCGCTCGTCCACCGGGACGATGGTCCAGGGGACAATGCTGTTGTTGATCGCAAATTCATAGTAGCGCATATAGTCCTGCCAGAAATCCCGTTCTTTCCAGTCGTTGAGATTATATTTCCAGTTTTTCTCCGGGGAGTCTATACGTTCCTGGAGTTCTCTGCCCTGTTGTTCGAAAGAAATATGCAGGTAAAACTTAAAGATGAGGGTATTGGCGTCGAATTGGAGCAGGGTTTCGAGGGCGTTGATGGCCTGCATGCGCTTCACGGCGTGGTCATCATCAATCCATTTATGTACCCTTTGAATGAGGATATCTTCATAGTGGGAGCGGTTGAAAATATGGATCATGCCCTTTGGCGGTGCATTTTTATGGATGCGCCAAAGGAAATCATGGGAGAACTCCTCCTCGGTAGGCTTTTTAAAGGAAATGGCCCGGATCCCTCCGGGATGACATGCTTTAAAGACATTTTCCGTGGCACCGTCTTTCCCGCTGCCATCCATACCCTGAAAAATGACCAGCACGCCATGCTTTTCCTGGGCCTGGAGCATGTTTTGTAGTTCCCCCAGACGTTTGACGAGCACTTCTGTTTTTTCGCGGGTTTCTTTTTTATCCACGTGTTTTGGTGGATGAGTGGGAATTTGTGTAAGGTTGATCATTGACGAAAAATTTTAGTGTATGGGGGTGTGTAAAAGCCTCCGAGAATATTTTTTCAGAGCCGCGTTTTCAGCGATTTTGCGAAGCAAAATCGCTGAAAACGCGGCTCTGAAAAATTTAATTTCGCTGCCTACGGCCTTTTTACACAACGCTACGATCAGGGTAGCCTCGAACAAGCATGCTTTATGCGACTGCAGGTCGCACGAAGCAACCATTCACACCCTCATACGGCTGCGTTTCACCAGATAAGCCTGTAGGACAGGGCGAAAGCCCTGTTGGATATCTGCTTCCACCAGGTCGATCTGGTATTGCAGGCATTTGACTTTAAGCGCCTCCATGAAGGCATTCATTTGCTCCAGGTAATGGGATTTTACCTGCTGAGGCTGGAGGCGGAGCTTTTCTCCGGTTTCCATATCAATGAACAGGTAGGGGCGATTTTCGAATTCGAATTGAATTTCTTTGGATTTATCTACGACGTGGAATAGGACCACTTCGTGTTTATTGTGTTTAAGGTGTTGCAGTGCAGCGAAGAGGTGGTCCATGTGTTCTGTTTGTTCGAACATATCGCTGAAAATAATGACCAGGGAGCGTTTATGGATGCTATCGGCAATCTGGTGTATGGCTTTGGCGGCAGAAGTCGTTTTATTAGGCGTTGCAGCCTCGATAGTCTTCGCCAGGTAGGTGAGCATCAGGCGGTAGTGGGTATTGTTGGTCTTGCATTGGGAGTGGAGGCGGAGCTCATCGTCAAATATGCTGAGGCCGTAGGCATCGCGTTGTTTCTGTAGCAGGTTCATCAGCGAAGCTGCTGCAAGTGCGGAGAACCGGACTTTATTGATATAATTTTTTTGTTGAGGGCGGTCGGCTTCCGGAAAATACATTGAAGAAGAGGCATCTATGACGATTTGGCAGCGCAGATTGGTCTCTTCTTCAAATCTTTTAGTGAAGAGCTTGTCGGTACGGGCAAAGACCTTCCAGTCAATATTGCGGGTGGACTCGCCCTGGTTGTACAGCCGGTGTTCCGCGAATTCTACGGAAAACCCATGGAACGGGCTTTTATGCAGCCCGATGATGAAACCCTCCACGACTTGTTTGGCTAACAGCTCCAGGTTTCCAAAGTCCCGGATTTCAATATTGTTGAAAAGATCCATGGTATTGCGGGCTTGAAAGAATAGGTAATGATTGTGAATATTATTTGGAATAAGGGGATATGCGACCACTTCATGAATACGGGGTGGCGCAAAAAGCCTCCGGCAAATTATTTGGCGGCTTGTACCGCCAAAGAGTGTTTTTTTATATTTTTTAGGGGCTGTCTCATGATTATGAGGTTGTGTGAAAAGGCCGGAGGCCGTCATTTGGCGGCTGACGCTGCCAAATAATATTTTGAACGAACACTGTTTTTACTGATTTTGAAAAGCAAAATCAGTAAAAACAGTGTTCGTTCAAAACTTTCTTCCGCCGCCCCCGGCGGCGGAACACCTTTCACACAACCTCGGACTTATGAGACATCCTCGAAGTTTCCTGAAACGCCGGTTTTATTGATTTTGCTTTGCAAAATCAATAAAACCGGCGTTTCAGGAAAATATTCTTTGGCGGCGCAAGCCGCCAAAAGACTTGTGAGACAGCCTCTGAGAACAAGCATGTGGCATCCGTTGGGAGGGCACACGACCAGTTAGAGTGCTGCCTCGATTTTATTGACGAAGGCTTGCTTGGAAGCTGCGCCGACCAGTTTATCCACCACCTCGCCATTTTTGATGACCAGTATCGTAGGGATAGACCGGATACCGTACTTCATGGATATCCCTGGGTTTTCGTCCACGTTGAGTTTGCCAACGAGCACTTTCCCTTCATATTCATTTGCAAGTTCTTCGATGACAGGGCCGATCATGAGGCAGGGCCCGCACCATTCTGCCCAGAAATCAACAACAGCCACCCCTTGTTTGTCCAGGACTGCCTCTTTGAAGTTTTCGTCGGTGAGTTTGAACGCCATGATTGAATTTGGTTTGTTAATGAAACAATAAAGATGTAGAACAAAGATTTGTTAAAATGGGTTCTAAACGACGGGATTTTTTAATGAGGGGTCACGGCTTTACGGGGAATATCATCCGGTCGGAGGCGTTGAAAAAGGCGGGATTACCCTGGTGCGGTCGCGTTGCAGATATCCTGAAAAGTTTGAAAATGCGAGGAAAAATAGTCTTACGGTATCTCGGGATAATTTTAGGGGCACTATCCGTACTCCTCCGTTATTTTTTTATTGCAGACCCTGTATTTGCAGAAATCTGGTACAGCCGGTTTTTTTTTCAGTTCGTCCGGAAGGTCCTGGATTTAACATTTGGCCAGTTGCCTTTTGCGGGCATTTATTTTTTGGCTGTTATTTTGTTATCGGTCGTGATTGCTTTTTTGCGGGGCTTATGGCGTAAGCCGGCACCGATTACCTGGAAATCAGTAGCATTTTTGCGGGGAGTGGGCAATTTTTCGGGATATGTTCTTTTTATGTTTTATGTGCTCTGGGGGTATAATTACAACCGGATCCCGGTGGAAAAGCAGCTTGGGCTGGACATAGTGCCTTTAGGCAAAGTGGAAATTGAACAGCGGCTTGTGGGGCTCACGCAGGAATTGGCTGCCATGCGTGCTGCATTGCCGGCGGGCGGTATAACTGCGGGCAGGATAGGGCCGGGGATGGAGCAGGAGCTGCGCCGGGTTGTCGAAAAAGTCCTTTCGGGGCATGGATTTCCGGTGGAGGGGCGTGTAAGGGCGCGCTGGATGCGTCCGGAGGGTACTTTTCTGCGGTTCAGTACGGCGGGGTTATACCTGCCTTTTACTGGAGAGGGGCACGTAGATCCGGGATTGGCGCCTTTACAGTGGCCTGCGGTGATGGCACACGAATTATCCCATGGTTATGGGTTTGGGGATGAGGGCGTATGCAGCTTTTGGGCCTTACTTGCATGCCGTACTTCGAAAAACCCCTATATACGGTATGCGGGGGCGATGTCCTATTGGCGCAGCCTGGCCGCAGCCTACCGGGAGTACGATCCGGCCGCTTTTGCCAGGCTGAGGGAGGGCTTGCCGCTTGCAGTAAAGGGCGATCTGGAGGATATCCGCAGGGCAATGCAGCGGTTTCCAGATTGGGTTCCCCGGCTGCAATACAAAGTATATGATGCTTATCTGAAGAGCCAGGGGATAGGGGAGGGCATGCTCAACTACGACCGTGTGTTGTTGCTGATGTCGGCGTATGAAAAAAAGAAAGCGGGTATTCAGCCACCGGATTTACGGGTTTGGGAATAGCCTTTTTCCAGGAGTAAGGCCAGCACGCGGTCGCGGTGGTCACCCTGGATAAGGATTTCCCCGTCTTTAGCGCCTCCGCCGACTCCACATCGGCTTTTGAGGTATTTAGCCAGCTCTTCCATCGCCGTTTCGGGCCCTTCAAAACCTTTGATCAGGGTAACGACTTTGCCGCCGCGTTGTTTCTTGTCGAGGTGGATACGGAGTTTTTGCTGACCCGGTTGCAGGGGCTCCTGGTGATCATCTGATGGTTCGAAAGAAAAGTTGGGGTTAGTAGAAAAAACGATTCCCCCAATGCCTTCCGGTGGTTTGTTCTTGCTCATTGCGAAAGAATTATGGTGCTTCTATTTTTCTACCCGCCATTGCTTCGGCAATGGTCTTGTCCATTGCGCGGTGGGCAAGGGGTGCGGTGTAGGTATTGAGCTGTTCGATGGCGCGGTTGATGGCATCTTTATCCTGGCCTTCCATCGCCATTTTGAGTTTTTCCGTAAGTTCCCGCGTCTTTTCCAATTCAGATAGTGAAAGAATCGCGGCATGTTGCTGGAGGAATTTCTCGGCACTGAGGACGATCATATTCCCTTCGTTTTTTGCTTCCAGGACGCCACGTGCGAGCATATCCTGCTGTGCGTAGCGTATAGATTCGATCAGCATGCGCCCCATTTCTTCCTCGGAAATCCCGTATTGTGGGCGCACTTCGATAGATTGCTCCACTTGCGAGCGTTCCTCGAGCGCCCTTACCTGGAGGATACCATCGGCATCTAGGAGGAACTTGATTTCGATTTTTGGTAGTCCGGCGGGCATTGGTGGGATACCCTGCAGCGTAAACTCTCCTAGTTTCCTGTTGTTGGCGACCAGATCGCGTTCGCCCTGGAAGACGGCGATTTTGAGGTTGCGCTGCCCGTCAACGGAAGTCGTATATCGGCGTCCGACGCGGGTAGGGACTTTGGAATTCCTGGGAATGATCACGTCCATGAGCCCGCCCATAGTTTCTATGCCCAGGGAAAGCGGGGTAATATCCAGAAGCAGGAGGTCCTTCTGGTTGCCCGCGAGGATATCTGCCTGGATTGCGGCTCCGAGGGCGACGACCTCGTCGGGATTGAGCCGGTCGAATACTGGTTTGCCAAAAAAGTGTGCTACGGATTTCCTGACGAGCGGTACGCGGGTCGAACCGCCGACCATGATGACTTCGTCAATATCCTTGAGGGCATAGCCCGAGTCGGCCACGGCCTGTTTACAGCATTCGAGGGTTTTGTCCACCAGGGGTTGAATGAGATTTTCGAACGTTTCGCGGGTGATACTGCAATCAATGGATTCGAGGCTGCCGGTATAAACATCTGCCGTGCTGAGGGCTTTTTTTGCCTTTTCTGCCTCGAGGCGCAGGGCCTGGCTGCGTTCACGGTCATGTTGCCCTTCGCCTGCGCGTTTGAGCCAGAAGTCAATGATGGCCCTGTCCATGTCGTCACCTCCTAAAAAGGTATCGCCATTTGTGGCAAGGACCTCGAAGATACCGTCCTGGATGCGAAGGATGGAAATATCGAACGTACCGCCACCGAGGTCATAGACCGCGACGGTTTCTGTTTTGCTGGGGTCAAGCCCGATCCCGTAGGCCAGGGAGGCTGCGGTAGGCTCGTTGACGATACGGAGGACGTCGAGGCCGGCCAGCTTGCCTGCGTCGCGGGTCGCCTGTCGCTGGGCATCATTGAAATAAGCGGGTACGGTAATCACAGCCTTGCTGATCGCTTCTCCGAGGGCTAGCTCGATGCGCCGTTTGAGGGCTTTGAGGATTTCGGCGGAGAGTTCGATGGGGTTGTAGTATTTATCGTTTACACGGATTTTCACCAGGCTGTCGGGGTCATCGTCAATGATATGGTAGCCGAAGTAGCCTTCGATCTGGTGGATATCCCGATAGGATTTCCCCATGAGGCGCTTGACGGAATAGATGGTATTTTGAGGAGCTGCAATGAGCAGTGCCCTGGCTTCGTCGCCAACGGTCACGGTTCCATGTTCATCAAAGTGGATGATAGAGGGTACGAGCGCGTTTTGCCCGTCCTGGCCTTTGACCGCCACGGCTTTTCCGTCCTGCATGAAGGCTACCAGGCTATTGGTCGTACCGAGGTCAATGCCTACGATCAGGTCTCCTTCTCTTTTTATATCCCCGGATTTGAGGTCTATAGCGAACTTTGCCATTCCTGGATGATTTGTGGTGCGAAATACCTTGTGTTAACAGTCCCAGGCGCATCTTTGTTTGTTGGCTGTTGCCAAACGCGGGGATTATGGAGTGTGCGAAGTTTATTTTTTTGCAACTTCCGCTTTGATTGCCGTTAAAGAATGGTATCTTTAAATTTGCTGCATGGCTCCGGGTGGCAGGAGAAACAGCCTTTATGGCTCCTGGACGGCAGCTGCCAATAAATCAGTTAACGGAATTGCGGGGCGGCCCCGTCACAACAAATCAAATGAACGCCATACTATGGGCAGCATAAAAAAAGAAGGGATTGTGGAAGATCTCTCCCTTGCACAGGACATTATTACCCACCGCTCTTCGAGGCTTTTCATCCTTCTTGGCGGGTTTTTTGTTGCGAACGCCCTGGTTGCCGAGTTTATCGGGGTCAAGATTTTTGCCCTCGAAAACACCTTAGGGATTGCACCCTGGGACTTCAACCTTTTCGGCAGGGAAGGGGCACTGCAGTTCTCTGCAGGGGTATTGCTCTGGCCGGTCGTCTTCATCATGACGGATATTATCAATGAGTACTATGGAAAGCGTGGGATACGCTTATTGTCTTTTCTTGCGATTGGTTTGATCACCTATGCTTTTTTTATGATTTTCCTGGCCATCCAGCTTGCTCCGGCTGATTGGTGGCAGGTGCAGAACGCTGCCCGGGGCGTACCGGATATGCAGGCTGCTTTTCAGGTGGTACTGGGGCAGGGTTTGATGATTATTGTTGGTTCCATTACAGCTTTCACCATTGCGCAATTTGTAGATGTCGTTGCTTTTCACCTGATCAAAAGAGCGACCGGTGAGCGCATGATCTGGCTGCGTGCGACTGGCTCGACGGTGGTTTCTCAATTATTTGATAGCTTTGTGGTATTGTATGTTGCGTTTATGTTGGGGCCTAAGATTGCGGGTACAGTAGAACCCTGGACATGGCCTCAACTACTCGCGGTGGGGGTAGTACAATATGCGTATAAGTTTGGTATGGCGGTATTGCTTACGCCTGTCCTCTATATTGTGCATTATATCATTGATGCCTATCTTGGCAAAGATTTGGCTGCAGCGCTGAAGCGAAAAGCCACAGATTGGAACTGAAAAACTGCTAAGGGATGAGAATGCTTTACCGGGCATTTGCGATAGCCGGGTTAATTTTTCTAAATAGTTGTAAGGATAAAGAGCCTTCCGTCAGTCCATCGTGGCTGCCGCAGTTCAGAGTCGAGGTTTTTTCCCGGGAGCTGAGTGAATGCAAGGAACGCGTCGGGTATTGTGCGCGTTTCCACGCCGAATATCCGGTATTCGGACCAGATCTCGATTCTCTGGTCGGTAAGACGGTCAATGCAGCGATTATCAATGCGATTGCAAATCAGGTTACAGACAAAGAAACCACAGGGCCCGATGGCGCTTCCCTGGAAAATGCCGCCCGGCACCTTTTTCAACTTTACTACGCCGACAATGACCGATCTGCTTATTATTCGACCTGGGAGTGGACTACTTCGAGTGAGATCCTGTTCTTATCCCAGGACGTACTTTCTTTGAGCATCGAAAATAACAACTATACCGGAGGGGCTCATCCGAATATGCACGCTATTTTCTTGAATTTTGATTTAAACACGGGAAAAAAAATCCAGTTGAAGGATGTAGTCAGGGATATGAAGGCTCTGGAAAGACTTGCCCGTACCGCATTTTACCGGGCAAAGGGTTTTTCCGATGAAGAGGTTTCGGTCATGGTTGCCGATCGGCAGATTAACTTTGCGTTTCCGGAAAATTTTGGGATTACAGAAGAAGGGCTGTACTTTTTTTACAATACCTATGAAGCGGGTTCATACGCCGAAGGCCCTCTGGATTTCGTGTTATCCTGGAAAATGCTTGAAGGGATTGCGAAAAACCCCCTGCGATGATTTTTTATGCACCAGTGGAGACACTGGGTTCAGGGAGAAAAAACCTTCGTGCGGATGAAAATAGCGTACATTTCTACAATATCAGCGCTTCATAATAAGTCTGTTTTGGAATTTTTATCCTGCAAAATTCAAAAATGTGCGGATCATCCCCAATCTTTGCACCCCTAATTAATAAATTGTAATATGGGCCTCAAATGTGGCATCGTCGGCCTGCCTAATGTCGGCAAATCTACCCTTTTCAACGCGCTTACTTCGGCAAAGGCACTCGCTGCCAATTACCCTTTCGCTACCAAAGAACCCAACGTGGGGATGATCACCGTGCCGGATCCACGCCTGGATGCGCTCGCGCGTTTGGTGAAACCCCAGAAGATCCTTCCCACTACAGTAGAAATCCTCGATATCGCCGGGCTGATCAAGGGCGCATCAAAAGGGGAGGGGCTGGGTAACCAGTTCCTCGGCAATATCCGCGAAGTGGATGCAATCATCCACGTAGTGCGCTGTTTCGAAAATGATAACGTCATCCACGTGGACGGAAGCGTTGACCCCGTCCGCGACAAAGAAATTATTGACCTCGAACTCATCCTGAAAGATATCGAAACGGCAGAGAAGCGCCTCGACAAGTACCGCAAGCAAGCGAAAAGCGGAAATAAAGAAGACCTGCGCGCTGTAGAGCACGCCGAAAAAATCCTCCGCCACCTCGAGGAAGAAAAACCTGCACGTACAATCGCACTGGATGAAGAAGGCATGCAGGTCCTTCGCGAGATGCTGCTGCTGACCGGCAAGCCCGTTCTCTACGTCTGTAATGTGGATGAGGACTCTATCCTCTCCGGTAATGCCTACACCCGTCGTTTCCAGGAGTCAATCGCATCGGAAAATGCGGAGGTCATCTATGTATCTGCAGGGATCGAAGCGGATATCGCCGAGCTGGAGACCCAGGAGGAACGGCTGGCCTTCCTCCGGGAAATGGGGCTTGAAGAAGCCGGGGTCAACCGGTTGATCCGGGCAAGCTACCACCTGCTCGACTTGGTCACGTACTTCACCGCAGGTGAAAAAGAAGTCCGCGCCTGGACGATCCGCCGGGGTACAAAAGCACCGCAGGCCGCCGGGGTGATCCACTCCGATTTCGAAAAAGGGTTCATCCGTGCAGAAGTGATCAAATACGATGATTATATCCAGTATGGATCGGAAGCCGCAGTGAAAGAAGCGGGGAAAATGGGTGTAGAAGGCAAAGAATATGTCGTGCAGGACGGTGACGTGATGCACTTCCGCTTCAACGTCTGACAGGAGCCTGAGCCTGGCAGGCCGGGTATTCCTAGTATTGCCAGTCGTCGAGAAATTTTACGAAAATCTGTACGAGGTTGGCGGCATCGTCGAGCCCGCGGTGGTGCGTGCCATTGAAATCAAAGCCTTCGGCCTCGACCGCATGTTTCAGCCCCCGGGTTTTTTTCAATCGTTTGAGATCGTGGTATTGTTGTTTCAGATTGATATGATGTGCCGTCCAGTCGTCCTCGAGGCGGTGCAGGCGGCAATCGTTAATCAGCATACGTTTGTCGAAGCCCCCCCAGGAGCAGAGGAGGTATTCTTCCTCCCAAACCCCGGCCCAGTCCTGAAAAGCTTCTACGACCTGTGGGAAGGGTTTCGCACGGTCCACATCGGCTTGTTGGATCGTAGTCAGCTCCTGGCAGAAACTGGAGAGAAAGGGGTTGACCACAGGGCGGATGAAGCGGTTGAAGCTGCCCTTTACTTCACCGTAGCGATTGACTTTGAAGGCCCCGATTTCGATAATTTCCTGTACCATGCCGGGCGGGCTCCCCTGCCAGCAGGTGGCTTCCAGGTCAAATATGATAAAGTTCACCAGATTTACGATTTTTCGAGTTCCTTCCTGACCAAAGTGGGCCGGATATTTTCCCAGAATATTTTTTTTTCAAGATCATACCCTTCCATTCGATTGTGGTAAAAGTACAGCAGCAGAAAATTTTCGCTGACGACTTGTCCCTGCTTGTTGACGCGCAAAGGTTTTTTGAGGTGGAAGGTCCCGAGCCTGGACAGCCCGTCGCGGATCAATTCCTTTGGGGGCAGAGCGATAGCAGGAGAGAGTTTGACCGCTCCGGACACTGCTTTTTGCTGCAGGACGCGTTGTAGCTGGCCCACGACGGTTTCAAGGGTATCATTGTCGAAGACATAATCATCAGGGGGCAGACGCAGTACGCCATAGAGATCGAGGCGGGCATTCTCGTTGCGGAGAATTTCGAATGCTGCGAATGCCAGCAGGTGGCTGGAAAGGACGATATTGTCCTTATGATAGCGTTCGACGATTTTCTGGGCGAGGATTTTGGTATATTCCGATTCCCGTTGCAGGTCTTCGTTGATGGTGCTGTTGCTTTCGAAATATTCCTCGAGCCGGATGGGGTTTCCGTATTTGTCATAGCTTTTACCATGTTCGTCCACCGGATTGCCGAGTACATCCATGGGTTGGCCGAAGGAGAAGGTAATGTCGTTACCTTCGGCAAGGACCTGCCAGGTAAACTGCAACAGCTTGAAGGGGTTGAAAAAGGCGTCCTGTGTTTTGATAAACCGTTCCCTGCCGATATTTTTGAGGTGTTGCTCGATGAGGAACTGGGCTTCGAGTACGAAATGATAGCTTAGTACCAGGGGTACGATAAATACTTTGTCTTTGCGCCCGGACTGGAAGATGGCCCGCTGCGCTTCTACTGTAGTGCCCAGGAGGCCCAGTTTCAGCTTTGATTCGAGCACACCCGAGCGCGACCGGGTACCGCCGGGGAAGAACAGGCTGTTGACACCCCGCTGGATGGAGAGCTTGGACATCGCTTTGAGCGTTTCCAGATAGATATCGTTTTTTTTGCGCCGATCTACCCGATAGGCACCGAGACGGTTCATAAAGTAGGCGACATAACCGGCATTATAAAGGTTAAGGCCGGCCCCATAAGAAAAAGAGGGCAGTCCCGCGACCAGGTCCAGGCAGTACCCGATCATGATTGAATCGAGGTTGCTGAAATGGGTCGGGACGATCACAACAGTACCCTGGGTAGCCAGGGCGCGGACCTTCTCCACCTCGCCTTGTACGATGAGCTTTTCACTGAGCCTTCTGCGCCCTCCGCGAAGATGGAAAAAACCGCGTTGTTTTGCCTGTAGCAGGCGGTTGAAGAACACAGTGAGGAACTTTCGGGCAAAAAGGAAGGTTTTTATACGAAAGGTCCCCACGATTTCTTCTGCATAGCGGTTGAGGATGAGGCGCAGCAGTGCTTCGTTATTGGCGGCCGCTTCTTTGTCGCTGCGGTCGAGGGAAGCGGCGACGAGACGTTTTTGTATCCTTGCCCAGAACTGGCGGTCGTTGGGGGGGTCCACCTTCCAGGGTTCTTCGCGCATGCGTATCCGTTCCAGATAGACCGTTTGTGCGATGAGGTCGGAGAGTTTGGCCGGCGGGTACTTCATGAGGCGTTCCAGGGTAAAGGCATTGATTTCCTGGATAAAATTCCGTCTGTCTTCGCTGATTTTATATATTGGCCATTCCGAGATTTCCGGAATCACGTGCGGGTAAGTATTCTGTATCTTCGTTTTTGTTTTATTCATGCATTTACAGCCCACAGGGGCGGTTTCAGAGTGAATATTCGCTGCGCAGGGATTCGATATAGGTGAGGATTTCTTCCCTTCCCATGCCGGTATTAGCCGCGGAGATAAACTGCCGGGGCAGCTCGTGCCAGTGTTCGAGCAGAGCAGACTGGATTTGCCGGATGTTGTTCTCCAATTCGGCAGGCTTTGACCGGTCGGCTTTGGTGTAGATCAGTGCAAAAGGCACGGACAAGGTCCCCAGCCGGTTGATGAACTCGATGTCCAGTTTCTGCGGGGGGATGTTGGCATCCAGGAGAACAAAGGCGCATACCAGTTCCGACCGCAGGACGAGGTAATCCTGGATCATTTTTTCCCAGTTCCTGCGCTGGGATTTGGATACGACAGCGTATCCATAGCCTGGAAGGTCCACCAGGCGCCAGAGCCCGTTGATGAGGAAAAGGTTGATCGTTTGCGTCTTTCCGGGCTTTTTTGACGTGTGCGCCAGGGCACTGCGCCGGCAGAGCATATTGATTAGCGAGGATTTGCCCACGTTTGAGCGTCCAATGAACGCAAATTCGGGTATCCCATCGCCAGGGCAGGCCTGGTAATTGGGATAACTCCCCAAATATTCGGCTTGGCGGATTTCCATTAAGAAATATTTAGCATAAACAAAAGTAACAAGAAATACCGGGAATCCGTTGAATAAAGCAACGCTTTCCCGAAAAGGGTGTCTGTTATCTTTTACATTGACCGTAGCATAATGTTTTTTTGAGGTTGTGTAAAAAGTATTTTACCGCCTGCGGCGGCAAAATAGAATTTTTTAAAACGCCGGTTTTGTTGATTTTGCGAAGCAAAATCAACAAAACCGGCGTTTTAAAAAATATTCTTTGTCGGGTGCAGCCCTTGTTTGCAGACCATATTTTAACACTAAAACAAAATTTATGAAAAAGTACCTCTTCGGCATGCTGGCCCTTTGTACGGCCATTTCGCTCGGTGCGCAAGTCCGTTTTGGGCTTAAGGCCGGGTTGAGCTCAACGGATATCAAGACAGAAGAACTGGACCTTCTGGACCAGGGCGGGGTAAAACGCCTCGAACTTGCCTTGCAGGATGCCAGCTACGGGCTTCATTTTGGCGTTGCAATACAGGCCAACCTCGGGGCTTTCGTACTCCAGCCGGAGTTTAACTTTAACTCCAATACAGTAGAATGGGAGGTTACAGACGTCAAAACGAGCGGGGTTGCCAGTCAGGTATTGAAAGAAAAATTCCAATACATGGATATCCCGGTGTTGGCAGGGTTTCGTCTGGGCCCCTTGCGTTTACAGGCCGGCCCGGAAGGCCACGTGTTCATCAACAGCAAATCCGACCTCTTCAAATTCAACGAATACGACCAGCAGTTCAAAGACCTGACGGTCGGCTGGATTGGCGGGGCTGGCCTCGACCTCTGGAACCTCTCCGTTGACCTGCGCTATGAAGGCAGTTTTAACAATTTTGGCGACTATATCCGCTTTGCCGGCCGCGAATATGCTTTCTCCAACTCCCCCTCCCGCTGGATGGCGTCCGTGACCTGGTTTTTCACCAAGCGGAATTGAGGAGGGCTTTTTAGATGGAAGGCACTTTGGAATTGCCTTCCATCTACGCTGCACAGGGGTTGGGTAAAAAGACTTCCGCCGCCTACGGTGGCGAAAGTCTTTTTACCCAACCCCATTAAAAATATTTTTTCGCTGCCATCAGCGGCGACCAACCGCCGTGATTATAAAACACTCTTTATGACACATTGCCGAAACGTATGACGGAAACAGAACTCATACAAGGGTGCCTGCGCGAAGACAGGCTCGCTCAACGTGCGTTGTACGACAAGTACAGCCAGGCGATGTATAGTATGGCATACCGCATCACCGGGGATTTTGAGCTTGCCAACGATACCCTGCAGGAGGCTTTCATCAAAGTATTCAGGCATCTGGGCGATTTTCGAAAGGAATCTACCCTGGGGGCCTGGATCAAGACCATCGTGCTGCGAACAGCCCTGGGTAAAGTCAAAAAACAGCAGAACTTTGCGCCGGAGGAAAGTATCCCCGCAGACTATGCCGTTGATTGGGGGGATTTTATCGAGGCGGATTATCTGGAGCAGGCTATCCAGGCACTGCCGCCGGGCTACCGTACAGTTTTTCTGTTGATAGAAGTAGAAGGGTATTCCCACCAGGAAGTTGCCGACTTATTGGGTATTTCGGTAGGGACATCAAAGTCCCAGTTGTTTTATGCCAAGCGACGGCTTCGGGAAATGCTGCAAAAAATGTTGTGAATATGCAGGAAAAAAACAGGTCAACCCTGCTCCGCTCGATTGGCGGGCTGCCAGCGCATCGCCCCCCGGGCAGCCTCTGGGAAAGTATAGCAGCGGAAATGGATTTTTACGACCGGGAAACGGCACTGCGCCGTGCTGCCCGACGGCTGCCGGAGTATGCCCCACCCCCGCAGGTCTGGGCACGCATACAGAGCGGGCTTTCGCAGCCGGCACACCGCTTTACACGATTACAGGGATATCGCTGGGCCGCGGCCGCAGCACTCCTCATTGCTGTATCCGCAGGGATCTGGAGGTTTGCCGGGGCCGGACAGGCACCACAGGTTCAATATACTTATGCCATAGAACCCGCCCTGACGCCTTTCGTTCCGGTGGCCATCCCGGAAGATGAAGCAGCTATCGAAGCGGTCGGCGATGCTTTCTCCAAACAGCAGGCGATCTTCCAATATCCCGATGGTGCACATCTGGTTGGCGAACTTAAGCAACTCAACGAAGCAGGGGCGGAGCTGCGCTCCGTACTCGAAACTTATGGCTTCGACGAACAGCTCGCCCTGGAGCTTACTAAAGTAGAAATCCAACGCAACCAGGTCATCCAGAAGATGACCTGGCGCCTGTAACCCGGTCTGTTGATGTATCGAAGTTGATTTGCTATAGCGTGAAACTTGTATTTATGAAAGCATTCCGCAAATACCACCCCCTGCTCCTGGCCGGTATCCTGATGGCCCAGGCTACGGTCGCGAATGCCCAAGCCCTACAGATGGTCCAGGTCGTGACGAAAAAAGTCAATAAGGATTTTTCGTTCAAAGAAGGCTTCGAGGTCAATATTGACGGCGATAAAGCAGAGGTCTATATCGAAACCTGGTCCCAACCTCTGATCCAGGTCCAACTGGAAATCACAGCGCGGCATCCTAGTAAGGAAATTGCCCAGCGGGACCTGGAGTATATGCAGTACCTCGCCCAGCGGGTGAAAAACAAAATTTACCTCCGCAATTTCATCTCTATACCGCAAGGGGAACCAGAAACGGCTTCCCGGCTGAGCGTCTCCTACCGCATCAAAGTACCCGCGGAATGCCCGGTCTATCTGAAAACCAACTATGGCATCGCTGATGTGGAAAACCTGAGCAACCGCCTCCGTATCAATAGCCGCTTCAGCCAGATTGGGCTCCAGAATATCCAGGGATGGATGGATGTCAATACCTTCTTCGGGAATATCACCGGGGAGAAACTGGATGGCAATGTCGCAATTACCTCGCGCCGTACGGATATCACCCTCAAAGAAGTGAGCGGGCGCTTTGATATCAATGCGCAATACGGACTGATCAAACTTTTTGCCGCCACCGGTCTGCTCGACCTCAACCTTCGGGCCGACCATTCCCAGGTATTCCTCTATGCACCCGACCTGGCCCGCTATCACTATAGCCTCTCCGCCCAAAACAGCCGGCTCAGCCTGCCGAAAGGGATGAATTTCAGCATGAACGAAACAACTCCAGGTATCAAGAAACTCACTTTCCGTCCCAAATCGGAATTCTACCCGAATATTTCCATCAGCGTCAGCTTTGGAGAATTGTTCCTGGGTAGGTGAGACGGGGGGACGGGGGACGGGGAGACGGTGGACGGGG
>Ga0209985_10001653_pt1 | contig 21333 bp, 20 predicted proteins | sample NOAtaG_FD_187305 | JGI IMG/M metagenome (GOLD analysis project Ga0209985, IMG submission 187305) | Freshwater lake microbial communities from Lake Erie, under a cyanobacterial bloom - NOAA_Erie_Diel6S_1000h metaG (SPAdes) (version 2) | ecosystem: Environmental > Aquatic > Freshwater > Lake ...
AACTCGCCGTGGCCGTGGCCATCTCCCTGTTCGGCCTGCACTCCGGCGCCGCCCTGGCCACCGTGGTGGGCGTGCTGGTGGAGGTGCCGGTCATGCTGTCGCTGGTGTGGTGGGTGAATCGTCAACGCGGCCACCGGGCCTGGACGCCATCAAACAGGCCCTCTGTTTGATCGAGCGCAAGAACGAGTGGACTGGCGTCCGCCAAGACGCCGTGGCGCGCCCAAACGACTGACATACTTTTCGGTCATGCGGTGGCCGTCGGCCCTGCTGGGATGACAGATGCGACCACGGGGCTGTCACGGGCGCGCCTTGTGATGGAGGCCGTACGGGTTCGGCTGCAGGGCGCCAGGAACACCACCGAATGGTCGATCAAGGCTGCCAAAAGGCCCGCCCCGTCTGGCACGCGATGCACAGCAGCGAGGTGCTGAGCCACTTTTCCCTGGATCCCGAGCGCGGCCTGGACGGGGCAGCCATCGAGCGTTCGCGGGCTCAGCACGGCCTGAATGCCCTGCCCGAGCCTCCGCCCAAGCCGTGGTGGCGCACCCTTGCACGCCAGTTCAAGAGCCCCCTGATCTACATCCTCTTCGCGGCAGCGCTGCTTGCAGTAGCGCTGGGACATCGCGGCGATGCGCTGGTCATCCTGGCCGTGGTGCTGATCAACGCGCTGATCGGCAGCTTCCAGGAAGGCCGGGCCGAGCGATCCATGGCGGCGCTGCGCAGGCTGGCTGCGCTGCGTGTGCGGGTGCTGCGCGGTGGTGGCGAGCTTGTCGTCGAAGCACGCGAGCTGGTTCCCGGCGACACCATGCTGCTGGCCGCGGGCGATGCAGTGGCCGCCGATGCGCGGTTGCTGGAAGAGGCCCAGTTGCAAGTGGCCGAGGCTGCACTCACGGGCGAGTCGGTGCCGGTGTCGAAGTCGGTGCCACCAGTACCCGAAGCCACGGGCCTGGCCGACCGCCACTGCATGGTGTATTCAGGCACCCATGTCACGGCAGGGCGGGCGCGCGCCGTCGTCATCGCCACCGGGGTGCATACCGAGGTGGGCCGTATCGCCGGCCTGACTGAAGGGGCGCAGGAGCCGAAAACGCCCCTGGAGTTGCGCATGGAGCAGTTCGGTCGAGCGCTGGTGGTCGCGGCGCTGGGCCTGTTCGTGGTGGTGGTGATGCTGGGCCTGTGGCGGGAGCTGCCCCTGTCCGAAGTGTTGATGGTGGCCATCAGCCAGATGGTGTCCATGGTGCCCGAAGGCCTGCCGGTGGCGATGACGATCGCCCTCGCCGTGGGCATGCAGCGCATGGCCGATCGGGGTGCCATCATCCGACGGCTCTCGGCGGTGGAGACGCTGGGTTCCACCACGGTCATCTGCAGCGACAAGACCGGCACCCTCACGCGCAACGAAATGACGGCCGTGGCGCTGTGGCTGCCGGGGAACCGGCGGATAAGGGTTAGCGGCGTCGGTTACCAGCCCGAAGGCGACTTCGTCGAAGGCACCGGTGAGGACGCAGGGCCCGCGGCTATGGATGACCCAGCCTTGCGTCAGCTGTGCAGCGCAGCGGCGTTGTGCAACGACGCGCAGTTGCTGCCTCCAGATACTGAAGATGCCGGCTGGTCGGTGCTGGGCGACCCGACAGAAGGTGCGCTGCTGGTGCTGGCCCGCAAGGCCGGTTTCTGCCTGGATGCCCTGCGCCGGGAAGCCCCGCGCGAGGCCGAACTGCCGTTCGACTCCGACACCAAGCTGATGGCCACCAGGCACCGCATGCCTGGCGCCCCGCACCGCGTGTGGATCAAGGGCGCACCCGAGGCCGTCTTGCGCTTGTGCGCCGCCGAGGGCGCCGCTGCCCTGCGGGCGGCCCACGGTGCTGCGGAGGGCATGGCCTCGCAGGCACTTCGCGTGCTGGCCTTCGCCACGGTGGATGACGATGAACTCGATGTGGCAGCCGGCTTCGACGCGCTTGCAGGCCGCGCCCGCCTGCTCGGCCTGGTCGGCCAGATCGACCCACCTCGCCAGGAGGTCAAGCTCTCGGTGGCCGACTGCAGGGCCGCAGGCATCCGCCCGATCATGGTCACGGGCGACCACAGGCTCACCGGCTTGGCCATTGCGCGCGAGCTGGGTATCGCCCGCGATGGTGAGCGTGCGGTGGACGGCCCTGAGCTCGAGCGCATGGGCGAAGCGGACTTGCGCGAAGCCCTGCCCTCCATCGCCGTCTTCGCCCGCGTGCAACCCGCGCAGAAGCTGCAAATCGTCAACGCCCTCCAAGCCCGTGGCGAGGTGGTGGCGATGACAGGCGACGGCGTCAACGACGCTCCTGCGCTCGCACGTGCCGATGTGGGCGTGGCCATGGGGATCACCGGCACCGAGGTCGCCAAGAGCGCGGCCAAGATCATCATCACCGACGACAACTTCGCCACCATCGTGGGCGCAGTTCAACAAGGCCGCGTGGTCTACGCCAACCTCAAGAAGGTGATCCTGTATCTGCTCGCCACCTCCATGGCCGAGGTGCTGGTGCTTCTGCTGGCGCTCATAGCCGGTTTCCCGCTGCCACTGGTCGCGGTGCAGATCCTCTGGATCAACATCGTGACCGAAGGTACGGTCACGGTGAATCTGGTCATGGACCCGGCAGACGGTGATGAGATGAGGCGGGCCCCTGTGCCGCGCAACGACCGCCTCCTGGGCGCCGAGATGCTCAAGCGAGTGGCACTGATGACGCCACTGATTGCCGGGGTGACCTTCGGCTGGTTCGCCTGGCGGCTGGGTCAGGGAGTGGCGATGGAGATCGTACGTACAGAGACCTTCACCGTGCTGGCCATGTGCCAGTGGTTCAACGTACTCAACTGCCAATCTGCCAGTGCATCGGCCCTGGGCTTGCGCATCCTGCGCAACCGCTGGCTGCTGGGTGGGCTCACGCTATCGGTCCTGCTGCAGGGTCTGGTGCTGTACGCGCCGCCGATGAACGCGCTGTTCCATACCGTGCCACTGCCCCTGGAGTCGCTGCTGCCCTTGCTGGGGCTTGCCAGCCTCGTGCTCTGGTTGGAGGAACTGCGTAAGCTGTGGGTCCGCAACCGACACAGGCCCCGGTCATGAGCTTGGCCTGGCTGCTGCTGCAATTCGCCTTGTGCGCGGTGCTGATCGCCCGCGCAGGCTACATGCTCAGCGTCAGTGCAGATGCCCTCGCCCAGGCCTACGGATGGGGCCGCGGCTGGGTGGGTCTGGCGCTGCTGGCCACGGTGACGTCGCTGCCGGAACTGGCCTCGGGCATCAGCGCCGTGGCCCTGGTCGATGCGCCCAACCTGGCGGTGGGAAACGCTCTGGGCGCCTGCGTCGTGAACATGCTGCTTCTGGCTGTTGTGGACGTCTTGCAGCGTCATCAGCCCCTGTACCAGGAGGCCAGCTCGAACCACCTGCTTTCAGCCGGCTTTGGCGTGATCATGCTGGGCTTCGTGGCCCTGAGCCTGCTGACCGGCCAGGGCACCCCTTCCTTGCTGCACGTCGGGGTCTATAGCCCGTTGCTGCTGTTGCTTTACCTGCTGGCCCTCAAGGCGGTGCACTCACACGAACACCGTGACTCGGCTGCGATCGCAAATCAGCCCACTGAAGTTTCGGCCGGCCGGCCCACCACCACTGCTGGCTACAACGCGGCAGGCGCCTGGGCGAATCGGCACCGTGAGTGGCGTCGGTTTGCTGCCGCCTCATTCGTGGTGCTGGCCGCGGGCATGTGGCTGCCCGCAGTGGCGGATCGCCTAGCGCCGGCCCTGGGCCTGTCTGCAAGCTTCGTCGGCACCGTGCTCATGGCCTTTGTGACGACGCTGCCTGAGATCGCCGTGACGCTAGGCACCTTGCGGCTGGGTGCCTTGGACATGGCCATCGGCAACCTGCTTGGAAGCAATCTCTTCAACGTGGCCGTCTTGGCGGTGGATGATCTGTTCTACATGCGCGGACCGTTGCTCTCCGAGGTCTCAACCGTGCACACCGGAACGGCCGTGACAGCCCTGGTCATGTCGGGCTTGGTCATCGTCGGCCTGGTGATGCGGCCCAAAGGGCAGGTGCTGCGTGTGGTCAGCTGGGTCAGCGTGGGTCTGGTGGCCACCTATGCCATGAACGCGGCGGTGATCTACCTCGGACATGCGTGAAGGGCTGTGAGTCTGGTCACGGGGTGATGGCGACCTTGAGCACGCCGTCTCGCTGGTTGGCGAACAATTCGTAAGCGGCCTCGATGTTGTTCAACTTGAATCGATGCGTCACCATCGCGCCGAGATCGACGCGTCCGCCTTCGATAACCGACATCAGGCGTCGCATGCGTTCCTTGCCCCCAGGGCAGAGCGTGGTGACGATGCGGTGGTCGCCCAGCCCTGCGGCAAATGCTCCCAACGGAATCGTCAGATCACTGGAGTACACCCCCAGGCTCGACAGCGTCCCGCCGGGGCGCAGCACGCGCAGGCAGGCCTCAAAGGTCTGCTGCGTGCCCAGCGCCTCAATGGCCACATCGACACCACGTCCCGCGGTCAGCCTCATGATCTCTTCGACAGGATCGGTGCGACTAGCGTCAATCACGTGGTCGACACCCAAGCTTGTAGCCATGCGCAAACGTTCGGGCAAACGATCCACGCCGATGATCACGCTGGCGCCGCTGAGCCTGGCCCCTGCGGCGGCACAAAGCCCGATCGGACCCTGCGCAAACACCGCCACGCTGTCTCCGATGCGTATGTCCGCGCGCTCGGCACCGCTGAAGCCCGTGGACATGATGTCAGGGCACATGAGCACCTGTTCGTCGGTCAACGCATCAGGCACGGGCGCCAGGTTGGTCATCGCGTCGGGCACCAGGACGTACTCCGCCTGGCAGCCATCGATCGTGTTGCCCAGCCTCCAGCCGCCCAAGGCCTTCCAGCCATGTGCAGTCCCTGCACCGTCCTGCGAGCAAGATCCGCACAGGCAGGCATGGCTCCAACCGCTGGGCGTGATCGCGCCTGCAATCACGCGCTGACCCTCGCGGTAGCCCTGAACAGCTGAGCCGAGCTTCTCGATCACGCCCACCGGTTCATGACCGATGGTCAGCCCCCTCGCCACGGGGTATTCACCCTTGAGGATGTGCACATCGGTGCCGCAGATGGTGGTAGTGGTCACCCGCAGCAGCGCATCCAGCGCACCGACATCCGGAACGGGCTTTTCGTCCAGCACGATCCGCCCCGGCTCCACGAAGATTGCTGCTCTCATCTTGGCCATGCCGTTCTCCCGCAACTGAGGTGGTTGGTGCGTTCAACCTCGCGTCTTACGCCGCAACATTGAACAGTCGGCGGGTGACCCACGACGCCAGCACCGCCCGAGCACGCAGTTTCGAACCTGTTGACGGACATCACTTGATGCTCATCAACGGCGCACGCGAACGTCTCTTGACGATGTTCAGGCCCACTACGACGTTTCTGCAGCCCCCATGACGTTGCTGCCCTGTCACGCGAATGCCACTGTGGACACCGACGAACAGGCTTCACTGATATCCACGCCAGACCTCAGCTTGGTCACACAAGCGCTGGCCAGCCAGGAAAGCATGTTCGGTCTCGCGCAGGCGGTGCATCCGCTAGCCCTGCACACACTGGCCGAGATGCACCTGCCCACGGAGGTCTAGCGCAGCAAGGACTGGGCGGAATTCGCCCGGCCCGATGCGCCACGCCTCGACTTCGTGCTGACCGTGTGCGACAAGGCCGCCGGTGAGGCCTGCCCCGTGTGGCCAGGGCAGCCGATGACGGCGCACTGGGGTGTGGCCGACCCCACAAGTTTTCGGGGTTCGCAGGAGGCTGCAGAGAAGGTGTTCTGGGACACCGCGGCGGTGCTCAAGCGCCGGATCGAGCTGATGCTCGCGCTGCCCATGGACGCGCTGGACAGCATGGCGCTGCAGCAGCACATGCGCGACATCGGCCAGCGTTGAGCCTGCGGCCGGCCATGGGACTCTTCGAGCGCTACCTGACCCTCTGGGTGGCCCTGGGCATCACCGCCGGTGTCGGGCTAGGGCTCGCCATGCCTGGCCTCTTCCAGACGGTGGCGGCGCTGGAAGTGGCCCACGTCAACCTGGTGGTGGCGGTGTTCATCTGGATCATGATCTACCCGATGATGGTCCAGATCGACTGGAGCGCGGTGCGCGGCGTGGGCCGGCGGCCCCGCGGCCTGGCGCTGACCTTGCTGGTGAACTGGCTCATCAAGCCCTTCACCATGGCCGCTCTTGGCGTGTTCTTCTTCGAGTTTGTCTTCGCGGGATGGGTATCGCCAGCCGACGCGCAGCAGTACATCGCCGGCATGATCCTGCTGGGCGTGGCGCCCTGCACGGCCATGGTGTTCGTCTGGAGCCAGCTGGTGCGCGGCGACCCGAACTACACCCTGGTGCAGGTGTCGGTGAACGACCTGATCATGGTGGTGGCCTTTGCCCCCATCGCGGCCTTTCTGCTCGGCGTGACCGAGCTCACGGTGCCGTGGACAACCTTGGTGCTGGCCACCGTGCTGTACGTGGTGCTGCCGCTGCTGGCCGGCATGGCCACACGGGCCTTGCTCAAGAGGCGGTCCGAGGCGGCCATTTCGGCCTTCACTGCGGCGCTGAAGCCAGCCGCCGTATGTGGCCTGATCGCCACCGTGGTGCTGCTGTTCGGCCTGCAGGCCCCTACCCTGGTGACACAGCCTTTCGTCATCGCGCTCATCGCCGTGCCCCTGGTGCTGCAAAGCTATGGCATCTTTGCGTTGAGCTGGGTGGGAGCACGCTGGCTCAAGCTGCCGCACGACATCGCCGGACCAGCCTGCCTGATCGGCACCAGCAACTTCTTCGAACTCGCCGTGGCCGTGGCCATCTCCCTGTTCGGCCTGCACTCCGGCGCCGCCCTGGCCACCGTGGTGGGCGTGCTGGTGGAGGTGCCGGTCATGCTGTCGCTGGTGTGGTGGGTGAATCGACGGGGTTCAGCTCTAACGCCCACTCCGTGAGGGCGGCCTCACCGTACCGCCAGCAGCATCAGGCCACAAGGCAGGCGTTCGATAAGCCCGCGCACCACATGGGTCTGCCACCACTGGCGCGACCAGGGCGCTTCCGGCCGGTGAGCCACCGCTACCAGGCCCGCTGACTCGCTGCGGGCGATCCGGATCAATTCGTCCACGCAATCGCTCTGCACGACCAGGGCATCAACACGGAAGCCGTGCGCCTTCAGGATGTCAGCGCCTCGCTCCAGCACAAAGCGCACATGCGCTTGCTCGGCTGCGGCGGCCTCGGGAAATACATCCAAGACCCCCGCGAGCTCTTGTTCTGGCGGCGGCCCTTGCAAGGCCGCCACCAACACGAAGACAGCGTCGGGCCAGCGGCTCAAGGCCTCGGACTGCAGCAGCGTTTGCTGAGCAGACGCCGTGCCGTCATAGACGAGCAGCACGCGCGGCACGTAGCCCTCGGTCTTCTCAGGGGTCAATGGGTTCACGTGCGGCTCCCGCGAGAGGAATCAAAGACATGCCAGCGAAAGCGTAGCCCCGAGCCGTAAAAGTTTCTTGACCACCCAGGCCGGTGGGGCTGTCGGTTTGTCACGCTGCCTTCATGGACCGCAAGCATCATCGTGGTTGGACACGCCTGGGCCACACGGGCGGACCGCGCTCAGGGAGCGTCTGGATGCTGGGACACCCATGCCCACCAAGCTGAACGAAGTCTGGAGCGCTTCCGACAGTGAAGGTCTGCAGCGCCTACGGCTGGCCGCAGGCTGGGATGCGCACACCTTGGCGAGGCGATCCAGCCTTTCGGCGGCCCAGGTGGTGCAGCTGGAGGAAGGCGGTGACTCTCACTTCTACACACCGGCCATCAAACACCTGGCTGGGCGGCAAGCCATCAAGGCCTTACGGGATTGGGCAGCCAGCCAGACAGCCAGTACGCCATCGGTCACCAGACTGCCAGAGCCCGAAGATTCCGCTGCGGTTAACCCCAACGCGAAAGAGACCGCTCGATGAGGCCTGAGGCACCCGACACGCTCGGGTCGCTGCTCATCTTGATGGCGGTGCCCTGCGTGCTGCCCATACCCGGCATCGGTAACGTGATGGGGCTGGGGATGATAGGGCTGGCTTGGGCCATATGGCGGGGCGACTCCACGTTGGGACTGCTGGGCCTCACCCGCACTTCACCTCTGAACGCGCAACGCCGTCGACAGATCAGGCTCGGTATACGCCGGGTGCACCGGCTGGCGGCTCCCTGGTGCCGCCCCAGGTTGCAAGGCCTGGTGAGTCTGGCTCCGCGCTCCTGGCATGCCGCTGCGGCGGCTGCGCTGGTAGCCACCATGGGTGTCTTGATCTTCTTGCCCATCCCCTTGGGGAATGTGCTGCCCGCAGCCTCCGTCACCTGCCTGGGCCTGGGTCTGTCGCACCGGGACGGCGTGGTGGCACTCTGGTCGGCGGGTTTAGCCGCTCTGGCGCTGGCCTACACCGCAGTGCTGGCCGCCGGAGCATGGGCTTGGGTCATCGACCCCATCTGGCGGGCCATCGGTCTGGCTGGATAAGCCGGAACCGGCCGGAACACTCAGGCACCGGCTGCAATGAAGTTGCGGCCCCTCGCGGACCCCAGGGCAGCTGCGATCCGCTGTTCGGCATCGAGCACGCCCACCGCGGCGGGGTCGCAAGGCGCGTCCACACTGCTGAGCCAGGTCTGCAGCCGCTTGACCGCGGTCAGCCCGGAGGTCTGCGGTGCCGCGTCATCGAAGACCTGACCCAGCAGGGCGTCCACTCGCGGGTCGCGGCCCTGGGCCAGACTCCAGGCCGCGGGTAGCCACAGGGCGCAGGCCAGGCCGTGAGGCACGCCCTGCTCCAGCGTCACGGCGTAGGACAAAGCGTGGGCGAGCGCCGTGCGGGTTTGGGAGAACGCCATGCCGGCTTGCAGAGAGGCCAGTGAGAGGGCCTCGCGCGCGGCCACGTCACCTGGATCGCCTAGCGCCACCGGCAACCACTTCAACACCTTCTGCGCGGCGGACACGGCCAGCACGTCGCTGGAAGGGTTGGAATGCCGATTCCAGATCGCCTCCAACGCATGCGACAGAGCGTCCAGGCCGGTGTCGCGGGTGACCTGCGTGGGGCAGCTGAGCGCCAACAGCGGGTCCACGAAGGCCTTCTCGGCAAAGCCGAAAGGCTCATCGAAGGACCGCTTCTGAGCGGGCGTGCTGTCGGTGTCCCACACCGTGGCCCAGCGGGTGACCTCGCTTCCGGTGCCGGCCGTGGTGGGCACCATCCACAGCGGGGCCAGCTCCAGGTCAGGCCAGGGAGCCTGACCGCGCAGCGCAGCGGCCACAGCCTCGAAGCCTGACGGGTGGGTGGGCTTAAAGCCGCCCAGAACCTGGTCAACCAGGCGATCAGCGGTCGCAACCGGCCGGCACCGCAGCACCTTGGCCACATCCAGCGTGGTGCCGCCGCCCAGACCAATGAGCACGGTGTCCGGCCGCTCGGCCAGTGCCGACCACACACGCCCGGAGAGCTCCCGGCAGCGCGCCACGCTCGACAAGCCGTCAGGCACCTCCACCCAGTCCCGCAAACGCGAGCCCAGCGCCTGTGTCCACCGATCGCGCCAGCCCAGGGCCGTGGCGGGCTCAAAGGCCATCACCACCGCAGCTCGTTCACCCAATTCCTGGGGCAGGGCCTCTGCGCAGCCGGCGCCAAAGCGCACATCGACCGGCATGCGCCAGCCAAAGTGGGTCGGCACCGTGTCCACCATCAGATGAAGCGCCGGCGCAGACTGGCCGACACCAGGTCAATCGCGCTCACGCTGACGACGAGGATGATGAGCACTGCGCAGGTCTGCGCATACTGAAAGCCCCGGATCACCTCGAACAGCACCACGCCGATACCGCCGGCACCCACCATACCCACCACCGAGGCCGAGCGTACGTTGGACTCGAAGCGGTACAGCGTGAAAGACAACCACAACGGCAGCACCTGCGGGATCACGCCGTAGACGATCTCCACCAGAGGGTGCGCGCCAGTGGCGCGGATGCCTTCCACAGGCCGAGGGTCAATCGCCTCCACGGCTTCGGAAAACAGCTTGGCCAAGGTACCCGTGGTGTGGACCATCAGCGCCAACACACCCGCAAACGGCCCCAGGCCCACGGCCACGATGAACAACATCGCGAACACCATCTCGTTGATGGCGCGGCATGCGTCCATGATGCGCCGCACGGGCTGGTGGATCCAGGCCGGTGCAATGTTGGCCGAGGCCGCCAGGCCCAACGGCACCGCAGCCAGCACGGCCAGCAAGGTGCCCCACAAGGCGATGTGGATCGTGACCACCATCTCGCGCACGTAGATGCGCCAGTCGCCGAAGTCGGGAGGAAAGAAGTCGCTGAGGTAGATACCGATATTGCCGGCGTCGCGCACCAGGTCCAGCGGCCTGATCTCCGCCCCCTTCCAGGCCCAGGCCAACAAGGCGAGCGCCGCTGCCCAGGAGGCGTAGTACAGCCAACCTGGCCGGTCGGCCGCGGCGCGCTCGCGCAGCCGCTGCAGCGACTGCTCCGACGGCAAAGGCGCGGCCGCGCTGGCCGCAGAGGCGCTCGTCATGGCTTCACTTCTTCAGTGCTGCCAGCTTGCGATCGATCTCGGCAATAGCCTTGGCCTTGTCCTCGGCGCTCAGCTTGGTGTCGTTCTCAGTGCGGGTACGGTCGCGGAAGAGTTCCAGCTCGCGGATCGGGATCAGCTGGTCGTTGTTGGAGGGGCGGAACCCGTCGTAGTCATAAATCTTGTTCAGGATCGCCTTTTCCTGCGGGTCCTTGGACGCGTAGTTCAGAACGAAGGTGCGAATCTTGTCCTTCACGGCAGGGTCCAGGTCCTTGCGGTAGACAAACGGGTCACTCGGGATCAGCGGGCTCTTCCACAGCACGCGCAGTTGCTGGAACAGCTCGGGCTTGTTGGCCTCGAGCTTGCCCATGTCTTCGGTGTTGTTCGTGGCCACGTCCACCTGCTTGGCCAGCGCGGCCTGGATGTTGGCACCGTGGCTGGCGCTGCGGATGGTCTTGAAGGCGGTGCGGTGGTCCACCTTGTTCTGCGCAAAGATGTAGAACGTGGGCACCAGGAAGCCGGAGGTGGAGTTGGGGTCGCCGATGCCGAAGTTGATGTTCTTCGAGTTCTTCAGCACATCGTCCAACGTCTTGTAGGGCGAGTCCTTGTGGGTGATCAGCAAGGCGTGATAGCCGTAGCTGCCGTCCTTGTAGCGCACCTGCGCAAAGATCTCGCCGTTGGCGCGGTCCACCGCTTCCATGGCGGCCTTGTTGCCGTACCAGGCCACCTGCACCTTGTTGAAGCGCATCGCCTCGATCACGCCCGCGTAGTCAGGCGCATAGAAAGACTTCACCGTCAGGCCGGTCTTCTTCTCCATGTCGCGGAAGAAGGGCTCCCAGCGCTCGCGCTGCACGCTGGCGGCGTCGGTGGCGATGATGCCGAAGTTGATTTCCTGGGCCTGCGCGGCCCATGCGGCGGCACCCAGCGTCAGGGCGGCCAGGGAACGAGAGAGCTTGGTGATCATGAGAAGTTCCTTCCGGACAGTGGGAGAGAGGACAGAAGATCAGATGAGCGAGTGGAGGGTGGTTCGTCGAGCAACCGAGCGCCTCATCAAGCGGCGCGGGCCTCGGGAAACGGCACGCTTTCAGCTGCGTCATGGCCAGGCTTGACGCGATCAGCAAGTTGAGGCCCTGCGGCGTCCTGCGCATACGGCTCATCGATCAGCTCGTCTGCGGCCGTGCCGTAAAGGTCACGCAAGAAGGCAGGCGTCAAGGCGGAGGTGGGGCCGTCGAAGACCAGTTCACCCTGGCGCAGCGCAATGACGCGCTCACAGTAGCGTCGGGCCAGCGCCACGTGGTGCAGGCTGATCAAGAGGGTCATGCGGCGCGTCTGGTTCAACTCCAGCAGCAAGTCCATCACGCGGCGCGTGGACTCCGGGTCCAGCGAGGCCACCGGCTCATCGGCCAGGAGCAAGCGCGCGCCCTGCACCAGGCAGCGGGCCACGGCAGCACGCTGCTGCTGACCTCCAGACAGGGTGGAAGAGCGCTGAAAGGCCTGCTCTGACAGGCCTACCGCAGCCAGAACGTCCAGGGCTCGGGCTTGATCGTCCAAGCGGAAGCGGCCGAGGAGCGACCGCCACAGCGGCGTCTCGGCGGCCACGCCCGTGAGCACGTTGGTCAACAGCGGCAAACGCCCCGCGAGGTTGAACTGCTGGAAGATGATGCCGATGCCGTGGCGCATCTCCCGCACCTTCGGGTCGAGCCGGCCTGCCTGCTGCAGGCACTGCCCGTGCACCTCCACGCGGCCGGAGCCCGCATCCAGGGTCTCCAGGCCGCAGAGTGCGCGCAGCAACGTGGACTTGCCCGAGCCGGAGGCGCCAAGCAGCGCTACGCGCTCACCGGGCTGCACCGAAAAGGACACCGAGGCCAGTGCGCGGCGCGGCCCACTCTCGGTGTTGAAGGTCTTGGAGGCGTCCCGGACGACGACGGACGGGCACTCTTGCGTAGACATACCCCACAGCGTAGGGGCCCGATGTGACGGGCGCGTGACAGTCGACCTTGAACCGTCACAGCGCCCGCTTCATGCGGATCAGAACTCGTACTTCAGCGTGACCTGCACCGCCCACTGGGGCTGACAGGCCGCTTGGTACCCGAGTACCCCTGCTCCTGTTTGGGGGACTTCACTGACACGAGGATGTCACTTGAGCCAGTAATCATGACGAGTTCAAACATTCTTGTGCCGCCTCGACCAATCGTTTCTCGATGACCCCATCACGGCATCACCGCGCGGCACCTGGGTGGGCTTTGCTCCTGGGACTGTCGCTGCTGACAGGCTGTACGAGCGCATCGCCGCCGGTCAGCCCACCTGCCGAGCCCGTCACCGTACGTCTGATCGCCTTCAACGACCTGCATGGCCACCTGGAGGGAACGGGGCTGACCCTGCCCTGGCCGGACCCGTCCGACAAGACCAAGGTGCAGCGCCTGAATGCAGGTGGTGCTGCCCACCTGGCCGGGTTGATGCAAAGCCTTCGCGCGGGCGCCAAGCACCACATCACCCTCAGCGGCGGCGACATGATCGGCGCCACGCCTCTGGTGTCGGCGCTGTTCTTCCACGAATCCACCGTGGAGGTGGCCAACCGCATGGGCGTGGACATCGGTGTCCTGGGCAACCACGAATTTGACGCTGGCAAGGACGAGCTGCTGCGCATACAGAACGGCGGCTGCGCTGAGAACAAGCCAGAGTCGCCCTTCGTGTCCTGCGCGCTCGGCCGCTACGAGGGCGCGAAGTTTCAGATGTTTGCCGCCAACGTGCGCAAGGCCGACGACAGCCCCCTGCTCCCGGCCTCCGTGGTGCGCGAGTTCGGTGGTATCCGCGTGGGCTTCATTGGCGCAGTGACCAAGATCACACCCGGCATCGTGGTGCCCTCCGGTGTGGCGGGGTTGAAGTTCCTGGACGAGGCCGCTTCCATCAACGCTGAAGCCGCCCGCCTGAAGGCCCAGGGCGTGCAGGCGCTGGTGGCTGTGATCCACGAGGGCGGTGACACCGGCACGCCAGGCCTGCCCATGGAGTGGAACGACGTGGGCTGCCCCAAGCCGCGGGGAGAGATCTTCGACATCGTGCGCAAGCTGACGCAGGACGTGGACCTCGTGTTCTCGGCTCACACCCATCAGGGCTACCGCTGCCTGGTGGACGGCCGCCCGGTGCTGCAGGCCACCTCTTTCGGCCGCGGCGTGAGCGTGGCAGACATCGTGCTCGACCCAAACACACGCGACATCGACCGCGCCCGCACCACGCACCGCAACCTGCCCGTGTTCAACGAGCGCAGCGACCCCGCGCTGCGCGAGGCCATCATCGCCGCCGAGCCCGCACCATGGGCCCAAGCCCTGCGCGAGGCCAAGCCAGTGGCGGCGGTGGCGACACGGGTGGCCGAGTACGTGCAGGCGGCCAAGCCCCGTGCAGAGCGCCCGGTGGGGCGGATTGGCGGCAGCTTCGAGCGCACGGCGCGCACCGACGCCAGCGCCGGGCGGCTGGTGGCCGATGCACAGTGGATGGCCACGCGGGCGCCACAAGTCGGCGGCGCGGAACTGGCCCTGATGAACCCGGGCGGCGTGCGCACCGATTTACGCTGCGCGACCACCCCGCCTTGCACCGTCACCTACGGCGATGTCTTTGCCATGCAGCCCTTTGGCAACAACCTGGTGGTGATGACGCTGAAAGGCGCAGAACTGCGACAACTGCTGGAGGACCAGCAGCGGCCGGGACGGGCATCGCCCCACTTCCTCATTCCCTCGTCGTCCATGACCTACGCCTGGAACGCGAATGCGGCCTACGGCGACCGGGTACGAGACCTGCGGGTGGGTGGCGTCCCGGTCGACCCCGCGCGTGAGGTGCGCATCACAGTGAACAGTTTCCTTGCAGAGGGCGGAGACGGCGTGAGCTTGCTGCGCCAGGGGCGTCAGCGCATAGGCGGCGTGCTGGACCTGGACGCCCTGGTAGCCCACCTGCTGGCCACCAACCCCTCGCCGGACCCCTCGCCGCGGATCCGGTGGGTGCAGTAACGCTGCCGCCAGGCGGCGTTCACCCCGCAACCTGCGATACAGATCAACACCATACATGGGCTCCGCGCCCCGCCCGCTCATGACCCCAACCGCGCCTCACCAAAAAGGCCGCCTGCAATCCCTTCTGCCCTGGATGGCGGTGATCGTGAGCGCCCTGACACCCTTGCCCTCCGGCGCGGTGGACGTCCCCAACCGCAACTCGCCCCTGGAGGACCGCGCCATGCGGGAGGGCCGCGAAGCGGTGAAGAAGCAGCAGTGGGACAGGGCCATCGCCCTCTTGCAGCCCTACCTGCGGGCCCACCCGCAGGACGCCGACGGGCATAACCTGCTGGCCTTCAGCCTGCGCAAGCTGGGCCGACACGCAGAGTCTGAGACGGCCTACGACCGCGCCCTTGCCCTCGACCCCAATCACCTGGGTGCACACGAGTACCGGGGCGAATTGATGCTGCTGCTGGGCCGCAGAGAGCAGGCACTCGTTCACCTGCAAGCGCTGGAGCGCCTTTGCGGCCTGCAGTGCGAGGAGTACCAGGAACTGCGTCGCGCCATCGACGCCAAGCCGCAGGCCCGGCCCAAGCCCCGCTGGTGACGGCCCTGCGGCCCGCACCAACATCGGCAACTACTCGGTGCGCGACCTGGGCTTGCTCGGCTGAGGGAATGAAGGGCTGAGGGACCAGGCGGATACCGTCCACCCGACGTACTCCGCCCTGTGGGGCTGAAGCTTTGCCCAGGCGCGAAAGCATCGCGCCTACACTCGTCAAGCACAGTACCGCTGCCCGCAAGGCGCAGCCCCTCCCCCCGCCCGCCACGGCAGGCCAAGCCAGGACCGGCTCGGCGTCGTGCGGCCCGATGTTGAGATGGAGCTTGCCATGCCCACCCTCTTCCGCCCCGAGCAACGTGCAACCTATGAGCGTGACGGCTATGTGCTGGTACGCGCACTGTTCGACCCCGAGGAGATCGCCGCGCTTCGAGGAGCGATCGAGAAGGATCCGCAGTTGCATGCCAGCCTTTACGACCGCAAGGACTCGCAGGGCAAGGCCACGCGCATGGCCACCTGGAACCACCCGGGCGACAGCGTGTACGGCCTGGCGGCCCGGACTCACCGTGTGGTGGACACCATGGAAGACATGCTGGGTGGCGAGGTCTACCACTACCACTCCAAGCTCACGGCCAAGGAACCCTTCGAGGGAGGCGCCTGGGAGTGGCATCAGGACTACGGCTACTGGTATCACAACGGCTGCCTGTTCCCCTACATGGCCAGCGTGATGGTGGCGCTGGACCGCACTACGCGCGACAACGGCTGCCTGCAGGTGCTGCGCGGCTCGCACCACGCCGGGCGCGTGGACCACGGGGTGCTGCCGGGCGAACAGGTCGGCGCGGATCCTCGGCGGGTGCAGGAGATGCTCAAGCGCTTCGAGCGGGTGTATGTCGAGATGGAGCCGGGCGACGGCCTGTTTTTTCACAGTAATGTCATGCACCGCTCCGACCAGAACCGCTCGCCCGACCGGCGCTGGACGGTGCTGTTCTGCTACAACGCCGCGCGCAACGACCCGTACCTGGACCACCATCACCCGCGCTACACGCCGCTGTCCAAGGTGGACGACGGCGCCGTGCGCGCTGCGGGCCTGCGCTTTGCACAAGCCGACGACGACTTCTTTCGCAGGACCTTTGCCAACCCGCCGGAGCTGGGCAAGCGCTACGAGCAGGCAGCCGGCTCAGGGCCTGAAGCACCCGACCGTAGCGCCTGATCCATCAGATGCCGCTCGACCACGCCCTGCTCCACCTGCAGCACCGGCGTGACCAGCTCGGGGCCTTTCCGTAACAGGCCCACGGCATGTGGGCCTGAAAGACATCAGCCTCAAACCCCGATCACGCCACCGTCTTCACGCGTGATGACGATGGTGGCCGAGCGCGGACGGCCGGCGCGGCCGTAGCCCTTGTTGCCAGGCCAGAGGCTCTCGGGTGCGCCACCCGGCTTGGTGTTCTCGCCCGGGTGCTGGATGTTGACAAACAGCGTGCGGCCGTCCGGCGTCTCGGTGATACCGGTGACCTCGGCTCCGGGAGGCGCCACCAGGAAGCGGCGCAGACGGGCATCGCCCAGGGTGGCGCCTACAAAAGTCTCCTGCTTGCCGGTCTGCTCCACGCCGTTGACCACCATGCGGTTGTTCACCGTGACCTTGCCACCATCGCCCACCTGGCCCGGGATGGCCGCCAGCAACATGCAGCCGGTTTCGTCGGTCATCGCGCCGTCATCGGTCTGGATCCAGCAGATGCCAGTGGCCTTGCTGAACCACAGGCCGTCCGGTGACGAGAAAGCGTTGCTGGCCGTGAGCTTAGACAAATTGGCATCGCCAGCGTCCTCTTCGGCACCGAAGAGAAAGATGTCCCAGCTGAACTTGGTCGCGGTAGCGGCAAAGCCGTCCTCGAGGAAGCGGATGATGTGGCCGTTGGGGTTGCCCGCACCCTTCTTGCCGTCCACGTCCATGTAGGCGCGGGGGTTGGCGGCGTCCACGCGCCCGGGGGTGCGGTTGGCGGCGCTGTTGTTGGTCAGCGCAAAGTAGACCTCGCCGTTGCGGTAGTTGACAGCGCCCCACTCGGGGCGGTCCATCTTGGTGGCGCCCACAGCGTCGGCTGCCAGACGGGTGTGCACGTAGATGTCGGCCTGGTTCTCGAACTTGAAGCCGGCGAAGTTGGCGATGCGCGGGTCAGCGAAGGTCAACTCCACCCACTCGCCCTGCCCCGTGGCGTCAAAACGCGCGGCGTACAGCTTGCCCTCGTTGAGGTACTTGTCGCCGGCCGCGATACCGCCGCCCACGTCCCTCGGGTCCCACAGGGCCGTGCTGACGAACTTGTAGATGTACTCATTGCGCGCGTCGCAGCCCATGTAGAAGGCCAGCGGCTTGCCCGCCTCAGGCAGGCTGCACACGGCAGCCTCGTGGGCCATGCGGCCCATGATCACGCGCTTGACGGGCGTGGCGTTGGCGTCCAGCGGGTCGATCTCGACGTTGTAGCCGAAGGTGTTGGCCTCGTTGCGGAAGTCGGCCTCGGCATTGCGCCCGGCAGCCGCGAGGTTCCAGCGCGAGAAGCGGTCGTCCGTGGCGGACACGGTGTGCCAGCCCTGGCTGATGGCGCGGCGGGCATCGGCAGCAGGCGGCGCGGTCACCACACCGTAGCGGCGGCGGGAGGCCACTTCACGGGCCGGCAGGGCTGCGCCGGCGGCGGCCATGCCAAAGTAAAAAGCCCAGTTCTCTTCGCAGCCCAGATAGGTGCCCCAGGGCGTCTTGCCGTGGCCACAGTTGTTCAGCGTGCCGCGGGCCATGCCGCCAGCGGTGTCCCAGCGCGTCACCATCTGCGCGCGGATGGCGTCGATGTGCGCACGCGGGCCTGCTACGCGCATGGGCGTCTGCGCCGTGACCCGGCGGTTCAGCTTGGAGTCCGGCTTGACGCGCCAGCCCTGCGGGGTCTTGACGATCTCCACCAGGGACACGCCGTGGTGGTGGATCTCCTTGAGCACCTCGGCGGCGGGGCGGGTGCCCAGGTCCCAGTCACCGAACTGGGTGAACTTCTTGCCAGCCACGCCGTTGGAGGTCTGGCCGTTGGGGTGCATGAAGAAAGCGTCGGCCGAGCTCTCGTGGTTGACGGCCAGCACGGCACGACCGGTGTCGCGCTCGGTGTAGCGGCCCTTGTCGTCAATGAAGTACAGGTCCATGCCGTCGTGGTGGTCGCCCACGCGCATCGACCAGTCGTCGGCTTCCGTGCCGGCGTTGGAGTAAGGCGAGACCGAAGGCCTCAGCGCATCGCCCGTGGCGTGCAGCACGGCGTAGCGGTAGCCCGGGGGCAGCACCACGTCATCGACCAGGCTCTTGGCCACGCTGGGAAAGCCCAGGGCCTTGGCAGTGCCAGCACCCGCGCCGCTCATGACCGTGGCGCAGCCCGGCAGCACGGCCAGGCTGGCCAGGCCCAAGCCGCCGCGCAGCAGCGCCCGGCGGCTGGGTTGGACCAAAGCTTCCTTCAGGACGTCCTGGAAATGCGGGTTGGCAGAGTCGTTGCAGACGGGATCGTGGTCGAGGTAGTGCGAGGGGGAAGTCATGAAGAGCCTCAGGTGAGATGCGAACAGCCCCGAGTACACCGGCCGAACATGAAAGTCTTTTGACAAGCCCCTCAAATTCCAGGTGTCTTTGGCTAACCGGTGACCCCGCTCATGGCTCCCAATCAGTCGGTCGGCCCCCAGCGGAGCCCAAGGCGCTTGACCCGAGCACGTTAAGCGGCAGAATCCTTTACTCACTTATCGAAAATCCACTTTTCATACTTTCCACATGAAAGAAGTACTCACCGTCTCACAGAAGGGACAGATCACGCTGCCTGCCGCCATGCGGCAGGCGTTAGGGCTGAAGGGCCGGGGTCAGGTGCTGGTGACGGCCGAGACACGCGATGGGCGCATCGTTCTGTCGCCAGCCATGGTGGTGGAGACGGAGATGTGGAATGACGCCGACGTAGCCGCCTGGAATGCTGCTGACACCTTTGTTCCGGGAGAACAGGATGCCTTGCGTGCGGCACTGACCCGGGACACGGGCCGTGACTGACCGGCTGTTCCTCGACGCCAACGTCCTCTTTACCGCCGCACACCGGCCAGAAGGCAAGGCAGATTTCCTTTTCACCGCACAGGAAGACCGGACCTTGGCGCCGGCGCGGTGGCAATTGCTGTCGAGCGCCTATGCAGTGGAGGAAGCGCGACGCAACCTGGCAGCCAAGTTCCCGACAGCCATGACGCGCTGGCCGGCCCTGCTGCAGGGGCTGCAGGTCGTACCGCAGCCCGCCAAAGCACACCTGACCCTGGACCTGCCAGACAAGGATCTCCCCATCTGGGCAGCCGCCCTGGGCGCCCGTGCCACACACCTGCTGACAGGGGATCTGCGCGACTTCGGTCCCCACATGAACCAGCCGTCATCCACCGGCGGGGTGATCATCCAGACCGTGGGGAGCTACCTCAGCAGCTGGCTGGAACGTCAGCGCTGAAGGCACACGGGCACACCCAGGCGCACCCAGCACGACCTCTCAGAACCCCTCTTCCACCAACTCCGCCGCGCGCAGCACAGCGCGGACCTTGGCTTCGGTTTCCTTCCACTCCAGCTCGGGCACGGAGTCGGCCACCACGCCGGCGCCGGCCTGCACGTACAGGGTCTGGTTCTTCACCACGCCCGTGCGGATGGCGATGGCCACATCCATGTCGCCAGCAAAGCTGAGGTAGCCGACCGCACCGCCGTAGATGCCGCGCTCCACGGGCTCGAGCTCGTCAATGATTTCCATGGCGCGGATCTTGGGCGCGCCACTGAGCGTGCCCGCAGGGAAGCTCGCGCGCAAGACGTCCAGCGCGGAGAGGCCCGGCTTCAGCTGCCCTTCGACGTTGCTGACGATGTGCATCACGTGCGAGTAGCGCTCGATGCCGAAGGCCTCGGTGACCTTGACGCTGCCGGTCTGCGCGATGCGGCCGATGTCGTTGCGCGCCAGGTCGATCAGCATCACGTGTTCGGCGCGCTCCTTGGGGTCGGCCAGCAGCTCGGCCTCCAGCGCCTTGTCCTGCTCGGGCGTGGCCCCGCGCGGGCGCGTGCCGGCGATGGGCCGCACGGTGACGATCTGGCCGGGCTTGTCACCCGGGCTGGCGGAGGCGGCGGGCCCAGCGGCCTGCTCCTGGCGCACCAAGATCTCGGGCGAGGAGCCCACGATCTGGAAGTCCCCCATGTCGTAGTAGTACATGTAGGGGCTGGGGTTGAGCGAGCGCAGCGCGCGGTACAGCGACAGCGGGCTCTCGGTGTAGCGCTTTTTCAGGCGCTGGCCCAGGACGATCTGCATGCAGTCGCCCGCGGCGATGTAGGCCTTGCCGCGCTCCACCGCCGCCTCGTAATCGGCCTTGGAAAACTCGCGCTCCACGGCGTAGCTGGGTCCGCGCTTGACCTGCGGGGCGGTGACGGAGTAGCGCAGCTTGTCGATCAGCTCGGCCAGGCGCTTCTTGCCAGTGAACCAGGCGTCGGGCGTGCGCGGGTCGGCCCAGACGATGAGGTACAGGCGCCCGGAGAGGTTGTCGATGACGGCGAGTTCTTCGGTCTGCAACAACTGGATGTCGGGCGTGCCAATGCCCCCGGGCTTGCGCACGCCGGCCAGCTTCTTCTCGATGAAGCGCACGGTCTCGTAGCCGAAGTAGCCGGCCAGGCCGCCGCAAAAGCGTGGCAGCCCCGGGCGCAGCGCCGGCTTGAAGCGGGCCTGGTAGGCGGCGATGAAGTCCAGCGGGTTGCCCTCAAAGGTCTCCACGACCTTGCCGTCGGTGACGATCTCGCTGCGCTGGCCCGTGGCGCGCAGCATCGTGCGCGCGGGCAGCCCGATGAAGGAGTAGCGCCCGAAGCGCTCGCCTCCCACCACCGACTCGAGCAGAAAGCTGTAGCGGCTGCCGCCTGCGAGCTTCAGGTACAGCGAAAGCGGGGTTTCGAGGTCGGCAAAGGCCTCGGCAATCAGGGGAATGCGGTTATAGCCTTCGGCAGCAAGGCTCTTGAATTCGAGTTCGGTGATCACGGGTTCAGTCCTGGCAGGCACTGCAGCGGACAGCACTTGCGCCGCATGCGGTGCGTGGGGAAATCAGGCCACCGCGCAGCCCTGGCGGGGCTGGAGCAGCCGATGCGCAGGGACACCGTCGGCGTCCCGGGTCGGCGCGTTCAGCGTCGCCAGGGCCAGGCTCCCCGGCCCTGAGGGCCCGGGACGGCAGCTGGCAAGGGAGTGGCCGAGGACATGGAGACCAATATAGCAGGGCTAATGGGCCGC
>Ga0209985_10001658_pt1 | contig 21300 bp, 16 predicted proteins | sample NOAtaG_FD_187305 | JGI IMG/M metagenome (GOLD analysis project Ga0209985, IMG submission 187305) | Freshwater lake microbial communities from Lake Erie, under a cyanobacterial bloom - NOAA_Erie_Diel6S_1000h metaG (SPAdes) (version 2) | ecosystem: Environmental > Aquatic > Freshwater > Lake ...
CAAGTCGCGGCTTGGCGTGTGACGACGATGAGCGGACCCCGATCCAACCATGCCGCCGAGGACCGTCACGAGGACCGTCACGGGGACCGTCACGGGGACCGTCACGAGGACCGTCACGAGGACCGTCACGGGGACCGTCACGGGGACCGTCACGGGGACCGTCACGAGGACGTCGACCGCGTGCTCGTGTCGAGCGCGTCGATCGCCGCGCGCGTGGTCGAACTCGCGCGGCAGATCGGGAACGACTACGCGCACGCCGATGGCCAGCTGACCGTCGTGCCCGTGATGACCGGAAGCCTGCTGTTTGCGGCCGACTTCGTGCGCGCGCTGCCGCAGCGGCGCCTGCGGCTCCAGCTGACGACCGTCTCGAGCTACGGCGGCAAGAACACGGCGTCACGCGGGAGTTCGCTCGCCGGCGCCTTGCCGAAGCACCTCGAGGGGCACCACGTGCTCATCCTCGACGACATCCTCGACTCGGGCGGAACGCTGCGTCTCCTGCGCGCCGAGTTCGAGTCGCGGGGCGCCGCCAGCGTGCGCGCATGCGTGCTCCTTCGCAAGAAGATCCCGAGCGCGATGTCGACGCCGTGCGAGTACGTCGGCTTTGACATCGACGACGAGTTCGTGGTCGGCTATGGGCTCGACTTCGACGATCTCTACCGCAACCTTCCGTTCGTCGGCACGCTGAAGCCGGAGGCGCGCGCGTGAGCGGCAGCGTCGCCCAACTTGCCGGGTGCATCGCGCCGCGCGCCAGCGCCGCCGCGCCTTCGGACACCCGCGCGCAGCACGCCACCACGCCCGCGACGCTGCATCCGGCGCACGAACTCCCGCACGCGCTGCATGCTTCGCTCGGGCCGGACGAAGTTGTGATCCTCCTCATCCGCCCGAGCCTTCTCTACATCCCGCTCTCGTCGCTCGGAACGCTTGCCGCGGCGCTGATCATCGGGCTCTCGCTCGCGTATCTGTCGCACTTCTCGTGGGTTGGTTGGAGCGAGAAGGACGCGATCTTCATCGGCATGACCATCGCCACGCTGCGTCTCGGCTGGGCGGTCGTCGACTGGTGGTTCCACCTCTACGCGCTCACCGACCGTCGCCTTCTCGCGCGGTACGGCGTCTTCCGCACCGCGCTCTACGAAGCGCCGCTCTCGCGCATCCAGAACACAATCGTGGTGCAGAGCCTCCGCGAGCGGGTGTTCGCGCTCGGCACGATCGGATTCGCGACCGCCGGCCGCGGCACGTTCGACGCGTTCTGGGTCACGGTGGCCGCACCGTTCGCGGTGCACCGCACGGTGCTCGATGCGATCGAGCGCTACGCGCGCAGGTGAAAGTGCCCCAGCTTCGCGCGCGGGTTCTCGATCGAGCCCGAGATTTCCTTGAGCAGCGAGCCGGTGAGTTCGTTCACGTCTTTTGGCGGAACGATCTGGATGACGACGTAGAGGTCGCCCGCCGGTCGTCCGGCGCCGCCGGGAATACCCTTGCCCGCGATGCGGATCTTCTTTCCGCTGGCGGTGCCTGGCGGAACCTTCAGCGCGACGCTGCCGCCCGTGGGAAGCGGCGCATCGACCTGCGCGCCGAGCGTGGCCTCGACGATCGAGAGCGGGAGGTCGTAGGAGAGATCACGTCCCTCGCGCGTGAGCCACGCGTGCGGCGCGATGCGCACGCGCACCACGAGGTCGAGCCGCCCCGGCACCGAGACGAGTTCCTCGTCGTCGACGCCGACGGGAATCGGCACTTCAACGCTGCCATCCTCGAGCACGAGCCCGATCTTGCCGCCCTTGATGACGGTCTCGAGCGGCACCGACGCCTCTGCCTCCATCCGCTCGCGCGCCCGCGCGCGCTGCGAGCCCGACGCACCCGCGCGGCCCCGGCCGCGCGCACCGCGTCCGCCGAACATGTCGCCGAAGATCGACTCGAATGTCGCGCTGTCGGCGTTCGTCCACTGCTCGTCGCCGCCCGCCCAGCCGCCGCGGAAGGGGCCGTCCTCCGATCCGCCGGGCCGCGGGCCGCCGCCCGTCGGGCCGCTCGCGCCGAACGCGGAGGGCGAGCCGCCGAGCCGGATGAAGTCGTCGTACTGGCGCCGTTTCTCAGCGTCAGAAAGTACTTCGTAGGCTTCTTGGATCTCGGCGAACTTCGCAGGCGCGTCCTTCGCCTTGTTGCGATCGGGGTGGTACTGGAGCGCGAGCTTCCGATGCGCGCGCCGAACATCGTCCGCGGTTGCGGTACGGCCGATCCCGAGGATGTCGTAGAGGTCGCGCGAGGCCATGGACAAGCGACGAGTATAGGAAACCCGCGGCCCGGGAACGCGTACCATGCGCGGCGAATCGGTCGGTGAACACGCCGTATGAGCTGCGAACCCAAAGTCCCAAGTCCACGCGGCGCGCTGTCGCTTCCCGTGCTTCCGGCGCTGCCCGACGGCCATACGCCCAAGGGGCCGAAGGCTCCGCATTCGCGCATGGGCTGGCGTCGCGCTGCGGTGCTGGCGACGATCCAGGTGCTGATGATCGTGCACGTCATCCAGTGGCTCTGGTCGGGCGAGACGATCTCGCCGATCGAGCCAAGCGAGGCGATGGAGACCGCCAAGTACGGCGTCATCAACGCCGGCACGGTCGTCTTCCTGCTGGCACTGACCTCGACGGCGCTGCTTGGCCGTTGGTTCTGCGGCTGGGGCTGCCACATCGTCATGCTGCAGGACTTCTGCGGCTACCTCATGAAGAAGGTCGGCATCCGCCCGAAGCTCTTCCGCTCGCGGCTGCTCCTGTGGCTGCCGATCTCGCTGGCGGTGTACATGTTCCTCTGGCCGATCGCCTATCGCGTGGCGATCGCGCCCTTCACGCGGCCAGAGCTCGTCTGGCCGGGGTTCTCGACCGAGTTCACCACCACCGACTTCTGGGCGACGTTCCCCGGCGTGCTGATGGCGATTCCGTTCCTCTTCGTCTGCGGGTTCCTCACGGTGTACCTCCTCGGCGCGAAGGGCTACTGCACCTACGGTTGCCCGTACGGAGGCTTCTTTGCGCCGCTCGACGAGCTCTCGCCGGTGCGGATCCGCGTGACCGACGCCTGCACGCAGTGCGGCCACTGCACCGCGGTGTGCACGTCGAATGTGCGCGTCCATGAGGAAGTGCGCGACTACCGGATGGTTGTCGACCAGGGCTGCATGAAGTGCCTCGACTGCGTGAGCGCGTGCCCAGAGCAGGCGCTGCATGTGGGCTTTGGAACGCCTGCGTTTCTGGCCAAGCCGCGCGAGGGCGTGAAGCCTGCGCCGCGGAAGTACGACATGACGTGGAACGAGGAGATCGCGCTTGCGCTCGTCGCCGTGGCGTCGTTCTTCGCGTTGCGCGGCGCGATCGGCGTCCCGCTGCTCTTCGCGTCGGGTGTCGCCGCGTGCGTGACGTACCTCGCGTGGCTCATGGCCGAGCTCGTACGCCGGCGCGACGTGCGGCTTCACCGCTTCCAGCTGAAGCGCGATGGCCGCGTGCGCGGCGCCGGCGCGGTGCTCGCCACGTTGTCGGCCGTGGTGTTCGCGGGGCTTGGCTACGTCGGCGTGCTCAATACATCCATCGCGCTCGGCGACTACGCGATGTCGCGCGTCGACGTGCCGCCGAGCGTCGTCTACAGCGGCGCCGGCATGCGCCCGAGCGACGAGATCGTCGACGCTGCCGAGCGCGCGCGGGCGTGGTACGTGCGCGCGATGCCCGCACCTGAAGGAGTCGGACTGAAGGCCCCGTGGACAACGGTGCTCGCCGGGCGCATCGCGTGGCTCGATGCGGTGCGGGGCGACTACGCCGCGAGCGAGGCGCGTATCCGCGCGCTCGCTGAGGAGCGCGGCATGAACGAGTCCTACGCCGCCGGCATCGCGCGCGCCATCCGCGGCAGGGGCGATCTCGGCGGGGCGATCGATTTCGCGCGTGTGCAGTGGGACGCCCACGTCGAATGGGAGGGCCTACGCGAGCAGCTGATCGACTGGCTCGTCGCCGACGCGCGCGTCGAGGAAGCGCTCGCCGTCGCACGCGAGGCCGTGGCGAAGCGCCCGGACGACCTGAACGCGATGCGACGCCTCTCGATTCTCCTCATCGAATCCGGCGTCCGCGAGCAGATCGAGGAAGGCGTTGCGCTCGTCACCAAGACGCTCGAGATCGCGCCCGACAATCCCTTTGCCTACCGCACGCGGGCCGATGGATACCTTGCGCTTGGCATGGCGGCGGAGGCCGAGCGGGACTTGCGGCGCGCGTTCGAGATCGCGCCCGACGATTGGCGCATCATGCAGTCGCTCGGTCAGTTCCTGATGAGCCACGATCAGTTGCGCGAGGCGATGCCGCTCGTCAAGCGCGCGACCGAGATGCGGGCTGAAGAGATGAACCGGTAGGTAAGGTCGAGGGCGCAGCCCGAGCGACCGACTTCCGCGTCGACAGCCTTCATGGGTGCCACCACTTCCAGTGGTGTCGGGTGTTGGTTCGAGGGGCTGTCGACTCGGGCGCTTCGACGCCGCTCACGACTCCGCTTCGCGGAAGAGACCGTAGAGTTCGGTCGCGCTCTGCGCCGCGTAGGCGCGCTGGCGGAACTCAGGGCTCGTCATGATCTTCGAGATCCTGCCGAGCGCCTGGATGTGCTCGTCCTTCTTCTCGGGCGGCGACACCAGCAGGATCACAAGCTGCACTGGCTTCTTGTCGATCGATCCGAACTCGAGCGGTGTCGCCGGCTTCCCGATCGCAAGCACGAGGCTCGGCATGGCGGAGCACTTGCCGTGCGGAATCGCGAGGCCTTCGCCGATGCCGGTCGAACGCTGCGACTCGCGCTCCCACACGGCCTTCTTGACGGCGGCCGGGTCAGGGCATAGCCCATTCTGCGCAAGCAGATCGACCAATTCGTCTAGGACGGCGTGCTTCTCGGTCGAGTGGAGCGGCGCGCGGATCGAACTCGGGGAAAGAATGTCGAGGATGCGCATGGCGCTCGTTCCATCGCAAGCGTCGGTGCGACGCCTGCCGTTTAGGGCGGAATGCGGGATGGTACCAACGAAGGCCCGTGACGCGGGGCGCGAAGGAAGCCTGAAGTGCGTTCGCGCGGCGTCTTTCGGGCAGGCCCGCCAACGCCTGCTTCAGAGGAGAAGCAGGGCGTGGTAGCCGCCGTCGCGGTACTCCGAGGGCGGTTCGCCGGGGAGGCCCGCCGGGAGAATCATGCGGTCGGCTGCGAGCGACAGCTGGAAGTTCGACACGAGCCTGCGGACCTGGGATTCGTTTTCGCCCCGCTCGATCGAGCAGGTCGCGTACAGCACGGCGCCCTTCCGCGCCGCAAGTCCGATCGCCGGGTCGGCGATCTTCTGCTGGAGTTCGATCACGCTCTTCGTGCGCGCCTTGTTGAATCGATAGCGTGCCTCGGGCCGCCGCGCGAGGACGCCCGAGTTCGAGCAAGGGACATCGAGCAGCACGAGGTCGGCGCGGCCCGCCGCCTCGCGGAAGAGTTCTTGCGGTGGAAGTGCCCGTACGCGCGGATTGGTCGCGGCGAGCGCCTTGAGTGACGCGAAGCGCGCGCGGTCGGGATCGGTCGCGAGCACGGTCGCGTTCGGGAAGAGCGCGGCGAGCTGCCGTGTCTTGGTGCCGCGGCCGGCGCAGAGATCGACGATGAGCGATGGCGGCTTCGGCAGCGTCGCGCCCGCGAACGCGACGGTCGCCGCTGCGGTCGGGTCCTGCACGCGGAGCTCCGCATCGTCCGCAAGCAGCGTCGTGAGTTCCGCGTGCGTGCCGGTCCACACGCCGAACCCGGGTTCCGAGTGCGGAGTCGCCTTGCCTTCGAAACGCGCATCGCGCGCGTCGAATGGAGTCACGATCAACGGGGCCTCGACGAGTCCGTGCATCGCCAGACGCGTGGCGTCCTTGAAGCCGAATGCGCCGATCCAGTGCAAAACGAGGTCGCGCGCGTGGCTCGACTTCTCGGCAAGCGACTGCGCTGCATCCTCGCTGAACGCCTCGACCGAGAGGCGAAGCGCCGAGCCATCCGCAAGCGGCACGAGGTCGCGCCGCGTGTGGTCGAAGGCCGCAGCCTCGCCGTGCGGCACGCGCTCGACGATGCTGCCGGCGACCTTGCGGAGCACCGCGTTCACCAGGCCCCCGGCACCGGGCCGCAGCCGGCGCTTCGTCCATTCGACGCTCGCATCGACGGCGGCCGCCGCCGGGACGCGATCGAGGAACAGGATCTGCGCGGCACCTCCGAGGAGCGCCGCTTGGATCGGCTTCTCGAGCAGCGGCCAATTCTTCGAGAGGTGCGGGCGCACGCACGCGATCAGCGTGAGATAGCGGCGCACGACGGCGTACTCGATCGCGCGCGCAAGCGCCGCGTCGCGTGGATCAACTGTCCGACCGCCATCCGCACCAACCGGGTGCCCCGAATGGGGGGAAAAATCAAGATCAGGGAATCGCAGCGCCTGCGCGAGAATGCGCTCGAGCGCAACCTCGCGGGCCGAGTATCCGACGGGTGCCTCGCGGTTCAAGCGTTCGCAAGCTCCGGCGAGCGCTTCTTGCCGCCCGCAGAGGCCACGCCCTTCTTCGGCGCGCTCACGGCCTTGCCGGCGCCCTTCTTGAGAGCCGACGCGATGTCGGTCTTCTCCCAGGTGAAGGTGCCCTTGCCGCCCTCGCCCGGCTCGCGGCCGAAGTGGCCGTGGCTCGAGGTCGCCGAGTAGATCGGCGCGCGCAGCTTGAGCATCTCGATGAGGCCGTACGGCGTCAGGTCGAAGTTCTCGCGCACGAGCTTCGACAGGATGTCGTCGCCCACCGTGCCCGTGCCCTGCGAGTCAACGAGCACCGACACGGGCTCGGCGACGCCGATCGCGTAGGCGACCTGCACCTCGCACACACGCGCGAGCTTCGCCGCCACGATGTTCTTCGCGATGTAGCGCGCCATGTACGCGGCGCTGCGGTCGACCTTCGACGGGTCCTTGCCGCTGAACGCGCCGCCGCCGTGGCGGCCGCGGCCGCCGTAGGTGTCGACGATGATCTTGCGTCCGGTGAGGCCGCAATCGCCGTGGGGGCCACCGATCTCGAACTGTCCGGTCGGATTCACGAAGACCTTCACGCTGTCGTGCCACCACTTGCCGAGCACCGGCTTGATGATCGCCTCGGTGACGGCCTTCTTGAGCTCGGCCTGCTTCTTCTCGCCGTTCCACTCGGGCGCGTGCTGCGTCGAGAGCACGACCGCATCGACCTTCTTCGGGTCGAGTCCGTCGTACTCGATCGTGACCTGGCTCTTGGCGTCGGGGCGGATGCCCGAAACGATGCCCTTGCGGCGAACCTCGGCCTGGCGCTCGACGAGGCGGTGCGAGAGATTGATCGGAAGCGGCATGAGACGGTCGGTCTCATCGCAGGCGAAGCCGAACATCATGCCCTGGTCGCCCGCGCCCTGATCCTTCTTCGCCTTGCGCACGACGCCGCGCGCGATGTCGGCCGACTGCTCGTGCAGCAGGTTGAGGACGCCGCAGCCGTTGCCGTCGAAGCCCATCGCAGCGTCGTCGTAGCCGATCTTCAGGATCGTGTCGCGCACGGTCTGCTGGACATCGAACTTCTTCTTCGGGTTGTGGCTGAACTTGATTTCTCCCGCGACGACGGCCTGCGCGGTCGTCACCAGCGTCTCGCACGCGCAGCGTCCCCACGCGTCGTGGTCGAGGATGAGGTCGAGAACGGCATCCGAGATCGCATCGGAAACCTTGTCGGGGTGACCCATCGAGACGCTTTCGGAGGTGAAGAGATGGCGGTGGTTGCTCATGGCGGGGCGCTGGGGGTGTTGGAAGTGTCGGGGGCCGGGTCAACGCCCGGCGGAATCCCGGTCGCGGGGGACCGGGCGAAGCGACGGAATATACCCGCCCCGAACGCGCTTTCGCGTGCGCAGATCGCACAACCGGCATTTCCCGTCCGAGAGCCCATGATTCATGGAACTTTTGAGCGGCACCGGGCGAATCGCGACGTAGTGTTTCTCCGGATGCCGTGTCCCAAAGTCGATCTCCGCCTCGCGGTTCGAGCCCCGCGCTGGGCCTGCGCGCTGCGCCGCGCCATCGCTGCGATCTCGGTCGCGGGGGTCGCGCCGTTCGGCGCGTTCGAGGCCACGTTCGAGGCCACGTCGGCGGCAGCTCCGCCGCCATTGCTCGCCGGCGACGGCGGCGATCCGGCGCCCGTTCGTATCCGCGGAGTCGACTCTGCGTCCGGTCACCTGATGATTCAGCTTGCGCCCGGCGTCTCGCCGGTCGTCGATGCGAAGGGCGAGCCCGCCCTTCGGAAGCCTGGTCGCGCCCGGGCGGAGCGCGACTCGCGTGCTGCGTTCGCGGCGGCGGGCGTCGCAAATCTCGAGCCCGTCATCATCGGCGTCGCAAAGGATGCGGCGCTTGCGAAGAAGCTCGGACTCGATCGCTGGCACCGCGCGGAACTCGCGCCGAACGCCGACGTCGTGCAGGCGCACGCGAGGCTTGCGCGACTGGCGGGTCTTGTCTCGCGAGTCGAGTATGACGGCGCGGGCGGCGCCGCCGAGATTCCGAACGACGCGTCGTTCGGCCTGCAGTGGAACATGCTGAACACCGGCCAGTCGGTGTTCGGGCTTGCGGGCACGCCCGGCGCCGATGTCGGCGTGACGGCCGCGTGGAACGTGACGCACGGCGACCCGAACCTCGTGATCGCGGTGCTCGATTCCGGCATCGATCCGCATCCGCAGCTTGCGGGCCGAATCCTGCCGGGCATCAACGTGCCTGACAACAGCACCATCACCGCCGACGAGTGCAACGGACACGGCACGCACGTCTCCGGCATCCTCGCCGCCGCGGGCAACGACGGCATCGGCGTCGCCGGGATGACGTGGAACACGAAGCTTCTTCCCGTGGTCGTCGTGAACGGCTGCAGCGGGTTCGAGTCGAACGTCGCGTCGGGCCTGATCTGGGCCGTCGACCAAGGCGCGAAGATCGTCAACATGAGCCTGCAGTTCTACGGCTTCGGAACGCCGTTGCGCGAAGCCGTCGCGTACGCGGATGCGCAGGGCGCGCTGATGTTCGCAGCGACGGGAAACAACGGAAACACCAACATGGCGGCGCCCGCGCGGTGGAGTCAGACGATCGCCGTCGCATCGACCAACAACGGCGACGTGCGCGCGCCGAACTCGAACTATGGCCCCGAGACCGACGTGTGCGCGCCGGGCGTGAGCGTCTACTCGCTCGCGCCAGGCGGGCTCTACTCGTACAAGTCGGGCACCAGCATGGCGTCGCCGCACGTCGCGGGGCTCGCAGCGCTCATCTGGAGCGCGCGTCCCGCGCTGACGGCCGCCGAGGTGCGCGCGTTCATCGAGCAGGGCGCGCAGGACCTCGGCACGCCGGGTCGCGACGACTTCCATGGCTTCGGCCGCATCGACGCGGAGGCGTCGTTCTCGCTGCTGCCGCCGCTGAACCCTGGCGACATCAACGGCGATGGCGTCGTCGACTCCGCCGACCTCGGCATCCTGCTGAGCGCGTGGGGGCCGTGCGGCAACTGCGACTCCTGCCCCGGCGATGTCGACGGCAACTGTCAGGTCGACTCCGCCGATCTCGGGATACTGCTCTCGAACTGGTGAATGCGCAGCGGCGGCCGCGAGGAGGCTTCTTGCGCATTTCCCCGACGCGTCAGCGGATGGCTCGCGCTATCCTCACGGCGGTCGCGCCATGTTCGTCCCGATGGAACTTTCCCGAGTGCTGATCCTCGACTCGAGCCCCGAGCAGTTCGTGACGCTCACCGAGCAGGGCGGTCCCCGCAGTTTTGCGATCAAGATCGGCACCGCCGAGGCGATCGCGATCGAGCGCCGACTCCGAGGCGACGCGCCGCCGCGTCCGCAGACGCATGAGCTTCTCGAGTCGGCGATCGCAGCGCTCGGCGGCGAACTCGAGAAGGTGGTGATCCACTCGCTCGAGCACGGCACGTTCTTCGCGCGACTTGTGATTCGCCAGAACGGCGAGACGGTTGAAGTCGACGCCCGCCCGAGCGATGCGCTCGCGCTGTCGGTCTCGCGGCGGACTCCGATCGAGGTCGACGAGGATGTCGTGCGCGAGGCAAGCGACGAGCGCCCCGACATTCTCCCGCCGATCGAATCGGGCGAGGAAGACGACGATGCGTGAGGAACTCGAGGTTTCCCCGACGCAGCCGGAAAGGACGTCCGCGCCGCTTGCCTTGCACCCCGCGTGCGGCCTGCTGCTGCCAGGCGACTGGGTCACGCTCGGCCCCGCGCGCATGCGGCCCGATCCGCGTCCCGGCCCGCGCGCCTCGCGCGAGGAGGGGATCGGCGGCGTCCTCAAGGAGCGCCCCGAGGACTTCATCGTCGAGGAGATTCCCGCCTACGACCCGTGCGGCGAGGGCGAGCACATCTACGTCGGCATCCAGAAGACGAACATGCCGCACACGGAGATGCTCGGCGTCATCTGCCGTCACTTCGGCGTCGACGAGAGCGCGGTGGGCTTCGCGGGCATGAAGGACCGGGTGGCGGTCACGCATCAGACGGTGTCGGTGCATGTTCCGCAGCAGAAGTCGTTCGGCGAGCTCAAGCACGAGCGCCTGGTCGTCATGTGGGCGAAGCGGCACACGAACAAGCTTCGCCGCGGACACCTCCGCGGGAATCGGTTCGTGATCCGCATTCGCCGCATCGAGCCAATGCTGGTGCGCACGGTGAAGCGGCGCCTCGAGGATCTCGCGCAGCGCGGCATTCCCGACTATTTCGGCGAGCAGCGGTTCGGATACCGCGTGAACAACCACGTGCTCGGCCTGCATTTCGCGCGCGGCGAATGGAAGCCGGTGCTCGACGAACTGCTCGGCGCGCATGGAACGCCGTTTCCGCCGCACCAGCGTGCGGCGCGCGAGAGCTACGAGGCGGGCGACTACGAGATCGCGGCCGACATGTGGGGGCGCAACGATCTTGCCGAGCGGATCGCGCTGCGGGCGCTCGCGCGCGGACGCGACCACGAGGGCGCGATCCGGGCGATTCCGCAGCACGTGAAGAACTTCTGGCTCAGCGCGCTGCAGGGCGCCGTCTTCAACGCGACGCTTGGCGCGCGCGTCGCCGACGGCACCTTCGACACCGTGCTTCCCGGCGACGTCGCGGTGCTCGCGGGCAAGGCTTCGATGTTCCCGGTGGCGCTCGACGCCGGCGACGCAGAGCTTGCGGAACTGCGCGCGCGCTGCGCCGCGCTTGATCTCTCGCCTGCGGGGCCGATCCACGGGCCGAAGATGGTCGAGGCAGCGGGCAAGCCGCTCGAGTACGAGCGCGCCGCGCTTGCCGCGTTCGGCGCCGATGAATCGATGTTCGCGCCGCCCGCGCTCGAGGGCGACGGTGCGCGCCGCCCGCTGCGCATCACCATGCGCGACTGGGCGGTCGACGCGGGCGTCGACGAGCACGGCGGGTACATTCGGCTGGCGTTCGACTTGCCGAAGGGCGCGTTCGCGACGGTGCTGTGCCGCGAGATCGTGGGCTGATCACGGGGTAAGGCAGAAGACGCGGCTGACCGTGGTCTTCAGTGGCTTCTGAGTCTTCGGCGGCTTCTGATTCATGCGGGAGCCCGACCTGCCCAGCGATGCGCTGCCTAAACCGGCGCGCCATCGCGTGTGCCTTAATCAGGTCACACAAGATTGATATGTGCCTTTCTGTCTTGACAAATCATGTGTGTGTGTGGGGGGGGGTATGTTCGCCAAGCCCCAGCGCCGAGCGTGTCGCTCATCGCGGTGCGACGCGAACACCCCGAAGCAGGAGGCGGCACGATGGCGACCTTCACGGATTGGATGCGGCTGGGAGAAGCCCCGGATGACACCGTTCGCGACGCTCGCGCTCGGCGCTTCTTGATTGCTATCTCCATCACCGACCGCCGAATGGTGGGATCGGGTGCGCGTGCAATCCGTCGGGACACCCGCACTGCGCGGAGGCACCGAAATGTCCCTGAGGTTTTCGCCACGGGTTCGGCTGCGATCCGATGGAGTGTGAGGAGGAGCATCTCGCTGAAACCGTCTCATCCGATTGCGTTGGCTGGCTTCACTATCCCATGGGTTGTATGACGGAATGCCCCAAGTACCTGCAGCCCTGAGCATCCCCTTGTCGCCTTCGTCTTTCTTCCCATGAGCCAGACTCCCAGCACGCGTGTCGTCCCGATCTTGCTGTCGGCTGCGAGTTCTCCGGGCGTATGGATTCCAAGCGTGAGCCTGGTGACGGTGTGCGCGGCGTGCTACTCGGTATTCCTCACGATGTCGCCAACGGCGGACTACTGCGCCCGAGTTCCGTTCTACGCGACGTGGGCGGGACTTGCGGCGATCCCCGCGCTGTTGGCCGGCGTTGGCTGGCTTCGGAGATGCTTTCCGAAGAAGGCGGTGCAAGCATGTCGAACTTGCGGGTACGACCTGAGTGGCGCGTCAGCGCTCAGGAGCGCTTGTCCGGAGTGTGGCAGCACGCTTCGGCACACCGAAGCACCGGCGGTCCAAGGGAAGCTTCGGGCCCTTTTGATCTCGTCGCCTGGGGTGTTACTGATAGTGGGCGCAGTCTTCTGCGTCGGATATGCGATGCTCTTGGTGCTGCTTCTGGCGATGGGCGCGTGCGCCTGACGACCTTCACGCGGCGCGGCTTGCCGCCGCTACGCTCGGGGCTCCGCCGCTACGCTCGGGGCTCCGCCGCTTCGCTCCGCGGCGGCAAGCGAGGAACCTGTGCTTACGATGGAAACAACCCGAATCTCATAGTGCCGGACCAGAGATCGGGGGCAGGTCACACTGGCGGCGGTGCCGTCCCAACGCCGCTTCCGACGTTTGAAGATGGCGGTTGGTGGTTCGAGTAAAGGGTGTTCGATGGTCGATCCCAAGCTGTCACAGCGCGAACCGTGGACTCGATGGCGTCAAGCCTGCGAGCCCATGCGCCTTTGGTTCGTGGGAGCAGTAACTGCGGTTGTCGTGATTCTCGCATTGGTGACGGTGCTTGTTCAACAGTCCAGCCCTCCGAGCGTCGTTCCGGCGCGGGTGCCGACACTTGAGCTTGGTGTCAGGATCGACGGCGGGCCGCTGGTGCGCGGGGCGGAGTTTCCGATCTCGGTTGGTCTTGGTGCCATGATTGAGCCTGTCGCGAATGTCGACTGGGCAGGATCACGGCCAGGGCGCGTCGTGTTGTATCTCGGCGACCTCGAGATAGCCGAGGGCGAAGCGGTCGCGGCCGAACGACCAGGGGCCGTGGTGCTCCGGGCAAAAATCGACGGTGTCGACCCGCCTCGATGGACCTCGATCAATCTGCATGTTTCCCGCGGACCGAATCATCTCCTCGATATCGAGGTGATCGAGGAAGGCGCGCAGGCAGATGGGTCCGAGTGCTTCACCGTGCGTGTCACCGCGAAGCGCTTCGATATCCGAGGCGCCGAGTTGCGCGATCTCGCCCTTCTCGTTGCATCGCCTGGCGACGTGGGCATGCTGGCCGGTACGAAAGTCATGCAGGCGAGTGAGTTTTGCAATGATGCGCTGGTCGTGCGGTTCTGCCGCAGTGCTGACGATCCTCCGTTACCTGCCGCACCGCGGGAGTTCAGCCTTCGCGCGGGCGGAACCGTTGCGCCAGATCGCACGAGCGGGAGCTTCTCGTCGCCCTTCGTGGCACCGAACGAAGCCGATCAAGGAAGCTCGCGCGGGTCGACAACCATAGAAGATCGCTGACTCGGCGGCTCAGCCGCGACCGCTGGAACAACGAGTTCCCGTCAGACGAAGTCCGAGCGGGTTGCGCGCCAGTCGACAGCGCAACGTGAGCCACGACTTCCAGCGGCGGCTTCGCGCACCACTCGCCACTGCCGCTGCCGCTCACGCGCGCTTTCGCCGCGCGCGAAAGAACTCGCGCAAGAGCCCCGCGCACGCCGCAGCGCGCACCCCTCCGTGCATCTCGACGCGGTGGTTGAGCCGGCGGTCGGTCGGGATCGCGTAGAGCGTCTCGCACGCGCCCGCCTTCGGGTCGCGGGCGCCGTAGACGAGCCGCGCCACGCGTGCGTTCACGATCGCGCCTGCGCACATCGCGCAGGGCTCGAGCGTCACCGCGAGCGAGCAGCCCGTGAGCCGCCACGCGCCGATCTTCTCGCCGGCCATCCGCATCGCCACGATCTCCGCGTGTCCCGTCGGGTCGGCCGAGCGCTCGCGGTTGTTCGCGGCTTCACCGAGGATCTCGTCGCCGCGGTACACGATTGCCGCAATCGGCACTTCTCCCGCCGCGCCCGCCGCGCGTGCAAGCGCGATCGCGCGCTCCATCATGCGCACGTCGATCGCGGTCACGCGGCCGTCGCCGGCATCCGCGCCGCGGCGCCGTCGCCGCCGCCGAATGCGCCCAAACGCGCGCGCAGCTCCGTTGCCGCCGCGCATCACCGCGAGCTCCCGCCCCAGCCACCGTCCGATTCATCCGGTTCGCGCGGAGTCTGGCGCAGCGAGAACACCCGGCCTTGCGCCACGCGGTTCGCCGGCACGAACACGAGGAGGATGATTCCGAACTCGTACAGGAGCCACAGCGGGATGAGAAGCAGCAGCATCGACGTCACGTCGGGCGGCGTCACGATGGCCGCGATGATCGCCATGATGAACACCGCCCATCGACGTTTCTCGCGCAGGAACTTGGGGCTCACGATGCCGACCCATCCGAGCAGCAGCACGGCGATCGGCATCTGGAAGGCGATCACGCAGCCCGCGAGGAGAAGCAGCGTGAACGAGATGTACTCGCTCAGGCGGTACACCTGCGAAATCCCACCGAGCACCGTCAGCGGGACCTCGAGAATGGACAATTGCGGCGTCGTCGGGCCCGCGTCGTCCGCGAACAGCTTCGATGCATCCTCCGCAAGCTCGATCACCGCGTTCGGCGCGGCCGTCTGCAGGGGCACCGCGATGCGCAGCACCTGGTCCTTCGACGAGAGCCACGCCTGGCCGGGTTGCGGTTCGGCCGGATCGTCGTCGAGCACCGGGAACGCGAAGGGAAGCGGCTGCGGCGCGGCCTCGATCGGGGTGCCGTCGGCCGCGACCGCCGCGGGCGGCACCGGCACGGTGCGTGCGCGCGCGGCGCCGAACGACACGAGGAAGAGCAGGGTGAACGGGAGCAGCACCCAGTAGAAGAGCGCGATCCCACAGGCGGTCATGACGGTCGAGAGCGGCGTGAGGAAGTGCACGTAGCGGCGCTCGTGCTCGTAGAGCCCCGGCGCAATGAACTTCCAGAGCTGGTAGAGGAGCCACGGCGCGGAGAGCGAGAGCGCCGCGATGATGGCCAGCTTCATGTCCGTCGTGATCGTCTCGGCGGGCGACAGAGCCTGCACCTGCACCGTTTGCCCATTCGCGCGAAGGGCGGCGAACAGGGGGGCGATCAGCAGTTCGCGGATGCTCGGGGCGAGGAAGAAGAACAGGATCGCAAGCGGCAGGGGAACGATGAGCGCCCGCCACAGGCGGGTGCGCAGTTCCTCGAGGTGCTCGCCGAAACTCATGATCCCGAGGGGGGATCCCGAGCTCGACTCTGGCTGGTCGCTGGGCGACATGAGGAAGCGAGTGTACGACAGCGGCCGCGCCTGTACGCTTCCCGCCGTGATCGACACGCACTGCCACCTGACCTTCCCCGAGTACGCCGGACGGGTTGCCGACGTCCTTTCGGCGGCCCGGGAAGCGGGGGTGTCGGGCGCCATCACCATCTCGACCACCACCCAGGACGCCACCCGGACCGTGGCGCTCGCACGCGAGCACGCTGGGCTGTGGGCAAGCGCCGGCGTGCATCCGCTCTACTCGGATGAACCCGCCGACTGGGCCGAGATGCGGCGCGCAGGACTTGATCCGAAGTGCGTGGCGTGGGGCGAACTCGGCCTCGACCGCCACTACGCCGATCCGCCGCAGGAGGTCCAGGTGCCGCTGCTCGAGACCCAGCTCGCCCACCTCGCGGCGTGGCGACGCGAGGAACCGCGCCTCGACAAACCCGTGATCCTCCACTGCCGCGAGGCGTTCGACGAGCTGATCCCTCGGCTCCGCGCGTCGGGGCTGCCGGCAGACCGCTTCGTGTTTCACTGCTTCACGGCGGGCCCGCGTGAAATGCGGCTTCTCCTTGATTTCGGGGCGTCCGTGAGCTTCACCGGCGTCGTCACCTTCCGAAACGCGCGCGAGACCCGCGAGGCCGCCCAACTTGCCCCGCGCGACCGGGTGATGGTCGAGACCGATGCGCCGTTCCTCACCCCCGAACCGCATCGCACGGTGCGCCCGAACGAGCCGAAGTACGTGGTGCATGTGGCCGACGCCCTTGCCGACCTCTGGGGCGCACAGCGCATAGACGTCCGAGAACAAATGCACTCGAACGCCGTTCGATTCTTCGGTCTGCACACCGCACCAGAAGGCTGAGGGCGCTGACCTCGCCGTCGATTCACGCTCGTGGGCAAGCGTCACCGATAACCGACGATCTGCGGATGCGATGATGGTTCCCTTCGATTGACGGTTTGGCCATATCGGTCTACTATGGCAGGTTGGACTTCGTGAATTTTGGCACGAAGTCGTTTGGTTCCGTTTTCCACGATCCGTGTCGCGTTCTCGCCCGCTTTCTCTGGAGCTCTCCATCAGATGAGCAGGTTCCTTTTCCCCCGTTGGTCGAACCTCCTGTTGCCGACCATCATCTTGGTCGGCGCAACTCTTCCGGTCTACGCGATCTTCTTCGTCGCCTACGGGTTGAGCCCGAAGACGCTCGAGGTCGGCTACCAGCCGCAGCAGCCTGTGCCGTTCAGCCATGCGCTGCACGCCGGGGAGCTGGGCATGGATTGCCGCTACTGCCACACGTCCGTCGAGAAGGCCGCGCATGCGTCGGTTCCTCCGACGCAGACATGCATGAACTGCCACGCGCAGGTCAGGCCGGAGAGCCCGAAGCTTGCGAAGGTGAAGGAGAGCTACGCGACCGGACTCCCGGTCGAGTGGACGCGCATTCACCGGCTGCCCGACTTCGCGTTCTTCGACCACAGCGCGCACGTGAATCGCGGCATCGGCTGCGTGAGCTGCCACGGCCGCATCGACACGATGGAGATCGTCTATCAGAAGTCGCCGCTCTCGATGGGCTGGTGCCTCGATTGCCACCGCAATCCGGACATGAACCTGCGCCCGATCGACCAGATCACGAACCTCTCCTACGACCCGGCGACCGAACTGACCGACGCGCAGCGCCTGGAGTTGAAGAACAAGTTCCACATTGCCCCGAGCGAAGACTGCTCGACCTGCCACCGCTGACCACCACGCTCCGCGCGCGGCCCCGACAGCGGCGGTCGTGCGCGGCATGAAGCCGAAGCCAAGGGACTCTCGATGCAAGAATCACGCACAGGCTGCGACACCACGACGACCGACGCGGGCATCAAGTTCGCGCGCGCGGAGTACTGGCGGAGCGCGGAAGACCTCGAGAAGACGCCGGAATTCCGCGAGTTGATGGCGCACGAATTCGGCCCGAACGCGCAGGAACTCGCCAATGGCGATGAGCGCCGCACGTTTATCAAGCTGATGGGCGCGGGCTTCGCCCTCGCCGGACTCGCGGCGTGCCGTCGTTGGCCCGAGTCGAAGATCGTGGCCTTCTCGCAGGCGCAGGTCGGTCGTACGCCCGGCATCCCCGTCGGGTTCGCCACCTCGGTCGATGTGCTCGGAGTTTCCTGGCCCGTGGTCGCGAAGAGCTACGACGGTCGGCCGATCAAGTTCGAAGGCAATCCCACGCTCGGCTACAGCGGCGGCTCGAACGCCGTCATTCAGTCGCGCGTGCTCGAGCTCTACGACCCAGACCGCAGCCGCACGCTGCTCAAGTCGGGCCTGCCGAGCGATTGGGCGGCCTTCGCGGGCTGGGCCGGCGAGTTCAACACGAAGTTCCAGCAGAACGGCGGCGCTGGCCTCGCGGTGCTGACCGATGGCGCGTCGGGCCCGACGCTCGACGACATGAAGTCGCGCTTCCTCGCGCTCTACCCGAAGGCGTGGTGGGGCTCGTGGAACACGCTCGCGGCCGACGCAGCGGTCGATGCATCGAAGGCCGTTCTCGGCGGCTCCGCTCTCGCGCTGCCGTTCCTCGGCAAGGCGAAGGTCGCGCTCGTCCTCGACGCCGATCTCCTCGGCTGTCCGTCGACGGGCGTGTTCCACTCGGCCGAGTGGGCGAAGAACCGTCGCGTCGAGGCCGCCGATCCGTCGAAGCAGGAACTCTCGCGCATGTACGTTGCCGAGCCGTCGGTGACGGTGACCGGCATGAGCTCGGACGAGCGCTTTGCGCTGCGCCGCAGCGACGTGGCCGTGTTCGCGGCGCTCGTCGCCAAGGAACTCGGTATCGGTGGCGTCGATGCGCTTGCGGGCAACGCTCGCGCCGGCGCGCTGCTTGACGCGCGCGGCAAGGAAGGCTTCGCGGCGCTCGTCGCCGACCTCAAGGCCGCGGGCCGCGACGCGCTCGTCGTGGCGGGCCCCATGCAGGACGCCGCCACGCACGCGATCGCCGCCGCCATCAACGAGAAGCTCGGCGCGGTCGGCAACACCGTCTCCTACATCGATGGCCCCGCCAACGGCCACGCTGCGCAGGTTCGTCAGCTCGGCGAGGCGCTCGCCTCGGGCGCGATCGACACGCTCGTCATCCTCGGCGGCAACCCCGCCTATGACGCGCCGGCCGACGTCGACTTCGCTGCGAAGATGACGAAGGCGAAGGACGTCGTCCACGTCTCGTTCTACGCGAACGAGACGAGCAAGTCGTCCGCGTGCACCTGGCACGTGCCGACTTCGCACAGCCTCGAGTCGTGGGCCGATGGCCGCGCGATCGACGGAACGGTCGTCCCGCAGCAGCCGCTGATCCTTCCGCTCATGGATTCGGCGCAAGGCGGCCGCAACGCCCTCGAGGTTCTCGCGACCCTCACGGCCGACGAGGTTTCCTCGAGCTACGAGATCGTCCGTCGCGCCCACATGAAGGTGAGCGGACTCTCCGGCACCGCCTTCGAGTCATGGTGGCGGAGCAATCTCGACCGCGGCGCCGTCGAAGGCACCGCGTGGAAGTCGGTCGCGCGCACGGTGAACGCGGGCGCGCTCGCCGACCTCTGCGGCAAGGCCGCTGCCGGTCTCGGCGGCGAGTTCGAAGTCGGCTTCCAGATCGACGGCAAGGTCGCTGGCGGCCACTTCGCGAACCTCGGCTGGCTGCAGGAGCTTCCCGACCCCGCGACCAAGATCACCTGGGACAACGCGCTCCTCATGGCGCCCGCGACCGCGCGCAAGCTCGGCTTCAAGAAGGGCGACATGGCGAAGGTCTCCGTCGGAGGCGCGTCCGTCGACGCAGCCGTCTGGGCGCTGCCCGGCCACGCGGAAGACTGCGCGACGATCGCGCTTGGCTACGGCCGCGGCGATGTCGCCGGCCGCATCGCGGTCGGCGCTGGTTTCAACGCGTATCCGCTGCGCACGAGCACCGCGCTCGGCGGCGGCAAGGCGTCGGTCGCGAAGGCGTCCGGCACCTACACGTTCGCCCACACGCAGGATCACGGCGTCGCCGACGCGCTCGTCGGCAACGTGCCCACCGACGGCGTGCAGGCGCGCCTCCCCGTCCTCGTGCGCGAGGCCGTCCTCGCCGAGTACAAGGTTCACCCCGACTTCGCCCGCCAGCGCTCCAAGGTCGCGCACCGCCTCTCGCTCTGGGAGGAATCGAACCTCGACGGCGCGAAGTATCGCTGGGCGATGACGATCGACCTCTCGACCTGCACCGGTTGCAGCGCGTGCGTCGTCGCGTGCCAAGCCGAGAACAACGTCCCGATCGTCGGCAAGGCGATGGTGGCGCGCGGCCGCGAGATGCACTGGATCCGCGTCGACCGCTACTTCCGCGGCGAAAGCGTCGACAGCCCCAAGGGCTTCGCCATGCAGCCCATGACCTGCCTCCACTGCGAGAACGCGCCGTGCGAGCAGGTCTGCCCCGTCGCCGCCACGGTGCACGACCATCAGGGCATCAACGTGATGGTCTACAACCGTTGCATCGGCACCCGCTACTGCAGCAACAACTGCCCGTACAAGGTGCGCCGCTTCAACTTCTTCGACTATCACAAGCGCGAGCCGGGCCGCGAGGAAGGCTTCCTCAAGGTGCAGCCCGACTACTACAAGGACATCGCGGAGACGAGCTATCCGATCGACAATCCGGCCGACGCTTGGCCGCGCATGCAGTTCAATCCCGAGGTCACCGTCCGCTCGCGTGGCGTGATGGAGAAGTGCTCCTTCTGCATGCAGCGCATCCAGGAGGCGAAGATCCGCGCGAAGAACGCGTGGGCGAAGGCCGGCGGCGTCGACAGCGGCCAGAGCACCTGGTCGGTCGCGGACGGCGCGGTCATTACCGCCTGCCAGCAGGCCTGCCCGACGCAGGCGATCGTCTTTGGCGACCTCAACGATCCGAAGAGCAAGGTGGCCCAGCTTGTGAAGAGCAAGCTGAGCTACGACCTCCTCGAGGAAATCAACACCAAGCCGCGCGTGAAGTACCTCGCGCGCGTCAAGAACCCCGGCGTCGGCAACACGCACGACTGTGGACACGACCACAGCCATGACCACGGCCATAGCCACGACCACGATCACAGCCACGATCACGCCCACTGATCTGGAGCGCACCTCATGACGACGCTCACTCCCAACCAACCGCTCGTCGACAACACCGTCGACCGTCCCGGCGAACGTGCGCCGCTTGTCCTGAACATGGACAAGTTCAATCAGGTCACGGCGACCGTCTGCCGCGTGAGCGAGGCCGAGAAGGCTCCGTTCGCGTGGTACGTGGCGTTCGCCGGCGCGCTCGGCCTCCTCGGAGTGCTCGGCATCTGCATCGGCTACCTGATCTTCACCGGCGTCGGCGTGTGGGGCCTCAACAACCCAGTCATGTGGGCCTACGACATCACGAACTTCGTGTTCTGGGTCGGCATCGGCCACGCAGGCACGCTCATCAGCGCCATCCTCTTCCTGTTCCGCCAGAAGTGGCGCACGGGCATCAACCGCTTCGCCGAGGCAATGACGATCTTCGCCGTCATCTGCGCCGGCACGTTCCCAGGCATCCACGTCGGCCGCGTGTGGTTCGCGTACTGGCTCTTCCCGATCCCGAACCAGATGGAGATGTGGCCGCAGTTCCGCTCGCCGCTCCTCTGGGACGTGTTCGCGGTGTCGACCTACTTCACCGTCTCGCTCCTGTTCTGGTACACGGGCATGGTGCCCGACCTCGCCACCCTGCGCGATCGCGCGAAGGGCAAGGTCCAGCAGCTCGCCTACGGCATCTTCGCCCTCGGCTGGCGCGGCTCGAACCGCCACTGGCACCGCTATGAGCGCGCGTACCTGCTGCTTGCCGCGCTCTCGACGCCGCTCG
>Ga0209985_10001659_pt1 | contig 21294 bp, 18 predicted proteins | sample NOAtaG_FD_187305 | JGI IMG/M metagenome (GOLD analysis project Ga0209985, IMG submission 187305) | Freshwater lake microbial communities from Lake Erie, under a cyanobacterial bloom - NOAA_Erie_Diel6S_1000h metaG (SPAdes) (version 2) | ecosystem: Environmental > Aquatic > Freshwater > Lake ...
ACAGGCATCCCGCTGGTAGCGCCCTTGTGCACTTCGACGAGCTTAGTGCACCAGGGCGGTCCAGCGGGATTGGATCCTGAACAAGCGCTGGGACGATTAACGCTTGCTGAACTGATAGCGCTTGCGCGCCTTCTTGCGTCCGAACTTCTTCCGTTCCACCGCACGGGGGTCACGGGTCATCAGTTCTTCGGCCTTGAGCTTCGGTTTGTGCTCGGCATCGATCTTCACCAGGGCGCGGGCAATGCCCAAACGCACGGCGTCGACCTGGCCGGTGATGCCACCGCCATCGACCGTGGCGACCACATCGTATTTGCCCACGGTATCGGTGAGCTTGAAGGGCTGCTGCAGCTTGAACTGCTGCATGGTGATGGGGAAGTACTCGTTCCCCTCACGTCCGTTCACGGTAACGGTACCCTTGCCCTCGGTGAGGACCACCCGGGCTACAGCGGTCTTGCGGCGACCGAGGCTGTTGACGTTTGCCATCTTACTTGATGCTGTTCAGGTCGAACTTACGCGGCTTCTGGGCTTCGTGCTTGTGCGTGGAGCCGGCCACCACATGCAGGTTGTTGAAGAGGCGACGGCCCAGGCGGTTCTTGGGGAGCATGCCGCGTACGGCGATCTCCACCATGGCCTCGGGCTTGCGGGCCTTCAGGTTACGGGCCACCTCGCGGGTCTGGCCGCCGGGGTACATGCTGTAACGCTGGTACTCCTTGTCGTCCATCTTGGTGCCGGTAAGGCGGACCTTGTCGGCATTGATCACCACCACATGATCGCCGCAGTTCACGTGCGGGGTGAAGGTGGTCTTGTGCTTGCCGCGAACGAGCATGGCCACTCGGCTGGCGAGGCGGCCAAGTACTTCGTTCTCAGCATCCACGATCAGCCACTCGGGCTGAACGGTGGCCGCATTGGCCATGCTGGTGGTGTGTGTCGTCGAAGCCACTGTAGTGTGCTTTATAGAGGGTACTTTCCCGGAAACGGGCTGCGAAGATAGATCCTTTTCCTGGAAACCAACAATGGGTTGTGCATACCGATGTTCCGGACCGGTCGGATCAGGCGATCACCCCCAGTTCACGCCCCACCTTGGCGAAGGCGGCCAGGGCCTTGTCCACATGGGCCTCCGTGTGGGCCGCGCTGAGCTGGACCCGTATGCGGGCCGTGTCCTTGGGCACCACAGGGTAGAAGAACCCGATCACGTAGATGCCCTCGTCGAGCAACTTGTCGGCCATCACCTGGCTGAGCTTGGCATCGCCCAGCATTACGGGTACAATGGCCGCGCCCGCCCCCCGGGTCTTGAACCCCAGTGCCTCGATACCGGTGCGGAAGCGGTCCACGTTGCGCTCCAGACGGTCGCGCAGCTCGGTGCTGGCGCTGAGCAGGTCGATGACCTTGATGGAGGCGCCCACAATGGCCGGGGCCAGAGAGTTGCTGAAGAGGTACGGACGGCTCCGCTGTCGCAACATCTCGATGATCTCCTTCCGGCCCGTGGTGTAGCCGCCCATGGCACCGCCCAGTGCCTTGCCCAAGGTGCCGGTGATGATGTCCACCCGGCCCATGACGCCGCAATGTTCCACACTGCCGCGCCCGGTCTTGCCAATGAAGCCTGCCGCGTGGCATTCGTCCACCATCACCAGCGCTTCATACTTGTCGGCCAGGTCGCAGATGCCCTTCAGGTCGGCCACGATGCCGTCCATGCTGAACACCCCGTCGGTAACAATGATGATGTGGCGGGCACCATCGGCACGGGCGGCCTTCAACTGCACCTCCAGGTCGGCCATGTCGTTGTTGGCGTACCGGTAACGCTTGCTCTTGGTCAGGCGCACCCCATCGATGATGCTGGCATGATTGAGCGCATCGCTGATGATGGCATCGTCCTCGCCGAACAGGGGCTCGAACACGCCGCCGTTGGCATCGAAGCAGGCGGCGTAGAGAATGGTATCCTCCGTGCCATGGTAGGTGGCCAGCCTGGCCTCCAGTTCTTTATGGATGTCCTGCGTACCACAGATGAAGCGTACGCTGCTCATGCCGAACCCGTGGGTGTCCAAGGTGGCATGCGCGGCCTTGATGACCTCGGGGTGCGAGCTCAGGCCCAGGTAGTTATTGGCGCAGAAGTTCAACACCTGCCTGCCGTTCACGGTGATCTCCGCGCCCTGTTCGCTGGTAATGATGCGTTCGCGCTTGAACAGCCCGGCGGTCTCGATGCCCGTGAGCTCCTGTTGCAGGTGTGCTTGTAGTTTGCCGTACATGCCCGTTTGGAATGAGCGGCGAAGGTAGCCCTGTCCAGCACCGGCAGCACCTCGTTGAACAATGCCATGTTCGATAACTGGCTGGTCGGAAGGCTCCCCACTGCTTGACATCGGCTGGCAGAGGGAATAGTTTCGCCCCTCTTTCGTCCTCAATATGAGACCATTCATCACACGAAATCCCGTCCTCGTCTACATCCTGCTCACGCTGGGCTACCAGTTCGTGGTGGTCGGCGTGGTGAAGGCCATGCTCCCCGAGGGCGGTCACATGCACGATGATGCCACGGCGCACATGGTGTTCCGGTTCAGGGCCTTCGGTCCCTTGGTGTTCGCCATGGGGCTCACGTGGTATCTGGAAAAAGGGGCTGGACTGCGCCGTTTGTTCGGATCCTTCTTCCATTGGAAGGCAGGGGCGCAATGGTACCTGCTCGCCTTCTCCTGGAAGTTCCTGTTCACCTATGTGGGCATCACGGCCTTGTTCCTACTGGGCTTTGCCGAGTGGCCGGGCTGGTTGGTCCGCAGCCTTCGGGAAGATGGTCTGGCCGGTTGGATGCCGCTGATCAGCAACCTGCCCTTCATCGTGGGAATTGCCTTTGTGGAGGAAACGGCGTGGATGAAATTCAGTGTGACGCGCCTTCAGGAGAAATACAGTGCGCTGAGGTCCTGCCTCACCGTCGGATTCGCATGGGGACTGTGGTACCTGCCCATGCTGCTGATCAACGAGGGTGTTCCGGACGGCTATCCCTGGCCGGTGTTCTTGATCAGCATGATCTGCCTGACCATTCTTTTGGGCTGGACCTACAACATGACCCGCAGTGGCACCATCCTGCTGATCATGCAGATCGTGAGCAACTGCGCCTTCTTCATCATCCCGGTGCTGCCGGCCTGGTGGAACCTGGACGCCACCTACGTGAACAGCTTCGTGGCCGTGAACTTTGTTTCGGCGGTAACGCTGGTGCTGGTTTACGGTTGGCGCGAACTGGGAACCGGACCGCGCGCCACCTGGAGCGAAAGCCATGAGGACGAACCAGAGGATGTGGAAGCACTGCGCCCATCCCGGGCGTAACCCCCTCAGCCCTTGTCCACCACGCGGGGCACCTTGAAGTAGTCGCTGTCCTTCACCGGACTGTTCTTCAGAGCATCCGCTTTGGGAACGATATCCCCGGGCACTACCACGTCCTCACGCAGCACGTCCACTTCATCGGTCATGAAGATCAAGGGTTCAACGCCCTTGGTGTCCACCTCGTTCAGCTTCTCCACGAATCCGAGAACGCGCTCCATGTCGTTCAGGATCGCCTGACGGGCTGCGGGGTCGCTGAAATCCAGGCGGGCGAGCTCAGCGATACGGTCCAGGGTGGCCTCGTCGATCTTCATGGGTCTTCGCGCTTCGGGTCAGGTCGAATTTGCCGACTGTCAAGAATGATCAGGCGTTCAGCAGCGGTCCCTCGATCACCTCGTAGACCTTGCGCCGCAAACTTACCAGATCATCCATGGTAAGCCCTTGGGTGGGAATGGGCGCATGCACAACTGCGCGTGCGATGCCAGGGCGTGCCCGGGAGAGCAGCTCCAACGGTTCGCCGAACAAGCGCCAATGATCAATGAAGGTGATGGGCACGATGGGCACCTGCTTCTCAATGGCCAGCCGAAAAGCGCCGTCCTTGAACGGTTTCATGCGGGGCGTGTATGCGGGAATGGTGCCCTCGGGGAACAAGGCGATGCTGGTGCCGCGATCAATGGCGTGAGCCGCCTTGCGAAAGGCCTTTGCCGCCTCGATGTGGCTGCCGCGGTTCACGGCGATGTTCATGCCCTTGAAGAAGATGTTGAAGAGCGGCCACTTCAGCAGTTCGTACTTGCCCATGAAGAGGAAGTACGAGGGCAACACGTTGTACATCTGGATGATGTCCAGGTAGCTGCTGTGGTTGCAGCAGATCACGTACGGTGCGCGTGGAAGCGGCGTAGTGCGCTCCACACGAACGGGCACACCGCAGGCCCACTGCAGGAACGAGGCCCAGCAGCGCTTCAGGCGGAAGGCCTTCTCGTAACGACGGGGGGTGTACAACAGAACGCGGAACGGGAGGTACAACACCACCAGCGACCCGAAGAAGACCAGCGCGAACCACAGCTTGTAAAGCCAGCGCAGCGGCAGGAACAGCCATTTGGCCACAGGGCTGCGACGGCTTTCACCATCGGCGACCCGGGGTCGTTCCGGAGCAGGTCTGTTCAGCATCTGGCGGTCGAACGGGAGGGCGAAGGTAGCCCGAAGCCCCGGGAGGAAAGGGTCCGTTGTACCCGGCTATCTTCGTGCCCTTCCGACCATGGCCCGCATCCTCACCGGCATCCAGAGCACAGGCGTACCCCACCTTGGCAACGTATTGGGCGCCATACGCCCGGCCATTGCACTGAGCAGCAATGGCGCGAACGAGTCGTTCCTGTTCATCGCCGACCTGCATTCGCTCACCCAGATCAAGGACACCGAGCTGCTGCGGAGCAACACACGCGGCGTGGCTGCGGCCTGGCTGGCCTGCGGGCTGGACACCGATCGCACGGTGTTCTACCGACAGAGCGATGTGCCCGAGGTGACGGAGCTGTCCTGGTACCTCTCCTGCTTCTTCCCGTACTCGCGCCTGGCACTGGCGCACAGCTTCAAGGACAAGGCCGACCGGCTGGAGGACGTGAACGCCGGATTGTTCAGCTACCCCATGCTAATGGCTGCGGACATCCTGCTGTACGATGCGCACATCGTTCCCGTGGGCAAGGACCAGAAGCAGCACATCGAGTTCACGCGCGATGTGGCCGAGCGGTTCAACCACCAGATGGGCCAGACCTTCGTGGTGCCCGATGCACGCATTGACGAGCAGGTGATGATCGTGCCCGGGACCGATGGGGAGAAGATGAGCAAGAGCCGCAACAACCTGCTGCGGATCTTCGCCCCGGAGAAAGAACTGAAGAAAGAGGTGATGGGGATCGTGACGGACAGCACGCCCATGGAGGAGCCCAAGGACCCCGAGGGCAACACCGTTTACAAGCTGTACCGCCTGGTGGCCCCGGCCGATGCCTTCGCCGATATGGCGGCCAGTTTCCGCGCTGGCGGATATGGTTACGGTCACGCCAAGAAAGCCTTGCTCGAAGCGCTGCTCGACGGCTTCCGCACCGAACGGGAGACCTTTGACCGGCTGATGAACGACCCCGCCGAACTGGAGCGCGAACTGAAGCGAGGCGCTGAAAAGGCACGCACGGTGGCGGCCGAAGTTTTGTCGCGAACGCGGGGCAGGCTGGGTTATTGACCCTGCTCGAACCGCTGCCGGTACAGGCGGTACATCTGTTGGTGATGATCGTCCAGCACGATGCGGCGACCTTGGATGTACCCGTGAAGAATGCGGTTCCCTTGCATGTCCATCACGTTCCCAGCGGACACAATGAGCGTGGCGTCCTTCCCAACCGCCAGGCTGCCTAAGCGATCCTCCACGCCCAGCACGGCGGCAGCGTCCAGCGTGATGCTGCGCAGGGCATCTTCCGCCGAAAGACCATAAGCGGTCGCAGTGCCTGCCAGGAACGGCAGGTTGCGCAGGCCCATGGCCTCCATGTCGCCGGCATAGCCCAGGCAGAACCGAACGCCGCGCTCCTTGAGCAAGGCCGGCAGCCGGTAGGGCAGATCGATATCGTCCTCAGGTCGCATGGGCAGGCTGTGCAAACGGCGCAGCACCACGTCCACTTTGTTCTCGCGCAATAGATCGGCCACGCGCCATGCATCATATCCGCCCACGATCACCACGCGCTTCACCCCTTCGGCCTTGGCGAACTGCACGGCCTCGGTGATCTCCTTGGCCGCATTGGCGTGCACGAAGAGCGCCTTCCGCCCGGTGAATACACCCCGCATGGCCTCCATGCGCAGGTCCACATTCCCGGGGGCATTCTCTTTTGCGTAGGCCTTCGCCTTCCGGAAGAAGGTCCGCAGGTCCTCCAGTTTGTTGGCGCGTTCATCCTTCTTCTCGCTGTCCGTTTCGCCGGGTTCGGCCCACCAGCCGCTGCGTTGGTAGGCGGCCGGCCAGTTCAGGTGAACGGCATCGTCAGCACGCACGGTGGCATGCTCCCAATCCCAGGCATCGAGCTGCACAATGGAGCTCGTACCGCTGATGACCAGACCGCGCGGTACGATCTGGGCCAGCAGCACGCCATTGGACCGCACCGTGGGCACTACGCGCGAATCGGCCTTGTAAGCGATCAACGTACGCAGCTCGGGCTCGAAACGCCCGATGTCCTCCACGTCCACACTCGCACGCACAGCCTCGATCTCTTGAAGACCGATGGTCGCATCGGCGGCAATGATGCCTGGATAGACATGCTGTCCAACGACCTGAATGATGGTATCATACGCTGCCTTCACGCCATAGGCATAGCCTACGTAATCGATCCGACCATCACGAAAGCCCACGGCCCCTTCATCGATCACACGACCATCGCCCACATGCACGGTACCGCCGGTGATCAGCACGCTCTTCTGCTGGACAGGAGCAGGCACTGGCTGCTGCGCGTACATCGGTAACACAAGCACCGCAAACGACACAACGATGAGGGCACGGACAAAGCGCGCCACGCCATGGGCCTGCCCAAGTTGGAAGTCGGTCCGCTCAGTGTGCATCGTGTTCCTCGTGTTGTTCACTCTCCTCACCAATGTCCTCGCAATGCCACAGATGCTGGCGTTCGCTGCGTGGTCTGCGTGTGGGCGCGCCTTCGGCCTTTGCGGCCATCATGGCCCGCACGATCCGATCACGTTCGGTGGCGACCCAGGCCCTCCGCGCCGCGTCGGCAGCCCGGTCGAAATAGCAGACGCCATCCACATAGGTGCGCTCCACACGGGCGGCGATGCTCAACGGATCGGCGCTCCATAGCACCAGGTCGGCATCCTTGCCCGGTTCGATCGTGCCCAGGCGGTCATCGAGCTTCAGCATGCGGGCCGGGTTCAGCGTCACCATCTTCCAAGCCTCTTCGGGGGGAACTCCTCCATACTTCACAGCCTTGGCGGCCTCCTGGTTCAAGCGCCGGCTCATTTCCGCATCGTCGCTGTTGATGCCCGTGTTCACCCCTTGCAGGTGCATCAGGGCGGCGTTGTACGGAATGGCATCGTACACCTCGAACTTATAGGCCCACCAATCGCTGAAGGTGCTGGCATTGGCGCCATGTTGCTGCATCTTGCGCGCCATCTTGTAGCCCTCAAGGATGTGCGTGAACGTGTTCACCTTGAAGCCCATGCTGTCGGCCACATGCATGAGCATGTCGATCTCGCTCTGCACATAGCTATGGCAGCTGATGTGCCGCTCGCCACGAAGGATCTCCGCAAGGGCCTCCAGTTGCAGGTCGACGCGGGGCGGTAAGCGGCCCGCTCGATCACGTGGACGCAGTTCGCTCCAATGACGTTTGGCCGCATCATATTCGCGCGCCCTGATGAAGGCCTCGTAGAACTGCTGTTCAACGCCCATGCGTGAGCGCGGGAATCGCGAACCCGGCCCCCAATTGCTCTGCTTCACGTTCTCGCCCAACGCGAACTTGATATGACCCGGGGCACTGCCGATGAGCATGCTGTCCGCGGTCTGACCCCAGCGCAGCTTGATCAATGCGCTCTGCCCCCCGATGGGATTGGCACTACCGTGCAACAGCTGCACGGTGGTGACCCCGCCCGCCAGGTCGCGGTAAATGTTGATGTCGTCCGGGTTCACCACATCACCGATCCTCACTTGCGACGAAACGGCCATGCCGCCCTCGTTGACCCCGCGTGAAATGGCGATGTGTGAATGCTCGTCGATGATGCCGCAGGTGAGGTGCATGCCGGTGGCGTTCACCTCGGTCACTTCCGGCTTCTTCTTTCCGGGGAACAGCGCGTGCACATCGAGTCCCTGCCCCACGGCCTTGATGCGGCCCTCGTGTATGCACACATCCGTGTTGCGCAGGATGCCTTGTCCGGTGTTCGTCCAGACCGTGGCATAACGGAAGATCACCGTACCCTGCTTGGGAGCTTCCGTCCACCCAAAGCCCACCATGGGGTGTGGCACTGCGCCCACTTCCGACGTACCGGCACGTGTGCTGTCCGCCGTGGCCTTGCGCGTACCGTTCTTACCCGCGCGTCGCAACGCCGACCATGTGAACCACTCACCGCCCGGTCGCTGGCCCTGCCCATCCCAAAGACCACCACCCGCATGGATGGTGCCACTGAGGCGCGTGATGGCCTTGGGGTCGTCCTTCAGGGCGAACGAAAGGCTCACGATGCTTCCCTGGCGCTCGATGTGCGCCTTCACCTTCAGGCTGTCCGGGTCGCTGGACCGGCGCACGCTCGCCTCCAGCTTGCCGCCTTCACCGGTCACCTCCAGGTTCCAGATGGAGGCAGCCAGGTTGAGCTCATAGGAACCTTTGATGTCGATGCGCTCCGGATCATCAAGCACGAAGCGCTTGCCATCCACCCAGGTCTCGTGGATGATGTTGCGCTCTGCCAACAAATGTCCCGATGTGATGAGGAAGTTGGCGGCCATTCCTTCACGCAGGGCACCATACCGATCATCCAGGCCGAAAAGGCGGGCGGGGTCGGTAGTGAAGGCCTCGATGGCGCGGGCGCTGTCCAACCCAAGGGCCACCATACGGCGCATGTCCTTCCATAGGTCCTTGAGGTCCTTGCGGCCATGCGCGGTGAAGGCGAAAACAACCCGGGCCGTATCCAGCACATGCGCGTTCCGTGGCGCCATCTCCCAATGCTTCAACCGGGCGAAACTGACCTCCTGGGCGTCATAGGGATCCTCCACGTCGTAGGCCTCGGGGAACGAGATGGGCAGGAGCATGGGCAGACCCGCCGAACGAATGCTCTCCAGCCGAGCATATTCATCGCCCGCACCCTTCACGATACCGGGCAGCTTGAAGTCATCCAAGAGACGTACCCAACGCAGCACCTCATTGCGATCACCGGCCTCAACCACGATGCGGCCCTGCAACTGCTCGGCCAATGCGGCAAGCACGGCATCTGTCTCGGGGGGCTGGGGTTGTGCGGCATACCAACGGGCATCGAGCACCGCCTGCCGCCACAGGGCGATGGCCCCCATCTGCGAGCTGGGATAGTCGTCGGGCGAGCTGCCTTTGCGGAAGCTGAAATGGGCTGCCACGTCCGGGCGCACGACCGCCTGGGCCGCAGGCGCGTCGTTCAACAGCACCGCCGCCGAGGTGCCGCGGGCCACGCCGTCCATGCGGTGCGTGAGCACCAGGGCAAAGCCTTGTGCACGCAGCTCAGCGCTTTGTTTGGCATCGGGTTGCAGCAGGGTGTGCGCATGCGCATCGGCCCGCAAGGCGCCGTTCCAATGACGGGCACCTTTCACTTCCGCTTTCCGTTGTTCCTGCTTATCGGCAGGCAGCCCGAGATCGCTGTACGGTTCAATGAGGGCAGGCCACACATGCAACCCTTTCAGGTCGCGCACCTGGGCCCCTTCGGGCACCTTCACCTTGGGGCCCACGGCCACCACCTCGCCATTGCGAACGAGAAGCGTGGCCTGCAACAGTACGGTACGCGCATCCACATGCACCGTGGCATTGGTAAAGGCCACGAGCACGGGGGCCGCATCGCTGATGTGGCCTTTCGGCGGTATGCTTTGGGCAGCGACCGGTGCGGCGGACAGCACGCACAGGAGCAGAAGAAGGAAGTATCGGACCATGGACCGCACGAAAGTAACGATCACAGCGCCTGCGCTGCCCAGGAACGTCTCCCCCACCACTGCGGACCGCTAACTTAGCCCCGCTCCGGTAAACCATATCGACCGTTCCATGAACAGTGACTACTTCTTTCTCTTTCTGCACAGTCTGTTGCGCTATGGCGTGCTTATCAGCGTGCTGGTGGCCGGCCTGGTGGCACTTCGTGGCTTCCTGATGCAACGGCCCATTCTGGTGGGCGAACGCATGATCGCCATCATCGCCATGGTCCTTTGCCATGTGCAGCTCGTGGTGGGCCTGGTCCTCTACCTGTTTCGCGTGAAGAGCTACACGCCCAACGACCCCTCCTACACCTTTTGGAAGTTCGAGCACATCGGCACCATGATCATCGCGATCATCCTGGTGACCCTGGGGCGTTCACTGGCCAAGCGGGCCAAGGAGGAGCGGGCGAAGCAACTTCGTGTTGCCGTGTTCTACCTGATCGGGTTGGCACTGATGTTGTGGGCCACGCCCTGGCCCTTCCGCGAGATCGGACATGGACGAGGCTGGCTATGACGCGCATCACCCTGATCATTCTTCTCCCCCTGTTGCTACTGCTCGCCTGCGGGAACGGCGAAGCAGCTGATACGGCCGAACAACGCAAAGGCAAGGGGCGCGGCGAACAGCTGTTCAACATGCACTGCACCCTGTGCCATGGCAAGGACGGCAAACTGGGCCTGAACGGGGCCAAGGACCTGACGACCTCGGCATTGAGCAAAGAGCAAATGATCGCGCAGGTGACCCACGGCAAGGGGGCCATGATGGCCTACAAGAACGTACTGACCACTGCCGAGATCGAGGCCGTAGTGGCCCATGTGCGCAGCCTCCGTCCGCAGTAGCCTATGATAGACCCACTGGAACTGAAGGGAAAGGCTGAGAAGGCCGTGTTGATCGGCCTGATCACGGACGGCCAGGATACCGAACAGGTGAAGGAGTACCTCGACGAGCTCGAGTTCCTGGCCACCACAGCGGACATCACCACACTGAAGCGCTTCACCCAGCGCCTGCACCGACCCGATGGCCGCACCTATGTGGGCAGCGGCAAGCTGGCGGAAGTGAAGGCTTGGATGGAGGAGCACGGTGCGGACTGCATCATCTTCGACGACGAGCTCTCACCGGCACAACAACGCAACCTGGAAAAGGAACTGGCGAAACCCGTTCTAGACCGTCCGCGCCTGATCCTGGACATCTTCGCCCGCCGCGCCCGCACCGCACACGCCAAAACACAGGTGGAACTGGCGCAGTACGAATACATGCTGCCGCGCCTTACCAAGCTGTGGACCCACTTGGAACGCCAGCGCGGTGGTACGGGCACACGCGGCGGTGCGGGTGAAAAGGAGATCGAGACGGACCGCCGCTTGGTGCGCGACCGCATTGCCCTGCTGAAGGACCAACTGAAGCAGATCGACCGGCAGATGGCCACGCAACGCAGCAACCGCGGCAAACTGATCCGCGTGGCGCTGGTGGGCTACACCAACGTGGGCAAGAGCACCCTGATGACCCTGCTCAGCAAGAGCGAGGTCTTCGCCGAGAACAAGCTCTTCGCCACGCTGGACACCACGGTGCGCAAGATCGTGCTGGGCAACCTGCCCTTCCTGGTGAGCGACACGGTGGGCTTCATCCGAAAGCTGCCTACACAGCTCATCGAGAGCTTCAAGAGCACGCTGGACGAGACCCGCGAGGCCGACCTGCTGCTGCACGTAGTGGACATCAGCCACCACAACTTCGAGGAGCAGTACGAAACGGTGAAGCAGACGCTGAACGAGATCGGCGCTGGTGACAAGCCGGTGATCGTGGTCTTCAACAAAGTGGATGCCTACCGTCCGGCCCCGCACGACCCCGACGACCTGGCCCCGAAACGCGAGGAGCAGTTCACCCTGGAAGAACTGAAGGAAACGTGGATGGCCCGTATGAACGGCGAGGAATGCATCTTCATCAGCGCCGCGCAACGCGTCAACCTCGATGGCCTGCGCAAGCTGCTCTACGAGCGTGTGAAGGCCCTGCACGTGGCGCGCTACCCCTACGAAAGCGACCTGCTGTTCAAGGACGAATACCTCGAAGGCGGCGAAGAATGAACGACAACGCACGGCGGACGACATCATGATCGTTCTCCGTGCCACGTTGTGTCCCAGTGACCCATGGCGAAGAAGAGCGCGAAGAAGAAGAGCGGTAAGCGTGTGCCCTGGCTGAAGGTGCTGCTCATCGGCGCTTCGCTGGCATTGCTGGCCTTTTTCACGCTGATGCAGACCGTGCGCATGGGCGTGTTCGGTGAACTGCCCAGCGAAGAGGAGCTCTCCAACATCCGCCATGAAGAGGCCACGCTGGTACTGGCCAGCGATGGCACCATCATCGGCAAGCTCTTCGCGGAGGACCGCACCAACGTGCACTACGAGGACCTGCCAAAGCACCTGATCGATGCACTGGTGTCCACGGAGGATGCGCGGTTCTTCACCCACCAGGGCGTGGACGGCCGCAGCTACATCCGCGTGTTCTTCCGGACGCTGCTGGGGCGCGACCGCAGCGGCGGTGGCGGCAGCACCATTTCGCAACAGATCATCAAGAACCTCTACGGACGGGAACGGCATGGTCTGCTCACCGTGCCCGTCACCAAGATGAAGGAGGCCCTTGTGGCGCAGCGGCTGGAACGCCTGCTCACCAAGAACGATGTGCTGGTGCTCTACTTCAACAGTGTGCCCTTCGGCGAGAACACCTATGGCATCGAGAGCGCGGCACAGCGCTTCTTCAACAAGCCCACCAAGCGCTTGAACGTGCAGGAGGCGGCCGTGCTCGTTGGTATGCTGAAGGCCAACACCACGTACAACCCACGGCTGCATCCCGACGCTTCCAAAGGACGCCGCGACCAGGTGCTGGAGCTGATGCACGATCGCGGCCACCTCAGCCGGGCCGCCACGGACAGCCTGCGCGCGCTGCCCATCGCCCTGCGCTACACCGGCGGCGATGCCCTGGACCTGTACGGCTACTTCAACCACCAGGTGGACCAGGAAGCACAGCGCATCCTGAAGGAGCTGGCCAAAAAGAAGGGCACCACGTACGACCTGCGGAAGGACGGGCTTCGCATCCATACCACCCTGGACACCGAGCTGCAGCACGCTGCACACGATGCCGTGCACGAGCACCTCGCCACCATGCAGCCCAAGCTGGACCGCGAGCTACGCAATGCCGGCGCGCGTAAAGCCTGGGAAAAACGCAAGGCGAAGCGCGGCGGCAAGCGATGGAAGAACGACGAGAAGCTGGTCCGCGAGTTGTACGACCATGAAGGCCGTCGCCTGGACACACTGACCTACCGCGACTCACTGTGGCACTACCACCGGCTGCTGAACGGCGCCGTGCTGATGATGGAACCGGCCAGCGGGGCCGTGCGCGCGTGGGTGGGTGGCAACGACCACCGATACCTACCCTATGACCTGGTGCAGGCACGCCGCCAGGTGGCGAGCACCATCAAACCGATCGTGTACGCAGCGGCCTTGGAGCGCGGCCTTCACCCCTGCACTTACCTGGACAACGAGCAAAAGAGCTACGCGGAGTTCGATGGGTGGACGCCGGACAACTTCGACAAGGACACCGTGGGCGGCGAAGTGGCCATGTGGTACGCGTTGGCCAAGAGCATGAACCGGCCCACCGTGGACCTCTACTTCCGCACGGGGACGGACACCCTGAAGCAAGTGATGAAAGCCCTCGGGCTGCCCACCAAGGACGTGGACAAACCCGCCATGGCACTGGGCGCCACTGAGGTGAGCCTGCGCGAACTGGTGCCGGCCTATGGTGCCTTCGCCATGGGAGGCAAGCGCGTTACACCGCAACTGATCACGCGCATCACGGACGCCACGGGCAAGGAACTGTACAAGGCCAGGGCCCCGAAAAGCGTGCAGGCCATTGGCGAGCATACCGCTGCGGACCTGATCGCCATGCTGCGCCGCGCGGTGGACCAGGGCACTGGTACAGCACTCCGATCGCGCTTCGGGCTCATGGGTCCCTATGCGGGCAAGACAGGCACCTCGCAGGACTACAGCGATGCGTGGTTCGTGGCGTGTACACCCGGCCTGGTGATCGGCACCTGGGTGGGCGCCTTTGAGCCCGACGTGCATTTCAACAGCGCGCTGGGCACCGGTGGCTCACTGGCACTGCCCATTGCCGGGCGCACGCTGAAACAGATCGAGGCTTCGGCCACCTTGCGGCGGAAGTACGTCCGTGAATTCACCATTCCGATCGACCACGAGACCGAACTTGACTGTGCAGCACGACGACAACCCAGCGCGCTCGAACGCTTGATCGAGGACGCGTTCGGCCCCAGAAGCCCAAGGGACCGGGACACCAGCGAGGCCGATCGGCGCAACATCTTCGACCGGCTCTTCAAGAAGAAGGAGTAGCCGGCAACAGGCGCTTGCCGATCTGGTCACGCAGCGCCATGAAGGGTCGTTCCCAGTAACGGAACACCAACCAGCTCAACGCGAGGCAGAGCGCCCAATAGAGCGCGTACAGCAAAACGGTGGCCGGCATCGAACGGCCGTCCATCAACGGGAGATAAAGATGCCGTACTGGCAGATGGACCAGGTAGAGTGCGTAGGACACCTTGCTGAGGAAGACCACTGGGCGTCCCCATGGCGGCATGCTCTTCCACAGGCTGAGCAACGGCAATAAGAGCGCCATCGCGATCGCGGACAGGGTGAAGTACCACGTGCTGGTGAACCACAGGTGGGATCCGCCATGCAGGACGGCAGCAACCACAAGCAACGCGGCACCAAGCATGACTGCAGGTACACGCAGCCGCTGCCACCAAGCGGTCGCACCGACCTGGACCCAAGCCGCCAGCACGCCGAACCCGATCCCGTCCAGGCGGGTCACCACCAACTTGCGGATGTAGAGGTCCATGCCCTGGAGCGAGGCCACCTCCGGTGCGACCTGGAACCGCAGCCAGGTGGGCACCGCTATCATCAGTAAGGCCGCCACGAGAAAGGCACGACGGCCCATGATCCCGAGCATGGACACCAGCACGAGCACCACCGGGAACAACAGGTAGAACCATTCCTCGATGGCCAGCGACCACGATTCGAAGAAGAAGAGATCCACCGGCACATGCAGGTTCTGCAGGAAGACGAAGTAGGCCAGCGTATTGTGGTTCAGCAGGCCTATGGCCAACCCGAAATGGACAAGTGCAATATTGATTACGAGAAAGAGGTAATAGTTCGGCAGGGTTCGCAGCCAGCGGCGTTGCCAGAAATCGAGCAGCCGCCGGTGCCATGGGATGCCCTCCAACGCGGTGTAGCGCAGCAGGATGCCACCAATGAGGTAGCCGCTCAGCACGAAGAAGAGGTCCACCCCATCCACGCGGGAAAGTCCCGGATCATAGGGGAACCAGGCGGCCCAGAGGTCGTCCGCGTGGGAAAGCACCACCAGGACGATGGCCACCGCCCGCATGAGGTCGAGGCCGAAGATGCGGTGGTCAGGGGCGGTCATCATGCGCGGGTCCGTGCAAAGTAACCGGTCGTTGCTCTACACCTGCCGGTCCTTAGGCGAAGGCAACAACAACACGCGCTCCAGCTAACTTTCCCTTCCATGGTCCGCATGCGTTGCTTCCTAGTTCTGGTCGGTCTGCTCTCGCTGGGCGCCACGCGTGCCTCCACCTGTACCACGGTGGCCTCGGGCCCATTCACCGATGTGAACGTGTGGGATTGTGGTTGTGACCCGATCGCCTGTGACACTTTGATCATCGCACATGCCGTGACGCTCGATTCCGATCTGGAATGGAACGGAGGGTTGTTCCACATTACCCCGACAGGAAGCTTGACAGGCCAGGTCCGACTGATCCCTGATGGCGACCTGATCAATGAGGGATCCATTAATGTGCATCGTGTGCGCACGCTGTTCGGTCATGATACCAAGAACCTGGGCACCATGGCCTGCACGGTGTTCGTGGTGGCTTCCGATTCGACCATTAACCGGGGCGAGCTGATCTGCACGGATTCACTAACGAATAGCTGGATACGACCGTTGTTCAATGAGGGAAGCATCAGCAGTCCCGTCATCTACAGCTCGGGATTCTTCAGCAACTCGGGCGCCACCAGCTGCAATACGCTCAAGTGCAATACGATCTACAACGGCGGTACTGTTACCGTTGAGGACTCGCTTACTTGTACCTCCCTTCGCAATGATTCCAATGTAGTTTCACATCATTTGATCGCGCGCAGTATCGACAACTCAGGATCCATAGAGCTCTCAGGCACCCTGAAGCTCGGCGGGTTAAGCTCAGGGGACACCCGCCTCCAAGCCAACAGTACCATCCGTACACGGGACTTCATCAACTCGGCCGGATCGGAGATCCGCGGCCCGGGCCAGCTGTGTATCGAAGGCCATGCCGAGAACCACGGCGTGCTGCGCGGCTCATTGGTCATCTGCGACCTGTCGCCCACCATGGACGTGCCGCCCTATATGGACGTGAACACCGGCACCTTTTGGATATCCGTGACCTACTGCGCGAACAGCAGTTGCTCTTGGACCAGCGTATCCGATGAAGCATCGTCGCCGGCGGTCCACATCTCGCCCAACCCGGCGGTCGATGCGCTGACCATCCAACTGGGCGCCTCACTTCCTACGGTGCATCGGATCGAGATCCGGGACCTGGGTGGGCGGCTCGTGCAACAGGTTGAAGAACCGATCATGGACCGGATAGTACTTCACCGCAACGGACTTGTGGCCGGCACCTACCTCATCCGCGTGATCCGGACCAACGGGGAGGTCATGGCCACCCAGATGGTGGTCTTCACGGACTGATGTCGTACACCAACGAATACAGCTTCACAGAGCAGTCATTGAGCGGGTTGCTCATCTATCTATGAGCGCTTGACAGGGCCCAACGACCATCATTAGTGCCAAGGCCATGATCAGGTCACACTGATACACCTCACGGCCAATGACCCCACGAATTGCTACGGCTCCCAAGAAAACCACCAATGGCAGCAATTGAGAAAACTCTTCTAGCTCAACTGATGCTTGCCCTGCTTCCCATTTGTACAGCCCTGGGTTCCACCTGTACCACGGTGGCCTCGGGCCCATTCACCGATGTGAACGTGTGGGACTGCGGCTGCGACCCGATCGCTTGTGACACATTGATCATCGCGCATGCCTTGACCATTGATGTGGATATCACGCTCAACCCGACACAGTTGGTCATACAGGCCAACGGCGAACTACTGTCCAGCGCAGAGCTGTCGCTGAGCGGGTCCGTGGTCAACAACGGCCACCTATTCTCGTCTTCCAGCATCGTTCTCTCCCAGTCCGCTGCACACCTGAGGAACAACGGCCTCATCAGTTGTGGCAGCATGACCCTGTCCTGTGACAGTGCCGTTAATAATGGCAGCCTGACCGTTCAGAATGTACTACTCCTTAATGAGTGCATCCTCGATAACACAGGAAACCTGACCTCTGGCACAACTCGGACGTGGACACTCGCCACCTTGATCAACTCAGGGTCGTTCACATCGGACAGCCTGCTATACATGACCACGTTGTACGTACTTCCAGAGGGAGAACTCAGCACTGGTTATCTGTTGAGCACCGCGCTAGTGCTGAATGAAGGCGCCATGGAAATGGACAACGCGCAACTGCTGAACGTGGATAACTTCGGTCAGCTTCATTGCAGCGAACTGCTGCAACTGGGTACTGAGACTTTCCTCGGGAATGTCACCATGCGGCCCAATTCCCTGACAACCGCAGTTGAGCTATTGAATTTTGGGAGCGCCACTTTCCAAACGAACTCACTTGCAACGCTGGCCAAGCTGGAAAATCAGGGCACACTGAACGGACATGGAACGATCTGCATTTCAGACTCAAGCATCAACCATGGCACGGTCCTGGGCTCGTTGAGGATATGTGATGCGACATCCATGGATGGAGTAGAAGGATTTGACATCAATACCGGGACCATCTCGCCGACCGTGACCTATTGCACGAACAGCAGTTGCACCTGGACCAGCGTATCAGACCAGACCTCAACACAGGCCATCCATATCACCCCCAATCCGGCGGTCGATGCGCTGACCATCCAACTGGGCGCCTCACTTCCTACGGTGCATCGGATCGAGATCCGGGACCTGGGTGGTCGGCTTGTGCAACAGGTTGAAGGACCGATCACGGAACGGATCGTACTTCACCGAAACGGACTTGTGGCCGGCACCTACCTCATCCGGGTTATGCGGACCAACGGGGAGGTCCCGGCCACCCAGATGGTGGTCTTCACGGATTAAGTTCCTTACGCAAAGGCCTGCATGTCGCAGAGCTTGCGGTACTGCCCACCGGCGGCGAAGAGCTCGGTGTGTGTGCCGCGCTCGATGATGCGGCCCTTGTCGATCACGCAGATCTCGTCGCAGTGCTGGATGGTGCTGAGCCGGTGCGCGATCACCAAACTGGTGCGGCCTTCGAGCATCTTGTACAGCGCCTCCTGCACCAGGCGTTCGCTCTCGGTGTCCAGCGCGCTGGTGGCCTCGTCGAGGATGAGGATCGGCGGATTCTTCAACACGGCCCGGGCAATGCTGAGGCGCTGCTTCTGTCCCCCGCTGAGGCGGTTGCCGCCATCACCGATGTTGGTCTGGTAACCGTTCTCCAAGCGCGTGATGAAATCGTGGGCATTGGCGATGCGCGCTGCCCGCTCGATGTCGGCCTGCGCCACCCCCGGTGTACCGAAGGCGATGTTGTTGGCCACCGTGTCGTTGAAGAGGATGCTATCCTGCGTAACGATGCCCATGAGCGCGCGCAGGTCCCGGATCCGTAGGTCGCGCACGTCCTGTCCATCGATCAGCAGTTGACCCTGCGTCACATCGAAGAAGCGGGGCAGCAGGTTCGCCAGGGTGGTCTTGCCGCCACCGCTGGTACCCACCAGGGCCACGCTACGCCCTTTGGGCACGGTGATGCGGATGTCCTGCAACACGTTCCGGCGCTCGCCTCCATCGATGGGCGGTGCTTCGTAGGCAAAGGTCACATCGCGGTATTCGATGCGGTCGGTAAACGCGGAAATGGGCCGTGCATCGGGCTTCTCCTTCACGGTGTTCTCCACCGCGATCAGGTCGAAGATGCGCTGGCCACTGGCTCCGCCCCTCGTAATACCGCTCCAGCCCTGCGAAAAGCCCTTGATCGGCGCCAGCAATTGCGAGAAGATGATGATGAAGCCCAGGAAGCTGTCGCCCGTGAGCGATGGATCGGGCCCCAGCACGAACGACCCGCCGATGAAGGCAATGGCGGCCATCACAGCGGCGCCCATGGTCTCGCTCAGGGGCGAAGCGATATCCTGCCGGTTGAGCATGGCGATGCTCGAACGCGTGAGCAGGTCGTTGTCGCGATCGAACCGCCGTTTCATGTCGGCCTCGCCGTTGAACGCCTTGATCACGCGGATGCCCGTCAGGGTCTCCTCCACGCGTGCGAGCAGATCGGCGCTCTTCTCCTGCACCCGTGCGCTCTTGCGCTTCAGGCTTTTGCTGATGCGTGCGATGAGCAGGCCGCTCACGGGAAGAAGCAACAGCGAGATCACCGTCAACTGCGGCGACAGCGTGAGCATGGTGCCGAGGAAGAGGATCACCGCGATGGGTTCCCGGAAGATCATCTCGATGTAATACATCACCGAATACTCCACCACTTGCATATCGTTGGTGATCAGCGAAAGCAGATCGCCCTTGCGTTCGCCGGCGTGGTAGCGCAGTGGCAGCTCCAGCAGCTTGTCGTAGATGCGTGCCCGGATGTCGCGGATGATGAGGTTGCGGAAGTTGCAAATGGCGACGAGCGCGAGGTAGCGGAACACGTTCTTCAGCAGGAAAAGCACCACCACCCCGATGCTGATCACCAGCAGCGCGCCCATCTGCCCACGCTCCTCAATGAGCTGGGTGAGCACCCAGTTGAACGTGCCCTCCAGTCCATCGCGGGTCCACAATGCAGCAGGGCGTTCATGCACGGGCTGCACCTGCCCCAGCAACAAGCGCAGAAAGGGGATGAACAGCAGCAGCGAGGCCAGGTGGAACACCGTGCCCAGCAGGTTGAACACCGCGTTGAGCACCGCATAGTGCCGGTAGGGAGCGCCGAAGCGAAGGATGCGGAAGAAGTTGCGCATGCGGGAAGGCGAAGGTACCGGGTGGAGGCGGTTGTCCGGTGAGGAACATGGCGCCCTTTGCCGTGGAGGGTCGGGCATCGCGAATGAGCATTGGCATGGACGACCAGCCGAACATGGGCAAATGGGCAGATGCGCACATGAGCACATGGCAACCCAGGCACAGTGCAGATGCCCACCCTCCCCTACCTTCGCGCTTCCATGGACAGTGTAAGACAGAACAAGGTGAACAGCCTGCTGCAGCGGGAGCTGGCGGTGATTTTCCAACAGGAGGCCCGCACACTGCTGCCCGGCGGCCTCATCACCGTTTCAGCCGTGCGCGTAAGCCCCGACCTCGGACTGGCGAAGGTGTTCCTCAGCCTCTTCCCCGTGAAGGACAAAAAAGCCGCGATCGGCCACATCAAGGAGCACTCGCACCGCTTGCGCGGACTGCTGGGGCTGCGCATTGGCAAACAGATGCGCGTGGTGCCCGAACTGCTGTTCTATGTGGACGATTCGCTGGACCGCGCCGAGGAGATCGACAAATTGCTGAAAGGCTGATGCAGTACGATCCCGTCAAGCGCCGATTGGGGGTAGTGTTCAACAGCACGCCTTTCCTCCGCAAGTTCTTCTACCACCTGCTGGACCTGCTGTTGCTGCGCGCGTGGCACATCCAGCGCGAGCTGCGCAACTGGGCGGCCGACAAACGCGAACGCGGACTGGCCATTTATGATGCGGGTGCGGGCTTCGGACAGTATACCTACTGGCTCAGCGGCCTGTCGCCAAAATGGAACATCACCGCCATCGATGTGAAGGACGAACAGGTGGCGGACTGCAACGCCTTTTTCAAACGTATCGGTCGCCCGCAGGTGAAGTTCGAGGTGGGCGATGTGACGAGATTCCAGCGGGCCGAGGCCTTTGAGCTGGTGGTATGCGTGGACGTGATGGAGCACATCCTGGAGGACGAAGCCGCGCTGCGCTGCTACAGCACCAGCCTGAAACCGGGCGGCATGCTTATCATCAGCACCCCCAGCGACCAGGGCGGCAGCGATGTACACGAGGAAGGCGAAGGCTCCTTCATCGAGGAGCACGTCCGCGACGGATACAACATCGACGACATCCGCGCCAAGTGCCTGCGCAACGGCTTCAGCAAGGTGGAGGCCCGCTACAGCTACGGCGATCCCGGCAAGATCAGCTGGAAGCTCAGCATGAAGTGGCCGCTGCTGATGCTGAACGCAAGCAAGCTCT
>Ga0209985_10001661_pt1 | contig 21279 bp, 8 predicted proteins | sample NOAtaG_FD_187305 | JGI IMG/M metagenome (GOLD analysis project Ga0209985, IMG submission 187305) | Freshwater lake microbial communities from Lake Erie, under a cyanobacterial bloom - NOAA_Erie_Diel6S_1000h metaG (SPAdes) (version 2) | ecosystem: Environmental > Aquatic > Freshwater > Lake ...
ACGAGGGGACGGGAGACGAGGGGACGAGGGGGGGATGGGTTTATCGCTTAATAAATTGGAGCTTTTTTATCCTTTATTCATAGCTATTTATGCAAAACCTACAATTTTGGAAATACCAGGGTGCTGGGAACGACTTTATCCTGTTGGATCAGCGGGAGCAGCGGTTGATCAAGGTGACAGATGAAAAGCGGATTGCATGGCTTTGCGACCGGCATTTCGGTATCGGTGGGGATGGGTTAATCTTACTGGAGCCCAGCGCCGAAGCTGATTTTCAAATGTTGTATTTCAATGCCGACGGGCGGTTGGGCAGTCTATGTGGAAATGGTGGAAGGTGTGTGGTAGCCTTTGCCCACGACATTGGGGTGATTGGGGACCATTGCCGTTTCCTTGCATACGACGGCATACACGAAGCCATTATTCGCTCGCCTGGCTGGGTGGCCTTGCAGCTACACGACATTTCCGATATCGAAAAACGCGGACAGGATTACTGCCTGGATACCGGTTCCCCGCATTTTGTCCGTTTTGTGGAGCATCTGGATGGGCTGCAGGTACCGGAAGCAGGCCGGGCCGTGCGCTATGCTGCCCCTTTCCGGGAAAAAGGGATTAATGTCAATTTTGTGGAAAGCAGAGAAGGCTACCTCCGCGTAGCCACCTATGAGCGGGGCGTCGAAGATGAGACCCTCGCCTGCGGTACCGGCGTGACAGCCGCAGCCATGGCGTATGTAGCATCTTTGCCCCAGGCGGAACGCCAATGGAATATCCCGGTGGAAACCAAGGGTGGAAGGCTCGAAGTGCAGTTTCGGTATGACGGGGCAACCTTTAGCGACGTATGGCTCGGTGGGCCTGCCCTGCAAGTATTTACAGGCCGGATTGCGCTGCCCGTATCAACTTTGCTAAGTCCATAGGAGGGGTGTAGGCTTGCCCTCAATCCAGGGAAGGTAACTCCGGCGAATACGTCCATACAGCATCATAAGCGACCTGATGGATACGGCCGCGAATATTTTTTCGGATAAACCTGCGTTTTTCGTCATCCGGAAAGGTACGGTTAGACAGAAAAACAAAAACGAGCCTTCGTTCGGGGTCTGCCCAGGCGCAGGTACCTGTAAAGCCGCTGTGGCCGAAAACCCCTGGGGGTGCAGTCCTTGCCCTTGCGTGGCGATTTTCCCGGGAAGGGTGGTCAAAGCCCAGGCTCCGGTGGTTGCCAAAGGTTTTTTGGGTAAATAATGCCACCGTTTGAGGTTCAAACCATTGCCTGCCGCCATAAGCCCCCCCGTTGAGCAAAAGCTGCATGATTACAGCAAGATCCCCTGCGTTGGAAAATAAGCCGGCGTGCCCGCATACCCCGCCCAGCAATGCAGCTGAAGGATCGTGTACAAACCCACGGACCAGCTTTTTTCGCCACCCCTTCTCCCCTTCACCCGGTACGATGGACGTTATGGGAAGGATACCTGCCGGCTTGAAGTGCGTATGTCGCAATCCTAATGGGCGATAGAAGTTCTTTTCCAGATATCCGTCGAGTGGCTCCCCTGTTTTTGTCTCCACCACCTGCTGGAGCAGCCAAAAATTGACATCGCTGTAACGATAGCTACGTTTTCTGGAAGGTTGCAGGGCCGCAACCCGCTCCAGCAGCTCGGCTTTGCATTTCCGGCTAAAGAATAGCCCGGCCGCGACTTCAATATCGTACCCCCTACCCTTTTTATTGCAAAAACAACCCTCACAAGGCCGCCGGGCATTTTTTCGGGCTTTGACATATTTTCCGGAAGGCAGCCCTGCAGGAAGGCCGGACTGATGGGTTAGCAGGCTTTTTAATTGGATTTTGCCAGTCTCCTTTCCGACCAACCAGGGCAGGTGTCGGTCGAGGCGGTCGTTCAGTGCAATTTTCCGGTCTTCGTACAACCGCATCACCGCCAGGGTAGTCGCCGCAATTTTGGTCAACGAAGCAATATCGTAGAGGTCATCGGGTCGTACCGCTTCTTCACCAGCCCCAAAGGTGTGGCGCCCAAACACCTTATTATAAATGATACGTCCATCCTTGGCAACGAGTACCTGGCATCCCGGAATAATTTTATCTGCCACTGCAGAGCGTACGATTGCATCAATCCCCACGAGTTTCTCCGGTGCTACTTCCGATCGTTCCGGGGGCGCAAACCCAAGACGGATTGCTGCTACCTGCTGGACTACAGGCCCGGTACTGTCGTAGGCAGGCCACTGTCCCCGTGCGCCCACCCCACCAAAGAACAACTGAGCAGCCAGGGATTCAATATCTGTATGATGCTCGAAGGCATGGATTGTGGTAAAGGCAGGACCTAATACCTTGTGTAACTGTGGGATACCAAAATTTACAACGACCAGTGGGCACTGCTGCCGGACAACCTCGAGGGCATCGCGTAAAAGGGTATCGGTCACGGGGTTGGCATAATCGGGGTCGAGTAGTGCCAGGACCACGCCACGGGCCGTATCGGGAAGACCGCCCAGTACCGTCTGCGCCACCTTACCACCGGTTTTACGGAGGGGTGCGTATTTACCTGCAACTGCTTCAAAAACAGGATAAGCCCTGCTACCCGGCGACCAAAGGATAAACTCCATGCCCTCCAGCCTTTGCCAGGGGATCCTGCCCCCGGAGTTGTTGGAAAGCACCAGGCCGTATTCGCGAAACCGATAATTGATAGCTTCCCAGTTACCCTTGCGAAAATGCTTTTCAACCGCTTCCCGGTCGGTCTTTAGCCCACTGATCTTTTCCCGGTTCGAATAAATCCGCGTTTGCAATTGCCGGTAACCCTGACTTTCGCCGTTAAAACTACCACTGATCATCCACTGCTTGGCAAGAAAAACTTTTCTAAGACTCCTGCGAAGGGCATTACGCCTCCAGTACCCTTGATCCAGCGCTTTTTTCATTTGTGGGATCAGTACGGAAGGCGGGGATTCACTGATGAAAAGATCGGCACCTGCCTTTATCCAGTATTCCAGTGGAGCTTCTTTTGTTACTACCCCTGCGATAAGCCCCTGATAAGCAAATTTTTCGTTCAGGTAGCGCGATAAAAAACCTTCGCGCAGCAGACCCGGGGCACCGTCCCCTTTAACTTTTCCCTCGAAAACGAGCAGCCCGAGGCCCCGGGAATGCATCCGCGAAAGACTTTGTAGGACCTGGGCCATCGGCGGCAGCGTATCTGCCATATTCAGGTCAAACGCTGAGAGCCCCCTTGCACCGGCGACAATAGATTTCTGCATCAGATTCCGGAGCAGACGGTCCTGTTCGGACGTATCCCGCCACGGGGCGCTAAGGTCAAAAGGAGCTATCAGGTTGAGGCCCAGGGCTTCCGACTGTGCCACGAAGAGGCGGTTGAGTTGTCCGAAGTGGTTTTTGCCCGGATTTGCGGCAATAGTACCTGGTGAAGGGAAGGGGCTCAGATCGGAAAATTGATTATTGTGCAGCACCGGGTTATCTGCAAAAAATAACAGGGGCAACCGGGTACGTCGTTGGAGTACATCGGATTGGCGGAGATATTGTGCCAACTCCAGACCTTTCAAGCAATAGCCCCCTGGGAGAGGCCCTACTTCCGGTGCTACAGCACCGCTTTCTTTTCCAGAAGCGTCCTGTGGGGGCGTATAGATTAGTAATTGTGCGAGAAGCCGTTCCTGGCCCATGCTGCGGATCAGTGAATCCGGCCAGCGGGTATCCCCTTTCAGATAAGGAATAGGAGAATCGGGCGACGGCGTGTAAAACAGGAACCAGGAACCTGTAGCAGCCAGCGTGAAGGAGGCCATCCAAATCGCCGCCTTTCGGGGTAAATTCCTTATACTCTGCACCATAAAGTGTTCGATATGGGATTAGCCAGTGGCTGGTGCGGACGGGCGCATCAAATCCCCTGCCAGGCGCCGTGCCTCCTGGTCGGGTTGCCTCCACCAGTTTACGGACCAAACCTGTCGGGTTTCAAAACCTTCTTCGGATATTTTTCCAGCCTGGGCAGCTTCCCAGGAATAGTCTGTATGACCGAGCGTTCCGACAAATCCATCGGCGAGCAACAGGGTTGGAAGTGCCTCCGGGTCTTCGGGGATGATTTGGAGCGCGGCCGGGCGGCCTCCGTCAGCAGGCAGCCGCAGGAGGCGCTCCCGTGGGAAAAACGGCCGTATGCGCTCCTCCAGCGCATCCCAAAAAACCACCTGTGAAAGTCCTGTATCGGGTTTTGGACGGAGGGTAGCGAGGCGTTCTGTACAACGCGGCATCATTTTCCCACTTGCTACAGCCAGAAAATTACCTAAAAAACCTTCCGGCGTGGCCACATCAGATTCCTGCCAAAGTTGAAGTACCGGATTTGACACCGAATGACAAATCATGGTTTCACGCCGTGCCATACCCAATAAACGCCGCATACGCTGCAAAAAATCGGCACTACCGGGAGCACCCGGGCCGGAGAAAATAGCAGGCCAGGATGAAAAGACCACCGAAACCAGCACCAGGTCACTCTGCAGGTATTCCAGTTCGCCAAGCGTCAATACCACCAGCCCCCCGCGTTCCAGTTGGCGAACCCGGTCGGCCTCCTGGCCCTGGCCGTATTTATACCGCATTAGCGTAGCGGCGATGAAATCCCGTTGTGCAGAGGTAAAAGCGACGATAGCAATAGACGGCACGGCTGCCGTTGCTGTGCCCTGCAGCCGATAAAGCAGATAATCCAGGATGAATTCGCTCTCCGGCAGATTGATTTCCCGGTGCGGATCATAAACCCCATCCAGTGGGTGGGCAGAAGCCTGGATATCTTTGGTTTTAATGGCCGTAGCTATCGGTGGCAGAAAGGGGTTGAGTGGGTCGTTCCGGTGAGCGGCACCAAGTTGAAATACCTTCCACTCCGGGGAAAGAGTGTTTACCGGATCCCCAAAATCCCCTGAGACCGAAAAACGCCGGCCTAAGCGGGCCAGCCCACTATACCGGGATTCGTCGAGCTGCTGACCTTCCAGCAGGAATACTGCTTCAAAGAAGCCTGCAGGAGCTTCTTTGAAAATCTCCCTGGCTGCCTCTACAGTTGCAAATGTGATTGGAAAGACCGACGAGTAATATCCGCCAAACTGGTTGAAAAAAGCTTCCGGGACTGTTTTCCCGGACCCTTTTTTCCCTTTCCCAAGCAGCCAGTTGCCAAATGTACGGTCAGACTTTATCGTTTTAGTCACTTTGGTACGTTGCCCCTCCCATCTGGCAATAATCTGATCGGGCAGTTGCCTTTGTAGGTCCTCCCCAAGTGCAGCGAAAGCTTCGAGCGGTTGAAGCTCTTGGGGAAGAGCAAGGTCCTGGTGCTTCAAAAGGGTCTGATCGAGGTACCAGCTACGAAAAGCTGCAGACCAGTCTTTCGGTTTAATAATCGTAAGGGTCCGGATCAGTTTCTTCGCATTATCGGGCAAATCGAGCCAAAACCGCTGCCAGTCATAGAATTCCGGGAAATCCCGCATACCCAGCCGGAGCGCTTCCAGTTCCTGGAGCAGATGTTCGAGGTATTTCCCTCTTTTTGACAGGGTGAGCAGGCGGTGTTCGAGCGTCCTTTGGAGCAAATTGTCGGCATTGATCTCCTGAAGCAGGTTGTCCATTTCTGCCTCCAGGCCCAAAGGGCGGTCTGGTGCGATCGCGATTTCGTGCAACTGAGCGCCGCTCATGCGAAGGGTTTCTGCCTGAACAAAATCAGGTAGCTCCAGTGCCCACTGTTTCAAATGCTCCCGGAACAGCGCCAGCCCTTCTACAACCTGTGCAAAAGGCCGCGAAGCCGACAGCGGCCTGGTATCAAGGCCAAAGGCCTCCATTTCAGCCGCCTTTTCGCAAAGTGCCTGGTGCATTTTTCGGATTTCCTGGCGGGATGCGATAATATTCTTACCCGAACGGGAAAAAATACTGGAAAAATACAGCCCGGTATCCCCGGATTTATGGAAAGCATCCCCATACTCAAGGGAAAAATCCCGGATAAGGTCTATAGCGGCTTCCAGTTGAATGCCCAGCTTTCTGCAATACCCCTCCAGAAATCCCCTGAGTGCGTCGGAATACGCGTTGATGGTCGAGATATAGCGATGCAGCAATTCCGAGACCCTTTTTTCATAGGCGGGTATCTTATGTGCTGCCAGCTCCATGGCTTCCTGTTTCGGGTGTAACAGAAAAACATCCGGGTGCAGCCCGGAAAGGGGATGATCTATACCTTTTATATGCTGGAAAAGGGGGAATGCTACTTCGACCGATTTGAGCAAGGCCTCAAATTCCTGCTCCTCAAAATGATAGTCGGCAGGTGTGAGATGTGCAGCCAGAAGCTCTTTACCCTGCAAGCTACTGCTCCTGAGGAACCCGCCTACGATATTGGTCCAGCCGTCTGCACCGAGGATCGGGGTATGAGTGGCCCGATAGGCTTTGTCCAGTTTTTCTTTCAGCCGGTTTAACTTGTCGGCTGTCATTAGAAAGGTTTTGCTGTCAAAACTGACTGGTGGACGCTCCGAGAAAATTTCTGCCCGCATATAATTGCGGAGTAGCGCCAGGTCTTCACGCGGGTCGCAAAAAGTAAAACACAACCTCCCCAGCCCCGCATCTGACAGTGATTGTTGCATTTCCTGAAGCGGCGGCAGCGCATCAGCGAGTACCAGACAGGCGCTACCATTGGATAGGGCATTCGTCATCAGATGGCGGAACAGAAAGGTTTTTCCTGTCCCTGGCCCACCGTTCACGATTGTCTTTCTCCAGTGCCTTATACCTTCCGCCGCTACGGCCTGGTAAGGCTCCAGGATCCCTAAGCCAAAAGTGTGTCCCGGCCAGGATATCGGTTCATTGTCATCCGGTTGGGCGTCCAGGCTTTCTATTGCCCTACCTGGGGAAGGAAACAACCCGACGACGCCACAGGAGGCAATCCGGGGCGAGACGCTAGTATTGGCGAGGATTTCCACGCCAGGGCACAAAAAAAGGTTAAGCTTCTCTTCCCCTTCAAAATCATTGTCTATTTCGTCCAATACCCTTCTTATGGCGGCCCAATCCGGACGAGGTCCGAGTGCATTGAGCCTACCCGACCAATCCATGCCCGTCCACTCCTTAAGCTGATGGCAAAGTGCTTCATTGACCGCTACCGGCTTATTTTCCCGCAAGCTCAAATACCATTTATGCGGGCCTACCGCTTCCGGCTCCAGGATCACTGGCCAGACCAGCAGTGGTGCGGCAACGGTTCGCTGTGGTGTATGCCATAACACAAACGGGAACCCCAGCCCCATTGGGGGTACACCGTCCCTGCGGGTCAGGTTACGCGCCGACGTGTACATACTCATCAGCGCGTCCGTCTGCTGTCCGGGGGAAAAAGACAATGCCCCCTGGCCGCCTGCGAGCGCCTGTGCCAGCCACGAACCTGCCTCCAGGCCATCTTCTGCACCCAGGCTGCCGAGATCTGCAAAAACGCCCCGATGATGTGGCAGCACATCGAGCATATCAATCTTTATGAATCCTAAATTCAGCTCCATTCCTGTAAAATTCATATTCCAATTTGGACAATCCAATCCCTTGGCGGGGATCTTAAAAATGCTGATTACAGCCGCTTACCCCAGCACATATTCTGACGATTGCCAGGGATGGTTCATACCCGGGAACGGGAGCATCCCGGGCTGTTACAACCCATTTCGTCCATGCTGACCCGTCGCAACCATGCTGTTCGTTATCTGGCAATCTATCGGGTCAACAGAATATCTCCGGTAAATTTGGCAAAATCTTCTTCAAAATCATCTTTATATTTAAAATAAACATAATATAAAAATACCCCCTGGGGCAGACTACTGCCGCGGTAAGAACCATCCCATGCGTCCTCAGTTTCATTCGTCTCAAATACCAGATTTCCCCAGCGGTCAAAAACCCTGAAGACATAATCTGTAACCTCGATACCGGGAGGCATCAGAGGACGGAAGGCATCATTAATCCCATCCCCGTTGGGGGAAAAAGCGTTGGGGAGGAAGGCTTTAAAAACCACGCAGCGGCGATAAGCTATAGATACCGTATCACTTGCAGCACAAGGCCCTTCAAAAACCCTAAGGATGTACTGTCCGGGAGTTTTAACTTCAAAGGTATTGCCTGTGCTGCCATCCTGCCAGAGCAAGGACTGCGCGGCCACATCGGCCCGGAGGGTGAATACCGTATTTTCACAGATTAACGTATCCTTTCCAAGATTTGGCTTGCGGGGTTGAAAGACCTCGATGCGCAGGGAATCCGTCCAGGAACACCCATCCTTCACCGCGGTAGCGCGGAAAAGGCCGGATTGTCTCGCGGTGAACGTTACCTGGGAGGATCCGTCCTGCCAGCGGTAGCTATCCGCTGGTGTTGTGACCCGGAGCAACAGTGCTGCCGGGGCGCACAACTGGGTATCGCGGCCGAGGTCAAAAACGGGAAGGGGCCTTACATTTACCGATACGGTGTCCCTGATACTACACCTGCCGACGTTTATCCGCACCTGGTAGCTTCCGCTGGCCCCAACGCTCAGCTGTGGCAATGTCGTACCATTTTGCCATAAATAGGCCGCTCCGTTCACGCTGGCATCCAGTGTAGCCGTCTGCCCCTGGCAGATAATCCGGTCCGCACCGAGCCGGTTGGCCGGAAGAAAGGTAAACGCCGTTGTGACACTGTCGCGGAAAGCACAGCCGTCGAGCGCAGCCTGGAGCCAGAATATCCCGGGAGTTGTGACCTGGAGGGTATTGGACGTATTTCCGTTATTCCACAGGTAAGTTGCCCGGGGGATATCCACCCGAAGCGGCAGCGTTTCGCCATCACACAGGGTAGTATCCTTGCCCAGAGAAAAAACCGGAAGGGGTTTAAACCTTACCTCTACGGAATCGGAACGGGCACAGCCGTTGAGCGTAGATACCACGCTGAACGTACCGGGGCTCCCCGTCTCGAATTTAGCCGCAGTGCTACCATCCTGCCAACGATAAACCGCGCCTGTGAAGGTGGCATCCAGGACCGCTTTTTCCCCCTGGCATTTTTCGATAGGCGGACCGAGTTCCAGCTGTGGGAGGGGTTTGAAAGTCACACTGCGCTCCTTTTCAAAGCGGCATCCGTTCAGCAGGGCGGTGAGCCGGTAAACCCCGGATTTGTTCACGGTAATGGCATCGCTTTGAGCGCCCGTACTCCACAGATAAGTAGTCCCTGGCAGTGATCTTCCGGTGATTGCCAGTTCCTGACCTTCACACAGACTGGTATCCGGGCCGAGATCGAACCGTGGCAAGGGTTTTAGCGACACCTGAAGGCTATCGCGTTCCGTACAACCATTGCGTGCGGCTTCTACCCAAAAAGTCCCTGCCATATTTGCCACAAAGGTATTGGCAGCAGAGCCATTTTGCCATCTGAAGGCAATACTGCCGCCTCCGGTGGTTGCTGGCGTCAGGGTCAGGTTGGAACCTTCGCAGATCACTGTATCCCTACCCAGTGCGAGATTGAGCGGCGCCTCATACGCCACGTTGACGGTATCCCTGCCAAAGCACCTTCCACTGAATACCTGTGCGACATACGTGCCGGGGCTACGGGCTACGAAAGTGGGCAGTACGCTCCCATCCTGCCAGCGGTAGGCCGTCGCCCCGGTAAGGGAAGCGTTCAGCGTGGCCGTTTGCCCCGGACAGAGGCGCTGGTCGGGACCCAGATTGACCAGTGGAGTTGGGACATAGGTTACCGCAAGCGAATCCGAGGCCGTACAACCAGTAAGTTCCAGCGTCACTTTATACTTACCGGGCTGTCTGACGACGAAACTCGATTTTGTCGAGCTATCCTGCCAGAGGTATTTCAGGCCAAGGAGGTCAATTTCAGGTTCCAGGCGCAGGGTATCGCCGGCACAGAGTGCCGTATCGGCGGGCAGATTGGCAGTAAATGCCTTTGCCTCCAATAACACGATCGAATCGCGCAGGGCGCAGTTGTCCCCGTACCTGAGTTCCACCCAATATATTCCGGGCTGGTTGACCGCAATAGTCGGGGTGAGTGCCCCGGTACTCCAGCGGTAGGTTTCCCCCGGGCTGTAGGTACGGCCGTCAAGTTCGATGGTGGAAGCTTTACACAGGACGACATCTTTACCCAGGATCCCATCGTCCACGTAATCTTCTGCCGATTCAAAAACCCAGCCGGTATTGCTGTTGCCGATATTTGTGCTGTTATTGCCTGCAAAAAATTTGGTCGTACCTTCGGCAAGCTGGTCGCGCATCTGGACAAAATCTGCCAATACCACCCCACCGTTCATTACTACTTTCGATTGGCGACCCACAACGGTGGAAGAAAGGCCGATCGAGAGGCAATTGTTGCCGATCATCTGGAGATATTCCCTGACCACCTGCGGCTTTGAGGCATCGAGCTGATAGGATTTACCCGGGGAAAAAATCAGGGAGTCTATGGTATGTGTGCCAAAAATTACCCCATTATTTCTGAATTCCAGCCGGTTAAATGTACCGGACGCATTGTTCACCACATCTATTTTACTTTGCTGTTCAACTGCAGAAAACAATACGTTGTTGAACGCAAATGAGCTACCGGAATAAATCCTTGCCGTCGGGCTCGTAAACTCGACCAGGGAGGAATCCCCCTGAAAAGTCATTGGTGAATATACATTCCAGCTTCCCCTCCAGATTTGGTCTCTGCCCTGTACCTTCCAGTGGCTACCGCCCATGGCCAGTACTTTCCTGGTATCCCAGAATCCCCCGGTATAATACTCGATATCTACCAGATGCCCATTGGAGTGAAAGGTCCCGTTGAACTGTGAAATGGAATGCGCTTTGAGGGAGTCCTGGAGGATAAAGCTGCCTCCTCCGGCGACATCCAGTAAATCTATTTTACCGGCGGCCCCTATTTTGATTTGGTTATTGCTTGCTTCCGAACGGAGGACGAGATATGAAAACCAGGCGAATTTTATGTTAGGGCTGGTCTCAACAGAGCCAAAAACATGCATATATATCCCCCCGAAAAAGACATTATGCCGGAGGTTCCTCCAGGTCAGGTTCTTGCAATAGTTCAGGCGCAGGTCCATTTCCACCCGTTGGTTAGGTGCAGAAAATGAATTTTCATCAAAAAAAACGTCATCAATTGGGGTAGGCACACATTCCCCTCCAGGGCCTCCGCTGGAGAGCGACCAGTGCTCCGTTTCATGCCATAAGCCTGAACCACCGACCCAGAAGAGGGTCCTCCCCTGATTTTGATTGATGACCCATCCGTCGGAATTGCCCAGATTGACGGAGTTTGTCGCAGTAAGCGTCCCCTGACCAATACTATGGAAATCCTGTACGATGATGCGATCGAGTGTGAGCGGTATTTTATGTGCAATAAAAGCGCGTTTATACCTTTGATTACTCCGAAACTCGATCATTCCGCTACACCCCCCGAAGGCGACTATACTATCTATAATAAGGGTATCCGCTTCATTTGTAGTATAGGAGATCCCCCTGGAAATCCGCCAGGTACCGACTTTTGTACTGCTGGAAAAAAAACCACCCCCCCACATTTCAAGCGTATCAATAATGTGGTTCAGCTTACGGGAATCTGAATTTAGGCTTGCCCCGAAGTTAAACTTCACCTTATGGTAATTGACCCGCGGCGTACCGAGATGCCTCAGGTCGCCGTTCCAGAAATATTCGATGGTGGAGGTCCCGGCATCGAAGGCCAGATTGTCGGCGTTGAGCCACCAGTAGAGGTAATTAAAATCCGGAGAACGCAGCTTAACATGGGATTTACCGAGTTTTAAGCTCCTGGCGGCAGTAGATTCTGAATTAAACCATTGACAGGCCATCACCTGATCATTGGTACTTAGGTTACCTTGTTTAAAAAAGAGTGAACGGGTAATGCTCAGGCTGTCATTCAGTACCCAGCTCCCCTGGCCATCGAAAACGGCATTTTTCTTTAATTGTTTTCCAGCGCTTGTTATCGAGTTGCCTGGGCTATTGCTTTCGAAGAAAATATCCCCTTCAAAATCGAGCCGCATGGCAGGGATGAAGGTCAGGGAGCCGAAGATGTGCACATTTTTTTCGAACGTACCCAAAAGCATGGGATTGCCCGTGGCGCCAGTCCAGTTCATTGAGCGGCAGTACGCATTATCAATATTTATGGAGACTACCGCACCGGGGAAAGAGAATGAATTTTGATCAAAAAATACATCGTCGCCCGCAGTAGGCACACAACTACCACCCGGTCCGCCACTGCTCTGGGCCCAGTTAGCGGGATCGTTCCACATTCCGGACCCCCCCACCCAATACAGCGCAGTATTGGCCTTGGGAGTGATTACCCAGCCGGTATTGTTGCCGAGGTCCGCACTGTTGTTGACGATAAAAGTTGCCCCTCCTGTCCCATGGATATCGCGCAGGGAGAGAAATGAACCCGATATAGCCCCTGTAGTTGCACGAAGTATCACTGCTCTTCCCGGCACTGAACCGAAAAGCTGAATAGGCGCACTACAAGCCCCAGTAGCGGTCAGTTTCTGTAGTTCATAAGTATATCCCGAGTTAAGTTTAAAGTTCTTACCGGGTCCCAGGTCAAGTTCGCCAAATTTCATCGGGCCAATAAGTTCGGCGTCGTTCCGCATCGCCAGTTTCTCAATGCGCAGGTTCGTATTATTCGGCGAATCCAATTGTAAAAGGCTCTTGCCGGTAGCACTGGAAAACAGCACCGTGCCAAGTCCGATGGTGCCTGAATTCCGGATCCGGAAAAGTACATCGGGCGAATTAAAGTCCAGCGTCGCAGTTGTGGCGTTCAGCGTAAGATTCGACTGGTAAATATCGGCCACCGACTCCGAATCAGCCCCCTGGAAGGGAAAGTATGGTACCCCGGTAACAGTAATGCGGGAGGTATCCAGATCAACCCGCAGGTTACCGAGCGATTGAATGCGCAGCAGCTCACAGATTACCGGTTGCCCCGCCGTTTTGAAGGTACCTGACCCCAGCCGAAGAAGGCTGTCCACCCGGAAAGCCCCCTGGAGCGTCCACTCCCCACCATTGCCGGAAAACGTGGAATTACGCAGGAGCTTGTGCCCCGACAGGTTAATCTGATTGCCGATTCCGGTGGAAAGGAATAGCACGTCCCCCCGAAAATCAAATACCATATCCGGGGTCAGTATCAAAGACCCATGTACTTCCATTGAAAAGCCTGCGGGGGCAGTAAAAACCGGCCGGCCTGTCGCGCCCGTCCATATCATGTTTTTACAATAAATCGTGGGGTTGTTGACGGTTACCACCTGATTGGGCCCTGTAAAAGACCGGGTGTCAAAAAACACATGGTCACTTGCCGTAGGGATAGTGTTGTGTTGCACCGTACCTCCGGAAGTCGTCACCCAATGGCTGATATCCGACCAGTTTCCCGAGCCACCGACCCAGTAGTAATCGGCAGCAGAACAATTAAAGGAAACTATAAAAGAACAAAGTGCTGAAATAAGCAGAATCCTACCCATGCTGTACAAAATTTTTTCCTGGTTTTATACCTGATTCAAATATAGCCTTATCCGACAACAATCAGGACAAGGAACGCTAAATAGGAACGGAAAATTTTTGTACGGCAGGTAAAAGCAATGTCTTCCAATGCTTATTTTCTATGCTGCCTCAAGGAATTGTGGGAAAAATAAGTATTCTGCCGCCTTCGACGGCAGAATACTTATTTTTCAGAGTGCTGTTTTCATTGATTTTGCTTCGCAAAATCAATGAAAACAGCACTCTGAAAAATATTCTGAGGTTGTGTAAAAAGGCCGGAGACCTTCATTTGACGGCTGACGCCGCCCAATAATATTTTGAAAGAACACTGTATTCACTGATTTTTCGAAGTAAAATCAGTGAATACAGTGTTCTTTCAAAACTTTCTTTCGCCGCTGTAGGCGGCGGCGGAATACTTTTTACACACCCCCATCACATTTGGATGGCGCTATAAAATTAAAGTCTGTATTATTTAAAAAATTATTTTAACCAACTCCTCTTAAGAGTTCCGGAAAGCTACAGCATGGTAGGCCTTCACATGCTGCCCAAGAAATACCCGGGCATAAATCCTGAGCACTGCAATTTCGATAAATAAAAAACACAGGCTCACCACCAAAAGCAGGGGCACCTGATTATTTTGAATCCGGCTCAGCACGATATCCAGGCCGATGAATGTCGGGGTGATAGGGAAACCCGATATAGCAAGCCCGCATAACAGGAATAATAGCCCCAGCCCGGGGTATTCGTAAATATGCCCATAGAAATTAACCAAATCAAAAGTATTTTCCATCTTTTCTACCCGGCTCAGCACCAGAAAACCTGTAATTCCCGCCACGCTTACGCCGCTCAGGTATATTGCGCTGGCAAAAGGATCAAAGAAAGCATTATAACCGATAGAAAGGCCAATAAACAAATGGGCAAGAATTACGAGCAACCAGGCCCTTTTTGCCGATTCCCTTTCCGAGAAGGCTACAAGCACATGAAAAAGCCCGAGTATTGCCATGACAAACGCAATCCCTTTTTGCAGCCAGGAAATCTCCCCAACACCGGCTACCAGGCCAATGATCCCCCCCAATAATAGCAGCCCCATCGCAAAATTTGCGGCCGGAGCAGATAAAATACCCAACCGACGTCCGAGCCATTTGAAAGGCGTCCACAGGAAATGGAACTGGAAACGGTCCAGGTTAAACTCCTTGACGGAAAGAATATACCAGGATGCGCGCAAGCGGCCAAACCAACCTGTCAGGGACTTGTCCCTTGGCGGTTCAAAGTGATAAAACTGCTCGTGGATAAGGTAGTTCAGGACGCTGGGCGAAACCAGCAACTGATAAGAACGGAGCAGGGCGTTGCCTGCAAAATGGACCAACACCAGAATATGCCACCCCAAAGCCGCTTCAATAAACATAATGCCGATTTGTGCTATCGAAGCATACGCAATCTGCGTTTTTACGGTAGGCTGGACATTCGCAATACTCCCTGCAAGGATACTGGTCAATAAACCCATACCGATGATCAACACGCGGATTGCCAGATTGTCCGTCCACAAGGGGTATGTGCGCAACATCAGGAACAATCCAATGTGTACCGATAACGAACCATAAAAAATCGCACTCGAAGTAGTGGGTCCTTCCATCGCCCGCGGCAACCACGAAGAAAAGGGAAACTGTCCTGATTTTATCGCAGCGACAAGCAAAAATACCAATGGGATCAGAAAATGATTAAGGGGGTTTTGAGCTAATAGTGCGGGAATTTCCGCCGATTGGTTCATTTCTTCAAACTGGATATTTTTGCCAAATGCCGCATGGCATAGCCAGAGGGCAACCAGAAGCCCAACGTCCGACAATCGGTAAAGGGAAACGACCTTGATCGAATTTTTTACCGGAAGATAGCGCTCGCGATAAAATCCAATCAACAGGAAAGAGCTTATCCCTAATACCTCCCAGCCAAGGAATAAAGTCTCGAAGTTACCCGAGAAAATTACCAGGTTAATCCCCAGGAAAAAGAAGGTCAAATTATTGAAAAACCGCTTGTACCCGGGGTCGCGGTGCATATAATACCGGCTGAACAAAGAAATCAGCGTACCCAACAGACCCGTTACTACGGCATATACCAAAGTGAATTTGTCGAAGTACAGGTCGAAGGAAAACTCTGCATCCCCTCTTTGGTAATACGTCAGGAATTTTTCAAAAACAGGGCGACCGCCCTCCATCCACCAAAGTACAGAAAAAACAGATAAGCCCACCACATGCAGCAAGAGCGTTGTGGTGACGGTCCAAAAAATCAACCCTTCCCTCTTTTGAGGTGGGATAAAGCTAAGCAACAAGCCCGCCATGGGAAGCAGTGTGAAAAGCATGGTCCCTGAAGTAGTAAAAAGCACCATTGTCCGGAGAAATGACCAAAATATGGACCCACTCGTTCTCAAACCATTCATATACCTCGGGAAGGGTACGGATCGTTTGCAGCACAACTTCCGGAAAATGCTCGACAATCATCAACAACCTTACGGGGTCGTGTACCTCGATCATCTGAAGCGGAAGCCCGGGGCGAAGGTCGCCATCGCTACTGTTGGTAACCCCGATGAGCCCCATAACGTTATGGGGCAGTTTAGTCCCCGCACCGAACTTCTGGTTGTCCACCCTGGAAAAATAGTATTCCAGGTTGATCCCCCCACAAACGACAGGAAGTGGTTTTATTACGCCCAACAGGCGTTTCCCTTCCGGATCGGTCCGGTAATCATACGAATTCAGAAAAGCCCGACGGTCGAGAAATAGTTTTTTCGACAGTGCCCGGGGTGCTACAATGCAGAGTGCGTTGGTACCATGCCCAAGTTCAGGTCGCGGCTCAAAAAAGGAGACCGAACGTTGTTCGATTGCCTTCCTGACCTTCTTTATATCTTTATCGGTGGCGATTGAAACAAAACGCCTTGAACGCTCCTTTGCGTTGAGATCCAAGGCTTTTTCGAAATTCCGAGCATTCTCCCTATGCCTTTCCTGGTTGGCAGGGCTCAGCGAGGCCGTATCGTAATAGCCCACCAGGTCGCTGGCGGTATCGTGCATGGCCGGCACAAACGAAGTGCCTTCCGGTATGTCCAGGCCGCGTCCGCGAAGTACTTCCCGTACTTTGGGGTGGTTTGCCATGAGGCAGAACACCCGGGAGTTGGTCGCACCCGGACGGCCACTACATGCCCCACAATCGTGGGCTCCGTGATGTGGGTTGTTCGCACTACTGGACCCATGGGAAATCATATATACAAGGGGCGCAAAATCTTTAATCAGGCCGATATTGCGCAGGAGGCCTTCCACGCGGTCGGCCATCTGATCAATGGTGAAGCCAACCTGTAGCCCGTTTTCAAGTTCCTCCGCACTGGTATGTTCAAAGAGCAGTTTCGAATGCTGATCCATGTGCCCGAAGGCATTCGAGATAGCAGCATTCATCTTTGGCCTGAACAGATTGAGCACCAGTTCAATAGCAGCATAAAACCCCAGCACCACAGAATAAAAGAAGCCAAAGAAGACCGAATGGGATTGCTTCCCGTAGATAATCCGCCTTTTCCGTTCTCCTGTCCCCTCAACCTCTTTGACCAGAAATGTAGGGGTTACCGGGGCCGGGCAAAGTTTTTCATAAAATTTGCCCCCTTCGGGTAAAAAATAAAACTCGACCCCAAAAAATCCAGGCGCCCCAAAAGTGCCACAGTCCGGTACGATATGTTCGATATGCCGGCGCAATGAACATTCCCGTTCATCAATACAAAATACTGCCTGAAACGACTGGACCTCTGGCACTCCCCCGGGTTCATACACCTTTCGGATACCTGTGAGCACTTCATCGTAGTAGCTCCACTCAAAAGCATCCTGCCAGATCATAAAAACTTCCTGGAGTTCTGTTATGGGCACCGGGTCAAAAAGATGCTCATGATCCAGGTTTACCAGCATAAATAATGGTTGCCACCTGGTACCCAGCTCTGCATCGAGCGCATCAATTTCCAGTAAGAGCTCGAAGTGGATGAGGTCCTGGAGGGAAATTTTTTTGTTGTACAAAAGGGTATGCGGTTGTGCTTCCACGGTAGCGACCATACCCGACCAGCCATGATGGCCAAATTGCTGATCAAAGAGGTATTCAGCATAAAATCGTGGATCCCCGACCAAAACCTCCAGCAAATCCTCCGTCGTGACATTGCGGTCCTGTAATAACTTCCCTGCGCGCTTTCCTTTGAAAAAGCTGGACAGGGCATATTGATCCAGCTCCCGGAGTGCTTCCAGGAACCCTTTATCCACATTGGGGAAATGCCAAAGGGAAATCCCCTGATCCAGGTAAGCCCCCAGGATGCGGAAAAGGAGCGGATGGACAAGATTGTCGAGATCGAGGCGGTAGGCACGCTTCCAGTTGGCGCGAATACGGCCGATCCTTGCTTCTATGTGCAGGTCATAGTCCTTGTGCATGAGCCTGTATGCCCAAAGCTCCTTCAGTTCTTCCCCTTTGCGCTCTACCAGGATGCGCTGGAGTACATCCTCCCGGATCCGGCCCTGCCGGAAAAGGCCACGATAGTCCTCTAACTCCAGGGTCACCTGATATCCAAAAATCTTTGATGCCCGGAAAATGGCATCATAGAATTTCATATCCTGGAAGGCATGGAGGGTATTGTGATGGATAAAATCTTTAATAGGCGTTTGTGTCGGCAGGTAATGTTTTAATTCATGAATGACCTGCGACAAATTAAATACTTCTTTAGTAGTTGTCACGGTATAGGTTGAATAGACTTGCTGCCACGGAAAACAGGACTTAGCACAGGCAAAAAACATTCATTTTTAGCCCGTGAAATTTCCGTCGCAACAACCCTGAGAATTGATCAAATCGTTTTTCTTCTGTCTAAGCTCAAAACAACTTGTACGATAATGCGTCACCGACCCTCTTTTGCATGGAAGAATGGCACTGTGGAGGTTAAGCCCATCTGCAGGGTGTGGTTGCGTTCTATTTTTACCCCATCAGGCTTTTGAATAATCTGGGAAAGGTACCCTGCTTCCAGTTTGCCGATCCCGGGGATTTGGTACCCCAGGGCGAAATACAGCCGGTTCTGGTCAAAAATATTGGCCGCCACATTTTTTCCAAAATTTAGCATAAACTCATCGTACATCGTGATGTAGAACGTTTTATCCACAATCGCCTTTCCCTTAAACGGCAACGAAAAGCGGTTGAGCAGCCGGAATCTGTTGGTATAAACCGCATCCCCGGGCGCATAAATCCCGGAAGTGGTATTGATGACGGGTAGATTGGAAAAACGCTGTTCCAACCTGAACCGGCTCACCCATTCAAAAGGTGCCAGCGGCGTCTTAATCTGGATTTGCTCCCACAGGCGATGTTCAGGAAAAGTGGATCTGGCCGGAAAATCCCCGTAAGGGTGTGTTTCGATGAAGGCATAACCTGCGGTAGCCATAACCATATTATTTTTGAAATGGTAATTAATCCCTGTCCTGAGCAAAACTTGCTGGGGCGCAGAGAAAAGTTTGCTCCTCCGGTACTGTGCCTCGAGATGTATTCCCCATACAGGGCTGATTTTATGCCCCCCAAAATACATCAGCCAGCTATTCCAATGGTCGGCGTACTGGTGAAGGGGAGCCTGTTGCCCAAAGGCATTACATCCAAAGAGCAGGAGGAGGAATAAGAAAAATACGTTTTTGCCCATCATACCTGTTTTTAACTTTTTTCAACCCGGTTCACGGCACTTATTTTTTTTCTGGCCGCCAGTTCGTGTCCCGAAAGCGCTTTATGGTGCTCCAGACCGGTAATGGTCATAGAGCCCCCTCCCTCACGGTAGGAGTGCTCAAAATGCTTCAGGTTTTCCATGACAGAGTGATCCACCAGTTGTGCCGCCGAAAAATCCAGGGTGATCTGCATGTCCTGCGGGATTGCCTCTAATTTAGCTTTTAGCCCTAAATAATTAGAGAAAACCGCAGATTTTTCCACCTGCACGAGGTACGCCCCGTCATTAAAAGATACCGTTACGGGCACGCGGAACAGATTGAGGAACGGCAGGCCGTTGAAAAGGTGGATAAAAAGGTTCGTTACAACACCGGCGGCAATCCCTGCAAGCAGGTCAATATAGAGCGTAAAAAAAATAGTAACCATGAAAATGGCCAACTGCACTTTGCCGATCCGAAAAATCCGGATAAACGCCCTGGGATGCGCCAGCCTGATCCCTACGGTAATCAGCAAGGCCGCAAGTGCGGTATTGGGGATCATTTCGATCAGCGGGGAAGCAAAAACGACAAACAACAGGATAAATAAGCCGTGGAAAAAGTTGGCCCACCTGGTTTTGGCACCATTCGCTACGTTGGCAGAGCTACGGGCAACTTCAGAAATCATCGGCAGCCCCCCCATAACCCCGGCCAGGGCATTCCCCAGCCCTTCCGCAATCAGGTCTTTATTGACATTGGACTTCCTATGGTATGGATCCATCATATCAATTGCCTTTATGGTGAGCGAAGACTCCAGGGAAGCCACCAGTGCGAGCATGATGACATATTTGATAAATAGTGCAGTCTGTGCCGTACCGGAAAAATCCACGTTTATCCGGATATTCTCCACCAGATCACCAATATGTACCAAGGTGTAAGGTGGCTCGGTATGCTGAAAATCGAGCAATACCTCTGCAGGGATCGCAAAAACCAGGACCATCAGCGCTGCCGGTATTTTTTTGAATGTAGCCAAAGGGATTTTTCCCCAGCCCATCATAATAGCCAGGCTTACCAACCCTACCAGCGTAGCACGCAGGTCAAGACGTTGGACGAAAGAAGGGATCAACCCCAGCAGTTCAAAAGGGTCCTTCCCTCTGGATAATATGGGGTTGACATTCAACAGCACCGGTATCTGCTTGAGGATAATAATCATTCCAATTGCCGCCAGCATACCATGTACCACAGAAAGCGGAAAAAAATCTGCCAGCCTACCCATTTTTAATACCCCGAACAATACCTGTACAATCCCTGCTACCACCACTGCACCCAGAAGCAGACGCCAGCCTGTTTCCCCACCACCAAATGCTGAAACCCCTTCAACCATAATGACGATCAGCCCGGCTGCCGGCCCTTTAATCGTCAGGGGCGAGCCAGCAAACAGTCCCACGAAAACCCCACCGATAATTGCCGTGAGCAAACCCATCAAAGGGGGAAATTCCGAGGCCTTCGCAATGCCCAGGCTCAAAGGAAGGGCAAGGAGAAAAATAATTAAACCCGAAACTGCATCGCTGGAATAATTTTCTTTTAAGCCCTGCAGTCCGTCCTTAGGAACTGATAAAGTTGGTTTCATGCTGGAAAGCAAATAAGAATAAGCAATATAAACTTTCTGGGGTTGTGTGAAAAGTACTCCGCCGCCTTCGGCAGCGAAAGAAAGTTTTGAACGAGCACTATTTTCATTGATTTTGCCTCGCAAAATCAATGAAAATAGTGCTCGTTCAAAATATTACCTGGCGGCGTCAGCCGCCAAAGGAGGGACTCCGGCCTTTTTACACAACTCCATGCTTATGCCCCCCCCAAAAGACTATTTTAGCCATATTCAAACTAAGAGTCAACGCGCAACCCGGCTATTGGTTTGCCAAAAGCTGTAATTGCGTCCCCGTACCTGTTGTGGATACCAAATCTGGTTTGACCCATATTTTTCAGCGAATACTTTCGCCTGTTTGCACTTACCACTGTCTCCTTTGTCGAATAATTCTGATCAGATTCTTAAAAATATTTTCTTTTACGGAAGATTACTCACCCAATTTTTAGTCTTAACCATGGAACTCAAAATCACCCAACTCAACAAACAGTATCCGAACGGGGTGCATGCCCTTAAAGAGGTTACCTTTACCATCGAAAAGGGGATGTTCGG
>Ga0209985_10001663_pt1 | contig 21257 bp, 22 predicted proteins | sample NOAtaG_FD_187305 | JGI IMG/M metagenome (GOLD analysis project Ga0209985, IMG submission 187305) | Freshwater lake microbial communities from Lake Erie, under a cyanobacterial bloom - NOAA_Erie_Diel6S_1000h metaG (SPAdes) (version 2) | ecosystem: Environmental > Aquatic > Freshwater > Lake ...
CAAGACCATGTTCGTGACCTTGGGCGAGCGCCAGAAACTCGACCCCGCCCAGGACCTCGACGGCACCCTCGGCAAGGTCATCCGCCTCAACCGCGACGGCAGCGTCCCCGCCGGCAATCCGGGCATCAGCAAGACCCGCCCCGAGATCTGGACCTACGGCCACCGCAACCCCCAAGGCGCGGCGCTGCGGCCCTCGGCAGACCCCAAGGCGGCCGACCTCTGGCTCAACGAGCACGGCCCCCAGGGCGGCGACGAACTCAACCGGGTGCTGCCCGGCCGCAACTACGGCTGGCCCAAGGTGAGCTACGGCTGCCCCTACGGCGCTCCGAAGGGCGAGGCCTGCCGCTACGGCGGGGGCGTCCACGAGCCGGCCTACGAGCCTCCTGTGAGCTTCTGGGTACCGACCTCCATCGGGCCCTCGGGCCTGGTGTTCTATTCGGGGCGGCGCTTCCCGCAATGGAAGGGCGATGCCTTCATCGGCGCGCTGGCGGGCACCGCCGTCTGGCGGGTGCGCCTCGATGGCCAGCGCGAGGTCGCCCGCGAGCGCCTGTTCGCCGACCTGCGCGAGCGGGTGCGCGATGTGCGCGAGGGGCCGGACGGCTATCTCTACCTGCTGACCGATTCCGGAAAACTCATCCAGATACGTGACTGAGCGCTCTTGAATCGGGGGGCAGCCGCCCCCACCATGACCTCATGAGCGAACCTACCCGAATCGAGAGCATCCCGATCCTGCCGCTGCGGGACGTGGTCGTCTATCCGCACATGGTGTTGCCGCTGTTCGTCGGCCGCGAGAAATCCATCCTCGCGCTCGAGTCGGCGATGAAGGCCGACAAGCGCATCATGCTGGTCGCCCAACGCCAGGCGGACATCGACGACCCGAAGTCGGACGACCTCTACGGCATCGGCACGGTCGCGACCATCCTGCAGCTGCTGAAGCTGCCCGACGGCACCGTCAAGGTGCTGGTCGAGGGCGTCGAGCGCGGCCACGTGGGCGCGCTCCAGGAAGGCCCGTTCTACACGGCCGAGGTCACGCTCGCCGTCGAGGTCGACCAATACGACGAGAAAGAGCTCGAGGTGATGTCGCGCTCGGTGATCTCGCAGTTCGAGCAGTACGTCAAGATCAACAAGAAAGTGCCGCCCGAGGTGCTCACCGCGCTCGCCGGCATCGAAGACGCCGGACGCCTCGCCGACACCGTCGCCGCGCACATGGCGCTCAAGCTCGCCGACAAGCAGAAGGTCCTCGAGATCATGGACGTGCGTGCCCGGCTCGAGCACGTGCTCGTCGCCATCGAGGGCGAGATGGACGTACTGCAGATCGAGAAGCGCATCCGCGGCCGCGTCAAGGCGCAGATGGAGAAGTCGCAGCGCGAGTACTACCTCAACGAGCAGATGAAGGCCATCCAGAAGGAGCTCGGCGAGATGGAGGATGGGGTGAACGAGGTGCAGGACCTCGAGAACCGCATCAACGACGCCGGCATGCCCAAGGAAGCCAAAGAAAAGGCCGTCGCCGAGCTCAACAAGCTCAAGATGATGTCGCCGATGTCGGCCGAAGCCACCGTCGTGCGCAACTACATCGACTGGCTCGTCAAAGTCCCCTGGAAGAAGCGCACCAAGGTCCTCAAGGATCTGCTGCGCGCCGAGAAAGTGCTCGACGAGGACCACTACGGCCTCGAGAAGGTCAAGGAGCGCATCCTCGAGTACCTCGCCGTGCAGCAGCGCGTCGAGAAGATCAAGGGCCCGATCCTCTGCCTCGTCGGCCCGCCGGGCGTCGGCAAGACCTCGCTCGGCCAGAGCATCGCGCGCGCCACCAACCGCAAGTTCGTGCGCATGTCGCTCGGCGGCGTGCGCGACGAGGCCGAGATCCGCGGCCATCGCCGCACCTACATCGGCTCGATGCCGGGCAAGGTGGTGCAGAACCTCGCCAAGACCGCGGTCACGAACCCGCTGTTCCTGCTCGATGAGATCGACAAGATGTCGATGGACTTCCGCGGCGATCCGTCCTCGGCGCTGCTCGAGGTCTTGGATCCCGAGCAGAACAACGCCTTCAACGACCACTACCTCGAGGTCGACCTCGACCTCTCGCAGGTGATGTTCGTCTGCACCGCCAACAGCCTGAACATCCCCGCGCCGCTGCTCGACCGCATGGAAGTCATCCGTCTGCCCGGTTACACCGAAGACGAGAAGATGAACATCGCGAAGAAGTACCTGCTGCCCAAGCAGATGGAGAACAACGGCCTGAAGCCGGGCGAGCTCGAGGTCGGCGACGACGTGCTGCTCGACATCGTGCGCCATTACACGCGCGAAGCGGGCGTGCGCAACCTCGAGCGCGAGGTCGCCAAGATCTGCCGCAAGGCCGTGCGCGAGCTGCTCGTCGGCCAGCGCAAGTCGAGCCGCAAGGGCGACAAGAAAGCCGCCACCCGCGTCTCCGTCACGAAGGGCAACCTCGAGAAGTACTTGGGCGTGCAGCGCTTCCGCTACGGCAAGGCCGAGGAAGAGAACCGCATCGGCCAGGTCACCGGGCTCGCCTGGACCGAGGTCGGCGGCGAACTCCTCACCATCGAGTCGGCGATCGTTCCCGGCAAGGGCAAACTGCAGCACACCGGCCAGCTGGGCGAGGTGATGCAGGAGTCCATCCAGGCCGCCATGACCGTGGTGCGCAGCCGCGCCGCGGGCCTCGGCCTCGAGCCCGACTTCTACCAGAAGCTCGACATCCACCTGCACGTGCCCGAGGGCGCGACCCCGAAGGATGGCCCCTCGGCGGGCATCGGCATGTGCACCGCGCTCGTCTCGGCGCTCACCAAGATCCCGGTCAGATCCGAGGTCGCGATGACCGGCGAGATCACCCTGCGCGGCGAGGTGCTCCCGATCGGCGGCCTGAAGGAAAAACTGCTCGCGGCGCACCGCGGCGGCATCACCACCGTCGTGATCCCGGTCGACAACCAGAAGGATTTGGCCGAGATCCCCGACAACATCAAGGGCAACCTCGACATCAAGCCCGTCAAGTGGATCGACGAGGTGCTCGAGATCGCGCTCGCCGCGCGGCCTGCGCCGCTGCCGGTCCCGCCTGCTGCGGACACCCCGGCCAAGGCCCCTGCGGCCAAGACCGGCCGCCGGGGCGCACGTCGGGGCGGCAAGGGGGTTCCCGCGGCGCACTAAACCGCTTAAACTTCGCGCCGCTCTTGGCGGGGTGCTTAGCTCAGCGGTAGAGCGTCGCCCTTACAAGGCGAGGGTCGGGGGTTCGATCCCCTCAGCACCCACCACGGTTGGAGCGGTAGTTCAGTTGGTTAGAATACCGGCCTGTCACGCCGGGGGTCGCGGGTTCGAGTCCCGTCCGCTCCGCCATTTCTCTCCCCATCAGTGACGTCGCCCACGCTGCGTAGCGTCAGCGTCGGGTAGCGTGATCCCATGACTTGGATCGCGCGAATCTCCGTCCTTTTTCCTGTCCTTACCGCGCTGCTCGCTCTTGCCGGCTGCAACGGCTCGGACGGACCGCGTCTGCACACCGTCACTGCGGTGGCGAGCCCGAGCGGCAGCCTGGGTCCTGCGAGCGCGAGCGTGGAGCAAGGCGCCTCGCTGACCCTCACGGTGTCGCCGGCGTCGGGTGCGATCGTGGTGGGCGTCGCAGGCTGCGGCGGCGCGCTCACCGGGCCCAACACCTACACCACGGGCGCCGTCACCGCCGACTGCACGGTCACCGCGACCTTTGCGCGGGCGGCGACCCTTCTCGAGGGGCTGGCCTCGCCTTGGGGCATGGTGGAGCTCCCGGACGGACGCTGGCTCATCACCGAACGCAGCGCCGGGCTCGTGCTCACCAACGCCGACAAGACCGCTCTCGAGCGCCGTATCGCGGTCCCGCTGCCGATCGCCGTGGTGGGGCAGGGCGGGCTGCTCGATATCGCGCTCGACCCCGATTTCGCGACCGACCCTTGGGTCTATCTCGTGTACGCCGAGGCGGGCGCGGGCGCCGAGGCCGGGCTCTACGCCACCACCGTCGCGCGCGGCCGGCTCATCGGGAATTCTTTGACAGACCTGCAGGTCATCCATCGCGCCTTGCCCTGGCTGCCGAGCACTTATCACTTCGGCGCGCGGCTCGCGTTCCGCGCCGACAAGACGCTGTTCGTGACGCTGGGCGAGCGCGGCTATGGCGGGCTCGTACAGCAGACCGGCAATGCGATCGGCAAGGTGATGCGCCTCAACCGTGACGGCAGCGGCGCGGCGATGTGGAGCCTCGGCCACCGCAACCCGCAAGGCGCCGCAATCCGCCCCGGCACCGATGAATTGTGGCTGAACGAACATGGCCCGCAGGGCGGCGACGAACTCGATCGCCTCGTCGAGGGCGGCAACTACGGCTGGCCCGTGGTGAGCTACGGCTGCAATTACGGCGAACCCATCGGCGATGCCTGCCGCATCGGCGGCGGAATCCATGCCCCGACCTACCTCGAACCCGTGAGCTACTGGGTGCCGACCTCGATCGCGCCGGCCGGGCTCGTGTTCTACACCGGCAGCCGATTCGCCCAATGGCAAGGCGATGCCTTCATGGGCGCGCTCGCCGGGACGGCGCTGTGGCGCGTGAAACTCAGCGGCAACGCTGAGACCGGCCGCGAGCGCCTGTTCGCGAACCTCGGCGAGCGCATCCGCGACGTGCGGCAGGGGCGCGATGGCTTGCTGTATCTACTCACCGACAGCGGTCGGATGGTGCAGGTGAGGGATTGAGGGGGTGGCGCGTCAGGCGATTGCCGCCAGACCCTTCCGCTGGATCACCGTCAGAAGCCGCAAGGCCGGCCCGCCAGGCTTTTTCACGCCGCGCTCCCAGTCAGATACAAGGTTCTTCGAGACGTTGAGGTAGCGGGCGAACACCGGCTGGGAGACCTGTTCCCGCGCTCGGAGCGCCTTGATCTCGTGCGGCGCAAGGATCTGTGCCGGCGTGAGACAAGCATCGTCGAACTCCCGCATCGTCCGCTTGTCGACTGCGCCGATGGCATGCAGCGCCTCCATCGTTTCGTGGATGGCTGCGAAAGCCTTGCTACGGTGTCTCTTGGCCATCTCGCGTCACCTCTTCAAACAGTCCTTCCTCGATCAGTTGCCGGACTTGCTGCTCGGACAGATCCAGGATCGACTTGGCCAACTTCTTGAAATGCGCCTCTTCATCATTTCGGATGTTGGCGCGGCCGCTCTTGGAAAATCCGTATACGAAAAACGCCCTGTCACCCGTCCGATAGACCACGATCGCTCGGAAGCCCTTGGACTTGCTCTCGCCGACGCGAGCGATCCGCTGCTTGATCACTCCGCCGCCGAGATCGGCATCGATCAAGCCCGTCTCGGCCCGATCTACCGCGTCCCAGAGCGTCGAAGCCGCGACTCACTGCTTCCGGCAAAACCGCCCGAACCATGCGTTCGTGAACACTCTCAAAACGACACTCCCAGCATATCACACTTAGTGTGATGTCAAGGTCATGATCGAGAGCGCAGGGATGGTGCGGTCCCGGTGCCGACAGCAGACCACGGAGCAGAGGCGGGGTGAGAGTCACGTTTCCCGCTTAATCACGAGAAACGAGGGCGGTAGCGTCAGGCCGCAACCACCCGCGTGCGCACCTCGACGCGCAGTCGCCGCTTGATCGCGGCGAAGATCGCCGAGAGATGGGTCATGGTCGGGTTGCCGGACGCCGAGAGCATGCGGTGCAGGCTTTTGGCGGGGGCGTCGATCTCGCGCGCGAGCGACTCGAAGCCGATGGTCGCATTGACGAGGTCGCGCAGCACGAGCTTGGCGCTGCCGCACTCGCCATCGATGAAGAGCTGGATCGCCTCGTCCAACAGCGCGCGTGCGAACGCCGGGTCGTCGCGGACTCGCGACGCGACGGTCTCCTTGAAACTCCGGGTCAGGGCCATGGATTAAATAGTCACATAAAAGTGACTATTTGGGCAAGCGCTCGGAGGGGCTCAGGCCGCAAACACCACCCGGGTCCGTCCGCTCGCGCCGACCCGCGAGCGCTCGCGCACCACGATCTCGACATCGCGGCCGAGCCGGTTCAGGCACTGCAGCATCTTGGTCTCGCTGATGCCGCGGAAGCGGCCGCGCAGCATCCCCGACAGCTTGGGTTGAGGCATCCCGAGGATCGCCGCCGCCCGCACCTGTGTCAGCCGCCGCTGCTTGATGATCTCCGCAATCTTGGCGGCGAGGCGCGCCTTCACCAACATCCCGGCCGCGTCCGCGAGACCGAGGTCCGCGTAGACGTTCGTCGAACCTTTCTTGATGTCGATCATCTCAGCCCTCTCCAGCGTGGATCTTCGAGGCGCGCAGCCGACTGCGGACCGTTTCGATATCCCTTTGGGCGGTCTTGATGCCCCGCGTGGATTTCTTCTGGAAGCAGTGAAGGACATAAACAGCGTCGCCGAGTTTCACCCAGTACACCGCCCGATAAGAGCCGCCTGCGCGGGTTTCAACCACCTCCAAGACGCTGGCGCCGCCGAACCCTCGGAGCGGCTTGGCTTGTGGATGCTTCGATCCCGCCTGCGCGAGGAACAGGGCGTAACCGAAGACATCGACTACCGCCGCAGGCATCGCGAGCAAGTCTTTCTTGGCGGAGCCGGTCCAGTAGAGCGGTTTCAGGAGGTCAGTCGCCATGATATACCCAAACGGAGATAAAAATCATGCGCCCGCTTGCGACAGGCCAGCGCCAGTCACGATGGCTCCCTTCAGGATGCGGGCGGCAGAGCGGTCAGCCTATCCGCGGATCGACTGTGCGCCAAACCTAGAAACTGCCCTGATCGCGCAGATATGGCCCGCGCCGCCGCCGCTCACCGATGCGCGGCAGGCGGCTCCGCCGCTTCGCCACGCTCGAGCTTCGCGAGCCAGGCGTCGGCCTCCGAAGCGCTGATATGCATGCCGGTGGCTTCGAACTCCCGCCAAGCGCGCATTGCGGCTTGCTGCAGCTCCGCGCGACGTTTGTCATCGGTCTTGGGGGCGAAGGGTGGGGTTGGAGTCGACATGAGGGAGCCCTCTCGGCTGATCGTCGGTCGTGCGTCCCCAATCGGGATGCTACTCCGATCCGCTTGTCAGAACCCCTGAAACAAAAAATCCACCGCTGCCGTGATCCGCTCGCGCTCCGCCGCGAGCGAGGCGACCGGCCAGCCGAGCACGCGCCGCGGCACTGCCGCCATCTTGGGCGTCTCGAGCATCAACGCCCGGCCGTCCACCATCAGCACCGGCGTCAGCCGCTCCGACAGCGCCACCTGCGGGAAGGCCGCGAGGTCTCGCAGCGGGATCACCATGCGGCTGTCGAGCCAGCGCAGGGCGAGGCGATTCCCCCGATTCCCCTCCCGCGCTACCCTAGGCCATGGACCGGCCCCTGCACTGGCTGCTCGCCTATACCAAGCCCCGGCAGGAACGCGTGGCCGAGGAGCACCTGCGGCGCCAGGGCTACGAGGTGCTCTGCCCCCAGATCCGCATCCAGAAGCTGCGCAACCGCCGCTGGGTCTGGGTGGAGGAGCCGCTCTTCCCCCGGTACCTGTTCGTGGGGGCGGGGGAGGGGCTGTCCTGGGCACCGGTGCGCAGCACCGTCGGGGTCGCGAGCCTCGTCCGGTTCGGCGGGCAGGTCGCCCCTGTCCCGGAAGCCTTGGTCGAGACCCTGCGGACGAGTGCCGCCGAGCCTCAGCACCACCGGCCGATCTACCAACAGGGTCAGAAGGTACGCATCGTCACCGGACCCTTCGCCACCCTCGAGGGGGTGTTCGACATGGCGGAGGGGGACGACCGGGCGACCGTGCTGCTTGATCTGCTCGGGCGGCAGAGCCCCATCAGGGTCGGGGTGGGCGAAATAGTCAACGCCGACTAACAGTTACGCCCGATTCATGACGAAAGTCATGCAATCGACACCGATTGTCTTTATCCTTGTTCACCTTTGAACGCCCCTCCGCCACGCCCTAGCCCTGTCGGCTGCACGGGTGTGGCGGTAGCGTGGGTGAAGATCTCCGCAAGCGATTGAACAGCAAGGCGAAAATTCAAGAAGAGGCGCGGTTCCAGATCCTGCGCCTGTTGCACGAGAACCCGGAGCTCACCCAGCGCGAGCTCGGCGAGCGGGTGGGCGTGAGCTTGGGGGCCGTGAATTATTGTCTCAAGGCGCTGATCGAGCGCGGGCTCGTGAAGGCCGGCAATTTTTCCAAGAATCCCAACAAGCTTCGCTACGCCTATGTGCTCACGCCGGCCGGCATCGCGGAGAAGACGATGCTGACGGGGCGGTTTTGGAAGAGAAAAGTGGCCGAGTACGAGGCCTTGAAATTGGAAATCGAGGCGCTGGCTCGAGAGCAGCAGACCCAGCAACTTCGATGATGGTCGATTGGCGGATAAATCGATTTTCAGGCTTCGCTGTCCCCCGCGGTCGTTCGGGGCTTAAGTCCGAATCGACTCCTTTGCATCCTCAAAATCATAAAACGTGTGCAACCCATGGCTTTTGATTCGATCGTGAATTTTTTTAGTTAGATATTGAAGGAAAGGATATAGATGACACTTCTAGTTACTGGGGGAGCCGGATTCATCGGCAGCAACTTCGTGCTGAACTGGTTCGCGTCGGCCAACACGAACACCGAGCCGGTCGTGACATTGGACGCGCTCACGTACGCCGGCAACCCTGAAAATCTTAGTTCCCTTGATGATGCGCGCCACACGTTTGTGAAAGGCGACATCACCGACCGCGACCTTATTGATAGATTGCTGGCCAAGCATCGGCCGCGTGCCATCATTCACTTCGCCGCAGAGAGCCATGTAGATCGCAGCATTCATGGCCCCGGTGACTTTATCCGAACGAACGTGCAAGGAACTTTCACGCTCCTGGAGGCGGCGCGAGCATACTGGTCGAAGCTACCCGAGAAGGTCGAGGAACCGGTGAGAGCGGCTATGGGTGACGACCTAAACGCGCGGTCGGTTGACGTATGTCCAACCCGCGAAAGTTTCCGCTTCCACCACGTCTCTACCGACGAGGTTTACGGCACCTTGGGCGCCGAGGATCCCGCGTTCACCGAAGACCACCCCTATAAACCCAATAGCCCCTATTCAGCGAGCAAGGCTGCCAGCGATCATTTGGTGCGTGCGTGGTACCACACTTACGGACTTCCGGTGCTTACGACCAATTGTTCCAACAATTACGGACCTTTCCACTTTCCGGAAAAGCTCATCCCTCTGATGATCGTCAATGCCCTTGCCGGCGATCCACTACCCGTTTACGGAGACGGACAGCAGGTTCGCGATTGGTTATATGTTGGCGATCACTGCAGCGCCATCCGGGCCGTTTTGGCGCGTGGTATCCCGGGTTCGGTTTATAACATCGGTGGCTGGAACGAGAAGCCGAATCTGGAGATCGTTCACACCGTGTGTACGCTTCTTGATGAACTGGCGCCGGCAGCGACTCGGGGAGTGGTCAGTTCAGTTACGGGTCGGTCGGTACAGCGTTATGCCGAGCTCATCACTCACGTGAAAGACCGTCCAGGTCACGACCGAAGGTATGCGATCGATGCTCGACATATCGAGCGCGAATTGGGTTGGCGTCCCACCGAAACCTTTGAGACCGGCATTCGTAAAACGGTGAATTGGTATCTCGCTAACGGCGACTGGGTGAAAAGAGTCCAGAGTGGCGCATACCGTGAATGGGTTGCGACGAACTACGCCCAGCGTTAAGCCCATGAGGCAGTCGCCGATTCTTTTGTTGGGGTGCAATGGGCAAGTGGGTTGGGAGTTGCAGCGCTCCTTGCAATCAATTGGTGGGTTGATTCCCTGCGACTTCGACTGTCCGGAGGCGAATCGGGCGGATTTCTTGCAGCCTGAATCACTCCGCGATTTGGTACGCCGTCATCGCCCCAAGGTGATCGTTAACGCGGCGGCGCACACCGCGGTGGATAAAGCCGAGAGCGAGCCTGATATCGCCCGACGAATAAACGCGACCGCGCCTGGTGTGCTGGCACAAGAGGCGGCTGCACTGGGCGCATGCATAGTGCACTACAGCACCGACTATGTTTTCGATGGAAGCGGCGATAAGCCGCGGACGGAAGACGCGCCCGTCGCGCCGCTAAGCGTGTACGGCCGCACCAAGCTTGAGGGAGAGCAGGCGGTTCGGGGTAGCGGGTGTCAACACCTTATCTTGCGCACCAGTTGGGTCTACGCTGCGCGCGGCGTCAACTTCGCCAAGACGATGCTGAGACTTTCGGCTGAGCGCGACGAGCTTAAGGTCATTGATGATCAAATAGGGGCGCCCACGGGCGCGGACTTGCTTGCCGACGTGACGGCCCACGCTATCCGCTTGCTTCTACATCGGCCGGACCTGGTGGGTACCTACCACTGCGTCGCGTCCGGCCAGACCTCTTGGTACGGATATGCACGCTACGTCATTGACTGGGCGCGAACTCATGGGTTGCCAGTGAAAGTTGCGCCGGAGTTTGTGCGGCCGGTGTCGACCGGGGAGTATCCGACACCCGCGCGACGGCCGCTGAACTCACGTTTGGACACCTCTAAGTTGCGCCATGCTTTTGGACTGCAATTGCCGCCTTGGCAGCAGGGCGTGGAGCGGATGCTGATGGAAATAATGAAATGAATCGAAAAGGCCTGATCCTCGCTGGCGGTTCCGGGACCCGTCTGCACCCAGCTACGCTTGCCATGAGCAAGCAGTTGCTGCCGGTCTACGACAAGCCAATGGTTTACTACCCTCTGAGCACTCTGATGCTTGCCGGTATCCGGGATGTGCTGGTCATAAGTACACCACAGGACACTCCGCGCTTCCAGCACCTGCTCGGCGACGGTTCGCAGTGGGGCCTTTCGTTGAGCTACTGTGTGCAGCCCAGCCCCGATGGCTTGGCGCAGGCCTTCATCCTTGGGCGCGATTTTATCGGCGGCGCTCCATCGACTTTGGTGTTGGGCGACAACATTTTCTATGGACATGATCTTCAGCCGATGCTCAAGCGCGCTTCTTCGCGTTCTGATTGCGCTACTGTGTTCGCTTACCACGTCCACGATCCGGAGCGTTATGGGGTGGTCGAGTTTGACGTTGATAAACGCGCTCTTTCCATCGAGGAAAAGCCGCGGTCTCCAAAGAGCAACTACGCCGTCACTGGCCTTTATTTCTACGATTCTCAAGTCTGCGACATAGCGAGCGATATTACGCCCTCGGACCGCGGTGAGTTGGAGATCACCTCTGTCAACGAGTGTTACTTGCACCGAAATCAGCTCAGTGTGGAAATCATGGGACGCGGCTATGCTTGGTTGGACACCGGTACGCACGATAGCCTCATGGAAGCAGGGCAGTTCATTGCGACCTTGGAAAGGCGCCAGGGTCTGAAAGTCGCCTCCGGAGGAAATCGCTTTTCGAGCGGGATGGATAGGCGCTGAGCAACTGGAACGACAAGCTGCCCCGATGCTGAAGAACGGTTACGGACAGTATCTGATGCGTCTCCTGCGCGAAAAAGTTTATTGAGAAACCGACATTCCCCCAGGAAATTCCGTGAAGCTCATCGAAACTGCGATTCCCGGTGTGGTCATAGTCGAGCCGACCGTATTCCGAGACGAACGAGGTTGGTTCATGGAGACCTTTAACGAGCCGCGCTTTCATTCCGAGCTGGTTCGGCTGGGGCTTCCAGCGCCTCGGCCTTTTGTCCAAGACAATCACTCTTGCTCTCGAGCGGGCGTACTTCGGGGATTGCACTTCCAGGTGCCGCCGCATCCGCAGGGCAAGTTGGTTCGGGTTACCCGAGGCTCGGCGTGGGATGTCGCCGTAGATATCCGACCAGAGTCGCCTACCTTCGGTCGTTGGTTTGGAACCGAATTGAGCGATGACAACTGTCGACAGCTATGGATACCCGAAGGGTTTGCGCACGGCTTCTTGGCGCTTCAGGACGATACTCATTTTCTGTACAAGACAACGGATGTCTATACAAAGGATTGCGAGCGATCGATTGTGTGGAACGACACCATGCTCGCCATAGACTGGCCGCTTGATTCGATTTCCGGCCAGCCGGAACTCACGGCCAAGGATGCCGCGGCGCCACAGTTCCAAGATCTCTTCTCCGCATCGCTTCCTTTTCAAAAAGCTATATGACCGAGCACGTCGAGCGAAAAATGAAAATTTTGGTCGTTTTCGGCACAAGACCGGAAGCCATCAAGATGGCGCCGTTGGTAAAGGTTTTGGCGGAATCAGCCCCGCTCAAAGTGAAGGTCTGCGTGACGGCACAGCACCGTCAGATGTTGGATCAAGTACTCGGTCTGTTTGCGATTCGGCCGGACTACGATTTGGATCTGATGCGGCAGGGCCAAAGTCTGACCGGTCTGACTTGCAACATCCTGCACGGGATGGAAAAAGTCTTATCTGATTGGACGCCAGACTGGGTGCTCGTACACGGTGATACCTCCACTACATTTGCAGCCAGCCTTGCGGGTTACTACCAGCATGTGCGGATCGCTCATGTCGAGGCGGGGTTGCGGACCCGCAACTTGTACGCTCCGTGGCCAGAGGAGGCAAATCGCCAGCTTACAGGCCGTCTCGCTGAGTTGCACTTCGCGCCCACCGAGGCGGCGCGACAAAACCTTCTTGACGAGGGGACGCCGCCGAACTCGATCCACGTTACTGGCAATACCGTAATAGATGCGTTGCTTGCCATCAGTCAGCGAATCGATTCACAGCCGGACCTTCTTCGCGCAATCAAGGCTGATTTACCGTTCTTCGACGATGATCGACGTTTGATATTGGTGACCGGACATCGCCGAGAAAATTTCGGTCCGGGATTTGAATCCATTTGCCATGCCCTGCGGATCCTGGCATCCGAGCCGGGCGTGCAGATCGTCTACCCGGTCCACCTAAATCCTCAAGTTCAGGAACCGGTCATCCGGATATTGGGTGAGGTCGATAACGTACACCTGATAGAGCCGTTGGAATACTTCCCATTTGTCGCGCTTATGAAGAGAAGCTACCTGATCGTGACCGATTCAGGCGGTATTCAGGAAGAAGCGCCTTCCCTTGGCAAGCCTGTCCTAGTGATGCGGGAAACTACAGAAAGGCCTGAGGCGGTGACAGCCGGTACAGTCCGTTTGGTCGGGACCGACACCGACATCATCGTTGAGGAAGTTCGACGTCTTCTTCGAGACAGCGAGGCTTATCGCGAAATGGCCATCTCGCATAACCCATATGGCGATGGGCAGGCGTGCTTTCGCATACGGGAAGTCTTTGAGTCATTAAGTGTAAAGAGTTGATGGTTTCTAAAGTGAGAAAGAAATGACGCCTTCTTACCATACTGTTTCTGTTGTTGGTCTCGGTTATATCGGATTGCCCACTGCCGCAGTGATTGCTAGTCGAAAGGTGCGGGTTGTCGGGGTTGACGTCAGTGAACGAACTGTCGCTACGATCAGCAGGGGCGAAATTCATATCGTAGAGCCCGGCCTGGACATTGTTGTAAAAACGGCGGTTAAGGGAGGTTATCTCCGCGCTACGACCACACCGGTACCAGCCGACGCATTTCTTATTGCGGTACCGACGCCATTTAAGGAAGGTCCGGACGGTCCAAACCAACCGGATATGGACTACATCGAAGCGGCCACAAAATCTATTGCTCCAGTGCTTAGGCGCGGGAATCTTGTGATTCTTGAGTCCACCTCTCCTGTGGGTGCGACAGAGAAAATGGCAACGTGGCTAGCTGAAGCGCGGCCAGATCTATCGTTCCCTCAAGATGTTGGCGAAGCCTCGGACATTCGAATCGCGCATTGTCCGGAACGAGTATTGCCGGGTCATGTGCTACGAGAGCTAGTAGAGAACGACCGGGTCATCGGCGGCATGACTCCACGCTGCTCTGAGGCAGCTCGCGCGCTCTACAAGATCTTCGTCGAAGGTGAATGTATCGTTACAAACGCCCGAACTGCTGAAATGTGTAAGTTGACGGAGAACAGTTTCCGCGATGTCAATATTGCCTTCGCAAATGAGCTTTCGATGATTTGCGAGAAGATGAACATCAATGTATGGGAGTTGATTCGGCTCGCGAACCGACACCCTAGGGTGAAAATTCTGCAACCAGGACCTGGTGTCGGAGGGCACTGCATCGCTGTCGATCCCTGGTTTATCGTCAGCGCCGCGCCGGCTGAATCGCGGCTTATTCGTGCGGCTAGAAGCGTTAATGACCATAAGCCGCTATGGGTGATTCAAAAAGTACATGCAGCGATTAAGGGTCATTTAGAAAATCACCCTGGGAAAAAAGCAGAGGATGTGAAAATCGGATGTTTCGGTCTGGCTTTTAAGCCTGACATCGACGATTTACGAGAAAGTCCAGCGCTTGAAATAGCTCGGTCACTTGCTCGAGTTTATCTTGGAAGAGTGATGTGTGTGGAACCCAACATTGAGACGCTCACCGACCGATTGGCGACCGAACTAAACTTGGTAGCGTTTAGTCATGCACTAGCTCAAAGCGACATAGCTGTGATTCTGGTCGGACATCGGGAATTTCGTGCTGTGGCTCCTGCGGCATGGAACGGTAAAACCGTGGTAGACACCTGCGGCGTTTTATGTACGCGCAGTTAATTGCTTATGAAACTAGGATACGTTTGTACAAATTTCAACAATAGTCACTTTACTGTAGGGGCTGTTCGTTCGCTTGTTGCAAGTGCTGGAAACGCACATCAATTACGAATTGTCATTGTCGATAATCAATCGACCCAGAAGCATGTAAACACCCTTCGTGAACTGGCCGATGAATTTCCGGGGGTTGTTGATCTTCTGATAAATACTCAGAACGTTGGATATTTTAAGGGTCTGAATTGCGGCATTCGTCGAATCCAAGAACGCTATCCTGAAGTTCGGCACCTCGTTATTGGGAATAACGACTTACTGTTTCCGATGGACTTTTGTTTAAGAGTTGAAAAGAGTATTCCCGTTTTGGATAAGTATGCCGTAGTCTCGCCGGATATTGTTACATTAGACGGAGAGCATCAGAATCCTCATGTTATTCAAAATATAAGCAAAACAAGAGAGCTCGTCTACGACCTCTACTATTCAAGCTTCATTGCTGCGCAGGTGATTCTCTGGATAGCAAAGGTTTCCCGGTCATTTACGGACCGTCGCGACGAAAAAGAACACCGCACTCCTCAGTTCATCTATCAGGGCCACGGTTCGTGTTACCTGATTGGCCCAAAGTTTTTCAGCGTTTTTACAGAGCTTTGGGCGCCGACATTCTTAATGGGCGAGGAATTCTTTCTGAGTAAGCAGCTTGCCGATAAAGATATGAAGGTTTTTTATACTCCGGCAATCCAATTAACGCATTGTTGTCATGGAAGTTTGGCTGCGCTCCCTAGTCGAAAGGCGTGGGAGTTTTCTCGCGCCGCGCATCAAGTTTACCGTAGGTATGTCCGGACGATCGGTTGGTGATGGTTTTTTATTCGACGGGTGGATTGACAGGTCAATGTATAGCTGTCGTTGTTGCTGACAGCGGCCGAGACGGCGGGATTGGCAAAATCTGGTTATCGGATTGGGCTACGCCATGAGACGCAGCGATATAGTGAATTTGTGCGCTTTAGCAGCGATTCAGGTCTCAAACGCCCTAGTTCCCCTCGTCGTTTTTCCTTACGCGCTTAGTGTTTTGGGGGCAGGCCAATATTCGAAGCTCGTAATCACCGAAGCGCTAATGCTGGCCGTAATGAGCGTGGTGCTTTTCAGTTTTGAAGTGGATGGCGTCGCGCGCGTAGCGCGTTTGGACTGGCGGCGCGAGGGGCGCGAACTGTCAAACGCGTTTAGTACGGTCCTTTGTTCGCGTTTGCTGCTTTTCGTCGTTTGCTTCGTAATTGCCGGAATGGCGCGCCCATTTATGGACAGAGTAAGCAGCGATTTACTGTTCGCTTGGCTTCTAGTGCCTCTTAGTTATGCACTACAGGCCAACTGGCTGTTTCAGGCGATTGAGCAGAATGTGTTTGTGTCAGTGATCACGGTTGTCAGTCGCATCTGCGCGACGCTGCTAATCTTCTATTTTGTTGTCAGCCCTGCGGATGCGATTTGGATACCATTGATCCTTGGTGCATGTTATCTCTCTGCTGCGCTGTGTGCGCTTGGGTATTCGCGGGGCGTTCTCGGTATCCGCGTTCGATGGGCGTCGCTACCAGAAATTATTGAGTCGCTGCGATATGGCCGACATATTTTTATCGGCAACATCGCTGTCATGTTGTATCGCGATTCTAACGTTTTGATTTTAGCGATATCTTATGGCGAGCCGACCGCAATCGCAGCGTACTCACTATCCGAAAAGGTAGTGAAGGGGGTTCAGGCGACGATGCGCCCGTTGAACCAGGTTTATTTCCAGAAGGCCGTGAGAACTATTGGCAGTGATCGTAAAGCGGATAGAGATACCCTGCGAACTATGGCGGCATTTGTTTATCCGCAATGTGTTGCGCTAACAGTAGTCATCACTTTAGTTGCGGTCTTTTTTTTAGTATGTGGCGATACTCTTGAAGAGATGGGGCATTTAGCCGAAGTTCGTGAGATATCAACTTTGTTTGCGGTTATGGTTCTATCGGTCTACTTCGGTATAGCCAATTTCATGTTGGGGACGGTTGGATTGAATCAACTTGGGGCGCGAAGGTGCCTCTATCGATCGATTCTGACGGTTGGTGTATTAAGCGTCGCTTCGTGTGCGACTCTTAGCATGGGTATGGGTGGTGTTGGTGCGGCAATCAGTTTCGTCTTTGCGGAGATACTTCTGTTCTCGGCGATCGTATTTTGCTATCTCCATCAGTCGTGGGTTAAACGGTCGCCAATAGCATGATTGACGCCCCCCTTTGGGTAGGGAAGTTATTCGGCGCGATGATTGGTGGGGCGTTGGTTTTTCTCGCCTACTTGGTTCGTTTGAAGACAAGGGCGTGGCTTACACCAGCAAGCGTTTATTGTTTGCTATGGGCGGGATTCGTGTTGATGCCGTTGATCATGGCGCCGACGGTTCCAATCAATCCTCTCTCATTAATCTACATACTCGCTGCATGCGTGGCGTTCTCAGTGGGTGCCGCGCCCCTTCCCTGGGCGTCAGCGATGGCGGCGAATGCAATGAAGCCGTCCGCGAGCGAGGTATTTTCTACGCCTGTTCTCCGATTTTTCTTCGTCGCGATAACGCTTATTTCGTTTATTTCCATCGGAGGGGCTCTTGCGGCGCAAGGGTTTTCTTGGGTTGATTTGTCTGGAAATCTACTTGCCACGTCAGCCAAGTTTGCAAGTATGCGATATGCGGAAGAGTTGACGCCGACTCTGTTTACGCAAGCGAGCCTTCTCAGTAGCTATGTCGCGACCGCGCTTGGTGGTTTCCTATATTCGTGCCAGTCGAGCAGTCGGAAACGTTTGCTACTAGCGGTTCTCTCATTCGCGCCTGCTGTGATGATCATGGTATCGCAGTCCGCAAAAGGCGTGCTTTTCATGAGCTTCGCGTACTTTTGGGGCGCAATTAATGTTTGCAGGGTTTACAACGGCGAAAAGGGGCTTGTATCAGTTAAGGGACTGAAAGTGGCCGCAAAGGCGGCGATAGTTGTTATGCCGTTGGTGGCATTTTCTTTCCTCGCCCGCGGGCTTTCGGGAAGCCAGGAAATTGGAGATATCGCCGAAAAGTTACGATACTACTTTTCATCGTATCTCTTCGCGCACCTGTATGCGTTTTCCGACTGGTTTGGCGCGTATTTTGGCTACTCGGCGTCGTTAGAGTATGTGACTGATGGTCCCAAATTCGGTCTGTATACATTTTATGGCCTGTTTCAATTGTTCGGTGATCCGACGCCACTCCCGCAAGGGGTCTACGACGAGTACTTTTCGGTAGATGGGGTTTTCACCAGTAACATTTTTACAATGTACCGCGGTCTCTTGCTTGATTTTGGCTTGATAGGGTCTCTAGGCTTTATGTTGGCGGCTGGCTTGGTGGTCCATATTGTGTTTTTCGCCCTCACCGGGTCGGATAGGCCTCGATTCGCTGTGTCGGCCTATGTCGTAATGACGGGGGCGTTCGTGCATTCGTTTCTATCGAGTTTGTTGATGTATAACAGCACATACGCGACTCTAGTCGTGATTTGGGCGATTTTGGTCGTCAATGACATCTTCTCTTCCGGCAAGGCGCGACTATAAGTTGTCGCTGAAATCAGTCGAGTGTTCGACGCGGTGTGAGTGACGTTCAACGTGCACATCACACTTTCTTTAATCCAATCTCGCGAGCGATATAGTATGAGACGCGACTATAAAATTTGCAGTCACTGCGTTATGGACACTTCAGATAGTCGCATCGTTTTTGACGATTTCGGTGTCTGCGATCACTGCTTGTCTTTTAAAGCGGATGTTCTTCCGAATTGGCACCCTGATGAAAAGGGCGCGGCTATGTTCAGGCAAATCGTCGACCGAATTAAAGTGTCGGGCAAGGGTCGCGACTTCGACTGCATCATGGGGATGAGCGGAGGCCTCGACAGTTCCTACCTGCTGCACCTCGCGGTCTCGGAGTTCGGGTTGCGACCGCTCGTGTTTCATGTCGATGGTGGCTGGAACACCGACATTGCGGTCAATAATATTCAAGTGTTGGTCGAGAGGCTCGGTCTCGACCTATTCACCGAGGTCATCAACTGGGAGGAGATGCGTGACTTCCAGCTCGCGTTCTTCAAGGCCGGAGTCCCCCACCTCGATTTGCCGCAGGATCACGCCTTCGTCGCGACGCTTTACCACTTCGCTAACAAACACGGCATCAAGTACATTCTCAATGGCGGAAACTACTCGACTGAGTGCGTTCGCAATCCGAAGGAATGGTTGTACTACGGCACCGACATGGCGCAGATCCGCGACATCCATCGACAGTTCGGGACAATCCCTCTGCGTAGTTATCCATTCAGCTCCGTCCTCTTTCACAAAGTCTATCTGCGCTATTTCCGTGGTGTTCAGGTTATCAAGCCACTCAACTTGCTGCCCTACACAAAGGCACACGCGAGCAAGGTCTTGTCGGAGCGCTACGGCTGGCGCCCGTATCCCCAGAAACACTTCGAGTCGCGCTTCACGCGGTTCTACGAAGGATACTGGCTGCCGACCCGGTTCGGTTACGACACCCGTCGTGTCCAGTACTCGAGCCTGATCCAGACCGGGCAGATGACCCGCGATGAAGCACTTGAGCGCCTGGCCAATCCCGCGTATGACCCGGCGACCATCGACGAGGACTTCGAATACATCGCCACCAAGCTCGGCATTACCGTGGACGAGCTGCGGGGCTATCACCAGATGCCGCTCAAGAGCTACCGCGACTACCGCAACCAGGAATGGATGTTCGACCTCGGCGCGAAGGCCCTTAAGTTCCTCGGCGTGGAGCGGGCCATCAAGCGATGATTGCGATCGTCGACTACGGATCCGGAAACGTCGGCGCCATCGCCGACATCTTCAAGCGCTTGAAGGTGGCGCACCGGATCACCGGGTCCGCGGACGAGCTGCGGGCTGCGGAACGCTATGTGCTGCCTGGTGTGGGCGCGTTCGACACGACCATGCGGACCTTGAGGGACTCGGGTCTGGTCGAGGTGCTCGGCGATGAGGTTTTGCGCCGCGGCAAGAAAATCCTCGGGATCTGCGTTGGGATGCAGATCCTCGGCGGCAGCAGCGAGGAAGGGGAGCTGCCGGGGCTCGGGTGGATTCCCGGGCGTGTGCGCCGCATCGACGCCGCGACGGTCTGTGGCCCGACCAAGCTGCCGCACATGGGCTGGAACTCCATCAAATTGACGCAGCCTGCTCCGCTGTTCGAGGGCGTCGATCTCGACCGCGGGTTCTATTTCCTCCACAGCTATTTCTTCGACGCCGCGGACCACGGGTCAGTCCTCGCGACCGTCGACTACGGCGGCGAGCTGCCCTGCGCTATCCGCCGCGGCGATGTCTACGGCGCGCAGTTCCACCCGGAGAAGAGCCACTCCAACGGCGTGGCGATCTTCCGCAACTTCGCGGCGCTCTGACCATGCTCCGCTCGCGCATCATCCCCTGTCTGCTGCTGCACCGCGGCGGTCTCGTCAAGACCCGCCAGTTCAAGGACCCGAAGTACGTCGGCGACCCGCTGAACGCGGTGAAGATCTTCAACGAGAAGGAGGTGGACGAGCTCGTCTTCCTCGACATCGACGCGACGGTCGAGGGGCGCGGTCCGGGGATGCAGCTCCTGCGCAGCCTCGCGGTCGAGTCTAGGATGCCACTCTGCTACGGCGGCGGCGTCACCGACGCCACTCAGGCCTCACGCATCGTCGCGATGGGGTTCGAGAAGGTGTCGGTGAGCAGCGCGGCGCTCGAGCGACCCGCGCTCATCGGCGAGATGGCCGAGGCCATCGGGTCCCAGAGTGTGGTTGTCACGCTCGATGTCCGGGCGAACCGGTTTCTCTCGGGCCATACTGTCTTCAGCCGCAACGGGCGCCAGAAACACCGTCAGCCCCTGATCGAGTTCTGCCGCGAGGCGGCGGATTTGGGTGCGGGCGAGATCGTCATCAACTCCATCGACCGGGACGGCGAGATGTCGGGCTATGACCTCGCGCTTGCGAGGGAACTGCGCGCTGCGGTGTCCACGCCGATCACCGTCATGGGCGGCGCGGGCAATGTGTCGCACATGCAGGAGCTCATCGATGCCGTCGGCATCGTCGGCGCCGCGGCAGGCAGCATGTTCGTCTTCAAGGGGCCGTACCGCGCGGTCCTGATCAATTACGACCGTCCCGCCAGGTTGCGGGGAGCAGGGATGTCATGAAGCAGGTATTGCAGGACATGGCGAGCGGCGAGACCACCGTGGCGGACGCGCCTGCGCCGGCGTGCAGCGCAGGGCATGTGCTGGTGCGGTCGACGGTCTCGCTGATTTCCGCGGGGACGGAGCGCATGCTCGTCGGCTTCGGCAAGGCGGGCTACATCGAGAAGGCGCGCCAGCAGCCCGAGAAAGTCCGGATGGTGCTCGAGAAAGTGCGCACCGACGGGCTGCTGACCACGGTCGAGGCCGTGCAGTCGAAGCTGGCGCAGCCCTTGCCGCTCGGGTACTGCAATGTCGGCGTGGTGCTGGAGGTGGGTGCCGGCGTCGAGGGCATCAAGCCCGGCGACCGCGTGGTGTCGAACGGACCCCATGCGGACATCGTGAAGGTCCCCCGGAACCTCTGCGCGGTGATCCCGGACGCGGTCGGTGACGAGGCGGCGGCCTTCGTCGTCGTGGGCAGCATCGGGCTGCAGGGCATGCGTCTCGCGCAGCCGACGCTCGGCGAAGCCTTCGTCGTCACCGGTGTCGGTCTCATCGGGCTGCTCACC
>Ga0209985_10001664_pt1 | contig 21257 bp, 11 predicted proteins | sample NOAtaG_FD_187305 | JGI IMG/M metagenome (GOLD analysis project Ga0209985, IMG submission 187305) | Freshwater lake microbial communities from Lake Erie, under a cyanobacterial bloom - NOAA_Erie_Diel6S_1000h metaG (SPAdes) (version 2) | ecosystem: Environmental > Aquatic > Freshwater > Lake ...
CGTCTCCCGTCTCCCGTCCCCCGTCCACCGTCTACCTATTCACCTCCACTACAAAGTATATCCCTTCTGCGGGTTCTTTGGCGTTGGAGTTGGCATTCAGTTCATTTTGCGGATAGATGATTCGTTCGGGGTAGCGACTTGCCGTCGTTGTATTCAACGGGAATTTAACCGCGATATCGTTATCACTTTTGCGCAGCCTGCGCACGTCGTTAAAAACCAGCCACTGATTGAAGAAAGAGACATAGCGCTCTTCGATAATTTCCCTGAGCAGGGCGCGGAGCGGGTCTATATTGTCTTTATTTTCCATACCTCCGGCCGCGAAATCAGCGGCGACATAGGCGTCATATTTTAACGGATCTGCGGCGACGATTTTTTTGAAGATCCTTCCGGAAGCCAGCGCAGTCCGGTAGGCGTTCAGATTTTGGAGGCCTGCGTCGAACCCCTGTGTCCTTGCCGCACACTCTGCCAGGGTGAGCTGGTTTTCTCCATAAGAAATCAGCGTCATGGGTTCCAGGGAGTTGGCCACGCCCTGGTTATTGGTTCCGACCCGTTCGTCGAGGAGCAAATAAGTACGCCGTGCGTTTTCCTGGGTTTTGGCATTATTCCTGGAATTGGCGGCGCCTGGGTTAATAAGGGTAGTAATCAGGAAGCTGGTGCGGTTGCCTATATCGCCTGCGCGGCTTCCGGAAAACAGGGTAAACAGCAGGTTTTTATCGCTCAGGTTGGTCGAAGATAACGGCTTGTACAACATCGTATTCTCGACTTTGGAAATCCCTTTTTGTGCAGCGGCCAGGGCTTTATCATATTCTTTCGTAAGCGTAAAATACCTGGCTTTGAGCGTATGGGCGGCCTCGATCCATTTGAGGTTATCACCGGCATAGTAGATATCCTCGGGTAACGTCCGCCTTGTGGCGGCCCCCAGGTCGGCGATTGCCTCGTCGAGAAGCGATTGGAGGGCATTGAGTACCGATCGTTGACCGTCGAATTTCGGGTCTGAAATTTCGGTGTTCAGCGCTTCGCTGTACGGGATATCGCCATAAGCGGCGGCGAGGGTCCCGATGGCATGGGCTTCGAGTACTTTGCTGATGCCCACCAGCAGCTTGTCCGTGGGAGCAGTATTGCGGATGTGGCGGGTCTGATTGGCTACCGCCTGATAAGTGAAAGACCAGAACCCATTGGATTCCGCCGAAGTCAGATTGTACTCATATAAAGATTTGTAAAGGTTTTGATAACCCACGAGATGGCCTGACCAGGAGGAGGTGATCCGCTGTTCGTGGCCGAGCTGTACCTGTACATTGGCAAGCTGGGCGCCGCGCAGGAAGTTTGCTGCCGAGACTGCATCAACGGGGATATTGTTTGGATCATCGTTGATACCTTCCACGAGACTTTCGCAGGCAACTGTCGAAAAACCCAGCAGGATATAGAAGAAAATCTTGATTGTTTTCATGATAAATAGAATATTTAAACCCATCGTTGGCGAAGGGCATAATCAATAAGTGATTTGCAGGGAAAACAAAACAGAGCGCGTCCCCGGGTTTGTGAAATAATCAATCCCGAAGCCATTGTCAACGCCGAATTGGTTGGTATCGGGGTCAATACCCACGATATCGGTTTTGAGCCAGAGGTTACGGCCGGTCACGGTGAAGACCACGGAACTGAGTTTTGTCGTTTTGCGGAAACCGGAAGTGTTGAGGTTGTAGCTCAGGGACACTTCGCGCAGGCGAGTCCAGGTGAAATCACCGATTGCGAGTTCATTGATTACCGCATCGCCAAGACCTCCCCCACGACCGGTGTACCAGGCCTGGTCGAGTAATACCGGTCCGGCGCCAAAATCCCCGATATTGCCCCTGACCACTGTTCCGGCGGCAAATTCTTTCCCTGTGACATTTTTCAATGGCTGGGTAAGGGTTACTTCGTTGCCTACATCGGCATGGGTGCCAAAATTCCGCAGGATAAAGCGGGTGCGCTCGGCATAATCCCCACCCTGGGAGTGCTCGAACAACACATTGAGCGTGATCCCATTCCAGCCTGCCCTGGTACCCAGGCCGCCGCGCCAGTCGGGGTTAGGATCTCCGATTACGCCCTGGGTATTTGCGATTTGCGGGAAACCATTGACATCGAAGTCAATACTTCCGTCGGCCTTGCGCCTGAGCTGCGTTCCCCAAAGTGCGCCGAGCGGATGTCCCTGCACTGCCCGGGAGCTGATAGATTGGCTTGTCAGATCAATAGATTGCACCCCAAGGATATCCAATACCTCGTTGCGGTTATTGTTCCAGTTGGCATACAAGTTGAGGTTGAACGATTTTTTCTTGATGATATCCCCATCGAGTTCCAGTTCCAGGCCCCGGTTCCTCATTCTGCCGCCATTGGTATAAATTGTGGTAAAGCCCGTGGAAGCAGCAGTTGCGACATCGAAGAGCAGGTCGTTGATCTGGTTTTTGTAATAGGTCGCTGTTAACCCGACACGGTTATTAGCGAAGCGAAGATCAGCGCCGACCTCGTATTCCGTTTTGATTTCCGGGCGCAGGTTGGGGTTGCCCTGGTTGTTGTTGATCCGGTAGCCGCCACCGAATTGAGCACTGGCGAGCGGGTCGCTATAGGAGGAATAGGTAAACCCGGATTCGGCAAGTGTCTGGAAACGGTGTGGGGCAGGCTGAACGCCCACCTGACCCCAGGAAGCCCGAAGCTTACCGAAGCTCAGGAATTTTTGGGCGGCAAGCGCGGGAAGCTTGGTAAACTGCCATGCTGCATCGAAAGAGGGGTAGAAAAAGCTCCCATTAACCGTAGAGGCCGCTTCCATGGTGCCGCTCATATTTACGTACAGCTGTTGAAATAAGTCAAAAGAAAGCACGCCGTATCCCCTGTTGGAGCGGATAAGACGCTGTAACCGCTCCATGGAGGAGGCGTCATTGCTGGCATTCAGTGCAGTAATCGGCTCGCGGTAGTCCACCTGGAAACCCACGAGTGTGGTATAGACGAGGTCCCTTTGCCGGTCGTTATAGTTCCATCCCATAGTAGCCAACAGGTTAATATCGTTGCCGAGCTTGAAAGACCCTTTTGCGATCGCATCAAAGTTCACTTCGCGCTCGGAGATATCGTCCTGGAAGAGCTCCCCGTTGGGGGCACCTGCACTCAGGATAGGGAAGAAGTACAATCTTTTGTCGTAATAGGCATCCACGCCGCCCCTCAAAGTAAACTTCAGCCAGGGTAGGGGATCAATGTTCAGTTCTGAATTCACAATAAAACGATCCACCCCGGAGGTTCCTTTTTGTTCGTCAGTAATCCATATCGGGTTACCGTGGGCCGGGTTGGGAAAGCCCAAATGACGACGGTAGGCGCGGTGTGCATTGGGGAATGCCTGCCCTGCAACATTGTAATAGGTACCGATGTAGTCGCGGATGTCAAAATCCGGCGAGGTGCGCAGCAGGGCCAGGTAGAGGCCGTCAATATTTGAGCTTTGCTGAATACGGTTGGACGTAGTACGCGTGTACGCAGCCCGTGTAGTCATGCTCATCCAGCTACTAAGGAAGGTCTGGTTGTTGAGCCTCAGATTAGTACGGTTGTAATCGCTGCCGCGGATGATACCTTCCTGGCTCAGGTTGCCAAAGCTGAAAAAGAAGGTGGACTTATCACTGCCTCCGCTGATCGAGAGGTCGTTTTGCCAAAACTTACCATTCCTGAATACCGCATCGAAGTTGGATTCGTTGAAGGTTTCCCGGGAATTCTTTTTTGTCACCGGATAATAGACGGTCCCGTTAGCTGCTACGAAGCGGTCGCGGTTGGTCACTACCTCGTCGGCCGCACCGCTGCGGTCGGCGATTTTATCCCCCCAGGATTGGCTGGCCGTTGCACTCCATACCCCATTCAGCCCCTGGCCAAATTTGTCCTGTAAGGGGTGGCGCACGTTGATTTCGTCAAAAGAATAAGCACTGGAATAGGTGATAGTCGGTTTCCCGGATTTACCCTTTTTTGTCGTGATCACGATTACGCCATTGGCCGCACGCGAGCCCCAGAGCGAAGCGGCCGAAGCCCCTTTCAAAATCTGTATGGATTCAATATCGTTGGGGTTGAGGTCGTTCAAACGGCTTTGCTGGGCAACCCCGGCATCCTGCCCACCGTTGCCATTGCCATAAATCGTGGAGTTGCTGATAGGCACACCATCCAGGATGATCAAAGGGTCGGAAGAACCAGTAATGGTATTCGCACCCCGGATCTGGATTACAGAGCCGGCACCCGGGTCACCATTGGAACGTGCAATGCGTACCCCGGCAGCCTTACCCCCTAAACCATTGATCACGCCAGTCTCGCCAGATCTGACGACATCCTGGGAGCTTACGCTCGAGTAAGTAGCCCCCATCTGGTCTTTTTTCTGGGCAAAACCCAGGGCGCTCACCACGACTTCGTCCAGGACTTCCGCGTCCTCTTCGAGGGAAACATCAATGACAGTACGGTTTCCAACTACCTCCCGGACCGCAATATAGCCTACGTAGGAAAACTCGATCGTTGCCGTAGCATCAGGTGCCTGGATACTGTATTTCCCATCCAGATCAGTAACAGAACCTGTCGAGCTTCCCTGAATGATTACGTTGACCCCGATCAGCGGAGCACCGCTCTTGTCTTTTACCGTGCCCGTGACCGTACGCTGTCCCCAGGCACTTATGCCTGTCAAAAGGCAAAAAATCAGCAATAAGTTGACCCTTTTTAGCATAAATTCTTTTTAAAAAATGGATTAAACAAATGTATTATGTGCAAAATATTCGGGTGGTGTAAACGGTCATGGGGTTGTGTGAAAAGCCTCATGATTTTTTTCAGAGGCTGTCCAAAAAAATATTCTGCCGCCAAAGGACTTTCGGGACAGCCCCAGAATATTTAATACACAACCCCCACCAAAGACTTCCGGAGGACGTATGAAGCAGCCTCTTCTCATAAAAGCTCTTCCGGTAAAAACCATGCCCAATAAAATTCGGGAATGTTCGTCCGATAGCTTGAACAGAGATCAGCACTGCTGTATCACACTTAAAAGTTCGTCAAAAATAATTTAATATTTAAAAAAATTGCATTTTGGCAGGAATGAACAAAATAAATACTGAAATTTGAGTATTGATGGCAGAAAAGAGCAAATCGTTTTGACACCAAATAATTATTGGACCAGCGATATGTACCAATTTAAAAAATTTATTACCCGAAAAGCTTTACCCTTTATTTTCCTGCTGCTCCCCCTGGGTATAAATGCGCAGACCTTAAGGGTGGACAGTACATATTTTGGAGCGAACGAGTACATCGAATACCTGCCCGGCAACCTTCCGCTCATCTTCGCAGCCTCTCATGGCGGATACCTCACGCCGGCAAGTATTCCTGTGCGCAGTTGCGCCGGCTGTGTCACGGTGACAGATGCCAATACCCAGGAACTTGCAAGAATGGTGCGGGAGGCGGTATTCAGGCGCACTGGGTGCTACCCTCACCTGATCATCAACCGGCTGCGTCGCAATCGTCTGGATGCGAACAGGGATATCTGGGAGGCTGCCCTTGGCAACGGGGAAGCCGAACAGGCATGGAGGGATTATCATGCTTTCATAGATTCAGCTAAGCAAACCGTTGTCAAAAAATTCAATCGGGGCATATTTATTGACCTGCACGGTCATGGGCATAGCATACAACGGCTCGAACTAGGCTATCTGCTTTCAGGTTCTACCCTGCGCCTCGCCGACGGATCGTTGAATGCTCCAAATGTGGTCATGAATTCAAGTATCCGCAAACTCAGTGAGGACAACCGAAAGAAGTTCACCCATGCCGAACTCCTGCGGGGCGCGTTCAGCCTTGGGGCTTTTCTGCAAAAATCGGGCTATGCCGCGGTACCAAGCGATGCTGACCCAGCGCCCAGAAGTGGCGACGATTACTTCAGTGGAGGATACAGTACTGACCGCCACGGGTCGGTGGAAGGGTCCAATATTGATGCGATTCAGATCGAGTGCAATTTCCAGGGGGTAAGGGATAGCGAACCCAGCCTTTATTTTTTCGCCGATGCGCTCGCAGCCAGTTTGATGGAGTACCTCAAAACCCACTATTTTGAGGGCCTCCCATCGTGCCAAACCATTACTCCTGTGGTCTCTGCTCCCGAAGATGCCGCTTTGCAGATTTTTCCCAATCCCGGCTGCGGGACATATTTCCTGAAACACCAATTACAAAGTAATGAATATGCAGATGCGACCATTTTCGACGTTTCAGGAAAAGCAGTATTAAAAACAAGCCTCGCTTCCGGAGTGCTGGAATTGCCCCCGGGGCAATTCCCCAATGGCCTTTACTGGATGATTGCACGACGAATGTCGGGGCAGCCACTCCGGATCCCCCTCCTGCAACAATGTATGTATTGAACAGCCCCTTCCATTCATTTGGCCCGGGTGCCGTTATAGTTATCTGAGAATTTTTTTTTGCCACGGATTCTGAAAAGCACAGCATATTTAATATTTTTATTTTTTTTATGTGCAAAATGAAATATGCTGAAGAACCGTCTTACCTATCTTTCTGTATTGCTGTTTGCCATTGCCGGAGGGACATGGCTCTGGCGTGCCCTTCCAGGGACTTCCGAGACAGCGGCCGACCTGATGGATTACAACCTCCATATCCGACCGATATTGTCCGATAAATGCTTTGCCTGCCATGGGCCCGATGCGAAAGCCAGAGAAGCCGGGCTCCGGCTGGATATCGCGGACAGCGCATACGCAGCGTTGAAGGAAAGCCCGGCTTTTCATGCCATCGTTCCGGGTAAAAAAGAGGCTTCGGAGGTCTGGAAACGCATTGTGGCTTCTGATCCCGATTTAATTATGCCCCCACCGTCTTTTAAAATCACCCTTACCCCCGAAGAAATTGACCGCCTCGGGAAATGGATTGAACAGGGCGCAGTATATAAACCACATTGGGCCTTCGTACCCCCCAAAAAGCTTCCGCTGCCGAAAGTCAGGGATAAAAAATGGCCGGTGAACGAAATTGATTACTTCATCCTCGCCAAAATGGAGGCCCAGGGATTGGAACCTTCCCCACAGGCCGACCCCGAGCGCCTGCTCAAAAGGGTTTCCCTCGATCTCACCGGCCTGCCGCCGGCAATCGCCGACCAGGAACAATTCCTGAAAAACCCCGGCGGTAAAGCTTATGAAAAATATGTGCGCACCTTGCTCGCCTCCCCCCATTACGGGGAAAAAATGGCGATTGCATGGCTCGATCTCGCGCGTTATGCCGATAGCCATGGCTACCAGGATGACGGCCTGCGAACGATGTGGCCATGGCGCGACTGGGTCATCCATGCGTTCAATCAGAATTACGCTTACAAAAAATTTGTCTCCTGGCAATTAGCCGGCGACTTCCTCGCACCGGAAAACAAAGAGGCTATCCTGGCTACCGGCTTTAACCGCAACCATAAGATTACCCAAGAGGGTGGGGTCATTGATGAGGAGTACCGCATCGAGTACGTCACAGACCGTACGAATACTTTTGGTAAAGCCTTCCTGGGCCTGACCTTTGAATGTGCCAAATGCCATGACCATAAATACGACCCGATTTCGCAGGAAGAATATTTCCGCACCTTCGATTTTTTTAATCAGGTCGCAGAGAAAGGCTATCAGGGGGATATCAGCCTGGCATCGCTTGCCGATCCGCCATTGATCCGGATCGAACCGGAAGAAGCCAGGGGCAAACTTCTTTTTGTCAACCTCAAAGATTCTATACCCGTAAGTGTAATGGTGATGAAGGATACCTTCCCCAGGCGGCCTACACATATCCTGCGCAGGGGAGCTTATGACCAGCCCGACAAAGCCGTTGTACCAGGGTTACCGGCAGCGATTATGCCGTATAACCGTTCCAGCCTGAACCCGGACAGATCAGGGCTCGTCCAATGGCTCTTCGATGAAAATAACCCGCTCACCGCTCGTGTATTCGTCAACCGCGTCTGGGAAAGCTTTTTTGGAAGGGGATTGGTCAAAACTTCCGGGGATTTTGGCTTCCAGGGGGAGCTACCTTCCCATCCCGAGTTGCTCGATTGGCTGGCAGTTGATTTTATGGAAAACGGCTGGGACATCAAACGCCTGGTCCGGCAGATCGTCACTTCTGCAACTTACCGGCAAAGCGCCCAGTTAACAAAGGTACATCTGAAAAAAGATCCGGAAAACATCTATTTGTCCCGTGCCCCCAGGATGCGACTCCCCGCAGAGCTCATCAAGGACCTGGTGCTGTCCTCATCCGGATTGCTCGTGCCGGAAATTGGAGGGCCAAGCGTAAAGCCCTATCAACCCGATGGTATCTGGGAGGCAACGACATCAGGCCGCGGTCAACTCGCCACCTATGTCCAGGATCACGGAGAATCGCTCTACCGTCGGGGATTGTACCATTTTATCAAACGTACCGCACCACCTCCGGGAATGCTCACATTCGATGCATCCCCCCGCGACCAGTGCGAGGTTGGGCGCATGCGCACGAATACCCCCCTGCAAGCCCTCATCCTGTTGAACGATCCTATGGTCAACGAAGCGGCAAGGGTTTTTGCAGAAAGCCTGCTCACAAAAAAATACCGCCCCGATGAAGCTATCCGAATAGCCTTCCGCAGTATCGTGTGCAGAGAAATCAAACGCAACGAATTGAACAAACTCCAGGTACTCCTCAGCACGCAGATGAAAGTGCTCGGCAATGACACCCACCGTGCCAGAAAAATCCTCGATCAGGGGGAGTTCCCGAAACAGGAACAACTGGATCCCGTGGAAACCGCTGCACTTGCGATTACAATCCTGACCATTTATAACCTGGAGGAATCCATTACAAAATCCTGACCGATATGGCCAACCCTTTCATGGAACATCAGTTCCACCTCACCCGAAGGCATTTCCTGGGTAAGTTGAGCATCGGATTAGGCAGTGCGGCCCTCGGCTCCCTGCTCACCCGCGACCTTTGGTCCCCTCGGGAAAATATCGAAGAAACGATTATCGCAGGGTTACCACATTTTGCCCCAAAGGCGAAAAGGGTCATCTATCTGTTTCAAAACGGTGCTCCTTCCCAACTCGAAAGCTTCGACTATAAGCCCCTGCTCAATAAAATGTCTGGGCAGGACCTGCCGGAGTCCATCCGAGGCGGCCAGCGTCTCACCGGTATGACCGCCAACCAGGAACGCTTCCCCTTGGTAGGGTCGCGTTTTGGTTTTCAGCAACATGGTAAAAATGGCACCTGGGTGAGCGAGCTGTTCCCCAATATCGCCAATATCGCCGATGAAATTTGTGTGGTGAAATCCATGCATACCGAAGCTATTAACCATGATCCCGCACTCACATTCTTCCAGACAGGCGCCCAACAAGGCAACCGCCCCAGCATGGGCGCATGGCTCAGCTATGGCCTCGGTAGCGAAAACCAAAACCTCCCGGCATACTGCGTACTCCTCTCCCGTGGCAAAGGCAATGGCCAGGGTGTTTACTCAAAACTCTGGACAAACGGCTTCCTCGATAGCGTCCATCAGGGGGTACAATTCAGTAACAGCGACGAACCCATCCTCTACCTCCAAAACCCGGAAGGTGTAGATGACCAGGCCCGCCGTGCCATGCTGGACCAACTGGCCGCCCTCAATGAAGAAAATTATAAGGAATTCGGTGATCCCGAAATACAATCCAGGGTCCAACAATACGAAATGGCCTACCGTATGCAGACCGCAGTACCGGAAATGATGGATTTGAGTAAAGAACCGGATTATATCATCAATATGTATGGCCCGGATTGCCTCGTCCCCGGTACTTATGCAGCCAACTGTCTCCTGGCCCGTCGCCTCTCGGAATCAGGCGTGCGTTTCGTCCAACTGTATCACCAGGGATGGGACCATCACGGCAACCTGATCGGCGAATTCATGGGGCAGGCAAAAGATGTTGACCGTGCCTCAGCGGCACTGGTACAGGACCTCAAACAACGCGGGTTACTGGATGAAACCCTGGTTATCTGGGGAGGTGAATTTGGACGCACCAACTACTGTCAGGGCGATTTTTCACCGGAAAATTATGGACGCGATCACCATCCTCGCTGCTTCTCCATCTGGATGGCCGGTGGCGGAATCAAACCCGGGATTACCTATGGCGAAACAGACGAATTTGGGTACAATATCATCGAAAACCCGGTCCACGTACACGATTTCCATGCGACCGTCCTCCACCTCATGGGGCTGGACCACGAAAAACTGGTGTACAAACATCTGGGCAGGCGATATCGCTTGACGGATATCGCCGGAAAAGTGGTGCCGGGAATCATCGCCTGACCTAGTAATTTGAATTGAAATGAAGTACTTCGATAAATGGGCAGGCAATTTCATCCTGGCCCTGCATGTTTTTCTGCTATTTCTGATTTTTGCTTCCGAAAAAGTCGAACTGCCTGTGCTGCTGGCATGGAGTGGTCGGCTGCATCCGCTTTTGCTACATCTGCCCATCGGCTTCTTTTCTTTTGCCAGCTTACTCTGGATAATCCGCAGACAAATTCAGGGGCAACAGGCGCTCCAGCTCTCCCTGCTCCTCAGTGCCCTGAGTATCCCGCTAACGGCGGTTACCGGTTTTTTTATCTCACGGGATGGGGGATATGATGATACCCTTCTTTTCCGGCATCAATGGAGCGCTGTGGTCTTTGGCCTACTGGCCTGGGCACTCTATACCGGCGTCCGGGATTTTCCCGGAAAAACCCATTGGTGGAATCCACTCTTTGCACTGACTTTTTCCGGAATGCTGCTGACCGGGCACTGGGGCGGCCAGCTTACTCACGGAACAGACTTCCTCGACTGGCCGGAAAGCGCGGAAGAGGCTCTGGCCAATACCCCGGCTAAAGCCTCCGCTTCCACTACCTTCTACGCCGCCGCTGTGCAGCCGGTCTTCTCCGGGAAATGCGTCACCTGCCACCGAACAGGAAAAACAAAGGGCGGACTTAACCTGGAAAACACTGCGTCCGCAATAAAAGGCGGCGAATCCGGCCCAATATGGTTGGCCGGGGATGTAGCAGGCAGTATTTTTCTGCAACGTATCCATCTGCCCGTAACCGACAAAAAGCACATGCCGCCCCGGGGGAAAAACCCCCTGACCCCCGAAGAGGAAGCCTTACTGGATAGCTGGGTCGCCGCAGGTGCGGATACCCGGTTAAAAATTGCAGAAATCAAAAATGGGCATCCTTTATTCCGGTTTGTATCTCAAAAGTCTGTTGAAACACCAGTGACCTACCGCTTCAAGCCCGCCAGCAACGCGGTACTCGCCAAGCTGAACGACGCCTATACCACAGTCAAACCGATTGCCACCGGCTCCCCGGCTTTGGAAGCGACGATCTTTATCCGAAAGGCTTTCAATATTAAAAGGGTGACTGCCCTGCAAAAAGTCAAAGATCAACTCGTACGCCTCAACCTCAACAATATGCCGGTCAGGGATCAGGACCTGGATGCCTTGCTGCCTTTTTCCAACCTCGAACAACTCACCCTGAGCTACACCGATATTTCCGGCAAAGGCCTCGAAAAACTAAAACAACTCCCCGCATTGAGGTCAATAAGCCTTACTGGTACAAATACCGGGGTAAACGCCGCCGCTGCATTGACTCAGATTCCTAAGCTTAAAACGGTATATTTGTGGAATACCAGGGTCAGCGCAAAAGAAATCGAACAGTTGAAAAGAAAATACCCCAATATCCAGTGGGAATTCGGATTTACCCCTTCACCCAAAGATATCCTCGCACTCAGCCCACCATTATTTGAAAAGGCTAAACCTATCCTGGCTGAACGAGACAGTATATTCCTGAAAACCGCCATTCCCGGCTCCGTAATCAAATACACAACAGACGGGACGTTGCCGGATTCTATCAACGGCCTGATTTATAAAACACCAATACCATTCCGCGATATCGTCACGGTAAAGGCAAGGGCCTTTAAAGCGGGCTGGCTGAACAGCGAGGTATCGGAGATGACGGTTTACAAGCAGGGTAAAAGGCCTGCACGGGTAGAATTACTCACCGCACCCAACCCCGAATATACCGCAAAGCCAGAAGTACTGCTGAACGGCGAGCTTGGCAATATCACCCAGTTTAGAAGTGGGCAATGGCTCGGGTATAAAGACCGGCACCTCGAGGCCATTTTCTATTTTGATAAAAATAAAGCCCCTGACATAAAATCCCTTGCGGTAAGCTACGGGGTAAATATCGGCAGTTATATCGTCCCGCCGGTATCCATGGAGGTGTGGGGCGGCAAAAATCCAAAAGAAATGGAACTACTGGCAAAAGCCAGTTTTGATGCTTTTTCCGTACAAGATCTGGCCGACCAGGAATCCAGGGGGCGGGTGCTCAAATTCAAATCGGCTGCTCAATGGAGCTATTATAAGCTCGTTGTTCGCAACCTTACCCAGCTACCCGATTTCCACCCAGGGAAAGGTACCCCCGGTTGGTTTTTTGTGGATGAGGTTTTTTTTAATTAAGCACCCGACAATACTGACCCCTCTCAATCGGCACGGCGCATAAACAGGTGGATGATCCCTCCCCTGGATACCACTTCAATCTCATGCATGCCGTCTTCGCTGTTCAGGATGAGGCCGCCCTGCCGCATGGAGGCAGTAGATTTCATATCCATCATCCCAAACCACATTTCCTTCCCAATCAAATAGGCCTCCTCTATAGTCACCCCCTTGTTGAACCGGATCGTATATTCAGAACCCCCTTCGCCCGCGTTAACCTCAACTTCATCGCCGTTGGCGTAGCTTTGTTTGAAGTGCTGATAGGTTGTTTCATAACGCTCCAGTTCGACCTTAGGGCCTTTGGGTGCGCTGTGATGGATCAGATAGCGTTCCTGGATGCTCATCATACCTCCGGGATCCTTCGGATCGTCCCCATTTGGCAGGCTGGCGGGGGTTTTATATTTCGAGAGATAGCCATCAAACACAAAGCCTTCCTGCCCTTTTGCCGTGCGTACCTTCACCCAAAAGCCTTTGATCGTAAAACCCTTGACGACTTCCACACTAAACGGGGTTTTTCGAAATCCTTCTGCAAGTACGGTAATCTGCGTACCATAACTCAGTGTAATCAATTTTTTTCCGGTCGGAGATGGCGTATCGCGCAAAACAAGCCCACTGGCCGCATGGACATTGAGCTTATCCCCGGCTTTATAGGCGCCGATGGAATAGCTGGAATAGGGTAGGGCGGTAGCCATCAGGAAAATCAGTGGGATCAAATAAATTTTCATTTTAAAAGATATTTAGGTGTGATTAAATAAAGCACAAAACAGCGGCTAAAACACAGCTATCTTTCCAGTGAATATCGTTTGTCCGCCGGTAATCTGCAAAAAGTAAACGCCATTGGGCAAATGGCTAAGTGACTCCTCGCTGTTGGGTTCCACAATTGGAAAAGTATGTACGACCCTGCCGGTGATATCGCTGATATGGCCTAAAAAACGTCCGGAAAAAGAATTGGGGAACGCTGTAAAAAGGGTTTTTTCCGGACCTATAAAGGCGGAAGGCGCATCCGGACAAGTGCCGCTTTGGCCTGTAACCGGGCACAGCGTTTTTACCGGGGTCACCTGGCCGTTCACCAGGGTACTGGCCAGTTGATTCAGATAACATTCCAGGTTGGTATAGCCCTGCATACCTGTCAAAGCCTGTGAAAGCTGCGTTCCGTTATGGTCTGCGAGGTTGGGGTTAAGCCCATTGGCACTTTCCCAAACATCCGGCATACCATCTTTATCCGTGTCGGACAGGGTAGGAGGGGGGGAGGTAAAGTCCAGTCTGAAAGCGTCCTGATAGTAGTCAACCCCGTCCACTGGCTTGCTGTCCATCGTATTTGTACTTAGCGGCGCGAGCAGCCGCCGGTTCATAGGGTCGCGCCTTGTAAGACTAAAGGCATTAAATGCCCCGACGTTGGCGGTCATATATTCGCGCAGCTGGGCTGCAGGGGTATAGGTAACTAAAGGAAAAGGATGCCGTACAGTCCTGCGTTGTGCAGTACCGCTCTCGGTACCCGGGCCGTAACGGCAAAAATCATTACAGCAATAAAAAAGCTGGTAGTCTGAAAATGACGGATAGCGCGCCATGGTATTACCTGAAACAAAAAACTGGTTGTCGCGGTTATTGAGCAGGTCAAAATTAAAAAACGGACCACAATATGTACTTCTGGCAATTGCGTGGTTACCGACGAAGTTGGCAAAAACATCGTGATAAGCCGTGGTGTTGGAGGGGCTAAATCCTGCGCCGTAATAGATCTGGATGTTAGGATCCCAGAGTAGATTATTGGAGTATTCCAGTCGGAACGGGCGGGTTAAACAGGTCTGGTCACCGGGTTTTTCGCCGGACTCCTCGCAGGTGATTTCCGGCATACGGCCTCCGATACGGTTCCATAAATTGTGGTGCAGCGTTATCGAATCTTTAGGGTGTTCTGCTGTAGAATAATTAATCAACATTCCGCCGAGATCAAAGTGCCCACCGAGTGTTTCTGCAAGCATACAGTTGGAGAGGGTTACCCTGGAGCTTCTGGATATCTGGATGCATTCGTCAATGGCATTGGCAAAGGAACAATGATCAATGACTACATCGCGCGCACCATCAAGACGCAGCGCATCATCGAGCACCCAGCCTTTTCCGGGGCGTGTACTTTCGCGGCCCGGCCTGGAGTTTAGGTGTCGGATAATGACATTGCGTGCTCTGCCTGCCGGCTCGTAAAAATCATCCAGGATAATTCCGCGTACGATAATCCCCCCGGGGGATGTTTGTCCCGCGATATAACAATCTCCCCAGGTAATTTCGGCAGCGCAGTCTATAATCCCACTTACGGCAAAAAGGATATACTTCGGCCCCTGTTTGCTTAAAGCATCGTTCAACGAACCCGGCCCGGAACAGTTGAGGTTGGTCACATAATATACGGCACCTCCGCGGCCACCTGTAGTCGTTAGGGTGCCAAAGCCTTCCGATCCTGGGAAAGCAGGAATTTGCGCCGCAATTTTTGCCGCAACGCACCACGATGAAAGTAAAAAGATATAGCGGATGGTTTTCCTTGTGTAAAGCGATGAAAAGGGCAGGACTGGTCTGCGTGAAAAAAGATGCACTGCTTTCATAAATCCAGTTTTATTACACCTAAAAAACGGAATCTGCTGCGCGTCGGTTATGGGCCTGGAAATTACTCCGCAGTGTGATCCGGAAATTTCTGCCGGGGCTGCTGACACCCGAAGCAAAGATGCGGTAGTTGGTATCCAGCACGTTCTCGCATGCAAGCTGCAAATCCAGCTGGTCATTGAAGCTATAACCCACGCGCAGGTTCAGGGTATTCCATGCAGGCATACCATCTGATGTGGCATATCGCTCGTTATCTTCAGCATTGAGCAGATAGTCTTTGATGTCTTTTGTGCCGTTGAAGACCCACCATGCCTCGGCCTGGAATTTCGGGGCCCCATAGCGCAGGGATACCTGCCCAAATATAGGAGGGATATGGTCAAGGGGCCTGCTGCCGGCCTCTTCCAGAATACGGCCCCGGGTATAGGTGAGGGTACTGCGCAGGATCCAGGTGGGGGCAAGAAAGACATCCAGGCTGGTATTGAAGCCCGTGATGAATGCCCTGCGGTTATTCTGACTGGCCATCACCCGGCTTATAATACCGTCGTATTCAACACTGTCCCGGTCATTAAAGCGAAAAGGTTCCAGGACGATGGCATTCGTCAGGTGGGTGTAAAAGCCCGCTGCCTGCCATTTTATTGCTTTCCCCATCCACTGCAGCAGGTTCAATTCGGCATTCGCCGTATGCTCCGGGCGAATGTCTGGGTTGGGGACGATCAGCATCCCGGGTACGGTTTCGAATACCTTGCCCAGGTCGTCCACGTTGGGCGCCCGAAACCCTGTGGACAATGAAACAGCAGCCCGGGTACGGTCGTGAGGCAAATAAACAAGGCCCAGGGCACCACTGAGTGCCTGGTTGCGCTGACTGGCGCTGCGGTAAGGAAAAGGGAAAAACGCATCCTCGCCAAAGTCGGCATCGAGTGCGATGAAATTGAACCGGAAGCCCGCATTAGCGATCCACTGGTCGGAAAGTTTGATTTTATCCTGGCCATACAGGGCAAAGCTATTCATTGTGCTACCATTGCGTGGGTAGCGCGTATCAGAGGGGGATTGTGCGCCGGTCAGAATGTCCATGAAATAAGCAGTGGACCCCACCCAGTTTAGATAGGCTTCCGCTCCCAAAACCACCTCGTGCCGACGGATATTTTTTATCCCACTAACCTCAAGCGAAGCTACCCGCACATCTTCGAACTGGCGCTTTATCAAATCGTTGCCAAATCTGCGGGAATGGCGGCTTTCCCGTGCATTTTGGTATGCAGCGACCAGATTGGTGTTGTTAAAAAAACGCCCCGGGCGGCTGTCGCTAAGGTTATAGCTGAGCATCAGCCGCTCCTCCGGGCCATAGTACCATTCGGCGAAGCGGGGTAAACGGTTGGTACCGATTTCAGAAAGACGGTCGTACCGGGGCACGTCGGAACTATTGGAATACTGAAAATTCAGGGTATGAGAAATGAAAGGACTGGGTTCAAAACGGAATTTTTGCAGAAAATCATACTGGGAATAGGCCGTGCCCACCTGACTATCGGGATTCGGATTCGATAGGACAACATCCTTATTGTTCTCCCTTCCGGCATAAATCAACCGTTTGCCAAAATCCGGGTATGCACTTTTCCGGACGCTGCCTTGTAAAATATCTCCAAAATCCGAAAACGTAAAGCTGCTCAGGCTGGCAAAAGACTTGCCACCCAGGTTAATATCGGCATGGGCGGTTTTCTCGGCAGTGGCCGAGCTGTAACGGAAAAAGGCGCTGCCGCCGGTTGTATTAGTCTCAGGACTTTTGGTCGTAAAGTGCATCACACCACCGAGGGCATCGCTACCATATCGCACGGATGCAGGCCCGTACAGGATTTCCAGTTTTTCCAAAATGGAGTTATCTATCCGCAGCACATTCTGCAGATGCCCACCGCGGAATATGGCATTATTCAGGCGTACGCCATCGATATGGATTAGCACTTTGTTGGCTTCAAAACCACGGATGATAGGGCTTCCGCCGCCGCCCTGGCTCCGCTGTACCAGAATATTGCCAGTATTCTGCAGTACATCGGCCGAAGTTGGTGCATTCTGCCAGGCCATCTGTTTACTACCAATAATTTGGACAATCTGGGCAACCTCTCTTTTTGAAGAAGAAAAACCCGTTGCCGAAACCACCATTTCGTCTAGCAAGACTTTTAGATCGGTAGTATCCGTTTCTTGTGCCTGCAGGAATAAAATCCCAAGAACTTGAAAAAAAGTAAACAGATAGATTCTTTTCATGGGTGGAAAAGTTACCGTTGTTTTCCCTTATTTCAGCTTTTATTTTCCTGGATGGGAAAGTACGGCCAGGAACAAATGAAAAATAGTCGCAATACCCCACATAATTAGCATTTTTTTCTTTGGAGAGGGTTAAATCGGTCTTTTATTTTTTGAAAGGGTACACAATTTCCGATGAAGAAATCGGGGAAAGTTCTTTGGAATCCAGAAAAAGGAAAAAAAAGGTAATTTAGGTATATATAATTGATTATCAATAATTTTATAGGCTGATAAAATATTATTCTGTTTTATCCAAAGTCATCCGAAGATAATTTTCAATGCCATTGAAAATATGTTGAGCAAGTTGTTGGCGAAATACCGGATCGGCCAGTTTTTCTTCGTCTTCGGCATGAGAGAGAAATGCCAGTTCCACCAATATACTTGGTTGGCTACTCATTCGGGTCACATGATAATTGAAAGCGCCAACCATGCCGAATTCTTTTAGTGGTAACTCCAACAGGGATTGGTAAACGCTTTTTGCAAATGGTTCCCAGAGCGGATTGTGATAATAGGTGCTCACGCCATTCGCACCGAGATAGCCACCTCCGCCCGAGTTGGAATGAATGCTAAGGTGTAGATGCGGCTGATAGCGCTCTGCCTGGCTGCGCTTCTCTTCCAGGGTCATGTAGGAATCGTCCGGCCGGATTTGCAAAACCTCCATACCGGCTTCTCTGCATAAGGCTTCCAGGCGAAGGGAAACATCCAGGTTGACCTCCTTTTCCAGCAGCCCTGATAAACCCTCTGCTCCGGTATTCCACCCCCCGTGCCCGGCTTCTATAGAAACCTTCAGGCCCTTCCAGGGCTGTTGGTGTGCTGTTTGGGCAATAACTGGTGGGTAATTGACCCGCAATACCAGGTTTTTTTGTTCCGGTGACAGGGTATAGCCCCACTGAAAGCGGGATTTCAACCGCACCTGTAGTTCATAGGTTTCTGGCGCTATTTGTTCCCAGGTCACCAGTTCGATGGCACGAAGGCCCTCCCTGTGGGTCATCCAGGTACTACTGCTTCGTACCCCGAACAATCGGATGCGGAGTGCCATTCCACCTGGAAGGACTTCGATGGTATAGGGCACTGGTTCTGGATAGGGGATTCGGACAACATCGGCCCTGGCGCCAGGTGATACACCGACTGACTGGAGAAAATATTGCGGCCGGGGCATACTCGGCGGCAATACTTCTACTGCGCTCTCCGGAACCATACCTTCACGGAGCGCATCCAGGCGAACGCGGTAATAGTTGCCCACTTTCCCTGAGGTTTGAAAGATTATCCCTTTCGGGAATTCCCCTACCAACGGGCTTCCCAGGCGGATAGGGCCCAGGTTTAATGAAAGGGGGGTTTTATCCTGGATACTGCGCACAAGTGGAAATGCCCCCGGAAGGTCGGTCCGGACCTCAATCGGCATGCGCATCCGTAAAGATTTCGCACCGCCTTCCAGGATTACCTCCACGTGGTATGCCCTGCCAGGTTTGACCAGGTCCATAGCGAGGGTAGTATGATAAATGCTGTAATCGGCAAAATCTTTACGCGCCATTTCCTTTCGCAGCCCTCCCGGATGCAGGAGCAGGAAGGCCCGTTGCCCTTTACTGCCCTCAAAGGAAAAAGACAGCATATCGGCAGAAATTCCGCTCCAGTCCTGCTTCGGAGAAAAGGAAGTGGTATCGAGCCAAAGCGGCAAGGCGGGGCGGGTGGGTTCACGGCGCACATAGCGGATATCGCGCAGATAAGCCGAGGTGCTGCCATCAGGGAATTCGGCTTCCACAGACACCTGGTTCAACCCCTCCTGAAATTGAAGGTCTTTGAAAAATACCCCTGTCTTGTATTGTTTCACCTCCCCGCCCTGGATCCGGGTTTTGGCAGGGTAGGGGGCCTGTGCCAGCAGGGCAAACCCCGGTGTGTAAACAGTGTCGGCAGGGAAGCGGCGCAAGCGGATGCGCCCATCTGCTGAAACGCTGTCAGCCGGTCGCCCGGGGGTAATCCCCATGGATAATTCACCCGCAGGAACAGGAGAAATACAAGAAGTCAGGAACCCCATCACAGATGCTACGAGCACCAGGATAATTCCATTAGACAACTTCCAGGCCCCAGGACACCAATCTGGAATGCTAAAGCGCCAGAGAAAGTCAACAGAAGAGATTTCCCCCTGGGCCTGTATGCGATAACGGGTCCTTTTTGCCATAGTTGTTTTTTTATAAAGATTGAGTACTAAAACCGTTTTCTCACAAAGATTTTACGACAGGTTATACACAAATTTCTCACAAAGATTTTACGATAGGTTATACACAAATAATATTTTTGCTGCGCACCAGGCACAAAAATAACCTTTTTCAGAGTACGCAAAATGTGTGCCCGGAGCAGGAATAGAACAATTAAAATTTTCCTATAATTAATATTATGTTAAATAGACGGGAGACGGGAGACGGTGGACGGTTTTTTACCTGTTTGCTTCCGATATCCAATGAAACTGTCGCTCTGTCAACTGGAAATGCCGTTGACTTCGTGTGATTTCCAGATACAGTGAATCGCCGCGTATAACCGTCCACAGGTGAAGGCGCTCGGGAGAGACCAGCACGTATTTCATCGTAAGGATCGGAACGGTATCTGTCGGAAGTTTCCGGAGGATAAGGGTGCTGGCAGTGGTATCCGGATCGTAGGTGAAATAACCCCGCCGATACCGCTGGCGAAACAAGGTATCTGTACTGTTGATACTGCCCAGACCATCTTTGTCGAAGACAATATCCTTCCAATGCAGCGAATCATTTACCAGCGGAGGAATAGTATCCCCGTTCCGCACAAATGTCACTACATCATAGCGGCCAGGTTTTATGGGCATCTCTGCAGGCTCTTGCCGTGCCGACTGATACCTGCTATAGCTTTCGTAGAAGGGGAAACCAAGAAACAACAGTACAAAAGCTGCTTTTAACACCACCCTTGTAATCCGCTGCCAGCGGTGGGTCATTACCAGCTCGTAAGAAACATCTGGCGTCGTTGGCGAATTCCATAAAAAAAATCCTGCCAATCGCCGCCAGTCATTGAAAGCCAGGAAAAGGCAACTTGCGACAAGCTGAAGGGAGTACAGCTTTACTGGGATATCATAACTTAAATTCATCATGGCCACATTGGTAAAAACCCCCAATCCCAACAAAACTCCCAGCGATACTGTCCGGCGGTTGAGCAGCAGAATGCCAGTGAGCGTTTCCATCAACCCCGAAAAGAACTGATAGGGAAAAGAATAGCCAATAAACATCCACGAAAGCCGCATCGGCAGGAAGTCACCCAACGGAGTGGCCAACTGGCTCAGATTGGGAAAAGGCATTTGCAGGGCAAATAATTTGATCGTCCCATACAAAAAAGCTACCATAGCGATATAATAACGAACGATATTTCGCAGAAACAAGTCGCCCAACGCATAATGCTTTCGTTTTTGGTCGAGGAGACTCCAGAGTAAACAACCTGCCAGGGACAGGATAAGCATGGTATAAAACTGTGCCCAGTAAAACGATGTGTCCCCACTCCCGTTCATAACCGGCTCTACTTCCGCTTTTATCCGTAATAAATGTCGGTTGCACGTTTGAACCACCCAGGTAACCAGATCATACCAGAATCCCGTGGCGTAAGAAATACCCGGAATGCTCTCCAGCCAAGTCCACGGCGTAGTGAAAAGCAGGAAATATATAAAAAAGAAGCGGAACGCGATGCTCCGCCCGCCCGTCCAAGGTGCACGATTCATCATGGTTTTCAGGTATTTAAAAGTCAATATAACTTTAATTCGCTACCCGCTCCCCCCCCCACTTCTACCCTACCCATCCTGGGGTTTGAGGGTCGAGGGTCACTTTTCCGACCATTTTCCCAATGGAATAGGGATAAGTCGTCGTCCCATGATAATGATACACCCCATTGGAGCCA
>Ga0209985_10001667_pt1 | contig 21233 bp, 15 predicted proteins | sample NOAtaG_FD_187305 | JGI IMG/M metagenome (GOLD analysis project Ga0209985, IMG submission 187305) | Freshwater lake microbial communities from Lake Erie, under a cyanobacterial bloom - NOAA_Erie_Diel6S_1000h metaG (SPAdes) (version 2) | ecosystem: Environmental > Aquatic > Freshwater > Lake ...
GCGGCGGCGGTGGTAATGCACGATCTTCCCCTTCCCCTCATCGCCCCACTGAAGCCCGACCACCACCGTCGCCCGCCCCTGAATCACCCGACCCGCGGGGGCACCGCTGTTCACGGTCGTGGCGCCGGTCGGTCCGCTTGTGCTGGTGGTCGTGCTCATGTTCATCCGCCTCGCTGAACCCCGCCGTCCCGCGTTGTTCCGTCTGCCTCAGTTCACCAAAGACCAAACACATCCCCGCCCCGTTCCCTCTCCGAGGATACGCCGCCGAAGACCCAACGCCCGAGAACACGCCACCCGCGCGTCCCTTCTCGCCCCACGCCCCAATCACCGTCAAGCCCACCGCCGCACTCGCCGATGAACTTCCGCAGATGCGGCTGCGTTTCGCCGCATCGAGCCCACCTCAACACCTCTCCGCCCGTCGTTCTCAGAGGTTCCCACGCATGGCCGCAGACACCGTCCGCATCATGTGCCCGAATCTCACCTGCCGAAAGGTCCTCGCGGTCCCCACGGCCGCCCGAGGCAAGCTCGTCCGCTGCAAAAACTGCGGGACCAACATCAAGATCCCCGACCGGAACGCCTCCAACCAAGGCGACCCCGCGGGCGAGAACACCCGCAAGAAAAAGGCCGGCTGATCTTCCCGCGAATATCCCTCACTCAACCACACTTCACCTGATCCGCCCCGCGCCGGTACACTCGTGCCATGCTCGGCGCGTGCCTCATCCTCATCCCCGCTTCCACGCTCCTGAGCATCCTGCTCACCTTCCTCGCTCGCGCCCTGGGCAATCGCCTCAACGCACTCGACGGCCCCGGCGTGCAAGGCCAAACCAAAGCCGAGATCCGCAAAGTCCCCAACACCGGCGGCTTGGCCATCTTCTGGACCATCGCCCTTCCACTGCTCCTGGGCATCATCCTCGTCAACACCCCCGCCCTCGCCGATCGCGTCTCCTCCCTCCTCCCCGCCATCACGCCCCACCTGCAAGGCCTCCGCGAGACCACCCACGTCGCCGCGTGGTTCCTCGCCTGCCTCTTCATTCTCCACCTCGTCGGGCTCATCGACGACCGCAAGCCCCTCGGCCCACTCTTCAAGCTGCTCGTCATGGTCGCCCTCGCCTGCGTTGTGGTCTTCACCACCCAGTCGCGCCTGCTCACGCTTCTTGATTCCGCCCTCCCCGCCCCGCTCGGTTACGCATTCTCCTTCGCCCTCACCATCCTCTGGTTCGTCGTCGTCACCAACGCCATGAACTTCATGGACAACATGGACGGCCTCACCGCCGGGGTCGCCGCCATCGCCGCCTCCTGCTTCTTCGCCGGCGCAATGATCCACGAAAACTGGTTCGTCGGCGCGCTCCTCGCCCTCGTCGTCGGCGCTTCGCTGGGCTTCCTCACCTTCAACTTCCCCATCCCCCGCGCCAGCATCTTCATGGGCGATAGCGGCTCGCTCACCCTGGGCTTCGCGCTCGCCTTCCTCACCGTCCGCGCCACCTACCTCTCCCCCAACCTCGCCGGCGGGTGGTACGCCCTGCTCATGCCGCTGATCGTCCTGGCGGTGCCGATCTACGACTTCCTCTCCGTGGTCATCCTCCGCCTTTCACAAGGCCGATCACCCTTCGTCGGCGATCTTCAACACCTCTCGCACCGTCTGGTCGATCGTGGGCTCTCGCGCCGCGCCGCCGTGGTCGTCATCCACGGGCTCACCGCCATCACCGCCCTGGGTGCGATCTCCCTCGGCTCGCTGACACCCTGGCAGGCCGCCATCGTCGGCGCGCAAACGCTTCTGGTCCTCATGATCGTGGCGATCTATGAGCACCGCACCCGCGCAAGCAAGCCCTGACGGTCACCCCTCCGCACACGGAGCCCAACCCTGTCCGCCGATTCATCAACCACCGTTGAGTTCGATCACGAGCGCAACCCCGCCGAGCATCGCGGCGTCCTGCTCAGCGCCCTCTGCTCGCTCGCCCTCGCGCCGCTCCTGCTCCGGGCCATCACCGCCCAATCGCTCATCCCGGGTTGGGACGCCGACCCCGCCATTGAGTTCGCCCCCGTCGTGGGCATCACCCCCGCCCTCTCCCTCGCCCTCGACGCGCTGAGCATCTTCGCTTCGGGGCTCATGCTCATCCTCGCTGCTCCGCTCGCCACGCAATCAAACTCGCGCCTCCGCGCCGCATTCACGCCCTCCCTCTCCGTTTACGCCTGGCTCTGCGCGCTCTTCGCCATCGCCTTCCACTCAACGCTCTCAAGCTCCGCGGATCTTCAGCAGGCCCGCGTCGGCGCGTCATGGGCCAGCGCCTTCACCCTCGCCCTGGCGCTCTTCTTCACCGCGCACCACCGCGCCGTCCGCACCGCCCTGATCTCCGCCCTCGTCGGCGTCTGCTCCCTCATGGTCTTCAAAGGTGCCGTGCAGGTCTTCGTCGATCACCCGGCCCTCGTGCGTTCGTTCGAGACCAACAAAGAAGCCTTCCTCGCCGCTCAGGGCTGGACGAGCGAATCTTCCTCCGCCAAGAGCTACATCCGCCGATTGTCACAGCCCGAGGCCTCCGCGTGGTTCGGGCTCTCGAACGTCTTCGCCACCGTCTGCGTGATCCTCACGGCCCTTTCACTCGGTCAGTTCCTCGCCGCCCTTCAGCGCCGCCGCGAGCGCCTCCTCACCGACCGCACCGCCGCCGACACCTTCTTCATCGCGCTCTTCGCACTCGCCACCCTGCTGGGCATCCTGGGCGTCGCCCTCGCCGGCGGCAAAGGCGGCTTCGCCACACTCCTCTTCGCCCTTGGCCTCTTCCTCCTCCCGCGCGTCCTGCGCATCAAGCCCGCCCTCAACCGCTTCACACCCGCGCTCATCCCCTCAACCATCGGCCTCGTGCTCGCATTCATCGCCCTCCGCGGCTTCCTGGGCGAACGCCTCTCCGAACTCTCCCTCCTCTTCCGCGCCTTCTACATCGAAGCCTCCGCACGCATCTTCGCCGCCCACCCGCTCCTGGGTGTCGGGCCCGACGGCTACAAAGACGTTTACACCATTCTCAAGAACCCCCTCAGCCCTGAGGAGGTCGCCTCTCCCCACTCGATCTTCTTCGATTGGGTCTGCTGCCTCGGTCTGCCGGGCGTGGTGATGAGCATCGCCTGGCTTTTCTGGCTCGCGCGCGCCGGGCGTGCGTTGAATGGGTCAGTTGCTCCACACACCACCAGCACCGCGCCGCCCACCGAATCACCGAGCCCGGAATCTCTGCGTCTCGAATCGCGCATCGCGATCCTGACCGGCTGCGCCGTGGTGCTCGCCGCGATGGCCCTGGAGTCGCAAGCGCTCGTCCCCGTCAGCGCCGCGTTGATGGTGGGGGGGCTGCTTCTGTGGTGCGTGATCGCCTTCGCGTGCGTGCAGATCTCGATGAACGCCGCGTGGATCGTGCGCTCGATCGCCATCGCCGCCGCCGCCTGCGCCGTGCACGCCCAGATCGAAGTCACCGCCTCATGGTTCCAAAGCGCCGTCTTCGTCCTCGCCCTCACCGGCGCCGCCGCGGCCTATCGCCCCGCCTCGTTTACCTGCACGCCCCTTTCCGCCACCGACAAATCGCCATCCTCCATCCGCCGCACACCCCGAGCCCTCACCATCACCGCTGGGGTTCTCGCGGCTGCGACCGCGCTCGCCCTCGCCCTGCTCCTTGCTCTTCCAGCCTGGAAGCTGCACGCCGCCACGATCGCCGCCGCCGAGCAGCTCCGCCCCTTCGCCGAACTCCGCGCCGCCAAGTCCGCCGCCAACGACCCGAACGTTCCCAGCGAAGCCAAGGCCCTTCTTCTGCAGCGCGTGCAACAGACCTTCGCCCTCTCGGCCGACGCCAACCCGCCGCGCACCATCCCCGAGCTTGAGCGGCAAGCCGCCGCCTTTCAGCCCTACGCAACCGAGCAGGCCCGCGACCGACTCCTCCTCGCCACCCGCGATCTGCCCAACGCGCTCCAAGATTGGCGACTCGACCGCGAGATCAAACGCCTCATCGTCCAGACCACCCGCCACGACGGCACCCCAAACGCCCGCGAAACCTGCCGCCAAGCCCTCTTCCTTCCACTCCCCCAGCCCGGCACCCGCGGCGCCGCCCCCAAACTCGCCTGGAATCTCTCCGTCACCGCCAACTGGCTCGCCACCAACCAACCCAACCTCACCGCCCCCGAAGAAGTCCTCGATCTGAACCGCAAAGCCCTCGCCGCCGATCCCTCGAACGTCCAGCACGCCCTGAACCTCACCCGCCTGCTGGTCCGCTTCGGCACGCAGCTCGACCCCACGGGCCAGCTCGCTAAACAGGCCGCCCAAGAGACCCTCCGCCTCAACGCCCTCATGCGCCTCGATCCCGAAGTCCGCGGCCTGACGCCCAAAGAGCTCGCCGAAGTCTCGGCTATAACCAAATAAAATACAAACAAAAATCACGCAATCGTTCGTAGATGAACGATTGAAACGGTCGGATTGAAGCCGGCGATCCCTTTGTCAAGCCTTCACATTTACCCCGTGTTGGTCAGGTGTGCGAACTCTTGATTGAACCCTCCCCGGCGCTACGATAGTTTGCCCCGCTTGCCGGTTGGCTTTTGCATGGCTTTCGTGCAGATCAGCCCGGTTTGTGACCAGTGCAACGCGAGGCACTATGGCCGACGAATCCTCTTCTTCCAACGACGATGACGACGACGAGTCGCGTTCAGCGCTCGCTCGGTCGGTTTTTTCGGGGCGTTGATCGGTTGAACACCGCTTCGCTCCGAGCATCGACGGATCACCTTTCGAGCAGACGTCCACCTTTCCGCCGCCCGGGCCTTTTCCTCGGCCCTCGCTGCGGTTGATCAGTCAAGCAAGCCCCTCGCGTCCCCTAAGGGCCTCGTGCGGGCAGAACCAGTTCGAATCGCAACACGCACCGCCTGCCCGGAGCATCCCCGGACCACCAGGCACAAGTCAGGACAGGAAACACCCCATGGCAACCGACCTTTCCAACATCCGTAACATCGGCATCTGCGCCCACATCGACGCGGGCAAGACCACCGTCTCCGAACGCATCCTCTACTACACCGGCAAGACCTACAAGATCGGTGAAGTCCACGAGGGCACCGCCACCATGGACTTCCTCCAGGAAGAGCAGGAGCGTGGCATCACCATCCAGTCCGCCGCGACGACCTGCCCCTGGGAGAAGGACGGGCGCGAGTACAAGATCAACCTCATCGACACCCCCGGGCACGTCGACTTCACCATCGAAGTCGAACGCTCACTCCGCGTCCTCGACGGCGCGGTGGCGGTCTTCGACGGCAAGGAAGGCGTTGAGGCCCAGTCCGAAACCGTCTGGCGCCAGGCCGACCGTTACGGCGTCCCCCGCCTCTGCTTCGTCAACAAGATGGACAAAATCGGCGCCGACTTCGACTTCTGCATGAAGACGATCAAGACCCGCCTGGGCGCCAACGGCATCGCCATCCAGTACCCCATCGGCCGCGGGCACGAGCTCGAAGGCATCATCGACCTGGTCGAGATGAAGGCCGACTACTACATCCCCGACGACAAGGGCGCAACCGTCGTGCAGAAGGAAATCCCCGCCGACTGGCTCGAGACGGCCAAGAAGTGGCGTCAGGAAATGATCGAGAAGGTCGCCGAGCTCGACGACCACCTCATGGAAAAGTACCTCAACGGCGTCGAGCCCACCGTCCCCGAGATCAAGGCCGCCCTGCGCAAGGGCGTGGTCGAGAAGCGCTGCTTCCCGGTCCTCGCCGGTGCCGCACTGAAGAACGTCGGCGTGCAGAAGGTCCTCGACTGCGTCATCGACTACCTCCCCAACCCCGCTGAGAAGTCGCAGGTCGAAGGCACCGACCCGCGCGACAAAAACGCCAAGATGACCCGCCCGCACGACAACGCCGCGCCCTTCTCGGCGCTCGTCTTCAAGGTCGTCGCCGACCAGCACGGCGACCTGACCTACATGCGCATCTACTCGGGCAAGCTCGGCAAGGGCCAGCGCGTCATCAACCCCGGCAACGGCAAGAAGGAACTCGCCTCGCGCATCTTCGAGATGCACGCCAAGGACCGCATCCCGCTCGAAGAGGCCACGGCCGGCAACATCGTCGCCGTCGTCGGCATCAAGGACTCGTACACCGGTGACACCCTGTGCGATCCGGACAACCCCATCGTCCTCGAGCGCATGACCTTCCCCGAGCCGGTCATCAGCATGTCCATCGAGCCCAAGACCCAGGCCGACCGTCAGAAGCTCGGCGACGCCCTGCTGACCATCCGCCGCGAGGACCCGAGCTTCCGCTCGACCTACAACGAGGAAACCGGTCAGACCATCATCGCCGGCATGGGCGAGCTGCACCTGGAAATCATCCGCAACAAGCTCACCCGCGACATGAAGATCGGCGTCGAGGTCGGCAAGCCCCAGGTCGCCTATCGCGAGACCATCAGCCGAAAGGTCGAGGACATCCGCGGTCTGTTCAAGAAGCAGACCGGTGGTCGCGGTCAGTTCGGTGACTGCACCATCAACCTCATGCCCTATTCCGCCGCTCAGGCCGAGGCCGACGAAGTCGACTTCACCGAATCCGTCGGCTGGGAGAACAAGGTCGTCGGCGGCTCGATCCCGAAGGAGTTCATCCCCTCCGTCGAATACGGCGTGCGCCAGGCGGCCCTCTCGGGCGTCATCAGCGGCTTCCCGCTGATCAACATCAAGGTCGAGCTCGTCGACGGCAGCAGCCACGCCGTCGACTCGTCTCAGGTCGCCTTCGAGCAGGCCGGCCGCCTCGCGCTGCAGGAAGCCGTGCAGAAGGCCGGCCCTGTGCTGCTCGAGCCGGTGATGAAGGTCGTCGTCACGGTCCCCGAAGAGTACTTCGGCGCCGTCACGGGCGACATCTCCAGCCGTCGCGGCATGATCGTCGAGCAGGAAGACCGCGGCGTGGTGAAGCTGGTGACCTGTGAAGTCCCGCTCAGCGAGATGTTCGGGTACACCACCACGCTGCGCTCGCTCAGCCAGGGCCGCGCCAGCAACACGATGGAGTTCCTCGAGTACCGCCCCATGCCGCGGAACCTGCAGGACGAAGTCATCAAGGCCGGCGCGAAGAGCTGAGCAAGGTCGTCAGACCTCGCAAGCGTGCCTGAGTCTCTCGCAACGTTCAAACACAAAGGCCCGACCGCACGGTCGGGCCTTTTTCATTTCTTCGTTGCTTGCCGATGAACCCCAGCCGCGAAGCGAAGATCCAACTCACTTCGCCTTCGGCCCCGTCTCATGTCGAAGCTGCCCGCACGCCGCGGCGATGTCGCGCCCTCGGCTCGCACGGATATGGCTGTTCACACCGCGAGCGTTCAGGATGCTCTGGAACCGCAGCACGTCGTCCGTCCGCGGCCTGTTAAACGGCATCCCCGCCACCTCGTTGTAGCGGATCAGGTTCACGTTCGCCCGCAGCGACTTCGCCAGGCTCGCCAGCCGCTCGGCGTGCTCGCCCCGGTCGTTGATCTCACGCAGCAACGTGTACTCCAGCGTGATCTCGCGCCCCGTCTTGCGGAACCATTTGTCGCACGCGTCGAGCAGCTCGTCGATGGTCGTGTAGTTCGCCCACGGGATCAGCGATCGGCGGATCTCGTCCGTCGGCGCGTGTAGAGAGAGCGCCAGCGTCACGGGCAGTTCCAGTTCCTCCGCGAGCTTCTCGATCGCCTTCGGCAAGCCCACCGTCGAGATCGTCACCTTGCGTGCGCTGATCCCCAGCCCCCACAACGAGCAGATCACCCGGATCGCGCCGATGACGTTCTGCATGTTGCTCAGCGGCTCGCCCATCCCCATGAACACCACGTTGCTGATGCGAGAGACGCCCTCCAGCCGACCCAGCCGCCAGACCTGTTCAACGATCCGCCCGGCGCTGAGGTTGCCTTCAAGCCCGCCGATCCCCGACGCACAGAACTTGCACCCCACGGGGCAGCCGACCTGCGAAGAGATGCACGCCGTCCGCCGACGAACGGGCTTCCCCTCGTCGTCCTGCGTATCGACGGGGATCATCACGCACTCGGTCTGCCGAGAGGGATCGAGCACCACGCCCGCGGCGGGCTCATCGCCGCCGCGAGTTGGCCCTTGCCCGAGCACGCTGAGGCTCACCGCGTTGGCGTCGCCGCTCCCGTCGCCCGGCGTGGTGTCGCGGGTGCCTGTGCTCGGTGAGCCAGCAAGGCGCTGCCCCTGGTCATCAAAATCGTCCCACTGCACCAGCAGCTTCTTCGTCCCGTCACTGGCGGCCTTGCTCGCCACCGTCTGCCCGGAGAGAAAGACCATCTCCGCCGAGAGCAAATCGCGGTCGCGCTTGGAAAGGCTCGACATCTGCGCCGGGTCAGCTATGCCCTTCTGATAGACCCATTCGAGGATCTGCTTGGCGCGGAAGGCCGGCATGCCGCGCTGCGTACACCACGCTGCCAGGGTTTCAGGATTGAACTCGAAGATGTGGTCGCGTGGATGTCGCATGGTGGTTTGTCGCCCCGCCCGACGACGATCGAACTTTAGTCGCCCCAACCCCGCGAACCGTGCTCAATCACCATCGCGACTGTCTCGGCCTCACTGAGCCACCGTGCAACCTTGAAACCCCGCCACTTTGCCGCTCAGCCACTTCGCCACGTTCAAACCACAAGAAAAAACGCCCACGAGAATCACTCGCGGGCGTTGAGTCTGCTTCTGAGTTGTCACGGAGCAGCCGACCCGTTCAGATCAGCCGCCGCACGGCAGGAAGAAGTTGTTGAAGAACGCGTTGTAGTCGCCCTCATTCACGCCGTTGTTGGGGTTGCCGGGGACGGGCGGCGCGTTGCCCTGATCGTCGGCGATATCGCAGTACGACGCGCCGATGAAGAACCCGTTGAAGAACGCGTTATAGTCGCCTTCGTTGTTGCCCGAGTTGGGAACACCAACCACGGGCGGCGCGTTGCCCTGATCGTCGGCGATATCTGCCGGGTTGCACTGTCCGGCACCGGGAGGCGTGCAAAGCCCGCCCGTGCGCGGACGAAGCTGCAGCGTCCAGTCGCGGATCGTCCCGGTGGTCCCGCTTCGAAGGTCCGCCACCGTCAGCGTCCAGGTCCCGCTGCCGGGCTCGCCGATGAACTCGCGCAGGTCGCCGGCCGAGAGCCGGAACCCGCCGAAGGCCCCGACACCGGAGATGTTCTGGATCGCGGGTGTGATGCTGTTGCTCACCAGTGAAAGGTCGCTGGTCAGTGTGAGCTGGCAGAAGTTGTTTTCGCCGTTGCCGAAGAGACCGCTGGTGATCTGCCCGCCGGAGACCTGCGCCCCGGGCGTGTGCATCAGCGGCACGCGCGTGCCCGAGGGGCTGGTGAGCCACATCGCAAGCTGCCCAACGCGGTCGTGGTTGAGCCCAACGGTCGTCGACGAAGCGTTGCCCGAGCAGGTCGTGCCACCGATGAAGACGCGCACGTCGCCGACGGTGCCGAAGCCCGCGACGTTCACAGGCAGATCCACACCGATCGAGTTGCCGTCGGGGATGGCCGTAGCGCCGGTGAAGCTCGTGCTGATCAGCGGGCCGACGCCGGTGGGGCTGCCGGTGGGGATGGTGTAATCAATGACCGAGACCGTCCCGCTGGCGGTGACGGTCAGGCGCAACTGCACCGGAGCGCCGCAGGGGTGCGCGGGACCGACGCTGATGCGATACAGCGGGTTGTTGTTCGCCGTTGAGTTGCCCGAGACCGATCCGTAGCTGGAGTTGTTCACGCTCACGCTCGCGGTGGGCGTGAGCGAGCTGAGCACTCCCGTCACGCTGGGCGCGAAGCTGTTGGTCATGTTGCGGATCGGCAGCGTGAGCTGCACGGCCGATTCACCGGGCTCGATGATGCTGTTGCCGTTGCCGTTGCCCGTGGTGTCGTTGACGGTGAACGCGCCGGTCCCGTCGAAGAGGATTCCGTTGGCGTTGCCGCCGGTGCTGATGGTGAATCGGCTCTTGGAGATGTTGTAGAAGGGGCTCTCAACGCCCTCGATGCGGATGCGGGCGTTGCTCGTGGAGACGTTGGGCAGGACCACCGCCGCCGAGCCCGTGTTGGGCGTGTTGTTCAGCAGCACCGTGGGGAAGGTCGCGCCGTTGTCGGTCGAGAGCAGGATCCTCACGTTGTTGCAACTGATGGGTGCAACGTTCGTCCCCGCGGGGTTCCAGCGGATCAGCGTCGCGCCGCTGAGCGTCACGCTCGTGATGGGGAAAGTCACCTCGAACGGACCGGCCGTGCCCAGCACGCGCAGCGTCGTGCTCGCGAAGGCCACGCCCGAAGCGCCCGAGACGCCGTCGCGCACCGTGCACCGCATGCGGACCAGCCGCGTTGTGGTGGGCAGAATCTCACCGGGCGAACTCCCCGCGATCAGGCTCGCCACCGTTGGGATGTCACGCCGGGGGCTGCTGCTCGGGGCCCGGCTGCGGAACAGCGGGCTCGAACCCGTGTCCCCCGCGCTCAGCGAGGTCTGCACAGAGTTGTCTACCGCCTCCCACGAATACGTCAGCGTGTCCCCGTCCGTATCGTCCCCAACCGCCACCAGGCTCAGCGGCGTGTTCGCCGGCACCACATACTCCGCCGCCCCGATGGTCACCGTCGGAAGCTGATTCCCCGGCGAATCCTGCACCGCGCAGTTTCCCGCCGCGGCGGCATAGTTCTTGATCCGGTCCTGACAACCCGCGTGGAAGAACGGGTCGCGCGACCCGGTGAAGTTGTCCCCCGCGCTGCACGAACCGGCGTACGACATGATCGTCGAGCCGCCGCCCGGCTCCATCGCGTTCGAGCCGCCCCACTGACTGGCCGTACAACTGTTCCCCTGCCCGTTCCAGGAGTGGGGGGAGTTGAACTGGTGGGCGATCTCGTGCGCCACCGTCAGTGTGGTCGCGGGCGCTGTCGCGCCGCCGCCGAAGGGTCCGAAGTTGCCGCTGACCCCGCGCGCCTTGCTCGCGGCGTTGCACACAACCCCCAGGGTCGCCACGCCGCCGCCCGTGGTCGAGAAGACGTGCCCGATGTCGTAGTTCGTGCTCCCGATCACCGCGTCGATGTTCGTCTGGTTCTCCGACAGCATCGCGATCGAGTCGTCGTTGCTGTACGGGTCCGTCGCCGCGTTGGTGTACATCAGCAGGTTGTTGTTCGCAACCAGCGTCAGCCGGATTGCCAGCTCGGTCTCGTAAATCTGTGTTGCCCGGTTCATCGCGGTCGTGACGGCGGCCATCGCCGACGCCGCCGTCCCCCCATAGAACGCCGTGAACTCGCCCGTCGTCGCCACCGCCACGCGGTACGTCCGACGAACCACCGGCGTCCCTACCCCTTGAATCTCGACAATCTCCTCCATCGGCACGCCCGTGTCGTCCGTCACCCGGCAGCCGATATCCACCCCCGGCACGTCCTTCGCGTGGTACGACGCGTAGTGCGTGATGTCCCCGCGCGTGTACGGATCGATGCACACCCACATCCCCTCAGGCCCCAGGATCTGCGCGTGGAACCCCTCGGGGGTCAGATCCATCCGCAGGTTCACCTTCGCATCGCCGCGATCGACACCGCGGTACGTGCGGATCAACGGAAACTTCGCCTGCAACTCCGGCTCCATCACCGGCGCTTCGACAATGTCGAACGTCCGCATCTTCCCGTCGGGCATCGGCAGTTGGATGCTCGTCGGACGCGTCGCCCCGAGCGACCCCTCCAAAGGCGTCCGCGCCAAGTGCTTGCGGGCCTTGTCAAAGTCCAGTTTCACCGCCGCGTACTTCGTCGGACGCACCCACGCCCCGCCGTCGCGGACCTCTTGCGGCATCTTGTCCAGAACCGTGAACAACCCGTCCGAGCGGACAACTTGCCCGAAGGCACCCGTGCCGGTCGAAACAAAGGCCACCAGCGCCACCGCTTGGAAAAAAGAATGATTCAGCATGGTGATTCAGTATCCCTCATTCCTGGAGTTCGGGCGAACCATTTCCGTAACCAAAGTTCGGGTCATTCCCGTCGGTGGTTCCTCAGAACTCTTCCCGAGGCCATGAATACCCCGGTTTCTGGTTCATGGTCTCAGTAGAAACCCTGTATCGCCCGTCTCTCAAGACCTGCACCATACCCGATCGTCCGAGAAAGTGCGCGGTTCTCGCGTCTTTCCCACACCATGTCCGGCTCATCGGGCATCCAACCGTTGCCCCCGGGCCGACGGTCCCTCCTGATCGCGCACCGACGACCCCCGCACCTGCGGGGATTCCACGTCCACTATGCTCTTGCCGCCTGAACTCGCCGCGGTCGGTCGTCGCGGTCTGTTCGTTCCGTTCTTTCAGGAGTTTTTCGTATGCAAAACGTTTCCCCCTCCCAGCTTCTCGACAGCCTCAACTGGCGATACGCCGCCAAAAAGTTTGACCCCACCAAGAAGATCCCCGCCGACACCTGGAAGGCCCTCGAAAAGGCCCTGACCCTCTCCCCCTCCAGCTACGGCCTTCAGCCCTGGCGTTTCGTCGTGGTCGACAACCCCCAGACTCGCGCCGCCCTGAGGGCCCACTCGTGGAACCAAGGGCAGATCACCGACGCCAGCCAACTGGTGGTCTTCTGCCGAAAGCTCGCCGTCACCCCCGAGGACGTCCAGGCCTATATCGACGACATCGCCAAGACCCGCGGCATCCCCGCCTCCGCTCTCGACGGCTTCAAGGGCATGATGCTCGGCTCCATCAACAACCCGCAAACCCTCGGCGGCGGCACCGGGATGGAATCCTGGACCGCGCGCCAGTGCTACATCGCCCTTGGCGTCTTCATGACCTCCTGCGCCGTGCTGGGCGTTGACGCATGTCCCATGGAGGGCTTTGACCCCGTCAAGTACGACGAGATTTTGGGCCTGCGGGCGCAGGGCTACACCGCCACCGTCCTCGCCACCGCCGGCTACCGCGCCAGCGACGACCCGATCGCAAGCATGAAGAAGGTCCGCTTCTCGGTCGAGCAGATGGTCAAGCACATCTGAACCGGTCCGCCAACGCGCGGATCGACTCTGATCATCGAACCGGCTTATCCTCGACGACGCGGCCATCAACGCCGTGTCGTCGTTGTTTTCTCCAAGAGTGCCCTGTTGCAAACGCCGGACACAGACCCATCAGGAGGCGTCGCCCATGCCCGAGCTTTCAGAAGACCGTCTGGCCCATCTGAGCGCGCTGGCGGGTCGCTTTCCCACCGCGGAGAAGGCCATCTCCGAAGCCGCCGCACTCACCGCGCAGCTCGGGCTGCCCAAGGGCGTCGTCCACGTCATCAGCGATATCCACGGCGAGGATTCCAAGCTCCGCCACGTGATCAACAACGCCTCGGGCGCGCTGCGGCAGCTCGTCGATCTGATCATCACCCCCGCCGAGCTGAACGACAAAGACCGCGCCGAGCTGCTGGCGGTTCTGTATTACCCGCGTGAGGCCATCGCCCATTTCGCGCCGGAGATCGTCCGCGACAACCGGCGCGCCGAGTGGGTCTACCGCACGCTCTCGCTGATGTTCCGGATCATTCGGCACCTGCGGGCGGAGTACCGCCGCGAGCACTTTGAGCACATGCTCCCCGCTTCGTTCCGCGAGCTGTTCATCGAGATGGGCTCTGGACAGCGCCCGGAGTACATCAAGCGGATGCTCCAGGGCTTTGCACGCCATGATCGCGACTGGGCCGCGGTCCGCGCCGCCGCCCGATTGATCCGCAACCTCACGTGCGAAGAGCTGCTGGTCATCGGCGACCTTGGCGACCGCGGCCCGCGGATGGACCGCGTGATCGAGACGCTCATGCGCCAGCCGCGCGTGAACCTGCTGTGGGGCAATCACGACATGCTGTGGATCGGTTCGAGCCTCGGGCATGAGGCGTGCATGCTCACGATGCTGCGGTTCTCGCTGCGCTATCGCCGACTCAGCCAGCTCGAAGAGGGCTATGGCGTGATCATGGCCCCGATCGAAAAGCTCGTCCGCACGGTCTACAGCGAAGACCCCGCGGAGCGCTTCATGCCCAAGGGCGAGGGCTTCCGCGACGCGCTGACGGTGGCGCGGATGCAGAAGGCGGTGGCGATCATGCAGTTCAAGGCCGAGGGGCAGTTGATCGCTCGGCATCCGGAGTGGGGGCTGGATCATCGGCGTCTGCTGCACAAGATCAGCGCCGACCGTGCAACGGTGGAGATCGACGGCGTGCAGCACGCGATGCTCGATCGCCACCTGCCCACGATCAACATGAGCGACCCGTACGCGTATAGCCCGGAGGAAGCCGCGTGCGTGGAGCGGTTGCGCGAGTCGTGCGTCCGCTCGGCGAAGCTGCGTGAGCACATGGAATGGCTGGTGCGCCGCGGCGGGATGTGGACCACGCGCGACGAGGTGCTGCTCTTCCACGCCTGCGTCCCCGTTGACGAAAAGGGCAGCCGCCTGACGATGAAGGTCGACGGCAAAGAGCTGGGCGGGCGGGCGCTCATGGACGCGATGGGCTCGGTGGTTCGGCGCGCGGTGCGCAAGCGCTGGTACCACCTTGATGACGACGCGGACTGGCTGTGGTACATGTGGGGCGGGCCGCGCTCGCCCCTGTTCGGCAAGGACAAACTCGCGACCTTCGAGACGAGCTTTGTCGCGGACAAGGCCACGCACAAGGAGCACAAGAACCCGTACTTCGAGCTCATGAACGACGCGGAGTTCATCCGCGGGGTGGGGCGCGAGTTCGGCATCAGCAGCGCGTGGGACAGCGCGGGCGGTGTGCTGGTGGTCAACGGGCACGTGCCGGTGAAGATCGAGAAGGGCGAGCAGCCCATCAAACGCGGCGGCAACGCCATCACCATCGACGGTGCCTTCAGCGAGGCCTACGGCGACCGAGGCTACACGCTGGTTTTGAAGGAAGACCGCATCGACCTTGCCGAGCACGCGCCGTTCACGGGTGTGCAGGACGTGGTGCTGCACGGGGCCGACATCGTTCCGAAGGTGACAACGGTGCGGACGTACACGCCGCGGACGGTGGCGCAGACGGACGCGGGGCGGTCGCTGCAAAGACAGATCGACGACCTTGACGCGCTGGTGCGCGGGTACGAGGAAGGGCACGTGAGGCAGGAAGGGCACTGAGGCGGAGGTATCACAGGGCCACAGGGCCACATCGCACATGGCCACATCGCACATCAGAACCAGCAAAGGACGTTGTCCTGCTGTGCCATGTGGTCCTGTGCCATGTGGTCCTGTGCCACGTGCCGTGTGACCTGTGATTTCCTATTCGCTGAAGCCCTTCGGCTCCGCCGGCGTGTAGGGCATCATGAAGTAGCCTCGCACCGGTGCGGCGGCTCTTCCTGAGCCGCTGCGTTGGCAGGTGAGGCCCTCGACCGCGATCGGCAGACCCATAGGCGAGATGGCGAAGCCGGTCACCGCGGGCTTTGCGTCGATCGTCACGCGATCGTTGCCCGGATAGTTCGGGTCATAGACGCGAACGCGGAGCGTGCGTTCGTCTTGGGCCTTGGTGAGCGCGAAGCCCAGCACCTGATGGTTGTCCCAGATCTTCCGGCCGTTGTTTGCGCCGGCGTAGACGAGCCCCAGCACCGCGGGTTGGCCTGTACGCAGGCGATCGGCGATCTGGCTTGCCGGGTCGATGGTGAGCGTGCGCGTGCCGAGCGGGCCGAAGTCGCTGAGGCCTGTCCACGCGGCGAAGCGTGCGGGCAGTTGCATCCCAGCAAACGAATCGGTCTGGCGCTGCAGCAGGTAGGTGTACAGCGGTGTATCGGCGGCGGGCGGCGTCGTCAACGTCGGAATCGATCGGCGTGCGATGAACGCGTCCGCGGCGGCGGCGCTCATCCCGCCGCAGAGGCCGTACGACCCGCCGGTGATCTGCTCCGCCGCAAGACCCGCCAAACCACCGATCGGCGAGCCCTTGAACGAGTTGACGAAACGGAAGCCGTGCTTCGAGGGGATGAACGTGTTGAAGTTCGCCGCGGTGTTGTCGTCGCCTGTTCGTTCGCGTGCGATCGGCCGGGCGCCTGCGGCGTCTTGCAGTGACGACTGCATCACAGCCGCGGTGAAGAGCAGCAGCAGCACGCACAACGCACGCGGGCTGGTTCGATTTGCGTGAACCATGCGAAGTCCATTTACGCGATCGTGGGGGGCGTGGACTGCGAAGGGGATGCGGGTGAGGCCGCGGCGGGCGCTGGTGCGGGCGGTGACGTCGGTGTCGGTGAAGAAACTGGCGTCGGGTCGTCGCGGACTTCCAGCACCGTCTTGCTATCGGCGGCGTAGATGTAGAGCTTGCCCGGCTCTTCAAGCTTGGTGATCTTGTGCGCACCATCGCAGAAGGGCATGTTCTGCGAAAGGCCGCAGACGCAGATCGAGAGCATCTTGCCCGGCGGCAGTGTGGCGGGGTCGATTTTGTGCGAGGCCGTGGCGGTGAGGCGGACGAGACGGGCCATGCGGTGCGTTCCTTCAGGCGGGGCTGGGGACTTTGGTGAGGACTTCCGCGAGGATGCGTGAGGCCTGGTCGGGCCCGCCGCCGCCGAGCGAACCGCGCGGGATCACGCGGTGAGCGCAGACGCTGACGACGTTCTCGGTGATGTCCTCGGGGATGATGTAATCGCGTCCGCGCATGACGGCCCAGGCGCGGGCCGCCTGCGCCAGCGCCAGCGAACCGCGCGGCGACAGCCCGAGTTGCAGGCCCTCGTGCCGGCGCGTGGCGGTGGCGATGGCGATGATGTAGTCGAGCAGTGCCTTGTCGGTGCGAACCTCGTCAACCTTCTGTTGAAGCTCGACAACCGTCTGCGCGGTGATGACGGGCTTGAGCGTGCCAAGGGCTTTGCTCGCGGGGCGGAGTTGCAGCACGCGCGATTCGTCGGCCGCGCTGGGGTAGCCCAGGCTGATCCGCACCAGGAAGCGGTCGAGCTGATTCTCGGGCAGCGCGTACGTGCCTTGGAAGTCGGTTGGGTTCTGCGTCGCGACGATCATGAACGGCGCGGGAAGCGCGTGCGTGATGCCGTCGACCGTCACCGCCCCTTCGCTCATGGCCTCGAGCATCGCGGTCTGCGTGCGCGGGGTGGCGCGGTTGATCTCGTCGGCCAGGACGATCGAGGCAAAGATCGGCCCGCGTTTGAACTCGAAGCGTTCGACCTCTCGCCGATAGACCGAGACGCCCAGAATATCGGCGGGCAGAAGGTCGGGCGTCAGGCTGATGCGCCCGAAAGCGCAGTCAATGCTGCGGGCCAGGGCCGAGGCGAGAACGGTCTTGCCAACCCCCGGCACGTCCTCGATCAGGCAGTGCCCGCGGGCCAGCAGGCAGGCAATGAGACGATCGACCGCCTCCGCATGCCCAAGGAAGACCGAACAAATGTTGGCACGCAGGGACTGAACGCCTTCTTGATGCATAGATCGCGGATGGTAGCGAACAGACCACGGCCCAGTTGGGCAGAAGCGCCCAATCTCCGCGGCCTGGCGCCGCCAAGCCGGCTTCACGTCTCAGAGCGCGATTCACCATCGCGGCAGACGGCCCCGCGTGGCAGAGAGCGGGCGGGGCGAACAAACGACAGGTTGGATACCTCAACCAACAGCTTCTCCACAGTGATCGACAGGGTTGGCAGAATAGGTAGTTTGGCCCGCCGGTCAATGCCTGAGGTTGGACTGTGAACGTTTGGTCAAGACCGGGGTCGATTGCGGGTCGTGAAGCAGGGTTTCGCGGTGTGGGGGTTGCGGCACGGGGGGCGGTGAGGCTAGCATGATGGGCGTACACCCCCATCCTCTTGGGGTCAAGACGCGCCGGATACACCGATCGGTGTGGTGAAGAGAGGGGACGCACGATCCCCGATGAGCACAGGCGGCGGAGCAAGCCGAGTCGGCCGATGGGATTCAAGCGGGGTTTCGGGCGTCAGTGTGCGGGAGCTTGGAACGAGTGCCGGGATTTTTCCGAGGGTTCGACCATGTCCACGACTTCAGCCGGTGGTGTTCGTAAAGGCTTCACGTTGATCGAGCTCTTGGTGGTCATCGCCATCATCGCGCTGCTGATCAGCCTCCTGCTGCCGGCCCTCGGCAGCGCCCGCGACGCCGCCCGGCGGCTGCTGTGCTCAACCAACATGCGCGGCATGGCCCAGGGCGCGGTGATGTACGCCGGTGACTACAAGGACGCGATCGTCGGCAGCCCGACGTCGTCCGGTCTGGCGCTCTTCCAGTCAGCGCAGATCCCGCAGTTGTACCGCCCGCGGCAGACGCAGGCCGGCGGTTTCAACGGCGTGGCGGTGCAAACGTGGGACTTCATGGGGCCGCTGGCGAAGCTGCTGGGGTTCAAGGGACCGGATGATGAAACCGGCGATCGCAGCGAGCAGGCCCGCGTTCGTCGGTTGGAGTGGCTTCGCAACGAGTTGCCCGGCTTCCAATGTCCGTCGAATCAAGTTGCCTCTTTGGCCTGGTCCGGTGGCCCAGCCGTTCCGATTGGAAAAGTCATTCCCTTTCACATGACCACGCAGTTCACTTCGACCCGTGATGGTCAACCATTCGGGACGGGGTCCTTTGCAACAACGCAGAATCGTGGCGAGTATCGTCCGAAGCTTGATCGGATTGGAGCCCCGGCAAAGAAAGCCATTTTCTTCGAGGGCGCAAGATTCCACCGTTCTGACGTTCCGGACAACTATCCGAACGCGGATTTCAACCTTCTCGCAACGCAAGGCGGCATGTTCCAGGGTACAGGTCCGTGGTACAATCAGAGCCGCGAACTCGACCGTTCAACCGCTCAGGGTGAATCACGCCGAGCCGCGTACCTTTCTGGACAGGTGCCCGACATGCGAAAGTGGGCATTCCGTCACGGAGGTAAAGGCGAGGGCCCGGTGCTTGGCAATCTCGCTTTCGCGGATGGCCACGTTGAAACCCGGACCGACGGCGACGCCACCGATCCGGACATTTGGTTCCCCACCGGCACGAAGTTGCTCGATCCGGGTGCCTATTGGAATTACACGAAGCAGACCTGGCCCACGAAGACCAACGGCAACTATGTTGTCCCGTAACGCTCCGATGACCTTCGGGAGTTTGTCAGCATGTCCACGACCAAAGGCCCGATGCTCCCCTCGCTGATCGAGGATGATCCCGTCGCTCAGGCTGCGAAGGGTGGTTCGGGCCCGTCATCCCGTGGCGGCGTTTCGACGAAGATTCCGCCGCAGACGCTCAAGGTTGTCATCGCGGTCGTGGCCATCCTTGCCGCGGCGATCATTTCCTATGTCAATATCTTCGGCGGCGAGAACTCGCAAGCCCGCTCGTGGCAGCGCGTCATGATCGACTCTGAAACCCGCGAACTCTTCCCCGACTTCCCGCTGAAGTTCGGCGACACCATGCCCTTCACCAACCCCAAGACTGGCAAACGCACTCTTTACCAGGCGGAGATGTGCTATTGGACTAAAGACGGCAAGGCCCAGTTCCCGGGCATCCCCGTCCTGCTCAACGAGTACCTCGGCAAGACCGAGCCGACGACCTGCCCCGATTGCGGCCGGCGTGTGACGTTCAACAACCCGCCGCCGCCGGCCGCGTTGCTCGACGAGGCTCGCAACCAGAACAAGGGCAAGTAGGCCCGCACGGTGAAACCCAGCGTCCGAGAACCGCTCCATCGGGGAACCGTGGGGCGGATTCATTGCGTTTATCGCGTTCATCGCGTGTGAGCGTGTTCTCATCCCGCAGTCGCGGGTCAATATCGCCGATCAGTTGGTCGTTCGCGGCCGGGCTTTTCATCGCGTGATGAAGAGGCCTGTCCGCTCGCGTTGCTTCTGTGTTCTCGCCGGTTGATGCTGAGGATGTGAAGCCATGAGGTCGCGCCGATTGCCGATGCCGCGGGTGTTGATCTGGTCCGAGCGTGCTCGGGCCGGTTTTACGCTGGTGGAGCTGATCGCCGCGATCCTTGTGCTGGCGATCCTGGGCGCCATCGCCACGGGGAAGTACTTTGACCATCGGGCCCGCGCACTGAAGGCGTCCGAAGACGGCACGGTGGCGACGGTTCGGCAGGCGATCTCGCGCGCGATCACCAGCGGCGCGGTGACGGGCAACGCCGCAGCACCGGCGACGCTCGACTCGGCCGCGAGCGGGACGGAGGCGTCGCCGCAATCGCCGCTTTTCTCGGGGATTCTCTCCTCGCCCGTGATGGCGGACTGGCGGAAGACCGGCGCGAACGTGTACGCCGGCCCGACGGGGACGGTCTATACCTACGACCCGGTGACAGCGTCGTTCTCAACCGACGCGACAAGCGGCGCGAACGGGGGTCAGCAGGCGCAGCCCAACCAACCGCCCGCGATGAACCTGACGATCGCCAACGCCTGGGTCGCCGGGTCGCCCAACTCGGTCACGCTTGGGCCCAACACGTTTGTCGGCTCGGGCTACGCGCTGAACAACGGCGTGATCGAACTGCTCGACCCGACGAGCGACTTCACCGAGGCCGGGCGACGCAACGCCATCACCGGCACGCAGGTCAGCGCGGGCACTTTCGAGCTGCAGCTTGACACGCGCCTGACCAACTACTGGAACCAGCTCAACTACTGGCAGGTGTATCTGGTGAAGAATGGCACGACGATGAACCTCTCGGGGAACAACTTCTCGTGGGGCGCACAGCCGACGGGGACAAAGTTGCTCACCCGCGACTATGCCCCCGACAGCAAGAGCAACGGGAACTTCTACACGTACAACAACAGCTTCACGGTCTCCGCGGCCGACGCGGCGGCGTACGACCAGATCGTCGTCGTCATGTCCGGCACGACGAACCAGGGGCAGATCCTGTCGTGGCAGAACGTGAGCATCACGAAGAAGTGACAGCAACCGTCGGGGTCAGACCGTGGGACTTTGGGGACCGGACGACACAAGTCGATCCTGCTTTTTCTTGATCGCCTCAGCCAGGATCGCCATCCGCTCCATCTCGAGATCTCGTACTTTCTGCTCTGCGAGATTCTCACGTTGGGGAAGCAACATGATGATGATCAGCCCAACGAGAGGGCTGGTCACGATCATAATGCCCAAGGCGAGCAGCGCCGAGTATCCCTTCTCGTTGGCTGCGTGCACGCCCAGCCACAGAAGGGCGACCACGGCAAAGAGTGCAAGAACAAGAACTGTGTCCATGGAACCGTTCCCTTCTGAATCACGCAGTTCAAAGAGCGATCACAGATTCCCGCGGCGCTGCTGCTCGAGCTCCAGCGCCTCGAACAGCGCCTTGAAGTTGCCCTTGCCGAAGCTCTGCGAGCCGCGCCGGCAGATGATCTCGAAGAAGAGTGTCGGGCGGTCCTGCAGCGGCTTGGTGAAGAGCTGCAGCAGGTAGCCCTCGTCGTCGGCATCAACGAGGATGCCGAGCTTGCGGATGGCCTCGT